>ERZ1066136.1390-NODE-1390-length-12559-cov-5.863164_pt1 | contig 12559 bp, 5 predicted proteins | sample MGYA00382783_ERZ1066136 | MGnify/ENA primary metagenome ERZ1066136 (study PRJEB33369, sample SAMEA5778366) | biofilm metagenome | biome: Industrial cooling water; feature: Water cooling tower basin; material: Biofilm | place: United Arab Emirates | collected... | reverse complement strand
GTACTACATCCAGCGCGGCGTCGTGGGACTGGACGAGATCGACGCGGAGATGGGGGCGGGCGAGATCTTCGGCGACATCGGCGCATTCGCCCCCCGGCACGTCCGGACCTGCACCACGCGCGCCCGGACGGACGTCGCATTGTTCCGTCTCGGGGCCGATCACGTCCGGCGAGTGTTCTTCGAATCGCCGGAGTTCGCGTTCTACGTGGTGTCGGTCATTGCCGAGCGTGTGGCGGAGGAGCGCGGGCTGTGAAGCTGACCGAAGACGCATTCTCTTCAGTCCCGCCCCCGGCGATCTGCCCGGACTGCGGTCGGGCGCTGACCGACCATGCAATGCTTTGCCCGCGGCGCGCGATCCCGATCCCCAAGGCGGACCCCGCAGCCGCGGCGGCGGGAATCGACAAGCGTGAAGCCACCGTTCTCCACTGTGATGTGGATGCTGCCGTACGAGTCGGACGTTCCGTCGATCTCGAGTCGTATCACGAGTACGTGCAGGTTGTCCTGGAATGCATCCGGGGCGCCGTGCGTCAGCACCGCCCCCAGGGCGACCCGTCCTACGACCGGGCAACGGGCAATTCCGTCCTGTTCTGTTTCGGACTGCCGCTAGCAAGTGAAGACGACGCAAGCAATGCCGTGTCTGCTGCGCTATCGGCCGTTGCTGCAGTTGGCGCGCTGGCCGTTCCCGACGGGGTGACGCCGGAGCTGAGAATCGGCGTGGCAACGGGCTCCGTGGTGTTCGCCCCCAGGGCAGGAGGGGACGACATCCCCCCGCAGGAGGTCACGGGGGTTGCGCCGAACCTCGCTGCTCGCCTTCAGTCCGTGAGACCGGGCGGAACCGTGCTGATCTGCGAGACGACGCAAGCCATCGTTTCGCGCCGCTTCCTCTGCGAGGCCCTCGGCACCTTCGACCTTAAGGGACTCGGAGCGCGACGCGCATGGCTGGTGCGTGATCGTCGGCTGCCGCCTCCAGTATCCGAGGCCCGCCTCGTGGGCCGGACTCGGGAACTCGCCGCGATGATCACCCGCTGGCGTGAGGCCTGCAACGGGGCGGCCGGAGCGCTACTGGTACGGGGCGAACCGGGTATCGGGAAGTCCCGTCTGCTCCACGAGTTCAGGACGCGCATCGCGGGCGACGACATCCTGGTCATGGACGTCCGATGCTCCCGTGCGCACCGCGACACCTCGTTCTACGCCATCGCGGACCACCTCGAACGGACCTTTCGACTGCCTCCGGCGGGGCCCAACGGAGCGCGTGAGGCGCGGTTGTCGGAAGTCTTCGTGCACCGCTTCGGGCTCCCACCCGGCGACCTTCCGCAGGTGGCGGGCTTCCTGACCCCGGCCGGATTCGATGCCGGAACGACCTCGGCCGCCGAAGCGAAGGCGCGCCGCGACGACGCGATGCGGAGCATGATCGACCTGCTGCACCACCGCGTCCGGGCGCACCGGGCGGCCGTCGCGTTCATCGAAGACGTGCAATGGGCCGATGCGAGTTCGTTCGAGTTCCTGTGCCGGATCCTCCGTGAGGCAGAGAAGCTCAACCTGCTGTTCGTCTTCTCGGCACGGCCCGAATTCGATCCGCGTCACCTGGAGGGCGTTCCCGTCGAGCGAATCGACCTCGACCCGCTGACGGATGCGCAAAGCGCCATCCTGGTCGGCAACATCGATACGCGGTGCGTCCTCCCGCCGAGTGTGGTCGAGCTGGCGGTGTCGAAGTGCGACGGCATCCCGCTCTACGTGACCGAACTGACGCGCAGCCTGCTCGACCGCATCTCGGGCGACGCGACGGACGATCGCCGCGAGGCCGAACTGCTGGATGCCATTCATGATGTGCCGACGACGCCGCTCGTGTAGATCACCGTCGTCGTCGATCGCTCGCACGCAGCGCGCAACGTTGCGCAGGTGGCTGCGGTCATCGGACGGGAATTCCCGCTGGACCTTCTCAGTGCGGTTGCCTCGATGTCGCCGGAACAACTCGGCCGGGGCCTCGAGGAACTCGAGGAAGCCGACCTGATCGCGGAACTGTCCTCGGAGACGGGCAAGGTCTACGTGTTCCGGCACGCACTCTTCCAGGATGTCGCCTACGACTCCCTGCTCGACACACCACGTCGCGAACTGCACGCACGCATCGCAGATGCCCTCTCGCAGGAGGGCGCGTCACTGCCGCCAGCACCACCTGCCGTCGTCGCTCAGCACTTCACCGAAGCGCGTCTGCTCCGCGCGGCCATTCATCACTGGCTACGCGCGAGCCATCACGCGGCCGAGCGTTCCGACAACGTGGAGGCGGCCGGCCATCTCAATCAAGCCATCGAGCTGGCCGCCGCCCTCGATGACCCGGGCGAGGCGGCGGACCTGGAACTGGAGCTGCGCGCGCGTCTCGTGCCGCCGCTGCTCGCCGCACACGGTTACGCTTCGGAACACGTGGCTCGGAATACTGCTCGCGCAACCGCGCTTTTCCCCGTGGCGCGCAGCGCAGAGCCGAAGATCGTGATTCTTCGCACCGACTGCAACTGGGCAATCGTCCGCGCCGAGTACACACGCGCCTCCGGATTCGCGGCAGAGATTGCTCGGCTCGCCGCACATACGAAAGAGTCCGGATTGACGCTGGATGCGCTTCTCCTGTCCGGGCTGGTGGCGCTTTATCAGGGGCGCCTCGAGATTGCGCGCGAGAACCTGGATGACTGCCTCGCTCTATACGATGCGTCGATTCATTCGAAGTACTCGATACGACAGGGCGTGGATATCGCCTCCGCGGCGCACGCGTACCTGTCCCGCGCGCTCTGGCTGCTCGGCGACGCCCACAGAGCGGAACAAGCCGCTATGGAAGCCGTGGAACGCGCAGTTCAGTCCCGAATCCCGCTCGCCGAGACGCAAGCCCAAGGCATGAAGATGCTTCTTCACCTCGCGGCGGGCGACGTTCCCAAGGTTCGCACCTCGGCCAACAGAACGATGGAACTCGCGCAGCGCCGTGGTCAGTTGTATTGGGTGTGCCTCGTGAGTGCGGTGTCCGCCTGGCTGGACTCGTTGTCTGCGGCAACCCCCGAGGCCCTGCTCGCTGTCGATCGGAGCCTCCACGCCTACCGTGGCACGGGCTCACGCCTGGGGCTGTCCTGGCTGCTGCTTCTCCGGGCAGACGTCGAACACCGGGTGCACCTGCCCGGGCGCGCGCAGGCCACCTTGGAGGAAGCGCTCGATTTCGTTCGCGAGTCCGACGAGCGCTATTATCTGCCGGAGATCTACCGAGTCCATGCGAAGCTGCTCTGGCACGCCCGTGGCCAGCGGGATCGCGCGCGCGCGATGCTCGACCGGGCCCTTGACGTGGCCACCGAGCAGGGGGCCGTGGCCTGGCGCGTCAAGACCGCCGCCACTTGCGCGAACCTGCGGCTGGCAGAGGCTGGCACCGCGCATGCGCTCTCGTCATCGTATTCCCTGATCGCGCCGTGAGCCTGAACCTCGTGCGACGACTGCTCGTCCTGCCGCGCGACATGCTGCCGACCGCAGGCTCGCTCTGTCATGAATGATTCCGCGCCGCGTGTCATCTTCGAGAAGCGCCGCATCACCGTGCTTCATTGCGACATCGCCGATACCGGCGAACTCAGCACGAAGCTGGCGCCCGAGACCTACCACCGGTTCATCGGATCGGTGCTGGATCATGTGCGGGCCACCGTCTACGCGATTCGCGATCGCGCTCATGCCCGGTACGACGGGACCGAAGGCGATGCAATCGTGTTCTGCTTCGGCCTGCCCCATAGCGACGAGCACGATGCCGAACGTGCAGCGGATGCCGCGCTGGCAGTCAGGGAAGCGGTTCGGAACCTCGAGACACCGGACGGACAACCTGTCCGCATGCACATCAGCGTTGCCACGGGTGAAGCGGTCGCTCCCAACCCGCCCCCACCGGGTGCGGCACCCGTGGACGTCACGGGCCTGGCAACACCACTCGCCGCCGGATTGAAACATGCCGAGGTGCCGGGAGAGGTCGTCATTGACGACCGGACGTACCTTCTCATCAGACGGGGGTACCTCTGCAATGACGTCCGGTGGTGCGAAGTGCCCGGTCTGGGGTCGCTCTGCGTGAGGACGCTTGTCGGCCCACGGACTGTGGCCCCGCAACCTCCTGCCGAAACGCCCTTCGTCGGACGCGAGAGCGATCTGCGGGTGCTGGAGGATGCCTGGCGACGGATCTCACCCAGCTCGCCTCAGACCGCGCTGCTCGTCGGCTCCCCGGGAATCGGTAAATCCAGATTGGTCGGAGAGTTCGTTGCCCGAATGCGGTCTACGGCACACCGAGTGCTGAAGTTGCGCTGTTCACCGATGCACCGGCACACGCCTTTCCACCCGATCATCACGTACTTCGAGACCGTCCTGCGCCTGCCGCCGGCGAGCCTTCAAGTCGCGCGACGGGCTGAGGTGGTGTCGAAGCTGCGGGCAGACGCCCGCCTCACGGATGCGGCCGTCTCGGCGCTGGCGGACCTGCTCGCACCCGAGGGGACGCCCGTTCCGGACAACGCGGCCGCCCGACGTGGGCGCGCCATTGCCGCGATTCTGTCCGCGCTATTCGATGGCGTCGGACCCGACAAGCGGACACTGATCCTCCTGGAGGACGTGCACTGGGCCGACGCCAGCACGCAGGATGTTCCCGCCCGCGCCGCAGCATCGCGGCACGACACCCAGGTGATGTTCCTTCTCACTGCGCGCGCGGAACCGGAGATAGAGTCGATCGCGTCCATCGCGGACGTCCGAGTTAATCTGACACCTCTGACCTCCGTCCAGAGCACCATGATGGTGTTGCGAATGGACGCGAACAGCCATCTCGACTCCGTGACGGTGGAACAGATCGTCGCGAAGTGCGATGGCGTGCCCCTCTACCTCGAGCAGGTGCTGCGATCCCTGTTCACGGACGAGGCATCCGAAGCCGCCAGCGCCCCCACCGGCGATCAGATGCGGAAACGGCTGTGGCGTATTCCGCTGACGTTGCGCGGGCTGCTGATGTCGCGACTGGACCGAAGCCCCGTCGGACGACAGGTGGCCCAAGCTGGATCGGTGCTGGGGCGCAGCTTCTCCCGCAAGCTTCTGGTTCCGGTCGCAGCACCGTTCGTCAGGGACATTGACCTGGGCCTTTCCGAACTGGTCGCGTTGGGACTCATCGATGTGACGGAAGCTCCGGACGGCGAGTGGGAGTACAGCTTCCACCACGCGCTGATCCGCGACGTTGCCTACGAATCGCTCTTTCGCAGCGAACGTCGTCGCCTGCACGAAAGCGTTGCCCGTCATCTGCTTGCCAGCCCGGACACGGCCTCCGACGTGGGCCCGGAGGTCATCGCGCACCACTGCACCGAAGCGTGCCTCTGGCAGGACGCCCTGCGCTGGTGGCGCATGGCTATGAATGCCGCCACCGAACGCGCGGCCAGCGCCGACGCGGTCCACCATCTGCGGGAAGCCTTGAGTCGCGCCGAGGCGCTCGATCGCCACTGGTATCTCGCTGAGGGCGAACTGCGGCTGCGCGCGATGATGGTGCCCCCGATCATCGCGGCCTTCGGCTACGCATCCGACGAGGTAGCGCGGCACATCACCGAAGCGGAACCTGCCGTCGCCCGGGCGAACGACCTGGAGCTTCGCTTCCCGTTCGTCCGCGCACAGTGGAACTTCGCGAATACCCGCGCCCACTACGAAGACGCGTGCCGGATCGCGCAGTCCTGCATGTCTTCCTCAACCCCCGGCGCGGCCACCCCTTTCGCGGCTCATGCCCATCTGATGCACGGCGTGTCGTCACTGTACCTCGGCGAGCTCGCAACGAGCGCCCGAGACCTCCGGCGTGCGGCGGCCCTGTATGACCCGGAATCACACCTCCAGCATGCCCGGGAGTGCGGCATCGACATCGCGTCAGCCGCCCGCGCATATCTGGCACGCACACTATGGCTGTCGGGACAGTATTCGGAGGCCCTGCGGCTCGCTGACGAAGCAGTCTCGATTGCCGCAACCTCTGCCGTACCCCTCGCAAGCGTTCAGGCGGCGGGGATGAAGCTGCTCGTGCTGCAGTGCTCCGGAGACCTTGCGGCCACGAAGGCCTGGCTGGACGCCGTGCGCCCCATGTTCGAAAGAAAGCGGCAGCTGTATTGGGTCAATCTGGTGCGCGTGATCTCGGCGTGGCTGCGCGCCAAGGTATCGCCGTCACCGGCCGCCGTCGCTCCGCTTCGGGAGGCTGTGGAAGCGTATCGCGCGACACACGCTCGGCTGGGCCTGTCATTTCTTGGGCTGCTGCAGGCGGAGACGGAAGAAGCTTGCGGTCTGCCGAAGGTGGCCCTGCGCACGCTGGATGGTGCGGTGAGGTTTGCGGAAGAACATCGTGAGCGGTACTACCTGCCGGCGATCCACGGGTACCGAGCGCGACTGCTGGAGCAACTCGGGGAAGATCGGGAGAGCATCGCCGAGACCCTGCGGTGCGGGCTTGTCATCGCGAAGGACATGGGTGCCAGGGCCTGGGAGCACCGCCTGGGCTCGGCCGCGTAGTGCCGTTCCACCGCTGGGGCGCCCAACCCGTGCGTCTCCCGGCGCCGGTCCCGCCGGCTAGTGAGACAGCTTGTGGACCTCGCCGACGAGACGCGCGAGAACGCCCCGATCTGCACAGGGGGACACCCGATCGATCTCCGACTCCGCCATCGCCCTTATCTTCGAGAGTTCGGCCCGCGCCTCTGGCAACTGTTCGCCAAGCCGCCGCCGGACGTCGCCATCGTCCTTCGAGCGCACGTCGTCATCCTTCGGCACCCACGCCTTCCACCAATCCTGAGTGGACAGGAAGGTTCGCGTTTCCGCGCTGAGGCTGTAGAGCGCCCGGGTCATGACCTCGAGATCACGCTGCCGCGCCGCGCTCGAAGCCCCCCCCGCCCCGAACAACGCCTTCTCCAGGTTTCTTCGCTGTTTCCAACGCCCGAACCGCTCCAGAAATCTCTCGTCCCCGGCCCGCAGGGCAAGCGCCGACGGAAGCGTGCGGATACGGTCGTGGACGTCCGCATCGCCCCCACCCCCGAGATCCTGAGATTCCTCCAGATCGGACACGTCGTCCGCTCCGTGGTACAGGATGCCCAGCAGCCGTCCGAAGCGTCGAAACTGCTGCGACTGGGCCCCCATGCAGGCGCAGATCTCGAACATGGAGCCCGTGTCTTCTCGGGCGAGGAAGTACCAGTCCGCGAGGCCCAGCGCCCCGTCGTTCTTCCGCCGTGCGCCGACGAGCGCGCCGTCCTGACGGAAGTCCCACTGGAGGCACTCGACGACCGCGAGGCGCTTCAGCAACTCCGCAATGAGGCGGTGATCGAAGAGCCCGGTCCCTCGGGCGGATTCGGTCATGGTCCACAGGTAGGTCAGCCGCTCTCTCGACAGGAACAGTTTCTCGATCGTCCCGGCGGCGTCCCCGGCGCCCGACGGCAACGTCCAACCGTGGCGCCGGACCAGATTCCCGACGTCGTCCTGGAGGGATGCGGCCCGTGCATCTGGCCGACCTTCGTCCACCCCTTCCAGCAACCAGCCCTCGCTCAGCAATTCGAAGGACTCGGCGATGAGATAGCCAGACACCATGAACGCGGTGAGCGGCGCGCATCGCGAATGCGGGACCAGCTGACCCCGCCGTTGCGGCGACCGATCCACGACATCGTCCATGATGAGCGTCACGTTGTGGATCATCTCGATCACGTGCGCGCGACGAAGGATCGCCTCCTGGGTCCGGGCCACCGCCCCTGTCGCGTGCTTCTGCGGGGTCCACCCGTCGATGAGTTTCGCGGCCTTCGCGCACGCGAAGATCGTCAGCGGCCGGAAGAACTTCGACTCCCCGGTGAACTGGTGGTGGATGATCTCGCGGATACCGCCCGGAACCGTCTTGTCCTTCCACGAATCCAGCCACGCGAGGAAGTCGTCGAGAAACGGCTCCGCCCCGAGTGCCCCGGCCGGCCCGCGATTGCCGCTCATGGGTTGCCGTCCGCGGGATTCCGCACGTGCGGACCCGGACCCGTGATCACCACGGCTTCTTGTCGATCGTCCGGCACAGCCGGGTGCCGTGAGTCGGCGCCTGCCCCACCAGGAGGTCGCGTCTCAGCGCGCGGAGATCCGCTTCCCACGCGTGGCTCTGATCCCGGAGGAAATCGGCAATCTCCTGGAACAGGATCGCGACTTCGTCGACCACGGCGCGCCGCGCCGACGGACTCGGATCCGGGTCGGCCAGATACTCGTCGAGCGCACCGAGAATCCGCGGCCGGAGACTGTCCATCACCGCCTGCCAGTCGCGCCCCGTGCGCAGGATGCCGGCGGCGAGCGCCCCGCTGCAAAGAAGGCGCACGGCCTCCGCCTGGTCCGATTCGATGCCGAGAATCCGCGCCTCTTCCATGGCCTGTGCCACGCGCGCCTCGGCGGCCGCCCGGTCCGTCGACGCGTCCAGATACGCAAGGGGATTGTCCAGCAGGTGCGAATAGCGATCCTTCCAGCGTTCGACCGCTTCCTGGCGATGCTCCACCACGGCCCGCAGCATCGCGCCGAAGTCGATGCCCGCTTGCCCGACGCCGAACATGGCGGCTATGGCCTGTGTGACCTGATCACCCGTCGTCTCGCTTTGCACTGCCGCCCCTCCGAGCAGTCATCTCAATGGGCCCCGATGATCTCTGCTAGCAATCACCGAAACTGGTGATGCACCGCTGCGCATGACTCGGGCCCAAAGATCATGTCATACGGACACCCTTGTCGCAATGTCGAGGCTGCGAGTAACCTTCCATTGTCGATCGGCAGGCGCACTCGTGGTGCGATTGTGGCGGAGGCCACGAGGCGGATTTGATGAATGCACGATCGGGCCTAGTTCGCGGAACTATGCCGCGACATTGGTCAAAGTCGATGCCGCCACCCCACGCGTTGCCGCAGCACCCATCAGAACTCCAATTCGGGAGAACCATAGACGTGGCCGATTCCAAAAACAACGGTGGTAGCGCGCCCCCCTCCGTCGACTGGATGACGCGCGCGGCCACAGAGTTCGCCAACGCCGGGTTTCGTTATCTCTTCGGCAACCCCGTCGCGCCGGAGCATTCATCGGCCTCCGACACCTGGATCACCCGGCTCCTGGCGCAGCACCGTACCGGGCTCGGGGAGTTGCTGTCGATCGCCCCGGCGGTGCTGGAGCGCAATACCAAACTGGTGGACTCACTGACGGGGCGACGGGTGCTGTACCGCGCCGGCGGGCTTGCGCGTGACGCAAGCTCGGGAGACCTCCTGACGCCCCTGACCGGTGTCATCGCGAAGCTTGCGGGCCCGTGCATCGCTTCGCCCCTCGTCGTGGCGCTCCAACGGAAACGGTCGGCCGTGCTGCAGCGCGCGCCGAAGGCGGCGAAAGTCGCGAAGCACCTCCTCTCGCCAACGAACCGCCTGGATCTCCCGGCCACGCTAGAGGAGCTCAAGCACTTTGCCCGTCGCAATCGGTCCGAGGGTTGGGCCGAAGTGGCGCGCCGCCTGCAGTTCGTGAAGGAAAACGAAGAACATGTGAAGGCGGCCGTCGAACTGATCGACGGAATGCGGGACGTTCTGGGTCAGAACTGCTTCGCCGAGATCCTGCGACTGGGGCTGGAGGACGCTTATCTCGATCCTCAGCCAGCGAACCCGGCGGCCTGCGACGCGATCGACATTGCTTACAAGCCATTGCTGGGACAACTGGGGTTCCCCTCCGAGAAGGCAGACCCTGCGTGCCTGTCGATTTTGACCGCGCGGTCTGCGCCCCATGTGCTGCGGAACTCGTATTTCACGTACTTCATCCTCGATCACCAGCGCGACGTCGTGTATGAGGTTCGCGGTGCCTCACGCGGTCAGACTTTCACAGAGATCGAGCTTTACGGCCCGGTCGAGGGACGGAACTACGACGTGAACGGCGACCGGTTTCGCCTGCCCTTCCGCGTCGCGGACGCGTCCCAGGCATTCGCCACGTGGTCCGTCGACCGGGGGCTGATTCAGGATGAACTCGACGCCCGGGGTCGCGGCATGTCCCGCCCGAAACTGCGGGCCGCGGACGTCGGCGCGGACAGAACCCTGCTGGCCCTGTCCTTCATCGATTATCGCGACAGCGACCTGAAGGAACCCGCCTACGAGCTGGTCCTCGCGGCGCTCGTGGCACCGGAGGATGATCCGCTCGCCATCGGGCTGTTTCCCCTGGCGACGATCCTGGTCAGTTCCGAAGAGAACATGGAACTCGGAAAGGAGGCCTGGGGCTTTCCCAAGGAATGCGTCGCCCAGAATCGCTCGGGCTGTTCCGGGCTCGGGGCGTGGACGGTCCAGTACAGACCTTCTGCGCTTTCGTGCTCGGTGACTCTGAATGCCTCTGCCAACCTCGCCATCGATGTCACATTTCCAAGGGGCGGCGAGGCGGCCTCTCCCCCCATTCCCCTGGCGTGGTACACGCACAAGAATGGTCATTGGCATCGGAGCATCCTGACGCGTTCGGGGACCGGAGAATCCGTGCGGATCGGTCGCTCCGGCTTCTCGCTCCGCATTCAAGGCATTCCCGCGGGCAACAGCGCGACCGCAACCGCACGGAGACCGGATTCGATTCCCGATTGGCTTTACTTCGCAGGCATCGTCGACCCGGACGGCATTTGCATCCGCCCCCCGATGAACACCGGCTGGACCGAGCACTTCACTGCGAGCATCTCGCCTGCGGTACTGCTGCCCCGCCCGACGCGCGAACCAACATGACTCGCGACGTGGTCCACGGGTCCCGGGCGATCCCCATCCACGCCCAGGTCAGCTCCTCGCCCGGGAATGGGAATCGCCCACCCAGCGCAGGAACTCGAGCCCCAGGCCCGTCGCGGTGCTGACCGCCGCGGCCGGCATGGCGCCCATCTTGTCGGACTCGCGCTGAATGTCGGGAGCGCTGATCGCCTGCTCGGGGTGACGTGCCATCGCTTCCTGGCGTACGCGCGCATGCGCGTTCATCGCATCTCCGAAGAACATGGTCTTGTAGGCCTCGAGATTGGCGAGCGGCAGTGCCTTCGGCATGAGAACCTCCACACTCCTTAGCCGTGGATCGTTCGCTGCCAGTTTCCAGTCACGCCTCACCGCAGCCTGGATGGCGCGAACGGCGAGAAGCCCGCTGACCACGGCCGCCTCGACGGACACCACGCCGATTGGAGTGTCGCAGTAGTCTCCCGCCAGAAAAATCTGCGGGTCGTCCGTCACCGCGCCCGGTCGCCACGCCTCGCTGCCGACCTCGTTGATGAACAGGGGCTCCAGATCGTTCTTCTGGAGGTAGGTTTTCGAGAAATCGATCAACTCGCGGTCGATGGGGATGAACCGCTCGAGGTCCTCCAGGATGAGTCCGATCGCGTCGTCCTTGTGGAGGCCGTCTATCTTGTAGAAGTCCGTCACGGCCACGGACAGTACGGTCCCTGAGGAGGTTCCTGCACCGGACGAACCGGATGCGCTCCACAACTGGCTGTTGTCGAAGAACGTCAGGCCGAGTTCGGAGTCCAGCAGGACGCAGTGCTCGGGCGGAATGCCCGGAATCTTCTCGAAAAAGTGCAGATCCAGAACCGCCGTCACCCCGCTCTTGAGCTTGCGCACGCTGCCGAGGGAGGACAGCACGTCCGTCAGCTTGCGCGCATCCTTCGGCGCAGCCGGGTCGTCGACCACGGACATCTCCGTCAACGCCAGTGGCGGCACTGCGAGGATCACGTAGTGCGGCTGGAAGTAGGAGAAGGTGTCCGGGTTGTAGGCGGACTGCCGGCCGGTCCATTCGCCGTCGTCACCCCGGTCGCGCGCTCCGGAAAAGGAACTCCGCGGGAAGCCGCGCAGGTCCGAAGGCTTCATGCGCAGCAGCCACGGGCTCGGGCCCTGCGCGCCATTCTTGCCACCACTCTGCCGCCAGAGTCCCGTGACTCTCGCCCCTTTAGAGAATCTGACCGGGGGTCCATTGAGGGATTCAGTATCGGACAGCGTCCGCTCCAGCGCCTTGAACAGGCCGTCGTAGCTGTTCGTGTTGAGCACCCAGAGCATGGGACTAGGCTCGGCCAGGCTGTACTCGACGTACTTGCGATAGGTGTAGGCCGAACTAAAGTACGTCGGGACCGCGAACGCCTTGGCGAGGAGATGCTCGTGGAAGCGGCAACTGCCCTCGGTCGAATACCAGCGCGAACTCAGAAAGGCATGCACGCTCTGGCGATCTAGGTAGTTGGCGGGATCGAACCGGTGACTCACGAGATCCGCCATGGAATACATCCACAGGGTCAGGTCGGACGTCGTCCCGGCACCGCTCAGCAGGTTCCGCCCGCCCTCCGAGACACTCGCGGGATTGCGCAGCCGGTGCGCCCGACGCCCGATGAACTCCCGCCCGGGCGACAGATGCACGACGTCGCTGTAACTCGTGAAGTGCTTGGTGCGTCCCATGCGCATGCGGTCCATGAGCGCCCAGAAGTTTAGGTACCAGTTGAGGTACATGTGGTAGCAGTGCTCGTGGAAGCAGTTGTCCGTGAACTCCAGCGCGAAACGCCCGTCGAAGCGCTCCCGGATGGCAATGGTGACCGAGAGAGATCTTGAGGTGCCCGTG
>ERZ1066136.1388-NODE-1388-length-12565-cov-7.451159_pt1 | contig 12565 bp, 10 predicted proteins | sample MGYA00382783_ERZ1066136 | MGnify/ENA primary metagenome ERZ1066136 (study PRJEB33369, sample SAMEA5778366) | biofilm metagenome | biome: Industrial cooling water; feature: Water cooling tower basin; material: Biofilm | place: United Arab Emirates | collected... | reverse complement strand
CGGCGGAGACATCCGCGAGGTGCGCTTCCCCGATCCGGAGCAGATCATCGCCGACTGGTTCCCCCTCTGCGGCGTCGAGACGGCGGTCGCCCACGAGAGCACCTATCCCGCCCGCAAGGACGAGTACGGCCCCGGTCTGTCGGGCCTGATCGATCTCGGACGCAGCCAGAGCGGTCTCGACTACCAGAAGATCGTGTTGCGCAGAAACGACTTCCGCGGGCGCGTGCAGAAGGTGTTCGAGGGCATCGATCTGCTCGTGATTCCGGCCACGGCTGTCGCGTCGCCCACGATGGCGCAGATGGCCACCCTCGGCGAAGACGCCGATCTCATCTCGGGCCTGTTGCGCTACACGTGCCCGTTCGACATGACCGGCAGCCCCACGATCACGTTGCCCTCGGGCTTCACGGCACAGGGCACGCCGATGGCGTTCCAGTTCGTGTCAAGGCACTTCGAGGAAGAGTTGCTGGTGCGTGCGGGGTGGGCCTATCAGCAGGCCACTGACTGGCATCGCAAGCATCCCGCGATCTAGGGTCCGGTCCGGTCCCAGTACTGCCGCAATCATGCAAGCGCGTCTGCGTCGCCGTCGTGACGGCGACGCAGTGTCTGATCGCCGTACAACGTACAACAAGGAGCAGAGCATGAAACTTCGAAAGAGTCTTCTCGCGGTCGCAGGCGTCCTGTCGGTCCTGGCGGCGGTGCAGGGCCCCGCCCAAGCCGCCGATCCCATCAAGGTCGGTCTGCTCGAGGACGTCTCGGGCGACCTCGCCGTCCTGGGCAAGCCCAAGCTCAACGGCTCGCTTCTCGCCGTGGAGGAGATCAACAAGAGCGGCGGAGTGATGGGCCGTCCCCTCGAACTCATCCACCTCGACCCCCAGGGCGACAACGCGCGCTACCAGGAATTCGCCCGGCGCCTGCTGAACAAGGACAAGGTCGATGTGCTGATCGGCGGCATCACTTCGGCGTCGCGCGAGGCCGTTCGCCCCATCGTCAACCGCACGACGACGCCTTACTTCTACACGAACCAGTACGAGGGCGGCGTCTGTGACGCCGGGATGGTCAGCATCGGGGCCGTGCCGGAGCAGCAGTTCTCGACGATGATCCCCTACATGGTCGAGAAGTTCGGCAAGAAGGTCTACGTGATCGCGGCGGACTACAACTTCGGGCAGATTTCCGCCGAGTGGAACCGCATGATCATCAAGGAACTCGGCGGCACGGTCGTGGGCGAGGAGTTCATCCCGCTCGGCGTGTCCCAGTTCGCGCAGACCATCCAGAACATCCAGAAGGCCAAGCCCGACTGGATTCTCACGATCAACGTGGGAGCCGCGCAGGATTCCTTCTTCGAGCAGGCCGCCGCGGCCAAGCTGAACCTGCCGATGGGCTCGTCCATCAAGATCATGCTGGGCTTCGAGCACAAGCGCTTCGCGCCGCCCGCGCTCAACAACATGCATGCGGTCGCGAACTGGTTCGAGGAGATCGAGACACCCGAAGCGAACGACTTCAAGAAGCGCTGGCGCGCCAAGTTCCCGAACGAGACGTACATCAATGACATGGGCTACAACGCCTACACCGCCGTCTACATGTACAAGCATCTCGTCGAGACCGCCAAGTCCACGAAGCTGGCCGATCTGCGCAAGGTCATCGCGACGGGCAAGGCCTGCATCGACGCTCCGGAAGGCCAGATCTGCATCGACCCCAAGAGCCAGCACACCTCGCACCGCATGCGTCTCATCTCGGTGGACGCCAAGCATGCCGTGACGGTGCTCAAGGACTACGGCGTGATCCAGCCCTACTGGCTGAGCAAGATCGGGTGTGATCTGACGAAGAACAACGACAAGAAGCAGTACACCCCGACCGATCTTCCCAAGAAGTAACCGCGGTTCCAGGGGCCCGGCGACGCGACACGCGGAGCGCGTCGCCGGGCGTGGGTCGTCTGTGCCGGCAACGCGGCAACGGAGCGCATCATCGCCGAGATCTTCTCAGTGCTGTATCAGTTCGCCGACGTCTTCGCGTTCCTGATACTTTCCGCAGCGGGCCTCGCCATCGTCTTCGGCATGATGGGCGTGATCAACATGGCACATGGCGAGTTCATCATGTGCGGTGCCTACGTCACGGTCGGGCTCGTCCACGGGGGGCTTCCCCTGCCTCTCGCGCAGTTGTGCGGCACGCTCGCCGCCGGCTTCATCGGCGTGCTGGTCGAGGTCGCGATCGTGCGCAAGTTCTACAAGCGACCGCTCGATTCCCTGCTCGCCACCTGGGGCCTCAGTCTCGTGGTGACCCAGGGCATGCTGATCCTCGTGGGGTCGTCGGTGGCGGGCATCGGCACGCCGCCGGGCAGCTTCATGGTCGGCGAGTACACGTTCTCGGTCTACCGGCTCGTCCTGTTCGCGGGGTCACTCGCCGCGCTGGCGCTCATCTACGTCGTCTTCATGCGCACGCGCTTCGGTGTCCATGCCCGCGCGACCATGCAGAACGCGCAGATGGCTCAGGCGCTGGGAGTCCGGGTGGGGCGGGTATACGCGCTGAGTTTCGGGCTCGGGGCGGCGCTCGCAGGCTTCTGCGGGGCCTTGTACGCGCCCACCATGACCCTCATCCCGACCATGGGCGCCACCTTCGTGGTGGAGAGCTTCGTGACGGTGGTGGTGGGGGGCTCCAACGTGCTGCTCGGCACCGCGCCGGCAGGCGTGCTGCTCGCGGCCGTCCGCACGGCGCTGAACGCCTGGGCCGGACAGATCATCGGGCAGATCGGCATGCTGATCGCCGTGATCATCATCATCCGGGTGCTGCCGGAAGGCATCTCGGGCTTCCTCACGCGCAGACAACGATGACGGGAACAGGCGCCACGCCATGCTGAGGCTCATCAACGGACCGCAGACGGTCGGCAACGGCCGTGTTTTCTGGATCTGCTTTTTCGGGGTGCTCGCCGCGGCACTCGCGTACCCGATGTTCGCGGACTCCTACGACGTGGGGAACTTCGCGTACTTCCTCATCTGGGTGTTCATGGCGCTGGGGCTCTGCCTCATGTGGGGATACTGCGGCATGCTGTCCTTCGGGCAGACGTTCTTCTTCGGCATCGCAGGCTACTCCTACGGTGTGCTCGCCATCAATTTCGGCGGCGGAGGCATGACGGTGCTCGCGCTGGTCCTTGCGATCGGGCTCGCGGCCCTCAGCGCGGTCGTGCTCGGGTACTTCATGATCTGGGGCCGCGTAGGCGGGGTGTTCTTCGGCATCGTGACCTTGTCCGCGACGCTCGTGCTTGCGTTCTTCCTCGGCCAGACGGCCGGTCCGGAATGGCGCATCGGCGATGCCCGCCTCAACGGCTTCAACGGCATGAAGGGCATGGACCCCCTCAACGTTCCCTGGTTCGAGGGCGAGACCATCTACTTCGAGGGCTCCAGTCTGTACTACCTCGCGATCGCGCTGATCCTCGTCGTCTATCTCGCGCTGCGCATGCTGCTCAACTCCCGCTTCGGCAACGTCATCGTCGCTATCCGCGAGGACCCGCAGCGGGCCGAACTGCTGGGCTACGACGTGCGCAAGTATCAGCTCATCACCTTCGTGATCGGTTCCGCCCTGGCGGGCCTCAGCGGTGTGCTCTACACCTCGTGGGGCCAGTTCATCACGCCGTCCAGTGTCGGCCTGCCGGCGGCGGCCATGCCCATCGTATGGGTGGCCTTCTCGGGACGCGGCGACATCACGGCCACGCTCGTCGGGTCGTTCCTCATCCTCGTCACCTTCCAGGCCATCACCGTGCACAGCCAGCAGGCGGCTCTGGTGCTCATGGGCGGCATGCTGCTGGCGACGGTGATGATCGCTCCGCAGGGGTTCGTCATCGGCGTGGCGCGTCTGATCGGCCGCCTATTTGCCCGGCGCGGCGCGGGCGGGGCGTGACCATGACGGAGTTGCTGAAGACGCAGGGGCTGTCCAAGACCTTCGGCGGTCTGGCCGCGGTGTCGGGGGTGGACCTGTCGGTCGACGAGGGCGAGATCCACTGTCTCATCGGGCCGAACGGCGCGGGCAAGAGCACGCTGTTCAAGCTGATCATGGGGACCTATCCGCCCTCCGGCGGGTCCATCACGTTCCGCGGAATCGACGTGACGGAAGAGCGTCCGTACCAGCGGGTGAAGAAGGGGCTCAGCATCAAGATGCAGACCCCGAGCATCTTCAAGGAACTGCCGGTGCGGCAGAACATCCACATCGCGCTCCAGCATCACGTGTCGAAGCAGGACCTGTCTCGCGAGGAAGATCGTCTGCTCGCCATGCTGGAACTGTCGGCGGAGGCCACCAAGGCCGCCGGTGTCCTGTCGCACGGACAGCAGCAGTGGCTGGAGATCGGCATGGCGCTCGCCCTCAAGCCGGCTCTGCTGCTGATGGACGAACCCACCGCGGGCATGTCGCCCGAAGAGACCTTCCGCACCGGCGAACTCATTCTCAAGCTGAACGAGGGCGGCACCACGATCCTCGTGGTGGAGCACGACATGACCTTCGTCCGGCAGATCGCGCAGCGGGTGACCGTGCTTCACTTCGGCAAGGTCTTCGCGCGCGGTTCCATCGCCGAGATTCTCGCGGACCCGCGCGTCGCCGAGATCTACCTCGGGAAGACCCATGAGCACTGAGTCCGTGTTGTCCGTGAAGGGTCTGTGGGCCAACTACGGCGCCACCCCCATCCTGCAGGGCGTGGACATGGAGATCGCCAAGGGCGAGATCGTCGGCCTCATCGGACGCAACGGTGTCGGCAAGACGACGACCCTGCGCTGCCTCATCGGCCTGCTCCGGGCCACGCAGGGGGCGATCCGCATCCTGGGCCACGACATGACGGGGCAGCCCAGCGATGCCTTTGCGCGGCTGGGCGTGGGGTACATCCCGCAGGGGCGTGACGTGTTTCCGCGCATGACCGTGGCGGAGAATCTGGCCGTGGGCGAACTCATCGGCGGCCCCGGCGGGCGGAAGCTGGGCGAACTGGTGTATCAGTACTTTCCGCGTCTCGCGGAACGGCGGACCCAGCTCGCCGGCACCATGTCCGGCGGCGAGCAGCAGCAGCTTGCCATCGGCCGGGCGCTCATCGGCAATCCGGCGCTCATGCTGCTGGACGAGCCGTCGGAGGGCATCCAGCCGTCCATCGTGCAGATGATCTGCGAGGCGCTGAAGTCGATCCGCAAGGAGCTCGGCACGACCATCCTCTTCGTGGAGCAGAACCTCGACACGATCCTGGCGGTGAGCGAACGCTGCTACGTCATGGAGAAGGGGCGCATCGTCGCCGGGATCGCGCCCGGGCAGGTCACCGCCGAAACGGTGCGCGCACACCTTTCGATCTGAGATCCGCGCGTACCGGGGTCTCCACACACGAACGCAGGAGGACCGATCGATGCATCCCAAGGCGCGTTACTTGTTCATCGCAAGCATGGACGTGGACCCCGCGAAGGAGGCCTTGTTCAACGAGGTCTACGACACGGAACACATCCCCAGTCTCCTGAAGGTCCCGGGAGTCCTGTCGGCCGTTCGCTGCACGAACGAGCCGCTCGAGCTCGCCATCGGCGGCACGATCCGCAAGATTTCGGTCCAGGGAGAGCCGCGCTACAGCGCCATGTACGAACTGGAGAGCGCCGAGGTGCTCGTGAGCGACGCGTGGGCGAAAGCCGTGGACGCGGGGCGCTGGCCCACCGAAGTGCGGCCGCACGTGCGCAACCACCGTCACGTGCTCCGGAAACTCATGCACGGCGGGCCTGCGTGACGTTCCCCACCTGCACCCGCCATGCGATGTGCCGAGCGGCGACGCCATGACGAACATCGGCCAATGCGCGGCGAGGCTGATTGCGGCCTACGACCACGTCGAGACGCTCGATCCGTTCACGCGGCAGGATCCGCAGTTCACGATGGCGGACGGCTACGCAGTGCTGCACGAGATCGAGGAGCACCGCCGCGCATCCGGATGGCAATCCGTGGGGCGCAAGATCGGCTTCACGAACCGGACGCTCTGGGCACGCTACGACATCGATCGCCCGCTGGTGGCATCGGTGTGGGACCGCACACTCGTGCTCTCGGGTGGCGCGGAGGTGACCGTCCCGCTCGCTCCGTTCTGCCAACCCAGGATCGAGCCCGAGGTCGTCTTCCGGCTGAGGACGCCGGTCCCGGTGACGGATGATCCGGGCAGGGTGCTCGAATGCGTCGAGTGGGTGGCCGCGGGCTTCGAGATCGTGCAGAGCCATTATCCCGGCTGGCGCTTCAAGGCACCCGACTGCGCTGCCGGCTTCGGTCTGCACGGTGCTCTCGTGGTGGGTGAGCCCGTGCCGATCGATGCCCGCGACGGTCGCGATACCGTTCGGCTTTTCGAGACGTTCACGCTCACGCTCGCGCGTGACGGCATCGTCCAGCAGACGGGACGCGGCGACGTGGTGCTGGGGAGCCCGCTACTCGCGCTCGCGCAGGTGGCGCGCCTGCTTGCGCAGATGCCGCAGTTTTCGCCGCTGGCGGCGGGCGAGATCGTCACGACGGGCACCCTGACGGATGCCCTGCCGGTCGGCGCGGGGGAGCGCTGGGAGGCCGACTACGGAGCGCTCGGCGTGCGAGGCGTGCCGGTCTGCTTCACGTGACGAACGGGTCGTCTTCGAGCGCGGCCCCGTGTCCGGGGGGGCGCCGTCAGCCCATCCAGCCCAGTTCGCGCATCGCCCAGACGGCGTGCCAGATCTTGGTCATGTGCCGGATCTTGCCGCCTTCGAACTCGATGCAGTACACGTAGTCGCTGCTCGTGCTCTTGCCGGTCGGCGCCATCGGACCGCCATCGGCGCTGTGGGTGCCCTGGAAGACCGCGTACGCGCAGACGTTCTGACGTTCGCTGTCGGTGGCGAAGGACTTCAGCGTGTACCGGCCGTTCGGAATGAACGTCAGCAACCCCTTCATCCACTCCGCATAGTCCTTCAGCGTCTTCACCTCGGCGAGCGGTTCCGCCTGAGACGCGAAGGTCGCGCCGGGCAGGCAATACGCGCTGCATGCGTCCCAGCCCTTGCCCGTCTCACAAGCCTCGAAAAAGGCCTTGGCCGTTTCGGTGATCGTCGTCATCGTTTGCTCTCCGGTAACTGGGTCCGGACCATTCCGGACGCCGTCCGAGTGTAGGTGCAGATGCATCCGGAAAGTTGATCCGTGGGAACTAATTTTTCTCGGAAGACCGTGCCGTCGCCCCATTCACGGGGACGACATCTGGCCGTTGTCCCAGGTAGATCAATGAAGTGCGCGGGACCTGAACCGTACCGCCTCAAATTCCGTCCAGGGGAAGCATCAGGGCCGTGACGGATGCGGGCCGCCCGGGATGGGCCGGCCCGACCGGGCGAGGCCGCCTGAGATCGCAATCGCCCGGCGTGCCGCAGCGACTGGAACACGCCGGTGCGCTGCATCATCGACGGAGCAAGCGCGCCGCCCGCAGTACCATCCAGCCTCGTCCCCTCGGAGAACGGTCCCGCATGTCCCAGGAATCCAAGGTCGCGTCGTCGCGTGCCGTCGTCGCTGCCGTTCAACTGCCCGGCGTGAGCGATGCCGAGTTCGAGTCCTCGCTCGCGGAACTGCGCGAGCTCGCCAAGACGCTCGGCTTCGAGGTGGTGGGGACCTTCACGCAGAAGCGCTCCAGTTTCGACGCTGCGGCCTACCTCGGGGTCGGGAAACGCGCAGAGATGCGGCGCTTCGTCCAGGGTGAGGACGCACTGCCCGGCGACGAGGTGCCCGACGCGCCGGCCGCCCCGAGACGCCCGGCCCGGCGTGCCGCGACCGGAACGGCACAGCACGGACTCGTGGCTGCGCGCGAAGCCGCGAAGGCGCAGACCGGTCCCGATCCGCGTCGTGCCGCCTTCGTGCTGGTGGACCACGAGATCTCGCCGTCGCAGGCGCACAACCTCCAGACCGAGATCGGCTGCGAGGTGATGGACCGCACGATGGTGATCCTGGAGATCTTCCATCGGCACGCGCGCTCGAACGCGGCGCGCGCCCAGGTCGAGATCGCTCGTCTGCGGTATCTGGCGCCGCGCCTGCGCGAAGCTGCGAAGCTCGCCGGTCCGCAGGGGAGGCAGCGCAGCGGCGTCGGCGGCCGCGGCGCGGGCGAGGCCGCGGGCGAGGCCGACCGGGAGAAGATCCGCGACCGCATCGCCGAACTCAAGCAGGAGATCATCGGCTTCGATCTCGAGCGCCAGACGCAGCGCTCGCGGCGGCAGGCCAACCAGTCCGTCGCGAGCGTTGCGCTCATCGGCTACACCAATGCCGGGAAATCCACGCTCATGCGCGCCCTGACCGGTAGCGAGGTGCTGGTCGCCAACAAGCTCTTCGCCACGCTCGACACCACCGTGCGCACGCTGGTCCCCGACGGGGTTCCGCGCGTGCTGGTGAGCGACACCGTGGGCTTCATCAAGAACCTGCCGCACGATCTGGTGGCGTCGTTCAAGTCCACGCTGGAGGAGGCCGCGGAGGCGTCGCTGCTCCTGCACGTGATCGACGCCGCCGATCCCGGCTTCGAGCGCCAGATCGAGGTGACGGAGAAGGTGCTCGAAGAGATCGACGCGGGTGGCGTGCCGCGACTGCGCGTCTTCAACAAGATCGATCAGGTCGGGGACGCCAAGGCGCAGGCGGCGTTCGCCAGGGAGTTGCGCGCGCGGTATCCCAAGTGCGTCGTGATGAGTGCCGTGCGGGAAGCCGACGTCGCGAAGCTCACGAAGGCTATCCGCGCATTCTTCCGGCGGCGTCTTGCCAAGGCGGAGTTGTTCCTTCCCTGGTCGGCGCAGAAGTTCCGTGGCGAGCTGTTCGCGAACTGCGAGGTCCTGGAGGAGCGCGCCGAGGCGGACGGGGCGTTCTTCCGCGTGCGCGGCGCGCGTGAGGACATAGAAGCGCTGCGGGAAAGGATCGTGCGGCCTGAAGCCGCTCGCCAGACCTGACCGGAACCCGCCGGTCTCCGCGGCCGGGCGGCGTCGCGATCGCTGCCAGCGCAACGAAGGCTTCGAGCGCTGCTCCGCGCCAAGCTGTCACGGCGAGCACGGTGAGCCCGGTCTCGCAGGGGCCGGTTGCCCGAAGGCCTGTCCAGGGACAAGGGACGTCTGCAGCCAGCACATCGAAAACCTCACGCGCGGTGCGCTCCGTCCCCTAGAATCCGGGCATCCCGATGGTCAGAAGCCTTCATGCGTATCGCATCCGTTTCGCTATTGTGGCTGCATGGCGTCGCGCTCCTGCTCGGCGCCACCCTTCTGCTGAATGGCTGCGGGAAGGGGGCGGACCCGTCACCGCCGACGCCCGCACGGGGACCTGCGCAGCCGCAGGCGGCCCCTCCGCCTCCGCCCAAGACCTACGGTTACGGTGCCTGGTCGGACTGGGAGATGGACTGCCGGCAGCGCATGGAGGACCGCACGTCTCCCTGTACGGCCACGCGTAAGCGACTGTGCCTTGTCGAAGGCACGGATGAGGGCGTGGCCTGCGAGCACTGCGGCGGCCAGTGCAAGGAGGTCGTGTCCGACGGCACCTCCTCGCCATTGCACCTCTACTCGAGTTGGTCGCCCTGGTCGTCGAACTGCGGCACCTGTGATCCCGAGCCCAAGGACTGCAGCGCCAATCGGTCCCGGCAGTGCCTGGACCGGCTAGCGGGAGGCGTGACCGACTGCGAGTTCTGCGGCGGGGCCTGCACGGAGACGGAATTGCGGCAGAGCGCCTGTTCGGCGGACTGCAAATGGACCACGATCCACGCATTCTCCGACGACAAGTGCACCGTGCCGGCCCGCGACGACATCTTCGCCGGCCCCTGGGGGCCCCGGACCGGGAGCCCCTACAACGCGGGGTGCAGCGAAACGGAGTGGAACCGGCAGTGCGTCAAGTTCGGGCGGAACTACTATCAGTGGGAGCCGTGCGTGAAAAGCTGCGTTGCGCCGTTCTCGAAGTAGCGAAAGCCTGCGTTCCGGGCCCGGCAACGTTTCGCTGGCCAGGCAGGCGTTCGCGCGCGGCGAAGTCCTGGTCATCGAGGGCCCCGGTGGTAAGGGCAACGGGTCTCCGCCCGGACGGGTGAGTGCTCGAGCCGCAGCGAGGCGTCCCTGAGGCCCTCGCTGGCCCGCCAGTCAGTCGCGTCGCAGTCGATGGCTTCGGCGTGGACGGAGGCAATCGCCCCCGAGGGTGCAGGCGCGGAAGCGCCGAGAACGCAAGGCGCGCTCGACGGGTGCGATGCCCTCGACGGTCTGGTCGTCATCCCACGTCCTGCGGTCCCGATCCTTCGGCAGCATGAGAGCGCCGGCAGCGTCGGCGTGGCGTTCGCGCACACAGTGCCTGCGACTCCGTGGCCGGCAGGTCGCACGGCACCTGCAGTCCGCCCGCCCAGGCGCCGGGCGGACGACGGGCGTCCGCCCAGCATGGGGAGGTCACTCTGCCTTGTGGGTAGTAGCCGATCGGCCTGTGCATCTCAATGAAAATCCCGCGACACCGTCGCGAGCCGCCCGAGCATCGGCGAGAGGTCTTCCAGCTTGCCGGCGATGAGGTGCGCGACCTCGCCGTCGCGTTCCAGCACGCCGTGCACGGCCAGCAGTTTCGCGCCGAGCAGCACGCGCCGCTGGCGTTCGCCCAGGTCTCGCCAGACCACCACGTTGGCGGAGCCGGTCTCGTCCTCCAGCGTCACGAAGATCACGCCGCTCGCGGTGCCGGGCCGCTGACGGCAGGTGACGAGGCCCGCGGCACGCACGAGGCTGCCGTGGCGCGCGTGGCGCAATTGCTCGGCGGTGAGCAGGCGCCTGCGGCGCAGCAGCGGGCGCAGCAGCGCCAGCGGATGCCGGCCCAGCGTGAGACCCAGGCTGGCGTAGTCGGCGATGAGGTCCTCGCCTTCGGTGGGGGCGGGCAGCGCGGCGGGCGTGTCGCGGATGACGGTGTCGCGCAGCAGCGGCGGACGGCTCTCGACGCCGGCGACTTCCCACAGCGCGAGGCGGCGGTGGCCCGTGACTTGGCGCAGCGCATCGGCGTGGGCAAGGCATTCGAGATCCCGGCGGTCCAGCTGCGCGCGCAGCGCGAGCTGCTCGAAGCTGTCGAACGGCTGCCGGCGTGCGAGTACGAGCCGTTCGGCCCCGGCCTGCGACAGCCCGCGCACCATGCGCAACCCCAGACGCACGGCAGGCTGTCCTCCGGAGGGCATTGCGTCGGTCTCCAGCGTGCAGTCCCACTCGCTGGCGAGCGCATCGGCCGGACGGACCTCGACGCCGTGGCGCTGCGCGTCTTGCACGAGCTGCGACGGCGAGTAGAAGCCCATGGGCTGGCTGTTCAGCAGTGCCGCGCAGAAGGCCGCGGGCTCGTGGCACTTGAGCCACGCCGACACGTACACGAGCAGCGCGAAGCTCGCCGAGTGCGACTCCGGAAAACCGTACTCGCCGAAGCCCAGGATCTGCTGGTAGATCTGCTGCGCGAACTGCTCGCCGTAGCCGCGCGTGCGCATGCCTTCCACCAGCCGCTCCTGGAAGTGCGTGAGCCCGCCCTTGCGCCGCCACGCGGCCATGGAGCGGCGCAGGTGGTCGGCCTCGCCGGGCGTGAAGCCCGCGGCCACCACCGCGAGCTGCATCACCTGCTCCTGGAAGATGGGCACGCCCATCGTGCGTTCCAGGACGGACTTCACTGCCTCCGACGGGTAGGTCACCTTCTCCAGCCCCTGCCGCCGCCGCAGGTACGGGTGCACCATGCCGCCCTGAATGGGGCCGGGACGCACGATGGCGACCTCGATCACCAGGTCGTAGAAGCGCCGGGGCCGCAGGCGCGGCAGCATGCTCATCTGCGCGCGCGATTCGATCTGGAACACGCCCACGGTGTCGGCGCGGCACAGCATGTCGTACACGGCCGGATCCTCGGAGGGCACGTGCTGCATGCCGAACGGGCGCTGCCGCACGGCGCTCACCAGCGCGAGCGCGCGGCGGATGGCCGAGAGCATGCCCAGCGCGAGCACGTCCACCTTGAGCAGCCCCAGCGCATCGAGGTCATCCTTGTCCCACTGGATGATGGAGCGCTCGGGCATGGCGGCGTTCTCCACCGGCACCAGCCGCGACAGGGGCCCGCGCGACACCACGAACCCGCCCACGTGCTGCGACAGGTGCCGCGGAAACCCGATGAGCGTGCGCGTGAGCGCGAGCAGCTGGCGCATGCGCCGCGACTCGGGATCGAAGCCGCACTCGCGCAGCCGCTCTGCCACCTGCGGGCCGCGGTCCCAGAAGGCGAGGTTGCGCGCGATGCGGTCCACCTGTTCCAGATCGAGCCCCAGCGCCTTGCCCACATCGCGGAAGGCGCTCTTCGGCCGGTAGCAGATCACCGTGGCGGCCAGCGCCGCACGCTCGCGCGTGTACCTGGCGTAGAGGTACTGGATGACCTCCTCGCGGCGCTGGTGCTCGAAGTCCACGTCGATGTCCGGCGGCTCGTTGCGTTCCTTCGAGATGAAGCGTTCGAACAGCATCGACATGCGCGCGGGGTCCACCTCGGTGATGCCCAGCGCGTAGCACACGGCGGAGTTGGCGGCCGAGCCGCGCCCCTGGCACAGGATGCCGCGCCGGCGCGCGAAGCAGACGATGTCGAACACCGTGAGGAAGTAGGG
>ERZ1066136.1386-NODE-1386-length-12575-cov-8.929073_pt1 | contig 12575 bp, 15 predicted proteins | sample MGYA00382783_ERZ1066136 | MGnify/ENA primary metagenome ERZ1066136 (study PRJEB33369, sample SAMEA5778366) | biofilm metagenome | biome: Industrial cooling water; feature: Water cooling tower basin; material: Biofilm | place: United Arab Emirates | collected... | reverse complement strand
CGGCTTGCGTCGCGTCAAGCGCCGCCGCCAAAAGAAAGAGGCGCTGGCCCGGGGGCGCAGCGCCTCGATCGGGCCCGCTCGCGGCGGGCCCTGCTGGATGGTGGTCCGGGGTCAACCGCACTCACCTAGGAAACGGCCTTCACCCGAGGCCGAGTTACTGTAGAAGTTACTGCATCGGCTCGCCGCTGCCCCCCTCGGCGGGCCCCTTGCCGGCGCCGTCAGCACCACCGCCGCCGCCCTCATCGTCTGCCAGCTCGCGCCCAGCCTGGCGGCCCACTGCCACGAACTCGGCATGCAGCCGCTGCAGCGCCAGCATGGCCCGGAGGTACTCGCCAGCCCACGGCGGCACGGCGCCGAGGCCCTTGCGCCACCTCCACACCGTGTTCGCCACCAGGCCAGTGCGGCGGCAGAAGTCGGCGCCCTTCCATCCCAGCTCGGCCAGCGCTGCCTCGAAGGCTTCGGCCGTCATCGTGCGTGTCTCGCTCATCGCGTCCCCTCAGCAGCGCCCCAGCGCTGCGCGAGGCGCAGCGTAGCACGGCGCAGCATTGAACAATGTAGAACAATCAAGCCTGAAAACACTCTCGGAGTAGACATAACGCCCGTTGTGCACCATGCGCACACACTGCGCGCGATACCCCTGCATACCCCTCGCCTCTGCTTTCCCCAGGTGCGACAGTCACTTACTGCCGCACCGCTGGTGCGCAGGCGTCTGCGCAACGGATCGTGCACCGTTCAATCCGGCCGAACGCACACCCGCTCTGTATACCCTGGCGGGTTCTACAGAATGTAGATTCTTCGTCTGCACGCACCGGGCCGATCAGCAGCACCCGCGCACCGCCGCGAACGCGCCTTGATTCCGTCCCTTGCGAAAGTGAACGGGGACAACGGGGACACGGGGACAACGCCCGTAAGTGCCTGTCGCATAACGATTTGTTTGTCCCCGGCGGCGCTCGAATTGTCCCCGTGCACCAAAGTGGGCGGGGACAACCAGCCTCGAAAGTGCCCGAATTTTCTACATTGTTGAATGCTGGCGCTGCCGCAGCTCAGCAGATGCGGTGCCCGCATGCGCTGCACCAGGTGCAGCATGCAGCCACCAGGCGCGGGCGCACGGATTGAAGAATGTAGATTCCTGGCGCTGCGCGGGCAGGGCCCTGGCGGGTGCTGCGCCGACCCTCCCTGCAGCGCTCGCCACGGCACCAGCGCGCCCGATGCCCGGTGACGTATGCAGCAGCCCTACAGGCCGCCCAGCTCGTCCGTGAAGATGCTCGGCCGCACGTGGTAGACCGGCGCCTTGTCCATGCCCGGAAGGCGGTGCTTCATCGTCAGGCGGTCCGCCTCGTGCACCAGGTGCCCGCGCTGGCGCAGCAGCCTGGCCACCGCGGCGGCCTCGAAGCCCCTGCACACCTCGCGCTTCCACGCCTCGGGCAGCACCAGGTACTCCACCAGCTTGACCTCGCCCTCCATCCAGTCGGCCGCCGTCCGCTTCTCCACGTAGTCATCGGCCGCCGACAGCTTCAGCGGCTTGCCTTTGCTGTCCACCAAGCGCTTGAACCCGGCGCGCAGCGGGGTGGCCGGCTTGTGGTCGTCAAGGCCGCGGTGCACCCAGGTGAACAGGGCATCCCCGTTTTTCTCAAGCCAGTGGCGCACCTGCCGCAACATCGCGGCTTCCTCGCCGTTGTCCAGGTGCCCACGCGCGGCCAGCCAGGCATTGAAGCACTGCCGCGCCGCCCAGCTCGCGTGCCCCTGTGGCCATCCCGTGATGCCGGCGCGCGTGGCCAGCTCGCCCGCAGCCGCCACCACTGCGAAGCGCGTGCCCACGCGGCGCACCTGCTCGGCGGCAGCCTCGGGCACGATGGCCCCGCGCTGGCGCTCGATCAGCTCGGCCAGCAGCTCGGGAAGCTCGGCATGGTGCTCGCACGCCCACTCAAGCCAGGCGCGGCCGGCGGTACCGTAGTGGCGCGCCGCTGCCGCCGTGAAGGCATCGGCCAGCTCGCCCGGGCTCGCGTGGCCGTGCAGTTCCTCAAGGCCGCCCATGCCGGCGCCAGCGTCTAGGGGCACGTCGACCATGCGCACCTCCATGCCGGCCTGTGTGCGCTTGCCGGCCTCGGCCATGTGGTCGGCCAGGCTCACCTCGCCCGATGACACGAACAGCAGGCGCCACGTGCGGCGCTTGCGCACCAAGCCGCCGCGGGTGGCGCGGCCCTTCTCTTGGTCGTTCGCCAGCATGTACGCGCACTCACCTGCCACGCGCGGATCCAGCTGCCCGAACTCGTCCAGGATCAAGGTGCCGTCGCAGTGCTGCACCGCAGTCGCTTCTAGGGCGTTGTCCGTGGTGCGCCAGCGCTGCATGTAGCTCGGCCGGCCCCACACGCTGGCGGCACCCTTCAGGGCCGTGGTCTTGCCCATGCTCGAAGTGCCGCGGAAGTGGAATCCCCCGCTCTCGACGCCAGCCGGCCGCAGCATCGGGCCCGCGAACGAACAGCACAGCGCGAACACCAGGCGCGAATTGCCGCGGGCCCGCGCCGCCACCTCATCGCGCCACTGCGCCAGCTCGCCGGCCCGGCGGAACGTGTCTTCCATGCCGGCTTCGCTTTGGAACACGAAGCGCCGGCCCTCGGCCTGGCCGATGCAGCCCGAGGGCAGCACGTACACCCCGCCGCCGTGCCAACCCACACGGTCGGTGCACGTCACCCGCTCCGTCAGCTGGCGAGTCTCGACGTACTGGCCCACCAGGTTGCGGGCACCAGGCCCCGAGGCCATGCGCAAGCCCATGTCACGCAGCCTGGCGGCCCACTCCGCACCCTCGCCGCTGAACATGGCCATGGGTGCGGCCCAGGTCTTCTCGTTGCCGTCCGGGTCGCTGAACCGCAGCAGGTAGCCCCAACCCTCGGCCGTGTCAGACCGGGTGCGAGCCAGCACCGCCAGCGGCGCGCAGAGCCAGCGCGGCGGCTTCTCCTGGCCGTCGCGGTCCGTGGCCGTGAACCACACCCCGCGGTCATCCAGGTGGAAGGGGTCGCGCCGGCCGCCGAACGCATCCAGGTCGCCCGCGCTGTCGTCGTCATCGCCGCCGTCATCACCGCCACCGCCACCGGCAGGGGCAGCATCCTCGCCGCCGGGCTCGGCCGCGCCGTTGCCGCCCTCGGCATCACCACCAGACGGCTCGCGCCGGGCCCTGGCGGCCCCGTGGCGGGCCTGCAGCGCTTCGGCCGGTGCATCGGTGGCCGGCTCGGGCGCCGCCGCGCCTTGCAGGCCATGGGCCGCGGGCAGCGCCAGCGCACCGGCCAGCAGCGCAGCACACGCGGCCTCGACCTGCATGCGCACCGCGGCCAGGCCCTCAGCGCCAGGCAGCTGGTGCAGGTCGTTGAAGTCTTTGGCATCGGCACCCGTGCCGGCCGGAAAGGCGGGGAGCACGGCGCCGGCCTGGCCGCTGGTGCTGGCGCTGCTGGCCACCGCCTCCACGGCCTTGAGCGCGGCCACCCGGCCCGGGTTCTTTCCCTTCCGGGCCTCGGTGCCGCGGTCATCGTCGCCGCACACCAGCAGCGCCAGCGCCGGGTACAGCTGGCGCAGCGCGCTGGCCACGTGCACCAGGTTGCCGGCATCGAAGCACACCGCCACCGGGCGGCCCGTGGCCTCGTGCAGGCTGGCGCCGGTGGCGTAGCCCTCGGCCAGCAGCAGCACCGCGGCACCGTCGACCTGGCCCAGCAGGTGAAACAGGCCGGTCTTGCGCGATGACACCAGCTCATCGGGCTGCAGCTTCGGCGGGCCGTACAGCTTGTCCGTGCCGGCCTGGCCGGTGTCGCTGTCGCGCAGGGCCTTTGGCAACAGCCGCTGCAGGGACCACAGCTCGCCGGCCGCATCGCGCATCGGCACCAGGGCCACCCCTCCCGGCAGGAACCGCAGTCCGTGCGCCCGCACCCCCTTGCGCACCAGGTACGGCGCACCCATGGCGGGCGGCGCTTCGCTGGCGCTGGCCCACAGCGCGCGGCACCGCTCGGCCGCCTCGGCCTGGCGCTGGGCCAGCTCGGCCGCCTCGGCCTCACGCTCGGCGCGCCGCCGCGCCGCAGCGGCCTCGGCCTCGCGCTGCGCCTCGGCCCGTGCAGACGCCTGCACGGCGCCACCGCGCGCCCGCGGGAACTTGAACCCGTGGGCCTTGGCGATGCTGAACAGCGTGGCCACCGTCACCCTGCCGCCGGCCTTGATGCTGCGCCAGGTGTCGCGGGCATCGCGCTCGCTGAAGCCATCGCCGCGCTGGCTCCACTCGCACCAGGCCTCGAAGGCCTCGGCCTCGGCCAGGTCGGAAGCCTTGACGGCCATCCCCACGCGAACCCAGGTGTCGCGGTCCGTGTCGGCTGGGATGCTGGCCAGCGCGGCGCGGATCAGCTCGGGCGTGGCCGGCTGGCGCTGGGGCGCCATGGGCGCGGTGCCAGTGCGGGGCTGCCTGCTCATCGCCCTGCCTCCTGGCCACCGGCTGGCGCTGGCGCTGCACCAGGTGCAGGGCTGCCGCTCACGGCCCAGGCCTCGGCGTGGTTGCCCGGCATGCGCCGCACGATCAACGTGCAGCCCGCCAGGCGCGGGGCATCGTCCGGCAGCTGGTGCCGCACTTCGGCCGGCTTCGGCTTGCGCCTCCCGCCGGCCAGCTCGGTGGCCTGCGCCATCGGCACACCGAAGGCCTGCAGCGCATGGCGCATGCTCAGGAACCGCCCCAGGTGCCGCGCACCAGGCGGCAGCGTGGCATCACCACCGGCCCCAGCTTGACCGGCCGCCGCTGCGGCACTCAGCGCCGCCGCCATGCCCGCGAAGGCGCCACCCTGGCCAGGTCGGGCCGTCATGCGTGCAGGCCCTCCGCAGCCGTCGCCGCTGGGCGCTTTGCTCCGCGCACTGGCGGCAGCTTCACCACCACCGGCACCGCCTTGCGCGTGCGAAGCGAGGGCGGCCAGCTGGGCACCGGCGCGGGCAGCAGCTTGGACACCTGGCCCGCCGACAGGCTGCCACGCGCTTCCAAGGCATCGGCCAGGCGCAGCACGCAGGCCCACACCTCGGGCAGCGCCAGCGCATGGGCCGTGCGGGCCTGCAGGTGCTCTAGCTCGGCACGCTGCGGCAGCAGCCAGGCCAGCGCCGCAATCACGGTCCTGTCGCTCTGTTCCCGCCAGTCTTCGGGATCAAGGTCACAGGGCTGTCCCTTGTGCTGCGCCTCAGCCATCGGCCCAGCCATCGTGCCTGCAATCCAGGCGCGCAGCTGGCGCTGCACTTCAGCTCGTCCACCTCTCGCCGCAGCCTCGCTGCGGTGCAGGATGCGCCCCCAGTGGTATCGGTCAACGCTGAAGCCATCGCACTTGTCCCAGACCAATGCGATGCCGCACGGCGCCTCGGACACCTCGCATAGGCCCCACAGGTCCGTTAGCTTGCCGCCGCCACGGCACCGCGTTCGCCAGTCCGTCGCCCCTAGCGGCGCAACGCGCACGCCGTAGACGAAGGCTCCACCAAGAGCGTGCACAACCGCATGCCCGGCCTCGTGCACGCACACCGCACGGCGCTTCTCTGCCGACAGTGGCGGCAGCTCGAAGGTGCCCGCGCTGGCGCTGGGGCTCTTGGTCTTCGGCATGGCTTCAGCCCTCCCGATGGATGACGGGCACCGCCGGCCGCTCGTGGCCTTCGGTGCCCAGGTGTCGGAACTCGGCGGCCAGGCGCTCGCACTGCCGCTGCAGCGCGAAGGCCTGGCCCTTGATGGCGGCCCGCGTCGGCTCGGCCTGCAGCAGCAGCGCCGGCCGCTCGGACTGGCGGCGCCACTGCGCCAGCTCGCGCGCCGTGCGGGCGTCTGCACGCCCGCTCATGCGGCCCGCCTTTGCGGTGCGCCCTCGGCCTCGCGGTCGGCTTCCTCGCTCAACGCCATGGCCATGTCGGCGGCCACGCTGGCCAGGGTGAAGGCCACGCGGCACGCCTGCGACACGCGGCGGTCATCGCCGCTGCCGCAACACTCGCCGATCAGCTCAAGCCCCGCGCTCAGGCCGTCCGCGCTGTCGGCCAGCTCGGCCAGCACAGACGCGCGGGCCTCAGCTGCCGCCCCCGGCATGGCCATGCTCGGCAGGTGCTGCACCCGTGGCGGCGCCACCGGCAGCGCCAGCCCATCGGCCACACGCTGCAGGCCGGCATCGGCCAGGGCCACCACGCGGCACGCCTGGCCCGCGTGTTCCTCGCTCAGGTGCCCGGCCGTGGTGAAGCCCTGCAGCACGGCCACCACGGCGCGCAGCGCGGTGCGCGCGGATTCCACCTCCGCCACCAGGTCAACGGGCGCCGCTGGCGCTGCCGCTCGAAGGGCGGCGCTCATGCGGCACCGCCTTTCGCACCAGGTGCGGGCTGGCTCAGCTCTGCCACGGCCTCGGCCAGGTACGTCTCGATCAGCTCGCAGGCAGCAGCCACGGCGCCGGCCGTGCAGGCGGCCCGGCCATCGCCCCGACACGCCCGCCACAACGCGCGCTCCATGCACGTGCTCAGGCCATCGGCGTACCCCAGCACCTGGCTCGCGCGGCTGTAGGCGCTCTGCACTTCGGCCAGCTCGGCGCAGCGGTTGTGCGCCTCGCCCAGCAGGTCGGACAGCGCCAGCGCCGACACCTGGTGCACGAACGCGGCGCCTTCGTCCATCGGCCGTTCATCACAGGGCAACGCGGCCCGCATCACGGCCATGGTGCCGGCCACTTTCGCCACGCAGGTGCGCAGCTCTGCGGCGCGGGCGCCCGTGTCATCGCCACCAGGTGCGGCGGTGCTGGCGCTGCTGCCGCCAGGCACACCCGGCCGCGGGCGGCGCCTGGCGGCGCTCATGGGGTGCACGGTGCTGGCGCTCATGCTGCACCGCCTTCGTTCCTGACCTGCGCCAGCACTGCCCGCCCCGAGGCCGACAAGCCCACCACCGGCCGCAGTGACGCGGGATGCGCGCGGCCTTCCAGCACTGCACGGACATCGCCGGTGAACTCGACCTTGAGGCCGTAGGCGCGCGCCAGGTCTTCGGACTGGCGCAGGCCCCACATGGCGTGGATCAGGCCCCACATGGCCCGGCTGCGCTCATCGGCGGCAGCCAGCGCGTGCAACGTGTCGTCGAAGGCATCGGCCGGCAGCCGCTGCGCCATGGACTCAAGCTCGGCCAACATGCCGTGCAGCTCGTGCACACCGCCTTGAGACTGCGCCGCAAGCCAGGTAGAGGCGGCCTGCAGCACACCGCCGCCCTTTGGATGGGCGGCCAGCCTGTCGAAGATGCCGCTCATGCCGCACCGCCTTCGCCGGCAACACCGGCATCCACGGCCGCCGCGGCGGCCAGCAGGGCACGGGCCATGGCGCGGGCCTGGCCAGGGGTGAACCGGGCGGCCAGGCTCAGGGTGCCGGCGCCCAGCTCGAAGCTCACGCCGTAGCAGGCGCCAGCACGGCGCGTGCTGTAGACGCAGGCCAGGTGCCCGCCGAGGGTGAAGGCGCCATGGTGGCGCCGGGTGCGCGTGCTGGCGCTGCTGCGGGTGCTGGTGCTGGGCACCAGGTGCGGCGGCGGCGAGGCGCGCGGGGTGGAAGGGGATGCAGCGGGCGCGGGCGCGCCCAGGTGTTGACCAGCCATGGTGTCGGCTCCTTCGTTGCGGTACACAACCGCCGCCCCCGCTGTCAAACGGGGGTGGCGGCCCGAAGCGGGGTTGACAGACCGGAACGAAGGAACCGGCGCACCCGAAGGTGCCCCCGCCCGGGCCGCCGTAGAAACGGACACCAGGCGATGACGCGCAAAGAAAAAGCCGCTCTTGAGGCGGCCGCGCGCCTTCGTTTCCGGGCTGTCACCCCCGGCCCTGCTTTCAACAGGGCACAGGCACTGTAGCACCAGGCGCGCGCCGGCCGCCAGGCGGGCCGTGGCGGCGCCGCTGTCGTCGTGCTGGGGCATGGGGTGCGGCTGGCCGTGTTGCGGCCCGCTGGCGCGCGCCTGGCGCGTGCTGGTGCCGGTGCAGGCTGCTGATGTGTGGCGGTGCTGGCGCATGGTTCAGCCCTGCCCCTCGCTGCGCTCGCGGGCGGTCTTCGCCTTGTGGCACTCGCGGTTGATGGCCTGCAGGTTGTCGTCATCGTCCGTGCCGCCTTGCGCCTTCGGCACGATGTGGTCGACCTCGTGGGCCTCGAGGATCCGGCCGAGGCGCTTGCACTCGGCGCATCGGCACACACCGGCATCGCGCCGCATGATGCGGTCTCGCACCCGGCGCCAGGCGGCGCCGTAGCCCCGCTCTGCAGCGGTGCCGCGGCTCTTGTCCGCAAAGGTGCCTGGCCTGACCTTGTGGGCCTGGCAACGGGTCGTGCCGTCGCGCACCAGGGCGCGGCAGACAACACAGGGTTTCGGGGCAGCGAAGGGCATGCGGCCTCTCTTGGCAGTGGGTGGATTCGGAAGCGCTGGCGCTGGTGGCCGGCGCGCCTCAGCGGCGCATCAGTGCGGCCACCAGGTCGGGGGCCAGCTGCAGCGGTGCACCGGGGCTGGAACGCGCCACCAGCTCGCCGCTGAAGCTCAGCCTCACCACGTTGATGCCGGGGTACTCGTGGATGGCGCAGGCCCACAGCTCGTTCGGCCCCTGCCTCACCAGCATGCGCACTTGGCCATGCCGCCAGGCGGTGCGCAGCAGGGCATGCGCCCGGGTCAGTGCGGCATAGCGCTCATCCATCGTGAACAGCGGCGCCACCAGGTCGGCCGCCAGGCCTTCGGCTGCGGCGCTCATGCCTTGCCCGCTTCCGTGTCGGTTGCCCCGGCCTGGCCGCCGTTCGCCTCATCGAAGCGCGCTTGGATCCACGCTTCAACGGCCTCCATGTCCCAGCCCACGCGGCGCGGGGTCAGCTGGATGGGGCGCGGGAACTTGCCTTCCCTGACCAGGCGGTAAAGGGTGCTTTTCTTCAGGGACGTGGCCGCCTCCACGTCGGGCACAGCGCCGATGCGCCGGATCTTGCGAACGGTGGCGGTGCTGGTGCTGCTCACAACGTGCATCGAAGGCTCCTGGTGTCAATGACGAATGGGGCACAGCGTATGAACGGAGAGCGTGTCGCAGTGGTGCGACAGTGCCGGGCGGTCAGCTCAGCTCGGAAGGTAGGGGCAGCTGTCGCACCTGGTGCGACAGGCGGTGCGACACCGGGCGGTCAGGCGGTGCGCTTCAGCGGCTTTGTGTACCCTGGCCAGACCACCCCAGGCGCAGCGCTCAGGGCCTTGGTTGCCTCGTGGGCCTTGACCGCGCGGCGCACCTTCTGTCGTGTCGCATCGCTGTAGGGCTCGCCCATTTCCTGCAGCAGGGCGCGCACCGGCGCCCGGACAATCGGCGCCTGCTGCTTGATCTCGGCCAGACGCTGCGCGATTCGCTCATCCGTCCACCTCTCAGCGGCCGGCAGCGCAGCCGACAGCGGCGCAGGTGCTGGCGCTGCTGTGTCGGCCGATCCCCTCGGCGCGGCGCCTGGCGCCGGCGGCAGGGCACCACCGCCACTGGCGCGCTGCCGGCGCTCTGCGGCCAGCTCGATCAACGCTGCATCCAGCCGCTCGCGGCGGTCTAGGTCGCGCCGCCAGGTGCGCAGTGCATCGCGCACGTTGTCGCGCTGCATGGACTCCGCGGAGTCGCAAAGCGCCTGCAGCGTGGCCGCGGTTCTCTCAAACTTGGCCAACTTCGCCGCCATCTCTGGCGAGATGGCAATGGCCGACTCAAGCTCGGAGAGCCTGGCCACCAGGTCGCCGGGCAGCTTGCCCGCATCGAAGGATTCAACGCCCATCACAGTGCCCCGCTGCGCCCCGCTGCAGGTTGCACCGCGCCACCGGGCGGGGCGCCGGAAACCTCCCGGGATCAGCGGGCGGCCGGCGCGGTGCATGCGCACTGTAGCGCGGTTAGCTCAGGCAGGCTCATCGCGTGAGCCAGCACACGCTGAGGCGCGCACTGGCTGGCGCATCCAGTCCCTGACATCGCAGACGCCTGCACCACCTGGCACTGGCCGTCAGTGCAGACGCCTGCGCGGGCTGCAACCTTCGCCGCGGTCGGCGTGGGGCCCGGGCGTACCCTCATCGCGCCGTGTTTCCAGGGGCGTGCGGGCGCAGCCGAACAGGTGCCCGCACAAGGGTGCAGGCCTGGCGCTGTGCTCGGGCGCGCCTGGCCGGCTGGCCGCGGCCCGATGCCTGCCCATATCACCAGGCCGGCGCGGGCGCGCCGCAGCTCGAAGGGCTCGCCGGCCCCTGCATAGGGCCTGCCTATACCCCCTCCCCTCATAACCCCCGCGCAAGAAAATTTGCCCCACGGTCGGTTCACCTACATAGGGGGTCTAGAGATTTGACACCCCCCTCCCCATAGGGCCCAGCTATGCCGGCGCCTCGCGCCTGGCGGCCCGGCCCTCAGCGGCACCGCCTCGGAATCCGCCGCCGATGCATCGGCGCAGGATTTCTGCCGCCGGCCAGCGCGGCGGCACCAGCTCGGGAAGGTGGAAGGTAGGTAGGAGAGGACTCTCTCTCCCTCTCTCTTGTCCCCGTGTCCCCGCTCTGTCCCCGCTCTGCCCCCGCCCACCTTACGCCGCACCTCGCGGCCCCGGAACCCGCGCCAATGCTGGCGATTCGGCCGCTCTGGCCGCCGCTGTCCCCGTGTCCCCGGCCGCTGCTGCGCGCTGCCAGGTCGCGGTGGCACCGCGCCGCGCCAGCTCGCGCCCGGGGCCACCTGGCGGTCGGCTTCCCTCCCTGGCCCACGGACTCCCTTCCTTGCGGCCCCGGCTCCCTTCCATCGGTCGACAGGGCCGTAGCGCCAGGCGCGCGCCTGTCCCTTGTCTGGTGAACCGTGCAGGCGTAGCAGGCCGCCGCGCGAAGGGTGAACCGCCCCGCCGCCGCCCGCGGCCACGCAGACACCCGGCCGAGGCCGGCCACTGGCGCTGGCGCCCACGCAGCCCGCTGCCTGGTGAACACCGGCAGCAGCTGCACGCCGCGCATAGAAGGTGCCGCCCCGCCACAGCGCCGGCCGCACGAAGGCCACGCCCGGCCATGGCCGGGCAGAGCTAGAGGGACGATGCTCGCCGCCTGCGGCGGCTGCGCTGCTCAGCGCTGCGCCGCGCGCTCCGGCAGCTGCACCACCTCGGCACCCTTGCGCAGGCGGTCCAGGTAGTCGGCCCACCGCGTCATCAGCTCGCGCCGCTGCTGCACGAAGGTCGTGCGGTTGTAGGCCCGGCCCAGGGCATCGCCCACCGTGTGGGCCAGCTGGGCCTCGATCACCTCGGGTGCCACCCCCAGCCGCTCGGCCGCCAGGGTGCGGGCCATGGCGCGGAAGCCGTGGGCAGTGGCCGTGTCCGCATCGAAGCCCATGCGACGTAGGGCCGTGTTGACGGTGTTCTCACTCATCGGGCGCGTGGCCGTGTGCAGTGAGGGGAAGCAGTAGCGGCCCTGCCCCGTTAGCGCCTGCAGCTCGCGGAAGACGGCCACCGCCTGCGGCGCCAGCGGCACCAGGTGCGGCGCGCCGTTCAGCTTCTCAGCCTTGCGGCGCTTCATCAGCGCGGCAGGCACCGTCATGGTGGCCGCGTCCAGGTCGACCCAGGACCACTCTGCCTGGCGCAGCTCACCAGGACGCAGCATCAGCAGCGCCGACAGCGCCAGCGCGGCGCGCGTCACCGGATGGCCGGTGTACCCGTCCATGGTGCGCAGCAGCTCGGCCGCCTTGGCAGGGTCAACGATGGCGGCATGGTGGCGCGTGTGCACGGGCGGCAAGGCCTCGCGTAGGTCCGCCGCCGGGTTGCGGGCGCACGCGCCTGATGCGATGCCGTACCGGAAGACCTGGCCGCACGCATCCTTGAGGCGGTGCGCGGTCTCGACGGCACCGCGGGCCGTCACGCGGCGCAGCACGCCCAGCAGCTCGGGGGCCTCAATCTCCGCCACCAGGCGCCGGCCGATGTAGGGGAAGGCATCGCGCTCGAATCGGATGCGGGTGCGCTCAGCGTGGCCAGGGCTCACGGCCGCCTCATGCACCTGTGCCAGCCACTCGCGCGCCAGGTGCTCGAAGGTGCCCGGGCCCGGCTTGCCAGCCTCGGCCAGGGCCCGCGCCTCGGCCTCGCGGGCCGCGCGCTGCTTGTCGGCCTGGCGCGCCTCGCTCGGATCCGTGCCGGCGGCCAGCAGTTGGCGGGCATCGTCGGCCTTGCGCCTGGCCAGGGCTAGGCCCGTGTCGGGGTAGGTGCCCAGGCTCAGGGTCTTGCGCTTGCCGCCGTGGCTGTAGTCCAGGCGCCAGCCATGGGCGCCGCCCTTGACGAACAGCAGCAGGTACAGGCCCCCGCCATCGTTCAGGCGCTTGCGCGGGTCGCCAGGCTTGATGGCCTTGAGGGTGGCGTCACCAGGGATCAGGTTGCGCGGCATGCAGTAACTCCGGCGGGGTGCAGGGCCCCGAGTGTCGGTTACTGCGGAAGTTACTGCACCTCCGCGCCGCACGTCATGGGAAGTTACTGCACTCCCTGGCACAAAGAGAAAGGCCTTGAGCGTTGATTCTCAAGGCCTTTTTGCACTTCCACGCACCTCCTGGAACTAACAGATGGTGGATCCGGGGGGAATCGAACCCCCGTCCGCAAGCCATCGCCGGACGGTT
>ERZ1066136.1385-NODE-1385-length-12578-cov-13.981873_pt1 | contig 12578 bp, 12 predicted proteins | sample MGYA00382783_ERZ1066136 | MGnify/ENA primary metagenome ERZ1066136 (study PRJEB33369, sample SAMEA5778366) | biofilm metagenome | biome: Industrial cooling water; feature: Water cooling tower basin; material: Biofilm | place: United Arab Emirates | collected... | reverse complement strand
TGCAACGACGCCACCGTCAAGGGCGGCACCTACTACCCGATGACGGTGAAGAAGCACCTGCGGGCGCAGGAGGTGGCGCGCGAGAACCGCCTGCCCTGCATCTACCTGGTGGACTCGGGCGGCGCCAACCTGCCCAACCAGGACGAGGTCTTCCCCGACCGCGAGCACTTCGGCCGCATCTTCTACAACCAGGCGCAGATGAGCGCCCAGGGCATCCCGCAGGTGGCGGTGGTGATGGGCTCGTGCACCGCGGGCGGCGCCTACGTGCCGGCCATGAGCGACGAGACCATCATCGTCAAGAACCAGGGCACCATCTTCCTGGGCGGCCCGCCGCTCGTGAAGGCCGCCATCGGCGAGGTGGTGAGCGCCGAAGACCTGGGCGGTGGCGACGTGCACACGCGCCTGTCGGGCGTGGCCGACCACCTGGCCGAGAACGACCACCACGCGCTGGCCCTGGCGCGCAGCGTGGTGGCCAACCTCAACTGGCGCAAGCCCGAGCAGCTCAAGCTGCTGCCGCCGCGCCCGCCCAAGGCCGACCCGGCCGAGCTGCACGGCGTGATCCCGGTGGACGCGCGCAAGCCCTTCGACGTGCGCGAGATCATCGCGCGCATCGTCGATGGCAGCGAGTTCGACGAGTTCAAGGCGCGCTACGGCACGACGCTGGTCTGCGGCTTCGCGCACATCGAGGGCATGCCCGTGGGCCTCGTCGCCAACAACGGCGTGCTGTTCGGCGAGAGCGCCATGAAGGGCGCGCACTTCATCGAGCTGTGCTGCCAGCGCAAGGTGCCGCTGGTCTTTCTGCAGAACATCACCGGCTTCATGGTGGGCCGCAAGCACGAGGCCGAGGGCATCGCCAAGCACGGCGCCAAGATGGTGACGGCCGTGGCCACGGCGACCGTCCCGAAGTTCACCGTCATCATCGGCGGCAGCTTCGGCGCCGGCAACTACGGCATGTGCGGGCGCGCCTACAGCCCGCGCTTCCTGTGGATGTGGCCCAACGCGCGCATCAGCGTCATGGGCGGCGAGCAGGCGGCCAGTGTGCTGGCCACCGTCAAGCGCGACGGCATCGAGGCCAAGGGCGGGGCCTGGAGCGCGGACGAAGAGGCCGCCTTCAAGAAGCCCATCCTCGAGCAGTTCGAGCAGCAGGCGCACCCGTACTACGCCAGCGCCCGGTTGTGGGACGACGGCGTCATCGACCCCGCCGACACGCGCCGCGTGCTGGCGCTGGGCCTGAGCGCCAGCCTCAACGCGCCCATCCCCGAGCGGCCGCAGTTCGGCGTGTTCCGGATGTGAGCGCCGCCACGCACCCGCGAGAGACACGCCCATGAGCACGCTCGAGATCCTGCGCCCGCGGCCCTTCGTGGCCGAGGTCTGGCTCAACCGCCCCGATGTGCGCAACGCCTTCAACGACGGCGTCATCGCCGAGCTGACGGCCGCCTTCCGCGAGCTGGGTGCCGATGCCAGCCTGCGCGCCATCGTGCTGGGCGGTCGCGGCAAGGCCTTCTGCGCCGGGGCCGATCTGTCCTGGATGGCGCGCATGGCCGGCTACACCTGGGACGAGAACCGCGCCGACGCCGCGGCGCTGGCCGAGATGCTGCACACGATCTGGGCCTGCCCGCTGCCCGTGCTGGGCCGCGTGCACGGCGACTGCTACGCCGGCGGCGTGGGCCTGGCGGCGGTGTGCGACGTGCTCGTGGCTTCCGAGGCGGTGAACTTCTGCCTCAGCGAGGCGCGGCTGGGCCTGCTGCCGGCCACCATCGGGCCCTACGTGGTGCGCGCGCTGGGCGAGCAGGCCGCGCGGCGCTACTTCACCACCGCCGAGCGCTTCGACGCGCGGCGCGCCGCGGCCCTGGGCTTCGTGCACGAGTGCGTGCCGGCCGAGCAGCTGGACGCCGCCTGCGCCGGCATCGTCGACGCCTGGGTGGGCAACGGGCCCGCGGCCGTCCGGGCCTGCAAGCGCCTGGTGCAGGACGTGGCCGCGCGGCCGGTGGACGCCGAGCTGCGCGCCGAGACCGCGCGCCGCATCGCCGACATCCGCGCCAGCGACGAGGGCCGCGAGGGCATCGCGGCCTTCCTGGGCAAGCGCGACCCGGCCTGGCGGGCATGAACGAGCTGCCCGTGCCCATGGACGTGGCGCAGCTGGCGGCGCTGGCCGCCGCGCTGGGCTGGGCCAGTGGGTTGCGTCTGTACGCGGTGGTGTTCCTCACCGGCGCGGCGGGCTTCATGGGCTGGCTGCCGCTGCCGCCGGGCCTGCAGATCCTGCAGAACCCGCTGGTGCTGGGCGCGAGCTTCCTGCTCTTCGTGGTGGAGTTCGTGGCCGACAAGATCCCGGCGGTCGATTCGCTGTGGGACACGGTGCACACGTTCATCCGCATCCCCGCGGGTGCGGCCCTCGCCGCGGGTGCACTCGGCGCCGCAGGCGCCGACAGCGCCACCTGGAGCCTGATCGCCGCCCTGGCCGGCGGCTCGCTGGCCGCCACCGCGCATGCCGCCAAGGCCACCACGCGCGCGGCGGTCAACACCAGCCCCGAGCCCTTCTCCAACGTGCTGCTCTCGCTGGCCGGTGACGCCGCCGTGCCGCTGATGCTGTGGCTGGCGGTCGAGCACCCGGCGGTGTTCTGGCCCGTGCTCGTGCTGGCGCTGCTGCTGGCGCTGGTGCTGATCGTCGTGTTCTTCAAGTTCCTGCGCGCGCTGTGGCGCCGCTTCATGCCCGGGCCGCCGCGCGCGGCCTGACGAGGACCGAACCATGTTCTCCAAGATCCTGATCGCCAACCGCGGTGAGATCGCCTGCCGCGTGGCGGCCACGGCGCGCCGCCTGGGCGTGCGCACGGTGGCCGTGTACTCCGACGCTGACGCCGACGCGGCCCATGTGCGCGCCTGCGACGAGGCCGTGCGCGTGGGCGGCAACGCGCCGCGCGAGAGCTACCTCGTCATGGAGCGCATCCTGGCCGCCGCCAAGGCCACGGGCGCGCAGGCCATCCACCCGGGCTACGGCTTCCTCAGCGAGAACGAGGACTTCGCCCAGGCCTGCGCCGACGCCGGTATCGCCTTCATCGGCCCGCCGGCCAGCGCCATCGCCGCCATGGGCAGCAAGAGCGCCGCCAAGGCGCTGATGGAGAAGGCCGGCGTGCCCCTGGTGCCCGGCTACCACGGCGCCGACAACGACCCGGCGCTGCTGGCGCGCGAGGCCGATCGCATCGGCTACCCCGTGCTCATCAAGGCCAGCGCCGGTGGTGGCGGCAAGGGCATGCGCAAGGTGAATCGGCCCGAGGACTTCGCCGCCGCCCTGGCCAGCTGCCAGCGCGAAGCCGCGGCCAGCTTCGGCAGCGACCACGTGCTGGTGGAGCGTTATGTCACGCGCCCGCGGCACATCGAGATCCAGGTCTTCGCCGACGCCCACGGCCACGCCGTGCACCTGAACGAGCGCGACTGCTCGGTGCAGCGCCGCCACCAGAAGGTGCTGGAGGAATCGCCCGCGCCGGGCTTGAGCGCCGAACGCCGCGCCGAGATGGGCGCCGCGGCCGTGGCCGCGGCCAAGGCCGTGGGCTACGTGGGCGCGGGCACGGTGGAGTTCATCGCCGAGCCGGAGGGCGATGGCGACCTGCGCTTCTACTTCATGGAGATGAACACGCGGCTGCAGGTCGAGCACCCGGTCACCGAGGCGGTGACGGGCCTGGACCTCGTGGAGTGGCAGCTGCGCGTGGCCAGCGGCGAGCCGCTGCCGCTGCGGCAGGAGCAGATCGCGCTGCGCGGCCACGCCATCGAGGCCCGCATCTGCGCCGAGAACCCCGAGGCCGGTTTCCTGCCCGCCACCGGCACGTTGCACGTGGCGCGCTGGCCGGCGCATGGGGCCTTCGAACGCAGCGACGAGCGGCCGCGCGTGGACAGCGGCGTGCGCGAGGGCGACGCCATCAGCCCGCACTACGACTCGATGATCGCCAAGCTCATCGTCTGGGGCGAGGACCGCCACCAGGCGCTGGCCCGCCTGGCCGGCGCGCTGGCGCAGACGCACATCGTGGGCCTGGCCACCAACGTGGCCTTCCTGCAGCGCGTGGTGGCCAGCCGCGCCTTCGCCACGGCCGACCTCGACACCGCGCTCATCGAGCGCGAGCGGCCGGCGCTGTTCGAAGGGCCTGCCCTGGCCGACGCCTGGGCCGCGGCCGGCGTGGCCGCCTGGCAGCTGGCGGCCGAGGCTGCGCTGGAAGACACCGACCCCTGGAGCCGCCGCGACGGCTGGCGCCTGGCCGGCGGCGCGCGCCGCCGCCTGGTGCTGCTGCGCGGCGAGCAGCCGCTGAACGCCGTGCTCGAGCGCCGCCACGACGGCCGCGCCGTGCTGGAGCTGGGCGCCGAGCGCCACGCCTTCGCCAGCCAGTCACTGGGCGACGCCCGCTTCGACGTGCAGCTGGGCGAGGCCCGCGCCACGCTGGCCGTCTACCGCGTGGGCGAGCGCTATGCCGTCTTCGCGCCCACGCTGCCCGGTGGCAGCGCGCTGCTGCAGGAGCACGACCCGCTGCTGCACGCCGCCGACGGCGCCGCCGAGGGCGGCCGCCTGGCCGCGCCCATGCCGGGCAAGGTGATCGCGCTGCTGGTCAAGGCCGGCGAGGCCGTGGCCAAGGGCCAGCCCGTGGCCGTGATGGAGGCGATGAAGATGGAGCACACGCTCGCCGCCCCGCACGACGGCCGCGTGGCCGAGCTGCTGTACGCCGTGGGCGATCAGGTGGCCGAGGGGGCCGAGCTGCTGCGGCTGGAGAAGGCGTGAGCCTGCAGCGGCGCCAGCCCCAGCAGCGCGCCCCACACCGAGGGCGTGGCGCGGCGGCGCACCGGCGCCTGGCCCTCCTCGGGCGCGCCGGCGGCGCGGCGGAAGGCGCGTGCCAGCAGTGGGCCGTCGGTGGCGACGAGCGCCTCGCACACCAGCAGCACGTCGCGCGCGTAGAGGCTGTCGGCCAGCAGGCGCGGCGCCTCGATGCCCTGGCCGAGCTCGTGCTCCAGCAGCGCATGGATGCGGGCGGCGAGCTTGAGGCAGTGGCGCGTGTGCATGGCCGCCAGTCTGCGCCGGCGGTGGGGTCGAACGCATCCCCTAGAGGTGCGAGCGCAGCCCCTCGGTACATTTGAAACGGTCGGCCACGAGCGCCGCGCACGGAGTCCACACCATGTTGCCCACCCGCGTCACCCTCTGCGAAGTCGGCCCGCGCGACGGCCTGCAGAACGAGGCCCAGCCCGTGCCCGCCGCGGCCAAGATCGGCCTCGTGCAGCGCCTGCAGGCCGCCGGCCTGCGCGAGATCGAGGTCACCAGCTTCGTGAGCCCCAAGTGGGTGCCGCAGATGGCCGACAACACCGAGGTGCTGATGAGTCTGGCGCGGCCCGCGGGCGTGCGCTACGCGGTGCTCACGCCCAACCTCAAGGGCCTGGAAGGCGCGCTGGCGCTGCCGGCCGCGCACCGGCCCGACGAGGTGGTGGTGTTCGGCGCCGCGTCCGAGGCCTTCAGCCAGCGCAACATCAACTGCAGCATCGACGAGAGCCTGGCGCGCTTCGCGCCCGTGGTGGCCGCGGCGCACGAGGCCGGCCTGAAGGTGCGCGCCGCGCTGTCCTGCGCCCTGGGCTGCCCCTACCAGGGCGCGGTCAGCGCCGACGCGGTGGAGCGCGTGGTCGTGGGCTTCAAGGCCCTGGGCGTGGACCATGTCGGCATCGCCGACACCATCGGCGTGGGCACGCCGCGCGCGGTGCAGGCGGCGATGGAGCGGGCGCTGAAGCACTACCCGCTCGCCGAGGTGAGCGGGCACTTCCACGACACCTACGGCCAGGCGCTGGCCAACATCCTGGCCTGCCTGCAGATGGGCGTGCACACCTTCGACACCAGCGTGGCCGGCCTGGGCGGCTGCCCCTACGCCAAGGGCGCCACGGGCAACGTGGCCACGGAAGACGTGGTGTTCATGCTGCAGGGCATGGGCATCGAGACCGGCGTGGACCTGGACGCGCTGGTCGACGCCGGGGCGTGGATCAGCCAGCAGCTGGGCCGCGCGCCGGCGTCGCGCGTGGCGCGCGCCCTGCTGGCCAAGCGCGGCGTGGCCGTGGGCGTGGCGGCATGAACGAGCCGCTGCCCGACACCGGCCCCGACACCCGGCCGGAAGGCTTCCGCCGCGTCGCCGCCGCGCTGGCCGCGGCCGGCCACCCGGGGCCGCGCTGGCTGGAGGTGGCCGCGCGCACCTCGCAGGAGGCGGCCGACGCGCTGGGCGTGAGCGTGGGCCAGATCGCCAAGAGCGTGGTCTTCCGCCTCAAGGCCCGCGACGGTGCCGAGGACGGCGCCGTGCTCGTGGTGGCCGCCGGCGACCGCCGCGTCGACGAGCAGCGCGTCGCCGCGATCACCGGCCCGCTGGGCCGCGCCGACGCCGAGTTCGTCAAGGCGCGCACGGGCTTCTCCATCGGCGGCGTGAGCCCGCTGGCGCACGCCACGGCGCTGACGGTGCTCATCGACCGCAGCCTGTTCCGCTTCGACGCCGTGTGGGCCGCCGCCGGCCACCCCAACGGCGTGTTCTGCGCCACGCCCGACGAGCTGGCCCGCCTGGCCGCCGCGCCCGTGGCCGACGTGGTGCAGGAGCCCGCGCCGTGAACCCCATGACCGCCCCCGTGCCCAGCCCCTGCGTCAACGTCTGCCGCATGAACGAGGCCACCGGCCTGTGCGAGGGCTGCCTGCGCACGCTGGACGAGATCGCCTGCTGGAGCCTGTTCGACGACGCCGAGAAGCGCGCCGTGTGGCAGCAGTTGCCCCAGCGTCGCGCCGCCGTGGGCGGCGATGCCGCGCCGGCGCCATGAAGCGCGTCGTCTTCCACCTCGACCCCGTCTCGCCGTTCGTGCACCTGGCCTTCCTGCGCCTGCCCGAGGCGCTGGCCGGGCTGAGCGTGGCCGTCGAGATCCGGCCCGTGCTGTTCGCGGGCCTGCTCAAGGCGCTGGGCAACCAGGGCCCGGCCGAGATCGAGCCCAAGCGCCAGTGGACCTTCCGCCACGTGGCCTGGCTGGCGCAGCGCCACGGCATCCGGCTCGACGTGCCCGCGCAGCACCCCTTCAACCCGCTGCCGCTGCTGCGCCTGCTGCTGGCCGCGGGCGCCAACCGCCACCACACCGAGCTCGTGCTGCGCCACGTGTGGGAAGGCGGGCACGACGCCAACGACCCGGCGCGCCTGGCCGCGCTGCGCGAGCAGCTCGCCCCCGCGCGCGACCCCGACGGCGAGGCCGTGAAGGCCGAGCTGCGCGCGAACACCGACGCCGCGCTCGCGGCCGGTGTCTTCGGCGTGCCCAGCTTCGAGCTGGACGGCCGTGTCTTCTGGGGCCTGGACGCGCTGCCCATGCTGCGCGACGCGCTCGATGGCGGCGCCTGGTTCGACGGCCCGGCCTGGGCCGAAGCGGGTGCGCCGCGCCCGGGCGTGAAGCGCGCCTGACAGCCCCTGTGTAAGCCTGGCATCAGCCCCGCGTCAGCGGGCGTTGGTTCCACGTCAGAGCCGGGTCAGAGCCCCTGCGCACAGTGGGGCCACTCGCCGCCGGTCGGTGGCGGTGCCCATCACACAGGAGACAACCCCATGGAGACGAGCCTCGCGCAGCGCATCGCGGCGCACCCCTCGTACCGCGAGCTCAAGGCCCGGCGCAGCAGCTTCGGCTGGTGGCTCACGGGCGCGATGATGGTCGTGTACTACGGCTTCATCCTGCTCGTGGCCTTCGACAAGCCCTTGCTGGCCAGCCGCCTCGGCGAAGGCGTCATGACCCTGGGCATGCCCATCGGCCTGGGCGTCATCGTGTTCACGGTGGTCATCACCGCGATCTACGTGCGCCGCGCCAACAGCGAGTTCGACCGCCTCTCCGACGAGGTCCAGCAGGCCATGAGCGCCCCCGCGCCGGCCCAGAAGGGCGGTGCCCGATGAGCGCCAAGAAACTCCTGGTGGGCCTCACGCTCGCCGCCGCCGCCGGCATCGTGCTGGCCGCGGGTGCCGACCTCGGCCAGGCCGAGAAGCAGGCCACCAACTGGACGGCCATCGGCATGTTCGGCGCCTTCGTGGCCTTCACGCTGTGGATCACCAAGTGGGCCGCGGCCAAGACCAAGAGCGCGTCCGACTTCTACACGGCGGGTGGCGGCATCACCGGCTTCCAGAACGGCCTGGCCATCGCCGGCGACTACATGAGCGCGGCGTCCTTCCTGGGCATCAGCGCGGCGGTCATGGCCAGCGGCTTCGACGGGCTGATCTTCTCGATCGGCTTCCTCGTGGGCTGGCCGGTGGTCACCTTCCTGCTGGCCGAGCGGCTGCGCAACCTGGGCAAGTTCACCTTCGCCGACGTGGCGGCGTTCCGCTTCCAGCAGACGCCGGTGCGCATGTTCGCGGCCAGCGGCACGCTGGTGGTGGTGGCCTTCTACCTGATCGCGCAGATGGTGGGCGCGGGCCAGCTGATCAAGCTGCTGTTCGGCCTGGAGTACTGGATCGCGGTGGTCATCGTCGGCGGCCTGATGATGGTCTACGTGCTGTTCGGCGGCATGACGGCCACGACCTGGGTGCAGATCATCAAGGCCATCATGCTGCTGGGCGGCGCCACCTTCATGGCGGTGATGGTGATGGCGCAGTTCGGCTTCAGCCCCGAGGCCATGTTCGCCAAGGCGGTGGAGATCAAGACCGGCATCGCCGCCGGCGCCGGCAAGAGCCCGGAGGAGGCCGCCAAGGCCGGCTTCAGCATCATGGGGCCGGGCGGCTTCGTGAAGGACCCGATCTCCGCCATCAGCTTCGGCATGGCGCTGATGTTCGGCACCGCCGGCCTGCCGCACATCCTGATGCGCTTCTTCACCGTGCCCAACGCCAAGGAGGCGCGCAAGTCGGTGCTGTGGGCCACCACCTGGATCGGCTACTTCTACATCCTGACCTTCATCATCGGCTTCGGCGCCATCACCTTCGTGCTGACGAACCCGCAGTTCCTCGACGCCAAGGGCGGCCTGCTGGGCGGCAACAACATGGCGGCGGTGCACCTGGCCAACGCCGTGGGCGGCAACGTGTTCCTGGGCTTCATCAGCGCGGTGGCCTTCGCGACCATCCTCGCGGTGGTGGCCGGCCTCACGCTCAGCGGCGCCTCGGCGGTGAGCCACGACCTCTACGCCACCGTCATCAAGAACGGCAAGGCCGACCCCAAGGCCGAGCTGCGCGTCTCGAAGATCACGACCCTCTGCCTGGGCGTCATCGCCGTGCTGCTGGGCATCGCCTTCGAGAAGCAGAACATCGCCTTCATGGTGAGCCTGGCCTTCGCGATCGCCGCCAGCGCCAACTTCCCGGTGCTGCTGATGAGCGTGCTCTGGAAGGGCTGCACCACCAAGGGCGCGGTGATCGGCGGCTTCCTGGGGCTCGTGAGCTCGGTGGCGCTGACCATCGTCTCGCCCGCGGTCTGGGAAGCCACGCTGGGCAACCCCAAGGGCAGCGCGTGGTTCCCGTACGCCAGCCCGGCGCTGTTCAGCATGACCATCGGCTTCGTCGGCATCTGGCTGTTCAGCGTGCTCGACGGCAGCAAGCGCGCGCAGGAGGACAAGGCCGGGTTCCTGGCGCAGCAGGTGCGCTCGGAGACGGGCATCGGCGCGGCGGGGGCGTCCGGCCACTGAGGCCGGGTGCAGGAAGGCTGACCTCGATCAGCCTGTTCCGCGGGGCCGCAGGCGACAGTTTGCGGCCCCTTGTTCCTTTTCGATCGCGAGCCCCATGACGAGCGCCGACCCGCAGCGGGAACTGCTGACCCTGGCCACCGCGCGCGTGCGCGACGCCTTCCTGCGCAAGCCGCACTACGTGGACGGCGCGGCGGACCTGGTGAGCGTGTGCCGCGACCTGTCGCAGCGCGGCCTCACGCAGGCGCTGGTGCGCGACCGCACGGCTGGGGGCGCCGAGCGCATCGGCATCTTCACCACCACCGACCTGCGCGACGCGCTGCTGCGCCCGCAGCCGCCGCAGCAGCTGGCGGTGCGCGAGGTGGCGCGCTTCGGGCTCGTCTCGGTGCCGGCCGAGGCCGAGCTCTTCGAGGCGCTGTGGCTCATGGTCAAGCACCGCGTGCACCGCCTCGTCGTCACCGGGGCCGACGGCGCGGTGGTGGGCGTGCTGGGCCAGCTCGACCTCGTGAGCCTGGTGGCCAACCACTCGCACATCGCCGCGCTGCAGATCGACGAGGCCACCACGCTGGCCGAGCTGCGCGAGGCCGCGCGCCGCATCGACGCCCTGGTGGCGCTGCTGCACGGCGGCGGCGTGCGCGTGGAGCGCATCGCCTCGGTGGTGGGCGAGCTCAACGGCCGGCTGCTGGCGCGGCTGTGGCGGCTGCTGGCGCCGCCCGCGCTGCAGGCCAAGAGCTGCTTCCTCGTGCTGGGCAGCGAGGGCCGCGGCGAGCAGATCCAGAAGACCGACCAGGACAACGCGCTGATCCTGGCCGACGACCTGTCGATGCCCGAGGCCGAGCTGGCCGCGGTGGCGCGCAGCGTGAGCGACGCGCTGGCGGAGCTTGGCTGGCCCCCGTGCCCGGGCGACGTCATGATCACCAACCCGCTGTGGCGCCTGCCCCTGGCCGGCTGGACGCAGCGCCTGCACGCCTGGGTGCGCGGCGATGGCGGCGCCGAGGGCCCGATGCACCTGGCGATGTTCGCCGACGCCACCGCGGTGGCCGGCGACGCGGCGCTGCTGCAGGCCGCGCGTGCGCCGCTGGGCCCGCTGGTGCAGGGCCACGACACCTGGCTGGCGCGCTTCGCCGCGGCGGCCGACCAGTTCGCCGAGCCGGGCAACTGGCTCACGCGGCTCACGCAGCGCGCGGCCGACGAACCGGTGGACCTGAAGAAGCTCGGCACCTTCCCCATCGTGCACGGCGCGCGCGCGCTGGCGCTGCAGGCGGGCCTGGCCGAGACCGGCACCGCCGCGCGCCTGGCGGCCCTGGCCGCGGCGGGCCGGCTCGACGCCGCCTTCGCGCGCGACCTCACCGACGCGCTGCACTGGTTCATGGCGCAGCGCCTGGCGCGCGGGCTGGCCGGCGCACCGGGCCCCGTGCTGCCGGCGCAGATGGCGACGCTGGAGCGCGAGGCCCTGCACGACGCGCTGGCCATCGTGCGGCGCTTCCGCGCCCACCTGCGCCAGCACTTCCACTTCGACGCGCTCTAGCCCGCGCCCGCCGCCATGCCCGGCCCCCACGCCCCGTCGCAGCGCCTGCTGGGCCCGCGCCTCGTGGCGCTCGTGCTCGCCGTGGCCCTGCTGTGGCTGCTGCCGCCGCTGATGCCCTGGCTGCAGGGGCCGCCGCTGGCCGGCTGGCCGCGCTGGGCCTGGGCGCTGTTCGGCGGCTGGGCCGTGCTCATCGCGGCCGTGGCGCTGCTCGTCGAGCGCCGCGGCGGGGACGGCGCGTGAGCGCGGCCCCGGCGTCGCTGCCGCTGGCCGTGGTGCTGGCCGCGTCGCTGGCCTGGCTGGCCGTGCTGTGGGCGGTGGCCGCCTGGGCCGAGCGGCGCGCCGCGGCCGGCCGCAGCGTGGTGGCGCGGCCCACGGTCTACGCGCTGAGCCTGGCCGTCTACTGCACGGCGTGGACGTACTTCGGCAGCGTCGGCCGCGCCGCGGCCGGCGGGCCGGCCTTCCTGGCCATCTACCTGGGCCCGACGCTGGCCGTGGCGCTGGCCTGGGTGGTGCTGCGCAAGATGGTGCGCATCGCGCGCGAGCAGCGCCTCACCAGCATCGCCGACTTCATCGCCAGCCGCCACGGCCACAGCCGCGCGCTGGCGGCGCTGGTCAGCGCCGTGGCGCTGGTGGGCGTGGTGCCCTACGTGGCGCTGCAGCTCAAGGCCATCGCGCACGGCGTGGGGCTGCTCACGGGCGCGGCCGTGGGCGAGGGCGCCCTTGCCGCGGCGGCCGCGGCGCTGCTGGCGGCCTTCACCATCGCCTTCGGCACGCGCACGCTGGACGCGCGCGAGCGCCACGAGGGCCTGGTGGCCGCGGTGGCCGCCGAGTCGGTGTTCAAGCTGCTGGCCTTCGTGGCCGTGGGCGTGTTCGTGTGCTGGGGGCTGTTCGAGGGCCCTGGCGACATCGCCGCGCGCGTGGCGGCCGACGCGGGCCTGGCCGCGCGGCTGCTGCCGGCGGCCGGCCCGGGCGGCTTCGACGCCGTCTCGTGGCTCGCGCTCATGCTGCTGGCCGGCCTGTCGGTGCTGCTGCTGCCGCGGCAGTTCCAGGTGGCGGTGGTGGAGAACGTCGACGAGCGGCACCTGAAGCGCGCGAGCTGGCTGTTCCCGGTCTACCTGCTGGCCATCAACCTCTTCGTGCTGCCCATCGCCTGGGGCGGGCTGCTGCTGCTGGGCCCGCAGGCCGACGCCGACGGCTTCGTGCTGGCGCTGCCGCTGCAGGCCGGCCAGCCGGCGCTGGCGCTGCTGGCCTACCTGGGCGGGCTGTCGGCGGCCACCGGCATGGTGGTGGTCGAGGCCATCGCCGTGGGCACCATGGTGAGCAACGACCTCGTGCTGCCCGCGCTGCTGCGCCGCGGCGCGGTGGCCGACGCGGCGCTGGCGCCGCGCCTGCTGCGCGTGCGCCGCGTGGCCATCGCGGCGCTGCTGGCGCTGG
>ERZ1066136.1384-NODE-1384-length-12582-cov-7.807855_pt1 | contig 12582 bp, 10 predicted proteins | sample MGYA00382783_ERZ1066136 | MGnify/ENA primary metagenome ERZ1066136 (study PRJEB33369, sample SAMEA5778366) | biofilm metagenome | biome: Industrial cooling water; feature: Water cooling tower basin; material: Biofilm | place: United Arab Emirates | collected... | reverse complement strand
TGCCACGGCAGTAGCGCGCCGTTGAGGCTGACGATCGCACGCGGTGCGATGAGGCCGTCGAGCGCCATGCGCACGGCGATGGCGGCCCCCGCCGAGTGACCCACCACGATCTCCGGCGAGAACGACAGCGCGCGCATCAGCCCGCCGAGGGCGTTCGCCATGCCCGGGAGCGACAGCCGGTCGGGATCGGGACACTCGGTGAATCCGTGGCCTGGAAGATCGGGCGCGAATACGCCGAAGCGACGTGCGACCAGCGGCGCGAAATCGCGCCAGGAATGGGTCGCCGAGCCGGTGCCGTGGAGAAGCAGCACCGAAGGCCCGCGCCCCATCCGCTGCAGGTGCCAGTGGATACCGTCGATCGCGTGGAAGGTGCTGTGCTCGCGATTGGGCCAGCGGGCGCCGTCCACGTCCCAGCTCGGCGCCGTTGCGGTGTCACCGGCGCGGGGCAGCGCGGCGGCCGGGACGGCGGGAAGCGGATGGCGCTGAGGAATCGGCATCGGCGTCACCCGGCGAGCGACGCGGCGCGCACGGCGCCGGTCAGGGTGCGGGAATCGGCATGGGGCAGCGGCAGGTAGCGCGCCCCCATGGCCTCGGCCATCGTGCGCGCGGCGGCCTGCGGGCGCGGCGAGGTGTCCACGAGCAGCGCGTTCACGCCTTCGGCGCGGAGCACGCGCGCGGAGGCCAGGGCGTCCGCCTCGGCCTGCGCGCGGTCGCCCTCGCCCGCCTTCGTGACGTTCGCGCGGCCGTCGGTGAGGAACACCACCACGGCGGAGTCGCCCTTGCGGCGCACGGCATCGGCCAGCAGGCGCGCGGCGTCCATCGCGTCGGCCAGCGGCGTGCCTCCGCCCCCGGCGAGGCCCGCCAGCGACCGCTTGGCGCGCACGAGCGAGCGCGTGGGCGGCAGCAGCACCTCGGCCTTGCGGCCGCGGAAGGCCACCATCGCGACGGAATCCCGGCGCACGTAGCACTCGGCCAGCATCAGCTCGACAGCGCCCTTGGCCTCGGCGAGCCGATGCAGCGCCGAGGAGCCCGACGCGTCCACCACGAAGATGGTGGTGGTGGCGCTGTGCTGGCGCATGCGCGACACGCGGAAGTCCTCGCGGCGCACGGCGATGCGCGCCTGCGATCCGGGGGCGCGCGGACGCAGCCGCTGCCACGGTGCCGCGGCCCGCAGGGTTTCCAGCAGATCGAGTCGCGCGCCGGCCTTCGGGTCGCCGCGACGCACACCCGCGGGCCGGCCGCGCAGCGAACCCGCGCAGAGTTCGCCGGCGCGCCCGCGCGAACGCGACGGCTGACGCCGCGAGAGGCCGGCTGCCAGCTGAGCCAGCACGTCCTCGGGCAGCACGGCCTTCACCGCGTCGATGAGCAGTTCCTGGTCCTCGTCGAGCGATTTCTTCAGATCCTCGGGATCGTCGCTGTCCGGGGCCGAGGCATCCTGCGGCTGCGGCGGCGTGTCTTCCGGCGGGGAGTCCTGCGGGGGTTCGCTCTCTGCCTCGGGAGGCGCAGGCAGGCGCGTCGCACGGGGTGCGAAGACCAGTTGCGCCGCGATCCCGGCATCTTCGGCAGTCACGGTGTCGCGCCCCGCAAGCGCAGCGGCAGCGCGTGCCACACGCAGCGCGGCGAGCGGTGCCCGCATGGAATCGACACCCAGCGCCACGGCGGCTGCGCACAGCCCGCCAACCATGTCGTCCGAGGCGGTGACGCCCGGAAGGCGCGCCCGCGCCTGCGCGATGTCCGAGGGCGCACAGCCCCCCAGCACCTCGGAGGCGCGCACCGTCGCGAGGTCCAGCAAGAACGCCAGCCGGTCCGCGAGAACCGCGGGCGGCCGCTCGTCCGGTTCGACGCCTTCGTCCAGCGCCACCACGCCGACGCGGGCCGGGGCGGACAGCGCCAGGCCATCGCGTTCCACCATCACGTGGCCGGCGTCCATGACGGCCGCGATGCGCGCGGCCGTTCCGGTCGGCAGCCGCTCGGCCATCGCGAGTACGACCACACCGCCGTCGGCGTCGGCCAGCACGCCGCGCTCCGCGACGGGGCGGCCCGCCGCGAGCGTGGCGGCGAGATCGAGACCGCCGAGCAGACGGCCGTCGGGGATGGTGACCGGCACCCGCCGGACCGGCGTTCCCTCGCCCAGCATCGCCCGGGTCGCGGCGAGCCAGGCGTCCCGTGCGGGCCCGGGCAGCGCACGCAGATGCACGCCGGTACCTGCCGGATCGACGCAGAACAGCCGCGCGGCGAGCGCGGCGAGCGCGCCGGGACCGGGCGCGGCGGGCGCGTTCATCCGAAGACTTCCTGAAGTGCGCGGTCCACGCGCGTGCCGGAGCCGGCATCGTCGAGCGGATTGCGCCGCAGCCGGTGCCGCAGGGCGGAGGGCGCCACGCGGCGCAGGTGCGCGTCGGTGACGCAGCGATCGCCTTCGAGGCTCGCGAACGCGCGGGCGGCACGCATCAGCGTGAGCTCGCCGCGCAGGCCGTCGGTGCCGAGCTTGAGACACAGCTGCGCCGCGCGCTCGAGCATGGCGTCGGGCACCTCCACCTGGGGCAGGCGCGTGCGGGCCGCCGTGATGCGCTTGCGCAGCCGGTCGTCCTCCTTCGCCCAGCGGGTGCGGAACCCCTCGGGGTCGCGCTCGAAGGCATCGCGGCGCTTCACGACTTCCACGCGCGTCGGGATGTCGCCGGGCGTGCGGACTTCGACGGACAGCCCGAAGCGGTCGAGGAGCTGGGGACGCAGTTCGCCTTCCTCCGGATTGCCGCTGCCGATCAGCACGAAGCGCGCAGGATGCCGCACGCTGAGACCTTCGCGCTCGACGACGTTTTCGCCGGAGGCGGCGACGTCCAGGAGCACGTCCACGAGGTGATCCTCCAGGAGGTTCACCTCGTCGATGTAGAGGAACCCGCGATGGGCCCGCGCGAGCAGGCCCGGCTCGAAGGCCTTCACGCCCTGCGCGAGCGCGCGTTCCAGATCGAGGGCCCCGACGACGCGGTCCTCGGTGGCGCCGAGCGGCAGGTCCACCACCGGAACCGGCACCAGCTCGCTCTTCGGCTTCGCGCCGCCGTGACAGCGTTCGCAGATGCCCGCCATCCCCGCGGGATCACAGCCATACGGGCAGCCCACGACGGCCTTCATGCGCGGCAGCAGGCCCGCCAGCGCGCGAATGGTGGTCGACTTGCCCGTCCCGCGATCCCCGAACACCAGCACCCCCCCGACCGACGGATCCACCACCGCGATCTGCAGGGCCAGCTTCATCTCCTCCTGGCCGACGATCGCGGTGAACGGAAACAAACCACTCATGCAGTGCTCTCCCTGCGCCGCATTCCCCACTCCCAGAGGGCCGTGGTGGAAATCGGCAGAACCATGAACCAGTGCTCCAGGACCGCGAGACCCAGCAGCGAGCCCATCAGGGCGGCGCCGGTCGCCTCGGTCGGGTCCGGAGAGAAGGCGCGCATGCCGAGCAGCGCGGTCACGATCGTTCCGCCGGTGACGGAGATCGGGAACAGCGCGTTCATCGGCTTCCGCGCGAAGTACGTGGCGAGATAGCGCATGCGCGCCGGCAGGAACTCCTCGCCGAAGTTGCGGACCCCGAGGAACAGGTTGAGCTTGGCCGAGAGCCGCATCGTCCAGAGGATGAGGAAGGTCCAGTACGCAACGCGATTCGGCCCGCTCCAGGTGGCGAAGGCCACGATGAGACCGCTCACCGCGATGAGGACCTCGTGCATGAGCACCGCCTCGGAGGCCTGGCAGAAGCGTTCCCACCCGCGTACGCCGACACCGCAGGCTTCACGCCGCGGACCGGTGACATACCCCATGAGGAAGGCGATCTCGTTCCACGCCCACACGCCGATGGTGCACGCGAAGGCACAGTAGGCGCCGGCCGGCGTCGGGTCGCCCGCCGAATGGACGACACCGATCACCGAGGCGGCCAGCCCCGCGGTCGCGGCCGTGAGGATCCACGGGTGTGCCGTGCGAGGCAACCCGTTCAGCCACAGCAGCGCCCCCGTGGCGAACCACCACACGAATGCGGCGAACAGCACGGGGAGTCCGATCGTGGACATGAGGCGCGGACTCCTGGACCCGGGCCGCGCCTACCAGGCCGGCGCGACGCGGATCTCCTGCGGTAGCGCGTTGGGACGCACCGGAATGAAGTACATCCGCGCGAACGTCACCGCCGCACGCACGGCACCGCCGGCGAACTTCAGCGCTCCGCCCACACCGCCCTGCGCCTTGCCGGCTTCCATGGCGGCGTTGGCGGAGAGCAGTCGCTTGAGGCCCGCGCGGAACGCCGGGTGCTCGATATCCAGGGTGAGCGGGAACACCTGCTTGGAGATTTCGGAGGTGATCTGGAACACCTGGAAGTCGTAGGCGTCGATGTCGATGCCGAAGGCCTTGTGCAGTTCCGGCCGCGCGTGATCGCGCACGTACATGGTCGCGTAAACCGCGAGCACGAAGAAGCGGATCCAGTAGCGGTTGAGCCCGGTGAGCAGCTTCGGATCGGCACGCATCAGCAGCGCGAAGGCCTCGCCGTGGCGGAATTCGTCGTTGCACCAGCGCTCGAACCACCGGAAGATCGGGTGGAAGCGCCGCTCCGGGTGCCGCTCCAGCTGGCGGAAGATGCTGATGTAGCGCGCGTAGCCGATCTTCTCGGACAGGTAGGTCGCGTAGAAGATGAACTTCGGACGGAAGTACGTGTACTTCTTCTCGCGCTTCAGCAGGCCCAGATCGATGCCGAGGCCGAAGTCCTTCAGGGCGTGGTTGATGAAGCCCGCGTGCCGGGCCTCGTCGCGGGCCATGTAGCCCATGAGCGCCTTGATGTCCGGGTTGGCGACGTTCTTCTTGATCTCGTTGTAGAGCACGCAGCCCGAGAACTCGGCCGTGACGGAGCTCACGAGGAAGTCGAGGAACTCCCGGCGCAGCGGCGGGGGCAGCTCCCGGACCTCGTTGGCGAACGCGTCGGAGCGCTCGAAATGGTTGCGGTTGACGTCGCGCTCGAACTCCCCGATGAGGGCGTCCCATTCGGCCCGCACGCTCTCCACGTCCAGACGGTCCATGGCCGCATAGTCGGTCGTGTAGAAGCGCGGCGTGAGCAGCGTGTCGGCCTCGGCCTGACGCAGCGCGTCTTCGGAGGACTTGATCTCGAGCGTGTGTTCCATCGCAGGCTCCTTGCGAGGTTCAGTGTCGGACGCGGGCGGTCGCCCCGCGCGTGCTTGTCGTGCCGCGCGCCTCGGTCATCTGGGCGCGTCTGTGTTGTTCGTCGGTACCCCCGCCACCAGCAGGCGGGCGAAGGCACCGGCGTTGTCGGGGCCGAAGGCCTCCAGGTCCACCACGCGTCCCGTCGTCGGGTCGACCAGCGTGAGCCGGCCGTCCGTGTGGGCGCTCAGGCGGAACGGGACTTCCGGTCCGATCCCGCGGCGCTTGCGCTCGCGGACCAGCCCGCGCAGCGTCGCGCGGAGAAAACCGTTCGTGCCGGGGGCGAGCTCGGCGATCGGCTCGCCCCGGCCATCCACCACGTGGACACCGCCGTTGTCGGCGTCCACGAACTGCAGTTCGCGACTTGTCGTCGCGGGGGCAGGCACCGGTTCACCGGTGCCCAGACCCATGGCACGCACCACCGCAATACCAATCAGTGCCAGAGCAATCACGGAGCCGGCCCCGAGGAGGAGGGAACGAGGGAAGGGGCGGTCGACATTCGAGTGGCTCATGGCGGGGGGAGGCTGATGGTTATGCGGCGGATGCCAGCGGAGCGGACTCTCGCGAGTCCGCCACCGGTGACCGGCCTGCCACCGCCTGCGAAGCGAGAGCCGGCGCGGAGGCGGAGATCGCTCGTGAGAGCGTCTCGGCTACCGCCACCGCATCGGCAATGCCGCGCAGGAGGGGTTGAGGACGGCCAACGCGCCAGGGTCGGGCATGGGGCCAGAGATGCAGATACGCGATGCGCTCGCCCTGGCCCGTGAGGGCGAGAGCGACGTTCCCCCGAGCGTCGCGAAGCGGCTGGACCGCGACGGTCTCGATGCGCGTGAAGGGGATGTTGATGGACATGGAGATCGCGACGCCGATGCGCATCACCACGCGCCGGTTGGTCACGGTGTAGAGCGTCGAGTTGGCGCTGACCCGCGCGAGCCCGAGCAGCAGGCCGATCGCGGCGAGCGCGAAGGGCAGCAGACCCGCCGCATCCGCCTCGATGTCCGCGGCGGACGATCGGGCGCTCAGACCCTCGGCCACGCGCCAGAGCATCAGGACGCCGAAGTAGATCGCGACCTTGCGCCAGTGGAAGGCATCCCTCGCCAGCACACGCCAGTCGGGCGCGCCCTGCCACAGGATGGTCTCGCCCGGAGGAAGGGCCTCGGGAAGGCCCGGCACCGGCTCTTCGTCGTATTCGGTCATCACACCAGCGGCTCCGAGCGTTCCGGCGTCGCGTAGAGGTAGCCCCCCGCGTAGTACGCCATGATCTTGTCTTCCTCGAGCAGCGTGACCTGCTCCGGATTGCGCAGACGCGGGACCCGCGCGAACTGGTCGGCGAGGATGGACACCACCTTCACGGCCTGCTGCCATGTGTCGATGCGGCAGCATGTGAACGGCAGCAGCACCGAGCCGCGGTCCCCGCCGGGGAGGTCCACTTCCAGGTAGCGGATGATGTACTCGGACTTGTCGACCCAGACGTCGCGCACCGTGCCGCCGATCTGGCCATCGGCCGCGAGCACGGGCATGCCGCGGGGGTCCGGGTCCTTGTGCTCGACGTACCACTCGGGGGCCACGCGCAGCGGGACGATCTTGGGCTCGCCTTCGAAGGTGAGGTCCGGCTTGTCCGCACGCTCCGCGTAGGCCGCGGGGCCCACGCCATCGACCATCGGGTCACCCGTGGGCTCGAGCGGCGAACCGAGGAACTTGAAGGCCGGCACGGCCTTGATCTCCCGGGTGTCGGGGCGGCCGTTCTCGACGGTCACCGAGCCGCCGTGCGGCAGCAGATAGGTCTTCGGTCCGGGGATCGCGGGATAGCCCTGCACCGTGATGTAGGGCGAGCGGTCGGACTCGAGCGGATAGCCCTCGCGCTTGTTCTCCTGGTGCAGGTAGTAGATGAGCCCCGCGAAGAAGATCCAGAACGCGTAGAGCACGAGCTGCGCGACGTCGATGTATCCGGTGATGGCGCCAGTGGGCATGGAGGAACCTCCGCTTTGGTGACCGGCGGCTAGCCGGGAAACTCGGCCAGGCCGAAACGTGTCGATGGCGCCGACCGCGCGCCCCCCTTCGCGGACCGCACCAGCGGCCCGATCGCCACGAGCGTGGCGAACAGCAAAATCAATTCGATGTGGTACACGACCCCGTAGCCGGTCGCCGGTCCGGCCAGCACCGGGCCCAGCTTGCCGTGCGTCGCGGCGGCGCCCACGACGTCGCGCAGTGCGCCGCCCGCGGCGATGGCGATCCCGGCGGCCGAGGCCTGGACCGCCCCCCAGGCGCCGAGCGCCAGACCGCTGCCGTCCTCGTTCTGCAGGCCCATGGCGACCGTGAGCGTGCCTACGGCGAACAGGCCGCCCCCGAAACCGATGAGTGCGGTGCCGATCCGGAACAGGCCAGGCGATTCGAGCGGCGCGGCGAGCAGCACGCACGCAAACGCCGCGAGACCGATGACCGGACCGAAGGCCGCGAGCCGGAAGGGCTCGGCGCCCTGATCGAGCCGCCACGCGGAGAACGCGAAGGCGGCCAGGGTGCCGGCGGCCATCCATGCGGTCAGCGTCGTCGTGGCGGCGACGGAAAGGTTCAGGACCTGCGCGCCGTAGGGCTCCAGCAGGATGTCCTGCATGCTGAACGCCGCGGTGCCCAGACCGAGCGCGACGAGGAAGCGCGGCACCTTCGGCTGCGCCATCAGCTCGTGCCAGGCCGCGCGGAAGGTGGGCCGCGACGCGCCGCCCTGCGTGCGCGAGGGGTCCCTCGCCTCCTGCTTCCACAGGGCCACGAGGTTGAGGATCATCGTGAGCGCACCGGCGCCCTGGATCACCTGGATCAGCCGGATCTCGCTGAAGTCCCGCAGCAGCGCGCCGAACAGCATCGCACTGCCGAACATGCCGGCCAGCAGCATGACATACAGCAGCGCGACCACCCGGGGCCGCGCGCGGGCCGGGGCGAGGTCCGCCGCGAGTGCGAGACCGGCGGTCTGCGTGGTGTGCAGCCCCGCCCCCACCAGCAGGAACGCCAGGGCCGCGCCCGCCTGCCCGATCCACAAGGGACCGTGCGTGTCGCCCGAGAGCACCATGAGGGCGAAGGGCATGATCGCCAGCCCGCCGAACTGCAGCAGCGTGCCGATCCAGATGTACGGCACTCGGCGCCAGCCGAGTGCGGAGCGCCGGTGATCGGACCGGAAGCCCACGAGCGCGCGGAACGGCGCGAACACCAGCGGCAGGGAGACCATGAGCGCCACCAGCCACGTGGGCACGGCGAGCTCCACGATCATCACGCGGTTCAGCGTGCCGTTCAGCAGCACGACGGCCATCCCCACGGAGATCTGGAACAGCGCGAGTCGCAGCAGGCGGCCCAGCGGCAGCTCCTCCGTGGCGGCGTCGGCGAAAGGCAGGAACCGGGTCCCCACCTTGCGCCAGGCGCCGGCCAGCCGCGCGTTGAGCGCTCTCATGCGCGCACGAGCCTCATGCCCTGCGAACGGTAGAAACCGCGCTCGATGCGCCGCGTGTCGCGCGGCTCCCAGCCCGTCAGCTCGGTGTCGCGATCCAGGCGGGCCCGCAGCGTCTTCTCGGCCACCGGCTCGATGGCCGGCGCGCGGTCGGACCGCGGGAACAGCCGTCCCACCGTGTGCATCGCTGCGAGCAGCGGCGTCTTCGGGGCGAACGTGAACACGATGGACTCACGGGTCCGTGCAGCGACGCTGGCCAGAACACGCACCACATCGTGCACGGGGTAGTGGATGAGGGAGTCCATGGCCACCACGTGATCGAAGCGCCCGAGTGCCGGGTCGAGCATGTCGCCGACGCGGAAGTCCACTCGTCCGTAGCCCGGTTCGGGCTTGACGCGCTCCCGGGCGAGATCGACGAGGGTCGGCGACAGATCGATGGCGAGGACGTCGGCGCCGCGGCGGGCGGCCTCGAACGCGAAGGCGCCCGTCCCGCAGCCGGCGTCGAGGATGCGGCGGCCGCGGAGGTCCTGCGGGAGCCATGACAGCAGCGTCGCACGCATCTCGTCACGGCCGGCGCGCACGGTGGCGCGGATGCGGCTCACCGGGGCGTCCGACGTGAGGCGGGACCACGCCTCGGCCGCGGTGCGATCGAAGTAGTGCTCGATCTCGCCCCGGCGCTCGGCGTAGCTTACGCCGGGGTTCATTGGAACCCCAGCAGGTCGAAGATGTCGCGGTCCTTGAGCGGCGCCGCAACGAGCGGCTCCGTCCCGGCCCACAGGGACGCGGCCACCCTGAGGTATTCGTCCTGCACGGCACGCACGTCGGGGGAGTCCTCCATCTCGAACAACGTGGACTTCTTCAGGCGGCTGCGGCGGATGACGTCCAGGTCCGGGAAACGGCCCATGGTCTTCAGCCCCACGCGATCGTTGAAGCGGTCGATCTGGTCGGTGTCGGTGCTGCGGTTGGCGATGACGCCCCCGAGCCGAACGTTGTAGTTCTTCGACTTCGCCTGGATCGCGCCGATGATCCGGTTCATCGCGAAGATGGAGTCGAAGTCGTTGGCCGTCACGATCAGCGCGCGGTCCGCGTGCTGCAGGGGCGCGGCGAACCCGCCGCACACGACATCGCCGAGCACGTCGAAGATCACCACGTCGGTGTCCTCGAGCAGGTGATGTTCCTTGAGCAGCTTCACGGTCTGGCCCACCACGTAGCCGCCGCAGCCCGTGCCCGCGGGCGGTCCGCCCGCTTCGACGCACATCACGCCGTTGTAGCCTTCGTAGACGAAGTCCTCGGTGCGCAACTCCTCGGGGTGGAAGTCCACGGACTCCAGCACGTCGATCACGGTGGGCACGAGCCGCTTCGTGAGCGTGAAGGTGGAATCGTGCTTCGGATCGCAGCCGATCTGCAGCACCCGCTTGCCGAGCTTCGAGAAAGCCGCAGAGAGATTGGAGGAGGTGGTGCTCTTGCCGATGCCTCCCTTCCCGTAGACCGCGAACACCTTGGCCGTCCCGAGCTTCACGTTCGGGTCCAGGTGGACCTGCACGCTGCCCTCCCCGTCCGGACGTCCCGGGGACTTCCGGATCGAGGAAATCGGTACTGTCGTTGTCGTCGTCATGCGGCCACTCCCATGCTCACGCCCTCCAAGCGGTCTTCCAGCTCTTCGCCCGCGCGCTTGAGAGCGTCGAGCATCTTCTCGTCCGGGGTCCAGTACTTGCGCTCATGCGCTTCGAGCAGCCGGCTCGCGACCCGTGCCGAAGCCGTCGGGTTGAGTCGCGCCAGCCGCTCGCGCATGGCCGGATCCAGGACGAACGTTTCGGTGAGGCGCTGGTAGACCCACGGCGCCACCTGCCCCGTCGTGGCCGACCAGCCCATCGTGTTGGTGACGTGCTCCTCGATCTGGCGCACGCCTTCGAAGCCGTGCTCGAGCATCCCCTCGTACCACTTGGGATTGAGCATCCGCGTGCGGGTCTCCAGGGCGACCTGCTCGGAGAGCGTCCGCACGGTGCCCTCCCCGCGCGACTGGTCGCCGATGTACACCGGCACCGCCTGGCCCTGGGCCCGCTGCACCGCCCGGCTGATGCCGCCGAGGGTGTCGAAGTACTGGTCCAGCGTGGTGACGCCCAGTTCGACCGAGTCGAGGTTCTGGAACGTGAGCGACACGTGCGACAGGACGCTCTTCAGGAGTTCGGGCTGCTGCGACGGCTTGCCGTTGCGGCCGTAGGCGAAGCACTTGCGGCGCGAGTAGGTCTCGGCCAGCTCGTCCTCTTCGTCCCAGCGGCCGTTCTGCACCATGTGCGAGACGTTGGAGCCGTAGGTGCCGTCGGCATTGCTGAACACGCGCAGCGCCGCGGTCTCGAGGTCGCTGCCGTGCTGCGCCTGGTGCTCCAGCGCGTGCTTGCGGACGTAGTTCATCTCGACGGGCTCGTCGGCGCTCGCGGCGAGGAACGCCGCCTCGGCCAGCAGCTTCGTCTGCAGCGGCAGCAGGTCGCGGAAGATGCCCGAGAGCGTGGCCACCACGTCGATGCGCGGCCGGCCCAGCTGCGCGAGCGGGATCAGCTCGGCGCCGGTGAGGCGGCCGTAGGAATCGAAGCGCGGCTGAGCCCCGAGCAGCGCAAGGGCCTGCCCGATCGGCGTGCCGTCCGTCTTCAGGTTGTCCGTGCCCCAGAGGACGATGGCGACGGATTCCGGCAGCGGCTTGCCGTCCTGCATGTGGTAGGCGAGCAGCCGGTTGGCCTGCCGCACGCCTTCCCGCATGGCGTAGCCGCTGGGAATCTTGAAGGGGTCGAACCCGTGCAGGTTGCGACCGGTTGGAAGAACAGCCGGGGACCGCAGCAGATCGCCACCGGGCGCGGGGTGGAGGAAGCGACCGTCCAGCGCCGCCACGATCGCCGGGAGTTCCCGGTCCTCGGCCAAAACCTTGTCCGTCGCCGCGAGTTCGCGCAGCACGGCGACAGGATCCGCGTGGCCGTCCAGCCCCGCGTACGACACGACCGACTCCGGCGAAGCGCCGGAACACAGGGCCTCCATCGCTTCGGCCGACGGCGTCACGCCATGCGAGGCCTCGGCGACGGCACGCAGCCAGCCTGCGCGCTCGGCCAGGGACGGCGGCTGCCCGACCACGTGCAGTCCGTGCGGAATCCAGGTGTACTCGAGTTCGAGGACGGCCTCGTGAAGCCGGGACAACCGGATGTCGGCTTCGGGGCCCCAGGCGGGCTCCGCCTCGGCGAGGTCCAGACCGGCGGCCTGCGCCTGGATGCACGCCACGAGGTCCTCGCGGGCCGCGCGTTCCTCGGGCGGATCGGTACGCCAGCGGTCGAGACTGGCCTTCAGGTCGAGCAGACCGCGGTAGAGGCCCGCGTTCTCGACGGGCGGCGTGAGGTAGCTCACGAGCGTGGCAGCCGCACGGCGCTTGGCGATCGTGCCCTCGGACGGGTTGTTGGCCGCGTAGAGGTAGAAGTTGGGCACGTCGGCGATCAGCCGGTCCGGCCAGCACTCGGCGGACAGGCCCGCCTGCTTGCCGGGCATGAACTCCAGCGCGCCGTGGGTTCCGAAGTGCAGGTAGGCATGCGCGCCGAAGTCCTCGCGCAGGTACCGGTAGAACGCGCTGAACGCGTGGGTCGGGGCGAAGCCCTTCTCGAACAGCAGGCGCATCGGGTCGCCTTCGTAGCCGAACGCGGGCTGGAGACCGACCATCACGTTGCCGAATCGCTCGCCCAGCACCAGCAGCGAGGCGCCGTCCGAGAGCTGCCGCCCGGGCGCCGGGCCCCACTGGGCCTCGATCTCGCGCAGGTAGCGCTCGCGGCGGACGTGATCGTCGACGGAGATGCGCGTGTGTACGTTGGCATCCGTGCCGTAGCGCGCCGCGTTGCCCGCGAGGAGCCGCTCGCGCAGCGCGTCGACGGACTCCGGCACGTCGACGTCGTACCCGGCTTCGGCGAGGCCCTTCATGGTCCTGTGCAGCGAGGCGA
>ERZ1066136.1382-NODE-1382-length-12599-cov-6.652423_pt1 | contig 12599 bp, 17 predicted proteins | sample MGYA00382783_ERZ1066136 | MGnify/ENA primary metagenome ERZ1066136 (study PRJEB33369, sample SAMEA5778366) | biofilm metagenome | biome: Industrial cooling water; feature: Water cooling tower basin; material: Biofilm | place: United Arab Emirates | collected... | reverse complement strand
CAAACCGTGGACATGCCGGGTCGGGAAGGTCACTCCGAAGCGCACGAAAAAAAGTAGACGCGGCCGCCACGCCGCAACGTGATCTCGCACGCTCATGCCTGGAACCGCACGAGCGTGCGAGACCGAACATGAGCATGTCAGCACGCCATAGCTTCGGTCAGCCCGCAGATACCGACGTCATGGACCGAACTGGGAGATCGACATGAGGTCGACAGATGTCCGTTCTCACGCCAGCCAATCCGTATGGCTCGACGCGATCACGCGTGAGCTGCTGACCAGCGGCACCTTGGCCCGGTATGTCGCCGGTTGGAACGTCACCGGGCTCACGTCCAACCCCACCATCTTCGATCGCGCGATCGAGACCGATGCCGCATATGACGAGGCGATCAGAAGAGTTAATCGCTCCGACGGATCGGATGAGGATGTTTTCTTCGACCTCGCGATCGAGGACATCTCGCGAGCAGCCGACATCCTTCGCCCCACTTGGGAACGCAGTTCGGGAGTCGATGGCTGGGTTTCCATCGAAGTGTCGCCCTTTCTTGCCCACGACACCGCCGCCACCCTCGCCGCCGCCGTGTCGTTGAGAGCCAGGATCGGGCGGCCGAACGCGATGATCAAGATTCCCGGCACGGCGCAAGGTCTGGCCGCCGCGGAGGAGGCGATCTTCTCCGGAATTCCCATCAACATCACGCTGCTGTTCTCGCGCGAGCAATATGCGGAGGCGGCCGAGGCCTATCGGCGCGGGATCGAGCGCAGGCTCACCATCGGTCTCGATCCCCGAGTCGATTCGGTCGCCTCGCTGTTCGTGAGCCGATGGGACACCTCGGTCACCGGCTGGATTCCGGCGTCGCTGGAAAACCGGCTCGGCATCGCCATGGGCCAGCGGGTGTATCGCACCTATCTGGATCTCCTGGAGTCGGGCCAGTGGAGGAAGATTCTGGACGCTGGCGCCCGGCCTCAGCGCCTGCTGTTCGCCAGCACCGGGACGAAGTCGAAGGGGATCCCCGCCACTCAGTACGTGGATGCGCTGCGTCTGCCTGGAACCGTGGTGACGATGCCCGAGACGACGTTGCGCGCCTTCGCCGAGCGCGACGCCGCCAAACCGCATTCCGCGTCGTCGGCGCGTGGTGACTGCGAAGGCGTGCTGGCACGGTTCCGCGACGCGGGGGTCGACCTTCGCGGGACGGCCGAGCGCCTTCGCAAGGAGGGCTTGGCCGCATTCCAGAAGTCCTGGGCCGACCTCATGGCCGTCATCGCGGCGAAACGCCGCTCACCTTCCGTGTCGAGATGACGAGCGCTCGATACCGCCTTCGTGAGGGCAAGTCCAGATCAACGAGCCGTCGGGTTCCGTGCCCCCCCCTTGCATCGTTTCGTGACTCACTGCTTACCACACCGCCATGGATGAACGCTCCGATCCTTCCGCACACAAAGCCTGGCTGGCGGGTGGGGGAATAGCCTCCCTCGCGACCGCCGCCTATCTGATCAGGGAGGGCCGCATGCCGGGACACACGATCGCCATCCTGGAGGAATCGACGCAGATCGGGGGGAGCCTCGACGCGCATGGCGATCCCGAGCGAGGCTACGTCATGCGCGGCGGCAGGATGTTCGACGAAGAGGCCTATTCGTGCACATTCGATCTGCTCTCGTTCATCCCCTCCCTGAACGACTCGGGGAAGAGCGTGATGGCCGAATTCCGGGAGTTCAACGAAACCTTCCGATCACATTCCCGCAGCCGCTTGGTGGCGAACGGACGCAAGGTGGACGTCTCTACCCACGGGTTCACGAATCGTGACCGTCTCGATCTGATCGAACTCATGATCCGCACCGAAATTTCGCTCGGTGCACGCCGGATCGACGAGTGTTTCCAGCCCTCGTTCTTCGAAACCAATTTCTGGTTCATGTGGTGCACCACCTTCGCGTTCCAGCCTTGGCACAGCGCGGTGGAATTCAAGAGGTACATGCTCCGGTTCATTCAGGAGTTCCCCCGCATCGAAACTCTCGCGGGAGTGCGCAGGACACCCTACAACGAGTACGACTCGATCGTCCGCCCGCTGGTCAAGTGGCTGGCGAGCCAGGGCGTTCGCATCGAACTGAACTGTCGAGTGACGGATCTCGCATTCGTGCGAAACGGGGACACGATGTTCGTCGAGCGCCTCGACTCCATTCGTGACGGGGAGCCGGTCCGGATGGCGGTCGCCGCCAACGATCTCGTGTTCGTTACTTTAGGGTCGATGACGGCGGGATCGAGTCTCGGGTCCATGAACTCTCCGGCGAAACTTGACCCCGCGGAAAGCGGCGGCTCCTGGGCCCTCTGGAGAACGATCGCGGCGGACCGGCCGGAGTTCGGCAGGCCGGACGTCTTCGCCGATCACGTCGAGCAGTCGGTCTGGCAATCGTTCACCGTGACGTTGCGTGATCCGCTGTTCTTCAAGCTCGTGCAGGAGTTCACCGGCAACGAAGCCGGTACCGGCGGCCTGGTGACCATCAAGGATTCGAGCTGGCTCATGTCCGTCGTGCTCCCCCATCAGCCCCATTTCATCGATCAACCCGACGACGTTCGGGTGTGCTGGGGCTACGGCCTGTTCCCGAACAAGCCCGGCAATCATGTCCGCAAGACCATGGCCGAGTGCACCGGCGCGGAGATTCTAACGGAACTGTGTTCGCATCTCGGGTTCGAAGCGCACCTGCCGCCGATCTTGAAGACGGCCGTCTGCATCCCTTGCCTGATGCCCTACATCACCAGTCAGTTCATGCCGAGGTCTGACGGCGACCGACCCGCGGTGACGCCGCGCGGGTCGGGAAACTTCGCCTTCATCGGACAGTTCTGCGAGATACCGGACGACGTGGTCTTCACCGTGGAATACTCGGTGCGGTCCGCACAGACCGCGGTCTATTCGCTGTTGAAGCTGGACCGGAAAGCCTCGCCGATCTACAAGGGCCAGCACGACCTGGGAGTGCTGTTCGACTCGTTCAAGGCGATGCTCAAATGAGCAGAGGACGGCGGTCGGCTGCCTCGACTACCCGCCCCTTCGACGCCCGACCCGTTGGGCCATAAGATGGCGGTGGCGACGGAGGCCTCGCGAGGTCGCGTTCGGGCGCGATCCGTAGTGACGCACGCGGCCGAATTGCGGGTGGCGGGCGAACCATCAGTCCCGCATCCGCGTACTCGATCGGCCTCCGCAGCGTTGCGAGTACTGGTGATCGATGTAGGCGGGTCGCGCGTCAAGATCCTTTCGACCGGGCAGACGACACCGACCAAGTTCGCCTCCGGCCCGAAGCTCACGGCCGCGTCGATGACGTCCCGTGTTCTGCGTCTTACCGACGGCTGGCTGTACGATGTGGTGTCGATCGGGTACCCGGGACGGGTCCTGCAGGGTAGACCACTCGCCGAACCTCACAACCTCGGGTGTGGATGGGTCGGCTTCGATTTCCAAGCGGCCTTCAAGCGCCCCGTCAGGCTGGTCAACGATGCCGCGATGCAAGCGCTCGGCGGCTACCTGGGCGGAAAGATGCTCTTCCTTGGGCTCGGCACGGGTCTCGGCTCCGCGCTCATCACCGACGGGCTCGTGGAACCAATGGAACTTGGCCACTTGCCCTATCGAAAACGGACGTTCGAAGACTACATAGGCAGCAGAGGGCTTGATCGCTTGGGGAAGACGAAGTGGCGCCGCTACGTCGACGATGTCATCGCGCGCCTGGTCGCCGCCATGGGACCGGAGGACGTCCTGATAGGTGGCGGAAATGCACGCAAGCTGAAGACCCTGCCGTCGGGGTGCCGGCGCGGGGACAACGCCGACGCGTTCGTGGGAGGCTTTCGTCTTTGGAATCCGGCTCCGTTCGGCGATTCGGCACATACACCCCAATCGAACTAAGCCGCGCAGCAGGATAGTTGCTTCACGTCCCGATCGAACATCTGCGCCGCGAGCTTCAATCCCTCGACCATCGTGAGATAAGGGAACAATTGCTGGGCCAGTTCCTGCGCCGTCATCTTGCCTCGGATTGCGAGCGCCGCCGCCTGGATCAGCTCTCCGGCTTCCGGGGCCACCGCCTGCACGCCAATCAGCCGATGGCTACCTTTCTCCACCACCAGCTTGACGAAACCGCGAGTGTCGAAGTTGGCAATAGCGCGCGGCACATTGTCCAGCGTGAGCAGGCGGCTGTCGGTCTCGATACCCTCGAGGTGCGCCTCGGCTTCGGACAGTCCGACGGTGGCGACCTGCGGATCGGTGAACACCACCGCCGGCATGGCGGTCAGATCCAGTGCCGCGTCGCCGCCCGCCATGTTGACGGCCGCGCGAGCGCCGGCCGCCGCCGCAACGTAGACGAATTGCGGCTGGTCAGTGCAATCGCCGGCGGCGAAAATTCCCGACGCGCTAGTACGCATGCCCAGGTCAATGGTGATGGCGCCTTGCTTGTTCACGGCCACGCCCGCCGCTTCGAGATTCAGGCTGCGCGTGTTCGGACTGCGGCCGGTGGCCACTAGCAGCTCGTCAGCTCGTAGTTCGCCGTTCGGGGTCGTAAGCACGAATTCCCCGTGCCTGTGCGCGACCTGGCTGGCCTGCGTGTGTTCCAGCACCTCGATCCCTTCGGTGCGGAAGGCGGCCGTCAGGGCTTCGCCAATTGCAGGGTCTTCGCGAAGCAACAGCGTGCTGCGCGCTATGATCGTGACGCGGCTCCCCAGCCGGGCGAAGGCTTGCGCCAGCTCGACGGCCACCACGGACGAGCCGATCACGGCCAAGCGCTCCGGGATGGTGTCGCTCGCCAGCGCTTCGGTGGAAGTCCAGTGAGGTGTGTCTTCGAGGCCCGGGATCGGCGGCACGGCCGCACTCGCCCCGGTAGCGATCAGGCAGCGGTCGAACGCCACGATACTGTCGTTTCCCTCGGGATGGTGCACGAAGAGACTTTGACCATCGTTGAAGCGGGCTTCGCCGCGCAGCACCGTGATGGCTGGATTGCCATCGAGGATGCTCTCGTACTTGGCGTGACGCAGATCGTCGACGCGTCCTTGCTGCTGGGCCAACAGACGCTCGCGCAAGATCACCGGCGGTCCGGGCGGCATGCCCGCGTCGAACGGGCTCTGGCGGCGCAGGTGTGCGATGTGAGCCGCGCGGATCATGATCTTGGAGGGCACGCAGCCGACATTGACACAGGTTCCACCGATGGTGCCACGCTCGATCAGCGTGACGCGCGCACCTTTATCGACGGCTTTCAGGGCAGCCGCCATCGCGGCGGCGCCGCTGCCGACGACGGCGATGTGCAACGGATGGTCGCCGCCGTCACGCTTCGCCCCGGCGCCCGGCAAGCCGAGGGCTTTGTCGATGAGACCGGATGGCCTGGCCGGCGTATCGCCGACCTGCGCGCGATAGCCGAGCGTCGCCACTGCGGCAGCCAACGTATCGATGTCCACATGCGCATCCGTCTGTATGTCGGCCCGTCCTTTGGGATACGAGACGGTTGCCGAGCGCACGCCGGACACCTTCTCCAAGGCTGCATTGGCGCGCTCGGCGCATGAAGCGCAGGTCATTCCGGAGATGGAAAGTGCGATAGCCTCAGCCATGCTCATGTCCTCACGGCTTGACGGAGGAAGGGTAGCCGGCGCTTGCCGTAGCTTTGGTCAGAGCTTCGGCATTAGTTTTGGTGTCATCGAAAGTGACGACGCCTTCGAGGGTTTCTAAGCTCACCTCCACCTTCTGCACACCGTCCACTTTCGAGAGCGTCTTCTTCACCGTGATCGGACAGGCGGCGCAGGTCATGCCGGGCACGGAAAGCGTAACCGTCTTCGTGGCAGCCCACGCCGGTGTGACCAGGGTGGCGGTCAGGGCGACGAGGGCTGTGAATGTCTTCATGATGATTTCCAGTCAGTAGAACAGCGGAAGGACATAAGGGTAGGCAAGTGCGACCGCCACCAGGGCCGCCACGATCCAGAAGATGAACTTGTAGACCGTCCGCACCTGCGGGACGGCACAGACCTCACCGGGCTTACAGGTGTCCGCTGACCCGAAGATGCTGCGCGAGGCAAAGAACAGAGCGACCAGCGCCGCGCCGATGAAGACCGGCCGGTACGGCTCGAACACCGTAAGGTTGCCTATCCAAGCGCCGGAAAAGCCGAGCGCGACGAGCATGAGGGGACCGAGGCAGCACGTTGAGGCGAGTACGGCCGCGAGCCCGCCGGCGGCCAGTGCACCGAGACCGTTCTTGGGTTCCGACATGCGCACGTCTTTCGGGTGTTCGCTTGATGCTTTAACGTTACTTCCGTAGTCAACTACGGAGTCAAGGGGTATGGAAAGCGTTGCGAACAGCTTGACCATCGGCGCCTTCGCGAAGGCCACCGGAGTCGGCGTGGAGACGATCCGCTACTACCAGCAGCGGGGACTCTTGCCGACGCCCGACCGACCCTACGGCGGCATTCGCCGCTACGGCAGCGCCGACGTGGCGCGGGTGAAGTTCGTGAAGGCGGCACAGAAGCTGGGCTTCAGCCTCGACGAGGTTGCGCAACTGCTGAAGCTGGAGGACGGCACCCATTGCGGCGAGGCGGCCGCGTTGGCCGCGCTGCGGCTGGCCGACGTGGAGGAACGACTTTCGGACCTGGCGCGAATAGCAGCTGCGCTGTCGAAGTTGGTCGGAGAATGCGAAGCTCATGAAGGAAGGGTGTCCTGCCCGCTGATCGCCGCCCTGCACCGCAGTTAACCGCCGCAACTGCGCGTGACGATCAAGAAAAGCTGTCCCGAAGCACTCCGCTCGCATGATGACCACGCACCCGCGGTGTCTTTCCTGTGCCGGGCATGAACGATCGGACGGGATCCACAGGCAGGCATCGATGCGTTATCCTGCGTTGCTGCGTCGAATGCGGCCCTATGCTCGGGTTCTTCGGCGACCGTTCACGATAACCAGGATCGACAGATGAACGCTGAAGGCATTCGCGAAGCAATCGAACGACTATCGACCACGATTGCCGCCCAGCCGGAGAAGGCCCGTGCCAAGAATGCCTCGGCAACGGCGCGGATCTCCGAACGCCTTCAGTGCGAGATCAGCGGACCACACGGCGAACGCCTGGTCACCGATATGCCGCCGGCGATGGGTGGCGCTGCGTCAGGCCCGAATCCTGGGTGGTTGCTGCGAGGCGCCCTCGCCTCGTGCACGGCCACGGTCATTGCGATGCGAGCCGCCAAGCTGGGGGTGCAACTGAACCGTCTGGAAGTGACCGTCGAAAGCGATTCCGACAATCGCGGCATTCTCGGCCTCGACGAGGACGTCTCCGCTGGTCTCGCAGCGATTCGCGCTACGGTGAAGATCAGTGCGCCCACCGCATCGGGCGACGAACTGAGAGACATCGTGAGGTGGGCTGATGCCCACTCGCCGGTTGGTTGCACCCTCAGGAATTCGCCTGCGTACTCGCTCGAGATCGAAGTCGCATGAGGCACGCGGGCTGATCAGGGCCCGCGAGTAGCGCACTTGGGAAGTCCGCTGGAGTTCGCCGCGACTCCAGATCGTTTTCTCGATCGTCGTGCCCCTTGGAATTGATGCCCCCCCATGCTGGGGTGCCCCATTCGTCGGGTCATGGGCCTAACTACCGCTCACTTCGTGTCGACGGTAGTGGACCTGTGCGCTTTGGCCAACTCCAGGTATTCCCCAGCCGCTTCCTCGTAGAGGCTTGCGAGATTTTCACAATGGGATGCCATCCCGAGTGCACCCGCGCCGCGAGCGCCTGGCGTACCGAGATAGGCCTTCGCGAGGTCGCGATGCTTCTGCGCTTCTGCCCTCGCCGTCGCCGCGGACCGGTCATAAGCCTGCGCCACAGCCTCGTGATCGGACTTGGTCTTGGCGTTCGCCACCGCTTTCTCCAATGGCGACGGCATCTGGACTATCGTCGCACATCCCGCTGATCCGAAGACGATCCCCGCGATCACGATGCTCGTTACCAGAACCGTTCGAGACAATTTCATTGCAGACTCCCTTTCTCGCCATCGACAGCGTCGCCCCACTGATAGACCCTAATCACCTCGCTATCGGGAGCCGACCACGAGTGGATCGGGGACAGCGCATGATGGGCCGTTTCGGCGCCCTCGGCCGTACTTATGTTCAGGACGCATCGCCGCAGATTCATGTCATCGACCTGCAACTCCTGGCGCAGCTCCGACATTCTTCGGCGCACTCGCGCATGTCGCCGAGTGCCTCGCAGCTCTTGGCGCACGCATCGCACGCCTCGGCGCAGACCGCGCAGACCTGGCCGTGCAACGGCGAATCGCTCAGCATGAAGTTGGCAGACGTCTGGCAGAGTTCGGCGCAGTTGAGCATCAAGCGAATGTGTCGTGGCTCTACGTGGCGCCCACCCCGTTCAAGGCAGTAGCCCATCGCCATGCGAACACACATGGCGTGGCAATCGAGACACGCTTCGATAGCGTCTTTCATGGGCGAGTCCGTTCCGCTGCGGATCGCGGGAGATGATTCCCGCGACGCCACTACCGCTCCTCGCTCCGACGTGGCGGTGCGTGCGTCCGCCCAAGCCATGGCCTGGAAACCTCCGCTGGCGGTGACCGCAAGCGCCATTTGCGGCAACGCGCGCCGCGGTACGTGCCGCTCTGCATTTCCCCCGGACGTTTCCTGTGGAACGACGTTTTCCATGTTCGTCCTTTCCATATCAATCTCCATCAAAGAAGCCAGATCCCGCTCGAGTTGTGCTACGCCGCGAGTTCTTTCCGTTCATCGAAGGCGACGCGCGTTTGTCGAGCAACGTTGCAGCATGAAACGGGGTGTCAGCCTCCTTGGCGGCTGGCACTGCTGAACCAGTTCCGTGGAACGAATGCGGGTGTCTGCATCGCGTAGCGCTCATACGCCGCGCCGAAACGCTGCTGCGCCTCGCGCTCCTCCGTCCGTGCCAGCCGCCAATACATGAACACGAGGATCGGGAACATGGCGATCGTGAGCAGCGTGGGCCACTGAAACAGGAAGCCGAGCAGAATGAACACGAATCCCACGTACTGAGGATGTCGGATGCGCGCGTAGGGGCCTTCTACCGCGAGCCGGTCAGCTTGCTGGGCGCGATACAGCACCGGCCAAGCGCGCGCCAGCACCCAGAAGCCGCCGCCAATCAACGCGAAGCTGAGGATGTGGAATGGGCCAAAATGCGGGTTGGCTCGCCAGCCGAACAGAGTTTCCAGGAGGTGGCCGGCATCGTGAGTCAGGAAATCGATGCCGGGATACTGATGCACCAGCCAGCCCGAAAGCAGATAGATGGTTACCGGGAAGCCGTACATCTCCGCGAACAATGCCACGATGAACGCCGAGAACGCACTAAAGGAGCGCCAGTCCCGGCTCGTCAGCGGTTTGGCAAAGCTGAACGCAAACGCGACGAATACCACCGAATTGAGTACCACGAGCGACCAGAGCCCGTAGGCCGGCGAGATCGCATCGCTCATTGACGCGCTCCTCGCACGGGATCCTTTCGTTGTCCAGCCTGGCTATCCTTCGGAGCATGTGCTCCGTGACCGCGGTGATGAAACAGGTGCATGAGCGGGCAGGCAAGTACGAGGACAAAGGGAAGGAACCCGAGCAGGTGTGCCCGATGCTCCGTGACCAGAAAGAAACCCGCCACGCCCAGGAATCCCAGCCACATCCAACTGTTCCTGGAGAGCAACCACGACCCGCGAAGTCGTTGGTGCCGATGTCCGTCATCTGTGTCCATGACTCTTCCCGATTCGATCTACCGGGGATGCCGATACTCGAAGTCCACCCGGTGCCAATTCCGCTCGCCGGGGCGACGCAGCTCGACCGCGATTCCGAATGGATTTCCGCCTGGCATTGAGAAATAGTTCCCGTCGGTGTCGGTGCTTCCCACGCGCATGGGCTGCAGGACTTTCACCTCTGGGGCGAGCCCCAGCGGCCTCACGGTCGCCCGCACCTCCATGTTCTCCGAGTGATGCGGTCGGGTGTCCACGAAAAAAACCACCACATGATGAAAACCCGAGCCTGAAGGCACACCACCGTGCATCGTGGTCTCTTCGTGCCCGGCAGAGTACCCCTGAATCAACTCCGTCGGCACCACCCCGAGATACACGGTGATGCCGTCCACGACCTTCGGATCCCCCGGCGCGGCGGCCACGCAGCTTGCCCAAACGGCGATTGCCGCAGCACAAAGCACCGTGGTTGTCCGCGTCATGAGCGTCGAAACTGCGTGGTCTCGATCCGCAGACCCGCATGCACTCACTGCGTCGACTTCATCAAGTCCTGCGACTTCATCATCTGGTCCGTCATCATATCCATCATGTCGATTCGCTTTTCCAGCAGGTGCTGACGCATCTTCTCCCCTTCCGGCAACGGTCCGCCCCTTCTCGCCCCGCCGCCCATCATCCCCATCTTCATGTCTCCACTGCTGCTGCGCATGTTCTTCATCATTTCGCGCATGCTTCTGGCGTGCTCGTCCATCAGCTTGCGCCGCTCCTTCGCATCCTTGGTGCCCTGCATCCTGTCCATCAGCGTCTGCATGTCCTTCAAATGCGACTCCATCTCGTCGTTATGTTTCTTGATGCGGTCCAGCTGTTCGGGACGGATCGCTTCCGGCGCGACCTCCTGTGAAGCTTCCTTGCGGTGTTCTTCCATCTCGTCCGCGATGGCGGGCATAGCCGCAAATGCGCTGCCCACCAGAACCATGAGAATCCACTTGTTCATCACGTTCTCCTCCGGTTGAGTCGAGATTCGTCGTTCAGGCCAACGGCGGCACAGTTGCCGACGGTCGACGGCGTGAATTCAGTTTCGTCACGATTGGTCACGCTCCGGTCACGCCTGCCCGCTTGCGTTTGATCCAGGTCAATGAAGTGTGGCGTCCAGGCTTCACCGCCACCCACCTGAGCCGCGACCGATGGCTGTCGGTCAATTCTGCTACCGCCGGTTCCGCCCATGGCCCGGGACAGGCATGCCGGCGTGCGTGACAGGGAGGACGCGTTACGAGGTTGCAGTCTTACCTTCCGGACAATCGAAGACGGCTCAACCACTCCCCGGCTGACTGCCGTGAACCCCATCCAGGAGACGCCCAAGACGCAATGCGCCCCGCGACCCCGTTCCGGTGCTCTCGCAACGCGCTTGACCTTCCCATGGTCGGAAGGTCCATGGTTGCCCTTGCCGTTCAACCGTTCAACGCAGGAGCCAAAGATGATCGAGTTCACCGTCCCTTCCATGACCTGCGGCCATTGCGTTCGCGTGGTGACCAACGCAATCGAGCATGTCGACGCCCGCGCCCGCGTCGAAATCAGTCTGCCGACCCGTCGCGTTATTGTCGAAACGCAAGCGAGCCAACAAGCACTGCGCGATGCCTTGACCGGGGCAGGCTACCCGCCCCAGTGAGGAACTCGGTTGCGCCGCGTCAACCGCGCGGCGCTGCCATCTGGCGGCGCGCGAACCAGATCACCACTGGTGGCAGCAGCAACCATTGCAACACTGGCGAAAGTCCCACGCCGATTCCGGGGAGTACCGGCATCGATGGCGAGTACCGCCACTCGTGGATCCACAGACCCTCCAGCACCAGTCGTTCGATCGCGACGGTTACCGTTGCACCCACGGCAACGAAGAGCGCGATCTGCGCTGTACGTGGAACGATGATCCAGCCCCGGTCACCGTAATAGGCCGATACGACCCAATGCGCTACGAGCATGATCACCGCGTCACCGACGGTCGCGAGGCTGCAGGCAATGGTGGCCTGCCAGTGCGAAGCATCAGCCATGCGATCGAACAAAGGTGCTTGCAGAAACTCCCAAGGATGGTTCAACAGCAACGCGAACACCGCCACGTTGAACTCGGGCAGCCACGTCACGGCGGCAAGACGCTTCATCCCGGATCTGTCGGCTGCTGCGTCAGTCTACCGGATGCCCTCGAGCCGCTGCCGCTTCAACAGCAGGGCATTGGCGGCCACCAGCAAGGTACTGCCGGACATCGAGATGGCGGCGACCTCCGGACTGATCGTGAGGGGATAGAACACGCCTGCAGCGACGGGAAAGGCGAGCACGTTGTAGCCAGCCGCCCACCAGAGGTTCTGGTGCATCTTTCGCAGCGTGGCGGCAGACAGGCTGATCGCCCCCACCACATCCTGGGGATCGCTCTTCATCAGCACGACATCGGCGCTTTCCATCGCGACATCGGTCCCTGCACCGATCGCGAAGCCCACGTCGGCCTGCGTGAGCGCCGGCGCGTCGTTGATGCCATCCCCCACCATTCCCACCTTCCTGCCGCGCTGTTGGAGCTTCTGGATCTCCTGCGCTTTCTCCCCGGGCAACACGTCCGCGAGCACGGTGTCGACGCCCAATTCATCGGCTACCCGCTGCGCCGTGGCACGATTGTCACCCGTGAGCATCGCAACCTCGACCCCGCGCTCGCGGAGCGCGGCTACGGCAGCCTTGGAAGTCGCCCGCACGGCGTCGGCCACCGCCAGCAATCCGATCAGACGACCACCGAGCGCGACGTGGATGACGGTACGACCACCACCCTGCATGCGTTCTACGTCCGACTCCATAGTGCGCCAGTCGACACCGGCTTCTTCCATCAGCCGTCGATTGCCCAACAGCACCGGGTTGCCATCGACTTCCGCCTTCGCGCCCATGCCGTCCACGTTG
>ERZ1066136.1381-NODE-1381-length-12608-cov-5.099817_pt1 | contig 12608 bp, 7 predicted proteins | sample MGYA00382783_ERZ1066136 | MGnify/ENA primary metagenome ERZ1066136 (study PRJEB33369, sample SAMEA5778366) | biofilm metagenome | biome: Industrial cooling water; feature: Water cooling tower basin; material: Biofilm | place: United Arab Emirates | collected... | reverse complement strand
CTTCGCCTCGCGCTGCGCCGGCGTCGAGTGATCGGCTCCGCCCGTCAACTCCGCCTGAAGTTGTTCCGCGAACTGCTGCCCCGAGGGAGTCGGATAGAAGCGCTTCGACAGGTCTGAGGCCGCCCGCGGAGCAATCAGCGCATTGAAGATCCAGAACGCCAGCAACCCGACCAGCGCGATGCGCGTCGACTTCGCCCACGCCGAAATCGCCAGCGCCACGCCCAGGAACGCCCCGAAGTACAGCAGGTAGAACAAAGCAAGCAGCAGCATCCGCGGCAAGTCGCTCGTCAGAACGAAGGCGCCGATCAAGGCGGCGGGCACCAGCAACAAGCCAAGCGCGCCGGCAACACCCAGGGCCTTCCCGCCGGCCAACTGCGCGGGCGTCAATCCCAGGCTCAGCAACTGCCGCAACGTGCCGTTCTCCCGCTCCCCCGCGAACGCCGCGAACGAAAACAGCACAATCAACAACGGCACCAGCACCTGCAGCACGGTCGCCGCCGTCAATTCTCCAAACCGCGCCAGCGTATTCGCGTCCTGCGCGGGACGGTACTTGAACTCATTCTGCTTGTGCGCCTCGAGCCAAACCGCCACCCCCGTGTACGGGTCAATCCCCCGATCTACCAGCGACAACGCCACCTTCGGTTTGAACGCATAAACGCCATAGTGCGCCGCCGAATGGGGATTCTTCTCGCCTTGGGTGAGCCAATTCTCCCGCGTCTCCCGCCGCGCCGCCTCGTGCTGCCGCTCCACGTCCTGATGCTGCCGCCAACCCATCCCGACCGCTGCCATCAGCAAACCCAGCACGATCACCGCCGCTCCCCGAAAGCGGCCGTCGCGCGTCATTTCCTTGATCTCTTTCCGGGCAATCGTCGCGATCATCTCTTGATTCCTCCTAGTCGTGCATGTGCTTCAGGTACAACTGCTCCAGATCGGCGTGGCCGATATCTCCCGTGGCCAGAACCTCGACCAGCTTGCCGTGCCTCATAATCCCCACGCGCGTCCCGCTCTCTTTGGCGCGAAACAGATCGTGCGTCGCCATCAGGATCGCCACCCCGCGCCCACTCAGTTTCCCCAACAGCTCCGAGAACTCGTTCGACGCCTTCGGGTCCAAACCCGACGTCGGCTCATCCAGCAGCAAGGCGCGCGCCTTCTTGGCCACCGCAATCGCGATCCCCACCTTCTGCCGCATACCCTTCGAGTAGCCGCCCACCCGGCGCTCCGCCGCATCCTCCTGCAAGCCCGCTTCCTTCAGGAACCCCCGCAACTCTGCTTCGCCGTAGCGGTGCCCGGCGAGCGAGGCGAAGTAGTCGAGGTTCTCGAGGCCCGTCAGGTTCTTGTACAGCATCACCGTCTCCGGGATGTAGGCCAGTTGCTTCTTCGACTCAAGCGGCGACGACGTAACGTCAATCCCATTCACCTTCGCCTGGCCCGAAGTCGGCGACACAAAGTTGAGAAAAAGATTGATCGTCGTCGTCTTGCCCGCGCCGTTCGCGCCCAGCAGACAGAACACCTCACCGCCCTCGATCTTCAGGTTCAATTGATCGAGCGCGCGGTGCGAACCGTATTCCTTCGTCAAGCCAATCGCTTCAAGCATGAGATGCCTTTCCGAGTCCGAGATCTCGAGGGAATCCTTATTTGATAACAAATTCTTAAAGGACCGGCTAAAGGAACCGTCGAACGGGCCCATTCACGCGCCAACTGGGCCAACTTCGCCACCCAACGGACGGTTAAGTTCCACGCTGATTTCCGAACAGATCGATATGCAACCGCGGGGTGAACCGGAACCGCTCCGCCTTGCAGATCTCCGCAATCCATCGCGCCCGCTCGTGCAGCCGCTCGGCGTTCGTTCCTTCCGGCATCAACAGTACCCGCTCGGTCCCCGCCCCCAATTCCGCCACCATCCGCCGGATCTCCTCCAGATCCTCCGGGCGCGCCACCACGAACTTCAACTGATACGGGTACTCGGTGGTGAGCCGTTTCATCACCTCGGGCTGCCAGCGCAAGCGCTCATGCTGCGCCGCCCAACGTCCGTTCTCGCGTTCGTGCGGCGTCGAATTCGCCAGCTTCGGCGAAATGCTCATCAAGTCGCACTCGACCGGCTCGTAGACGGTGCCTGCTGTCTCGATCGTGATGTGATATCCGCCCGCGCGGAACGCCTGCGTCAGCGCCCGGATCTCCGGAGCGATCATCGGCTCACCTCCCGTGATCACCACATGCGTCGCGCCATAGGGAGCCGCGCGCTCCAGAATCTCGGCCACGCTCAATTCCGTGCCTTCCGGCTCCCACGAGGTGTACGGCGTATCGCACCAGGCGCAGCGCAGGTTGCAGCCGGAGGTCCGGACAAAGAAACTCGGCACGCCCGTGAGCACGCCTTCCCCTTGAATCGAATAAAACAACTCGGAGATCTTCATTGGTCCTGATACCTCGCCGGATCGGCCACGCCCGCCTCGGCAAATCCCTTCAATCGCAGCAGGCAGGAATCGCACCGGCCACAGGACCGCCCTTGTTCGTCCGGATCGTAACAACTGTGCGTCCAGGCCGGATCGAGGCCCACTCGCACCGCCTCCCGCACGATGTCACCTTTGGTCATCGCGATCAGCGGCGTATAGATCCGGAACCCTTCGCCGCCTTCCACCACCCGCGTCGCCAAATTCGCCATGCGCGTGAAAGCCTCAATGAACTCCGGCCGGCAATCCGGATAGCCGGAATAATCGATCGCGTTCACTCCCAGGAAGATGTCCCGCGCGTCAATCGCCTCCGCCCAGGCCAGCGCCAGCGACAGGAACACCGTATTCCGGGCCGGAACGTAGGTCACCGGAATCCCGGCGCTCATCTCATCGCCGCTCCGCCCTTTGGGGACCGCGAGTCCGGAATCGGTCAACGCCGAACCACCGAACTGCCGCAAATCGATCGCCACGACGCGATGCTCGCGAACGCCCATCTCGCGCGCCACTCGCGCCGCCGCCTCGAGTTCGTACCGGTGACGCTGACCGTAGTCGAACGACAACGCGTAGCACTCGTAGCCCTCGCGCCGCGCCACGCCCAAGCACGTCGACGAATCCAGTCCGCCACTCAATAAACAAACTGCCTTCTTCACTGCCATCCGTATCGCTTTAACCGTTGCGTGAGCACCGCACCCGCCAGCGGAAACACGAGCAGTGCCGACAACGCCGCGTGCAGCGTCACTCGATCCGCCACCCAACCCACCGCGGGAATGAAAATCATCCCGGCCATACCCCACGCGAAGCCCATCATCAGCGCCGAGACCGTTCCCGCTTGCGCCGGCGCCAACTTCTGCGCCATCACCACGTTCACCGGAATCGTGAACAGCAGCGTCAGCCCACCCAGCACCAGGCAGGCCACGGCCATCCAGCCCGATCCCCAGAAGAAAACCGCCAGGCAAGGCACCGAGCAAATCATTGACGCCAGAATCACCGGACGCTCACCCCACCGGTCCGCGAGATTCCCGCCGACGAATCCGCCCAACGCTCCCGCCGCCAGATACGCCGTCAACATCCAACTCGCGTTCTCGACGCTGTAGCCACGCTCGCGCCCCAGGTACAACGGCAGGAATTGCGTGTACGTGATCTGCAGAACACTGCGGATGAATACCAGCAGGTACAAAATCAAGAGCGGCTGCCACACCGCTCGCAGCGGCCCCCAATCGAACTTCGCCCTCTCCCGATGCGCGGGCTCCTTTTCGACCTCGGGAAGAAAGGCCAGCAACAACAGGGTCACCAAGACGCCGGGCACTGCGCCCCACCAGGCCTGCGCCATCCCCCACCGCGCCAGGATCGCTGTGAAGAACGCGGGCCCCAATGACAATCCCAAGGTCCCGGAACTGATGAACACTGCCATCCACCGGCCTTTGTTCTCTTCGATTCCCAACGTTGCGCGCACCGACCCTTGCGGATGGAACGACGCGATGCCCGCTCCGCCCAACAACACACACGCCGCCAAAGCGCCGTAACTGCTCACCGCGCCCAACGCCGAAATGAAAATCCCCGCCACCGCCGGCGCCAACGCCGTAAACATCCGCGTCCGGTAACGATCCGACAGGTAGCCATAGGCGGGTTGCGTGGTCGAGGACGAGAATACGAGAAGTCCGCCGAGCCAGCCCGCTTGCGCCAGCGTGAGTCCATACGCTTGCACCAAAAAGGGCTGAAATGCGCTCAAGGCCGACGAATAGAGATCAATAAAGAAGTGCGCCACCGAATGAAGCGCCAGGTTTCCATAACGCGAACCGGCGCGCGCCGTCTGGCGCAACGCCATGCTGGGAGCTGCTTCCGCGGTGGAGGGGGGCAAACCTTCAGTATAGTAATCCCTTGCCCTTCTCTCGCGCCCGCCGCATTATTCTTCCTGAACTTTTGGACTCCGTGCCGGCCGCAGAAGCGGAAATCAATCTTGCGGAAATCGCGTTCCTGAATCGTTGGTTCGGCGGTCACGGCATCACCCGTTCTCTGCTGCGAGAACACGTGGCGGACACTGACGAATTCACCGTCTTGGATATCGGCGCCGCCTCCGGTGACTTCGCCCGCGCCATCCAACGCACCTTCCCTCGCGCCCGCGTCACCTCGCTCGATCTCCGCCCCCGCAACCTCAGCCTCGCGCCCCCCCCTCGTCTCGCCGCCGACGCGTTCGCGCTTCCCTTCCCCACCCGCGCCTTTGACTTTGTGCACTGCTCACTCTTCCTGCATCACTTCACCGACGCCGAAGTAATTGAACTGCTGGCCGCCATGCGCACCACCGCCCGCCGCGCCGTCACTCTTCAGGACCTCGAACGTCACCCACTCGCCTATCAATTCCTGCCCCTCACGCGACCCCTGTTTCGCTGGAGCCCGCTCGTCCTGCACGACGGCATGATCTCGGTCGCCGCTGCATTCACCGCCCCCGAACTTCATTCCCTCGCTCGCCGCGCGGGCCTGCGCGCCCCGCGGGTTCGCCGCCACTTCCCCTACTTCCGCTTGTCCCTCTCCGCTGCCGTCTGAAGCACTAGCGCTTCTTGTCCGGAGCCTTCGCCTTGAGTTCGAGGAATCGCTTGCGCTCCTGTTCGGCCTCCGCTTCCCGCCCCAATCGCCGGAACACTTGCGCCAGCAGATATCGCGGCTCCGGATATGCCGGATCCAATTCGCTCGAACGTGTCAACCACCGTTCCGCTTTCGCCCATTGCTCGAGCCGCACCAGCGCCTTCCCCGCCAGATAGAAATTCCGCGCGCTGTTCGGATTCCGTTCCGCCGCCTCCACCGCCAGGCTGAACGCCTTCCGGTTGTCGTCCTGCTTCATCAGCAGTTCGGCCAGATTCGCGTGCGCCCAGTCGTACTCGCGATGCTGCTTGGCGACCAACGCGATCGCCCGCACGTGCGCCGCAATGGCTTCCGGAATCTTGCCGCCCGCCTCCCGCGCCAGGCCCAGGTTGTCCCAAGCGCGATAGTTCTCCGGATGCGCTTCGAGAATGGCTTCAAACTGCGCCGCCGATGGATCCGGCCGCTGGTTGAAGTAGTACACGCGCCCCAGGGCATAGCGCGCATCCCAATTCTCGGGCTCCCGCTTCACCACGCCTTCCAGAACCGCCATCGCCTCCGCGTCGCGCCCCAACAGATACAGCAGGTTCCCCTTCAGCACCAGCGCCGCGCTCTCTAGTGGCTCCGCCGACAGACACCGCTCCACCGCCACCAGCGCCGGAGCAAAGTTCTGCTCGGCCACCAATCGCCGCGCGGTCCCTAACGCCTCCGGACAAGACGAAACAGCGGCGGAAGCCACTTGGGCTCCCGCCGCCAGAATCGAGATCAGCGCAACGAGCCTAGAACTCGAAGCGCGCCGCCACCTGAACCGATCGTGGTCCATACTGTTGGCCCGTCAAGCGTCCGAAGAGCGGGCTGTTCACGTCCGTCACCAATCCGCCGCGTCCGGCGCGATTGAAGACGTTGAACGCGTCGCCACGCAGTTCGAACTTGATTCGCTCCTTGAACATCACGCTCTTGGAAATGCCGATGTCTTCGCTCGAGAACTGCGGCCCGCGCACGTTCGGCAAAACGCGCGGCGCGGTTCCCAGGCGCGAGAAGATCGCATTCGGAGAGGCGGGAATGCGCCCAAAGGCCGCTGGATTCAGGTACGGCGTGCCCCCGTTGGTGCGCACTTCCGAACCATCGTCGATCACCGACGGCACCCCGGTCAGCCAGTCCGGCCGGATGCCACCGCTGAAGATCGCGTTGTTGTAGCCCGAAATGCCCACCGAAATGGGATCGCCCGAACGGTAGTTGTGCACGCCGGTCATCGTCCAGCCGCCGATGACCTTTTCCACCAGACCGGAGACGGGAATCAGCTTGTCCTTACCAAACGGCAGTTGGTATATCCAGGTCAGCTTCAAGACGCTCGGGAAGTTGTAGTCGGTAACCGACTTCTCAAGCCGCCGGTTGTAGACATCCTGCGCCGCCACGCCGTCGAGCGGGCTCGAGGCGTCCGAAATGTTCTTTGAGTACGTGTAGGCCGCCAGCACCGAGAAATCCTTGCTCAGGCGCCGGTTCAGCATCACCTGCAGCGAATCGTAGCTCGATCGTCCAAAGTTCGGCAGGAACTGTCCCACTCCGGTAAACTGCGGGAACCGCCGCAGCGACTGCGCGAACGATCCGGTAAACGATGGGTACGGTAGCGCGCCCAACTGCGGATTGGTCCGCAACGGCTGAATCAGACTGTCGCCGAAACGCAACGCATCCACCGGCAGTTGATTGAGCGCATCCAGGCCGCCGGAATTCAACCGTTGGCCGCGGTTTCCAATGTAGGAAACTTCGAGCACCGATTGCTGCGGCAGTTGGATCTGCACGCCCAAATTGAAGTTCTGCACGATCCCCAACCGGTTGCCATCAGGCGAGATGTACGTGAAGCCCTGTCCCAGCGCGGTCGATTGCGCCTTGTTCGGGAGCGCCCCGCCGAAATCGCGGTACGGTTGGTCGAGGTACATCACCGGGTCCTGCGCAAACTGCAGCGCCGTGTTCGCGGAATTAACGGCAATTGAGCCGTTATAGCCAAACGTCGAAGGCGTATTGAAGTTCGCCGTCGGCGCAATGTTGTTCACGCCGTAGCCGCCGCGCAGCACGAACTTCGGGCTGAACGCATACGCGAATCCGATGCGCGGCGAGATCTGCCTCCAATTCGTCTTCTGGAAGCTCTTCACGCCCAGATCATCGGCGAACACCAATGCGCCGAGTCGTCCGCCAGCCGCGTCGTTCGCCTTGCCCGGATCGATGTTCGTCATGCGGCCCGCCCATTCGCTGTACGGACCGATGATCTCCCAGCGCACGCCAAGATTCAGCGTGAGCTTCTGCGACACCTTCCAGTCGTCCGAGAAATAGAAGGCGGGATAATTGAGCCGGTATCCCGGATTCGCCACCGTAATCGCACGGGACGTCGATTCCACGGCGCCCAGCAGGAAGCTCGCGAACGCGTGTCCCGTCTGCGTCGCAAAGCCAGGCTGCTGCGTCTGAATCGGGTTGAAGTTGAAGGTGCCCGTACCGCTCTTGCCGCGGAAATTGTAATAGTAGGCGCGCCACTCAAAGCCCATCTTGAAGTTGTGCTTCCGGCGGATCCAGGTCAGATCGTCCTGCACGATCCAGGATCCGTTGTAGCTCAAGCCCCGCGATTCCGAACCCAGGCGTCCACCCGCGCCGATGCCGCCGCCGAGAATCGGCTGACCGGCAAACACCAGTGCGGGGAACGTCGTCTGCGCCGTGTTCCTCAAGCCGATCTTTTCCGGCCAGCCCTGATCGACGAACACCGATTCGTTGATGTTGCCAAATCGGTTGTAACCCACCGCAAAGTGATTCAGGATCGATGGCGTCACGGTCCAGTCTTCACTGAAGCGGCCGATAAAGCCCGGGGTCTGCTGCAACTGATAGACGCCGGTCGGCGAGTTCGGCGGCGCACCCCATCGGCCGCCCGGCGAGTTGTTGCGCACCCGGTCATTGTGGTTGAAGGATATCGACATGCGGTGCTTATCGTTGATCAGGTGATCCCCCTTCACCGTGTACATCTTTTCGTCGAACACCGGGCAGCACGCGCCCAACGACACCATGTTGTTCAGCAGGTTGTTGTTGATGGGATCCGTGATCGGCGCCAACTGCAGAATGTTGCGGGATACGGGGTTCCAACGCGACTGCGGAATCGTATTGCCCGGGAAAGGATCGCGGACATTCTGCCCATTCACGGTCCGCGTCGTCGAAGGATCGAAAATCTGTCCGAAGGCCACCGTACGGCCCAGAGCATCCGTGCCGACCGCGGTACCGGAACGCGCGTCGCCCGTGCCCGCCGGATTCAGCAGACGCGAGAAATCGCCGCGCTTGAAGTCGACCGTCGGCAGCGTAATGAAGCCGCCGGCCGAGAAGTCGCGGACGCGCGTCACTTCCACCGTCGTGTTGAAGAACGTGCGGTTCTTGCCGTTGTAGAGCTTCGGCAGCGTGATCGGCGCGCCGAACGAGCCCCCGTAGTTTGACAACTTGAACGGATTCCGCGGCCGCGCGATCGCATTGAAGTTGAAGCTGTTCGCGCGCAGGGCATCGTTCTGCGTATAGTAGTAGGCCGTGCCGTGCGGCGTATTCGTGCCGCTCTTCAACGCGAAGTTCGCCACCGCCGTTTGCCCACCGCCGTACTGCGCGCCCATCGTGCCGGTTTGCAGTTTGAACTCGCTGACCGATTCCGCCGACGGCGACATCTCGTTATTCGACCCGCCCTGCAAATCGAACCGTCCCAGCGCCATGCCATCGATCAGAATCTCGTGCGAATACGGCTGCCCGCCATTGATGCCACCCCGAAACTCGCCGCCCACCGTGCCCGGCAGCGACCGGAAAATGAAGCTCTGGATCTGACGCCGACCGTCGCCGACCGCCACCGGCCAGGTGTCAAACTCCTTCTCGGACACATACCGGCCCAACTCCGCCGTCCCGGTCTCGATCAGCGGCGGATCGCTGGTCACCTGCACGCTCTCGCTCACCTGTCCGACTTCCATCTTGAAGTCGACGGTCAACGTCTGCGCCACGCGCAGCGTAACGTTATCGTTCGCTACCGACCGAAAACCCGGTTTCGTTACCGTGATCTTGTATTGACCCGGCGGCAGATAGGGAATGCGGTAGATCCCCGCGTCCATGGTCACCGCCCGGGTCACCACGCCCGTTTGCGTCTCCACCGCTTCCACCGTCGCCCCCGGCACCGCCGCACCCGAAGCGTCCATCACCGTTCCATTGAAGCCACCACGTTCCCCCTGAGCGCAAAGAAACGAAATCGCGAGCAAAGCCGAGAATACGCAGCGAAGCATCGTAAGCCCCCCTTTAGGCGGCTACGAAAATATCACACTCGGCGGTGGATTAGAACAGGATCCGCAGTCCGAATTGAATTTGGCGGGAACCACCGTCGGCTGACGATCCGATTCCCGCATTCGTGATCTGGCCGAAAGTCGCGTTACCGAAGCCGCCATCGGGATTCGGATACTGCGGCGTATTCGTGAAGTTGAAGGACTCGGCGCGCAGTTCGACAGTCCAGCGTTCCTTGAATTTCACGCGCCGGAAGAGGCTCGCGTCGACGTTGAAGAATCCGGGACCCGTAAACGCGTTCCGCCCGATGTTGCCAAAGGTATTCGCGGCGGGCGCCTGGAATACATTGGTGTCGAACCAGGTGGGCAGATTGCGTCCGGTGGCGCGGAAGTTGACAGTTTTCGAGGTGGGCAGCGATCCGCTACCGATGTAGTTCGGGTTGTTCGAATTGCCCGGGGCATTCAAAGTGGCCGCCGGCGCGCTGATGTTCATCGCCGTGCCGCTCATCATGGTCGTGATGCCGGTAATCTGCCAGCCGCCGACGATCTGCGCCAGCACGCCGGAGTTCGCGAAACGCTTGCCTTTGCCGAACGGGAGTTCCCAAACGTAGCTTTGGTTAAACATGTGGCGGCGATCGAAGTCGGAACGGGCGCGCGAACGGGCCGCATTGATCAGATAGGCGAATCCGCCGTTGTCCTGCGAATAGTCGATCGACTTCGACCACGTGTAGGCGGTGGTCAATTGGAATCCGCCGGAGAAGCGGCGGTCGAGTTTCACCTGCAGGGAGTTGTAGTTGGTCGAGGTACCGATGAAGCTGAGGTTGGTATCGGTGTCGCGGCGGAAGGGCGCCCAGAGCGGACGGCCGTCGCGTCCGGCGCCGAGCGTCATGCCCGCATTCGCGTTGAACTGCTGCGCCACACGGGTGCCTTTGTTGCCGACGTAGGCGACATCGAGAGAGAAGTTCTTCGGCAACGCGCGCTGCACGGCGAGGTTGTAGCTCTGAATGTAGCCTTCGCGGTAATCCAGCGGAATCACTTCGTAGTTCTGGTTCGGCGCGTTGCGGATGATGCCATCCTGCGGGATGGTGAAGGGCAGGGGCGCCGGCAAGCCGTCGGCCATGCGTCCGGCCGCCACAAAGGTGTTGGCGGAATTGAACGCGTTGTTCTGCCGGACGGGGAAGTTGTAGGCGTAGCGGTTGTCGGGATAGGGGATGTAGCTGATGCCGTAGCCGCTGCGCACGACGGTCTTTTCGTTCAACCGATAGCTGATGCCGAGGCGGGGCGCGAAGTTGGTGAGATAGTTCTTCCGGCCCAGGTTGCTCGGATTACTGCCGATACCGGCGACGATGAGCGAGTTGGTAGTCATGTCGTAATTCGAGAAGCCGCCGCGCTGCCGCGGCGTGGCCGGCGGATACAACTCATGCCGCAGCCCGATGTCGACGGTGAGCTTGGGCGAAACCTGCCACTTGTCCTGAATGTAGGTAAACAGCGGGAACTGGACATACTCGGGGAAGGCCGAGAGCAGATCGCGTCCGTAGTCGTTCGGCAGGTCGAGCAGGAAGGCGGCATAGGCATTGGCGAAGCCTTGGTTGGAATCTCCGTTTCGCGCCGTTTGACCGGTACGGAAGCGGTACTGGCCGCGCAGCGAATAGACCTGCGTCTGCAGCAAGCCGTCGCGGTTGAAGCGATAATCGAAGCCGAACTTCACGGTGTGATTGCCCAGCGTTTTGGTCCAATTGTTCACGAAGTTCCAGTTCGTTTCAAAGCGGATCCAGGGGAGCGACAGCGAGTAACCGACGACGGGATTCGAATAGCCGGAGATGTCGATGTTGGTGAGTCCGGAGGTGAGATCGGAAATGTTGACGCCGCGGATGCCGACCTCGTCGGAGGCTTTCGTGCCGTAGTCGGACGCGTAGGCATCGTTGCGGTAGCGCGAAACGCCAATCCGGAACTCGGTAATAAAGGTCGGCGTCAGGACGCCCGTGTAGTTGATTGCGCCCGAAAGCGTTTTGGTGGTGCCGGTGCCGGCGAAACCGCCGTTCGCCGGGCCGCCGGCGGCGCCGTAGGCGCTGAGGGCCGGATCGGTGACCACCGGGCGCTGCCAACTCCAACGCCCGCTGAGCCGGTGATTCGAAGTCAGATTGTGATCGATCTTGGCGTCGTAGCCGTCGGTATCCTTGGCGCGCACGGTCGCGCCCTCGAAGTTGACGCCAGAGACATTCGCCGACGTGGGCGCGGGAATCAAGCTGTTCAATCGCGCGGCGATGGGCGAGATGCGCGACGACGGAATCATGTTGCCGGCGAAGGGTTGACGGTTGGTGCCGTCCGGATTGCCGGTGGCCGGATCATAGATGGTGGTCGGCGCCGCGGCCAGATTGCCGCGCCGGAAGTCGATCGTCGGCACCGTGGTGCGGTGGCCTTTGCCCAGCCGGTCGCGCATGCCGAGGTAGTCGGCAAAGAAGAACGTGCGGTTCTTGATGATCGCGCCGCCGATAGTGGCGCCGAAATAGTTGTAGGTGATCGGCGGCTTGGCCAGCAGATCGGTCCGCCGGGCCGCCAGCGCGCTCACGCGGTTGAACTCATAGAGGCTGCCGTGCAGATCGTTGGTGCCCGATTTCAGCGCCACGTTGATCACGGCGCCGCCGGCGCGCCCCATTTCCGCTTCGTAGTTCGAGGTCGTGACGTCGACGGTTTGAATCGCCTCGGCCGGCGGCACGTACACCGTCAGCAACCCCGTGCGGTGATTGTTGTCGACGCCCTCGAACTGAATGTTGTTTGCCAAACGCGCCTGGCCATTCACGCGCGACTGCATGGAGTCGTTCGAATTGAAGAACTCGGAGTGATTGCGCTGGGCGCGGGCCGCGCCGGGCACCAGATTCACGAGCCCCTGGAAATTTCGATTCTGCGTCAGGGGCAGTTCGGCCACCTGGCGCGAATCCAGTTTGCGTCCCGTATCCGTCCGGTCGGTCTGCAGCGCGGGCAACTCCGCCGTGATGGTCACCTGCTCGGACACCTGTCCGGTCTGCATTTGGACATCCACGCGCACCGTGGAGTTAATGGTTACGTCGACGTTCTCGCGCGACGCCTTGCGGAATCCGCTCTGCTCGATGGTGACGGTGTAGCGGCCCTGCGGCAGGTTGGCGAACGAAAAATTCCCCGACTCGTTGGTCGTGCTCGAACGCGACAAATTCGTGTTCACTTCGACGATCGCCACCTTGGCGTTAGGCACCACGGCGCCCGACGGGTCGGTAATGGTCCCAACGAGCGTACCGTTCAAAGCCTGCGGAAAGGCGGGCAGGGCGATCGCAAG
>ERZ1066136.1374-NODE-1374-length-12635-cov-6.180843_pt1 | contig 12635 bp, 11 predicted proteins | sample MGYA00382783_ERZ1066136 | MGnify/ENA primary metagenome ERZ1066136 (study PRJEB33369, sample SAMEA5778366) | biofilm metagenome | biome: Industrial cooling water; feature: Water cooling tower basin; material: Biofilm | place: United Arab Emirates | collected... | reverse complement strand
CATGGCAACCGACCGGACCAAGGCCGTGGACAGGCTGATTCAACTGCTACCCGACGACCGCTGGACCCGCAGTGCCATCGATCACCTGCGCCACGGGTCCTTCCGGAAACTTCACCTGCGCCTGCACGACCGTCCTCCGGCCCGGCGGGACAGTCCGCCCGTCTCCTGATGGCCCAGGACAGTTCGCGCCCGGATTTCTGGGACTCCCGCTACCAGGGGCACGTTACGCCCTGGGATGCCGGGACGGTGCCCGCGCAGATCGGCACGTACGCGCGCACGCTCGGTGTGGGTGCGCGGGTGCTCATTCCGGGCTGCGGCAGCGGCTACGAGGTTGCGGTGTTCGCCGATGCCGGACTCGACGTCGTGGCGCTGGACTTCAGCGAAGCCGCCATCGAACGGGCCCGGGCGGCCGTGCCGCGCCATGCGGACCGGTTCCAGCTCGCCGACGTGTTCGCGTTCGACCCGGGCGCGGGCTTCGATCTCGTGTACGAGCGCGCCTTCCTGTGCGCGCTGCCGCGACGTCTGTGGGACGCCTGCGCGGAACGCTACGCGACGTTCGTGCGCCCGGGAAAATGTCTGGCGGGATACTGGTTCTTCGACGACAACGACCGCGGCCCGCCCTTCGGCATCACGCGGCAGCGCATGAACGACTTGTTGGGTGGCGCGTTCGAGTGCGTTGAAGATGCGCCGGTCGCGGACTCGATCCCGGTGTTCGCCGGGAAGGAACGCTGGCAGGTGTGGCGGCGCCGGAACGCCGCCTGATCGACACGGCCGCGGGCGCCGCGGCGCCTGCGGCCGCAGCTCAGTGGAACAGGGTGAGGGCCTTCGAAAGCGTCTTCCAGATCCCCCATACGAGCGGGATGCCCACGAACAGCCAGAAGGCGATCGCGAGGCCATGGCCGCCACCACCGCCGCCCGCCCCGCTGCCCTGGGCACCCGCCGCACCCGCCGCGGCCTTCTCATGCGCCAGCTTGCGCTCCGCGGCGAGTTCGTCGTCCGACATGTGCCACTTGGCCGCCACCGGACGCACCAGCAGGTTCGCCACGAACCCGACCACCAGCATGCCCGCGAGGACGTAGAAGATCGGCCCGTAGATCTGGTCGAAGGGGACGTTCTGCTCCTTGCGGGTGTCGTGCAGGTAGTTCACCACCATCGGGCCGAGGATGCCCGCCGTCGACCACGCCGTGAGCAGACGCCCGTGAATGGCACCGACGAACTGTGTGCCGAACATGTCGGCGAGATACGCGGGAATGGTGGCGAATCCGCCCCCGTACATGGAGGCGATGATGCAAAAGGCGACCACGAACAGGCCCATCGACTTCCAGTCGGCAGCCAGCGACGAAAGCGCGTAGAGCGCCGTCCCGAGCGCGAAGAAGATGAAATACGTCGCCTTGCGGCCGAGCTTGTCGGACGAGGAGGCCCAGCCGATGCGCCCGAAGATGTTCAGCAGCGAGATGAGGCCCACGAAGCCCGCACCCACCGCCGCGGCTGCCGCCTTGTTCTCCTCGGTGAACTGTGCGAAGCCCACCTCCGGCTGGTCGAACAGACGGCCGCCGAAGGTTTCCTGCAGCATGGGCGAGGCCGCGCCGATGATGCCGATGCCCGCGGACACGTTCATGCACAGCACCACCCACAGGAGCCAGAACTGCGGCGTGCGGTGTGCATTGCGCAGATGCACGTGGTTCTGCGAGATCATGGCGTTCGCGCCCTGCGACACCGGGGGCGTCCAGCCCTCGGGCTTCCAGCCGGTCGCAGGCACCCGGTAGCCGAACGTGCCGATCATCATGAACACGAAGTACACGACCGCCAGCACGACGAAGGTCTGCCACACGCCCGGGCTCGTGGAGGTCTTGAACGTGTTCATGAGCAGCGTCGCGAGCGGCGAGCCGATCATCGCACCGCCACCGAAGCCCATGATCGCCATGCCCGTGGCCATGCCCCGGCGGTCGGGGAACCACTTGATCAGCGTCAACACGGGCGAGATGTAGCCGAGACCCAGCCCCACGCCGCCGATCACCCCGGAGCCGACCCACAACATCCACAACTGATGCAAATAGATGCCCAGCGCGGACATGAGCAGACCACCGCACCAGCACAGGGTGGACACGAACGCCGCCTTGCGCGGGCCGGAACGCTCCAGCCAGCCGCCCCAGAGCGCGGCGGAGCACCCGAGCAGCACGAAGAACAGGGTGTACATCCACCCGAGGTCGAATTGCGTCCAGTTACAATCGGTCGCGGTGAGGGCGCGCACCGTGCCGGTCATTTTCTCGCCGAACGTGGTGGCGCCGGCTGCGCAGGCAGCCAGCGGCTTCCCGTCGTCGCCCACGAGCGCGCCGCCCAGGGGCTTCCAGAACACCGAGAATCCGTACGCCATGCCTATGCACAGATGGATGCACAGCGCGGCCGGCGGAACCAACCATCGATTGAACCCGGGACCGGCGATGATGCTTTCCTTGTCCAGCAGACCGGCCATGGGCCTCGTCCTCCCTTGGGGTCGCGCGCCCGTGCCGAGCGCGGCGAGGCGCCTGAGGGACAGCGACCGTTTTCGTTGGTTACAGGGTGCGCGGAAGCCGAATCCCTGCGCCGCCCCTGCAGAGTCGGCGGATGATACCGGGGATCATTCTTGCCGAACAAGGCGATCCGCTGTGTGCGACGGGACACGGCGGCGACGTCTGCCGGGAGGCTCATCGGCATGTCCGTGACCGGTCTCATTCTCGCCGGCGGACTCGGACGCCGCATGGGCGGCGCCGACAAGGGCCTCATGCCTTACCTCGGGCGACCCCTCGTGACGCACGTCCGCGACGCGCTCATGCGTCAGGTGGACCGCATGATGATCAGTGCGAACCGCAACGCCGAGACCTACCGCGCCATCGTCCCGGACGTGCTGGCAGACCGCATCGGCGGCTTCGCGGGTCCCCTCGCCGGACTGCACGCGGGGCTCTGCGCCGCCGACACCGATCTCGTCGTGAGCGTCCCCTGCGACAGCCCGCACTTGCCCTCGGACCTCGTGTCACGCCTTCGAGAAGCGATGGAAGCCTCGGGCTCTGACGTCGTCATCGCCGTTGCAGGCGGGCGCGAGCAGCCGGCGCACTGCCTGTGCCGGCGCGAACTGGCCGACCGCCTGGGCGAGTACCTGACCCGGGGCGGGCGACGCATGCTGGACTGGGTTCGCTCGGAGCGGTGGGTCACGGCGACGTTCGACGATGCGGCTGCGTTCGCCAACGTCAATCGCCCGGAGGATCTCGAGAGGTCGTGACGACCGCGCGCCACGCGCCGGCGGCCCGGGCTCCTAACGGTGCGGAGCGGGTGCCTCGACCGAGGTGACTTTCCCGGGCGTCTCGAGGATCTGGAAGAACACCTCGTCGCGCCGGATCATCCCGAGTTCGGACCGGGCGCGCTCCTCGATGGCGGCGTAGCCTTCCTTCAGGTCGCGCACCTCGGCATCGAGCGCAGCGTTGCGGCGACGCAACTCGTCGTTGGAGGCGCGCTGCCCGTCCACCCTGTTTTCGAGCGCATGCACTTCCAGCCAGCCGCGCTTGCCGAACCACAGCGGGCTCTGCAGGGCGACGATGGTCGCGATGAGCGCCAGGGTGAGAAGTCTCATCGGGTCACTCGATGTGATAGAACGCGTCGCGTCCGGCATACGAGGCGGAATCCCCGAGGTCTTCCTCGATGCGCAGGAGCTGGTTGTACTTGGCCAGCCGGTCCGACCGGGACAGCGAACCCGTCTTGATCTGGCCCGCGTTGGTGCCCACGGCGATGTCGGCGATGGTGTTGTCTTCCGTCTCGCCGCTGCGGTGGCTGATGACGGCGGTGTAGCCCGCGCGCTTGGCCATCTCGATGGCGGCGAAGGTCTCGGTCAGCGTGCCGATCTGGTTGATCTTGATGAGGATGGAGTTCGCGATACCACGGCGGATGCCTTCCCGGAGGATGCGCGTGTTCGTCACGAACACGTCGTCGCCCACGAGCTGTACACGCTTGCCGAGCTTGTCGGTGAGCACCTTCCAGCCATCCCAGTCGTCCTCGGCCATGCCGTCCTCGATGGAGACGATGGGATACTTGTCGCACCATGCGCCGAGGTAGTCCGCGAACTCGGAGGACGTGAGCTGCAGGCCTTCGGATTCGATGTGGTAGCGGCCGTTCCTGTAGAACTCGGAGCTGGCGCAGTCGAGACCGATCAGCACCTGATCACCCGCGGTGTAGCCCGCCCGGTCGATGGCTTCGAGGATGAGTTCCAGGGCGTCCTCGTTGCGGGCGAGGTTGGGTGCGAAGCCGCCCTCGTCGCCCACCGTCGTGGGCATGCCGCGGCCGTCGATGAGTTTCTTGAGCGTCTGGAAGATCTCGGTGCCGCAGCGCAGCGCCTCGCGGAAGCTCGGCAGCCCGGCGGGCAGGATCATGAACTCCTGCAGATCGAGGCTGTTGTTGGCGTGCGCGCCGCCGTTGATGACGTTCATCATGGGCACCGGCAGCTGCATCGCCGATGCGCCGCCAAGATAACGGTAGAGGGGCAGCCCGGATTCCTCGGCTGCCGCCTTCGATACGGCCAGCGAGACGGCCAGCATGGCGTTTGCGCCGAGACGGGACTTGTTGTCCGTGCCGTCGAGATCGATGAGGGTCCGGTCGATGAAGGACTGCTCGCTGGCGTCCAGGCCGATGATGGCCTCGCAGATCTCGGTGTTGACGTTCTCCACGGCCTTCAGCACGCCCTTGCCGCCATAGCGGGGGGACTCGGTGTCGCGCAGCTCGATGGCTTCGCGCGTGCCGGTGGAGGCGCCGGAGGGCACGGCGGCACGGCCGCTCACGCCCGATTCGAGCAGGACATCGGCTTCCACCGTCGGGTTGCCACGGGAATCGAGGATCTCGCGAGCCACCACGTCGACAATCGAACTCATCGTTTCTTTCTCGTTGGCTAGGCCGCGTCGGCCTTGCGGCCGGCGGCAGGATGGGTGATCCAGTCCTCGGCGAACCCGCGACGCTTCACGAGTTCGTCGATTTCCTTGAGGGTGGTGAGCAACCCCTCCATGTGCTGGAGCGGCCAGGCATTGGGGCCGTCGGACAGCGCCTTGGCGGGATCGGGGTGGGTTTCCATGAACACCCCGGACACGCCGGAAGCGACCGCAGCGCGCGCGAGGACCGGCACGAACTCGCGCTGGCCGCCGCTGGCGCTGCCCTGCCCGCCCGGCAGCTGTACCGAATGGGTGGCGTCGAACACGACCGGGCAGCCCGTCTCGCGCATGACCATGAGGCTGCGCATGTCCGAGACGAGATTGTTGTAGCCGAAGCTGAAGCCGCGTTCACACACCAGCACGTTGTCGCGGCCGCTGGCTTCCTTGGCCTTGGCCACCACGTTGCGCATTTCCCAGGGCGAGAGGAACTGGCCCTTCTTGATGTTCACCGGCTTGCCGGTGGCAGCCACCGCACGGATGAAGTCGGTCTGGCGACAGAGGAATGCGGGGGTCTGGAGGACATCCACCACAGCCGCCACGCGGGGCGCCTCGGCCTCGGTATGGACGTCCGTGAGGACCGGCACGCCGATGGTCTTGCGGACATCGGCCAGGATTTCGAGGCCTTCGTCGAGCCCGGGCCCGCGGAACGAACCGCCGGAACTGCGATTGGCCTTGTCGTAGGAGGCCTTGAAGATGAACGGAACGCCCAAGGCGCCGCAGATTTCCTTCAGGCGACCGGCGACGTCCATCACGAGTTGGCGCGACTCCACGACGCACGGCCCGGCAATCAGGAACAGCGGCGCGTCGAGCCCGACGCGGAAATTGCCGATCTGCATGTCAGCCCGCCGACCGGAGCGCGACCGGCGCGGCCGCAGTCGCCGCCTCGGTACTGGCGCCCGCCTTGTGCCGGATGGCCGCCTCGATGTACGCCTTGAACAGCGGATGCCCGGCCCGCGGCGTCGAGGTGAACTCGGGGTGGAACTGACAGGCCACGAACCAGGGGTGGTCTCGCAGTTCGATCATCTCGGTGAGGCGCTCGGCGCCCACGGACCAGCCGCTCACCACGAGGCCGGCCGCCTGGAGTGCCGGGAGGTGCTTGTTGTTCACCTCATAGCGGTGGCGATGGCGTTCCGCGATACGGTCCTCGCCGTAGACCTTGCGGGCCAGCGAACCGGGCTCGAGCGAGGCTTCCTGGCTGCCAAGGCGCATGGTTCCACCGAGGTCGGAGTGCTCGGACCGGACTTCCACCCGGCCTTCGCGATCGAGCCATTCGTCGATGAGCGCGACGACGGGCACGGGCGTGGCCGGGTCGAACTCGGTGCTGTGCGCGCCTGAAAGCCCCGCGACATCGCGAGCGAACTCGATGACGGCGAGCTGCATGCCGAGACAGATACCGAGGTAGGGCACGCGCTTCTCGCGTGCATAGCGGATCGCGCGGATCTTTCCCTCGACGCCACGCTTGCCGAAGCCGCCGGGCACCAGGATGGCGTCCATGCCGTCGAGCGCGTCGGTGCCCTGGCTTTCGATCTTCTCGGAATCGATGTAATGGATGTTGATCTTCGCGCCGGTGTGGATGCCCGCGTGGGTCAGTGCCTCGGAGAGGGACTTGTAGGATTCCGTGAGGGCCACGTACTTGCCCACCAGCGCGATGTCGACTTCGTCGTGCGGGTGCTGCAGCTGGTAGACGAGGCGGTCCCATTCGGCCAGGTTGGCGGGCGGCGCGGTGATCTCGAGCTTGCGGCAGACGATCTCGTCCAGGCCCTGCGCGTGCAGGATGCCGGGAATCTTGTAGATGCAGTCCACGTCGATGGCGCTGATGACCGACTTCTCCTCGAGATTGGTGAAGAGCGCGATCTTGCGGCGTTCGTCGTCGGGCAGCTGGCGATCGGCGCGGCACAGCACGATGTCGGGCTGGATGCCGATCTCGCGCAATTCCTTCACGGAGTGCTGCGTCGGCTTGGTCTTGATCTCGCCCGCGGACGGGATGTAGGGCACCAGCGTCAGGTGGATGAAGCAGGTGTTGTTGCGGCCGAGCTGGAGGCTCATCTGCCGGATGGCTTCGAGGAACGGCAGCGATTCGATGTCGCCTACCGTGCCGCCGATCTCGACGATGGCGACGTCGGCATCGGCTGCGCCGAGCCGGATGAAGTGCTTGATCTCGTCCGTGATGTGGGGGATGACCTGGACGGTGCCGCCGAGGTAGTCGCCGCGCCGCTCCTTCTTGATGACGCTCTCGTAGATCTGGCCGGTCGTGAAGTTGTTGCGCTTGGACATCCGGGCGCGGATGAAGCGCTCGTAGTGCCCGAGGTCCAGATCGGTTTCCGCGCCGTCGTCCGTGACGAACACCTCCCCGTGCTGGAACGGGCTCATGGTGCCGGGATCGACGTTGATGTACGGGTCGAGCTTGAGGAGGGTGACCCGGATGCCGCGCGATTCGAGGATGGCGGCAAGGGATGCGGCGGCGATACCTTTGCCCAGGGAGGAGACCACACCACCTGTGACAAAGATGTACTGGGTCATGCGAGGCTCACTGTGATGGCAGTCGCGATGATAATCCAAAAGGGAACCGCGCCGAAACCCGAAACAGGTCCGGCGCGGGAGGGGAAGAGCGTCACCTCAGGCCGGAACCGTCTCGGGACGCTTGGGTGCGTTCGCGAGAAACAGCCAGGTGTCGACGACGGTGTCGGGGTTCAGCGAGATGGTGTCGATGCCCTGTTCCACGAGCCACTGCGCCAGATCGGGATGGTCGGACGGGCCCTGCCCGCAGATGCCGACGTACTTGCCCTGCTTCCGGCACGCCTGGATGGCCATGCGCAGCAGCGCCTTCACCGCGGGGTCGCGCTCGTCGAACGCATCCGCCACGATCCCGGAGTCGCGGTCCAGGCCCAGGGTGAGCTGGGTCAGGTCGTTGGAACCGATGGAGAACCCGTCGAAGTGCTGGAGGAACTGGTCCGCCAGGAGCGCGTTGGAGGGAATCTCGCACATCATCACCACCTTGAGGCCGTTCACGCCCCGGCGCAGCCCGTTGTCGCCCAGCAAGGCGATCACCCGGCGCGCCTCCTCCACGTTGCGCACGAAGGGCACCATGAGCTCGACGTTGGTCAGCCCCATCTCGTCACGCACCTTGCGCAGGGCCCGGCACTCCAGCTCGAAGCAGTCCCGGAAGCTCGACGAGATGTATCGCGAGGCACCGCGGAACCCGAGCATCGGGTTCTCCTCCTCGGGCTCGTAGCGCTTGCCACCGACCAGGCTGGAGTACTCGTTGGACTTGAAGTCCGACAGGCGGACGATCACGGGCTTGGGGTAGAACGCCGCGGCGAGGGTCGCGATGCCCTCGGTCAGTTTCTCCACGTAGAACGAGACCGGGTCGCCGTAGGCAGCCGCATGGGATTCGATGACATGGCGGACGTCCACCGGAACATCCGGATAGGCCAGGATGGCCTTGGGATGCACGCCGATCATGCGGGCGATGATGAATTCCAGGCGCGCGAGCCCGACCCCGCCGTTGGGCAGCCGCGAAAACTCGAAGGCGAGTTCCGGGTTGCCCACGTTCATGTAGATCTTCACGGGCGGCTCCGGCAGCGTCTGTACGGAGAGGTCGGTCACCTCCACCTCCAGGCGTCCGCGGTACACGAAGCCGGTGTCGCCCTCGGTGCAGGACACCGTGACCTCCATGCCGTCCCGCAGCACCTGCGTCGCATCGTTGCAGCCCACCACCGCGGGGATGCCGAGCTCGCGCGCGATGATGGCGGCGTGGCAGGTCCGCCCGCCGCGGTTGGTGACGATGGCCGCGGCGCGCTTCATCACCGGCTCCCAGTCGGGATCCGTCATGTCGGTGACCAGCACGTCGCCGGGCTGGACCCGGTGCATCTCCTCGGGGTCGCGAATGAGGCGCACGACGCCGATGCCGGCGCGGTTGCCGATGGCGCGGCCCGACACCAGGATCTCGGAGCGAGTCTTGAGGCGGAAGGTCTGCTGCGAGTCGTGGCGCTGGTTGGACTTCACGGTCTCGGGCCGCGCCTGCAGGATGTAGATGCGGCCGTCGTCACCGTCACGGCCCCATTCGATGTCCATCGGACGGCCGTAGTGCTTCTCGATGATGAGGGCGTACTTCGCGAGCTCCTGCACCTCCTCGTCCGTGATCGCGTAGCGACGACGGTCGGCGTCGGGCACGGGCACCGTCAGCACGGACTTGCCGGCCTGGGCCGCCTCGCCGAACACCATCTTGATGGCCTTGGCGCCGAGCGCACGCCGCAAGACGGCGGGCTTGCCCATCTCGAGACCGGTCTTCCAGACGTAGAACTCATCGGGGTTCACCGCGCCCTGCACCACGGTCTCGCCAAGACCGTAAGACGCGGTGATGAAGATGACCTGATCGAAGCCGGACTCGGTGTCGATCGTGAACATCACTCCGCTGGCACCGAGGTCGCTGCGCACCATGCGCTGGATGCCGCAGGACAGCGCCACATTGCCGTGCTCGAAGCCCTTGTGGACACGATAGGCGATGGCCCTGTCGTTGTAGAGCGACGCGAAGGTGTGGCGCACGGCGTCGATGACGTGATCGAAGCCGCGGATGTTGAGAAAGGTTTCCTGCTGTCCGGCAAACGAGGCGTCCGGGAGATCCTCGGCCGTCGCGGAGGAGCGCACGGCGACCGTCGCATCCCCGGTCTCGGACAACCGGCGGTAGTGCGTGGCGATGTCGTCGAGTAGCCGCTTCGGCAGCGGGGCCTCGGCGATCCACGTACGGATCTTCTTGCCGGTCGCCGCAAGGGCCGCGACGTCGTCCACGTCGAGACCGACGAGGGCCTCCTCGATGCGCTTCGTGAGACCGGTTTCGGTCAGGAAGTCCCGGAATGCGTCAGCCGTGGTCGCGAAGCCCCCGGGCACGCGGACCCCCGCCGCGGCGAGTTGGCTGATCATCTCCCCCAGGGAGGCGTTCTTCCCGCCGACGCGCTCGACATCGGTCATGCGCAGGTGGTCGAAGGCGATCACGTAGGGACGGCTGTCGGACATTGTAGGAATTCTCCCGTGCTGGACCCGCGGGGCGGATGCAAGAAAAATGCTATGTTACCGGATAGGTTATTGCATCGCACCAAAAGCGTTGGCGGGCTCCTTGCCCTGCCCTGCCCCGAGACTCCGACATTCGCGCGTCATGGCCGACACCCGTTCCCGCAGAGCCTTCTTCGTTTCCGATCGCACCGGCATCACCGCCGAGATGCTCGGTCACAGCCTTCTGTCGCAGTTCGAGGGTATTCCCTTTCGCCAGATCACGCTGCCGTTCGTCGACTCCGTCGAACGCGCGCATCAGGCTGCACGGCAGATCGAACAGGCGCGGGAGGAGGACGGCATCCGTCCCCTCGTGTTCAGCACGCTGGTCGACAAGGATCTGAGTTCCATCATCGCGGGCGTCGATGCGCTGTATCTGGACTGCTTTCAGGTGTTCATTCTGCCGATGGAGAAGGAACTGGGCGTGAGCCACACGCGCGAGATCGGCCGCGCACACAAGGTACGCAACGTCGACGAGTACCACGCGCGCATCGAGGCCGTGAACTTCGTGCTGTCGCACGATGACGGCGTCTCGACCAAGGAACTCGTCCACGCCGACATCGTGCTGGTCGGCGTGTCCCGCTGCGGCAAGACGCCCACCTGCCTGTATCTCGGGCTCCAGTACGGCATCAGGGCCGCGAACTATCCGCTCATCCCCGAGGACTTCCGCGACATGAAGCTGCCGGCGCGGCTGGAGAAGTTCCGGCGCAAGCTCTTCGGCCTCACCATCCAGGCCGAACGCCTCGCGCAGATCCGCAACGAGCGCCGGCCCAACAGCAATTACGCGCAGATCGACAACTGCCAGTACGAGATCGACCGCGCGGAGCTGCTGATGCGCCAGGAGGGCATCCCCTTCCTCGACACCACCAACAGTTCCATCGAGGAACTGGCGGCGACGATCCTGCACCAGACCAAGCTGCAGCGGGTCGTCTACTGACTGACGCGCGCCGCGGAACTCAGTCCGCGGCCACCCGGCGGGGCAGGTACCGGCTGATCCGCCCGTCGCAGACGCTGCGCGAACGCGCGTATTCCTCCGGTGTGTCGATCGCGGCGTGCTCGCGCTTCACGTCCTGGAGGGCGGCCTCCGCCTTCGGTATCCAGTCGTTCTTCACTTCCGCCTTGAGCTGCCGCTCCAGTTCGTCACGCGTGCCGACGTGCGTCACGCCCGCGAGTCGCGCGTGCAGATCCTGCTGCAGTCGCTTCGCGACTTCGTCGAGCTTGCGCACGTGCACGTCCACATGCCGTTCCTCATGGGCACGGATGAACTCGTAGGCACAGGCATCGTCGAGGAACTCGCGTCCGACGTACACGACGACCGGTTCGTAGCGGAGCGTCATCTGCAGAGAGGGACGCACGCACGTGCGGCCGGTGCGGTGCTCCGTGAAACCGGCGAAACCCCAGCGCGCCTCGACGCGCAGCGTCGGCTTCGTGAGCCCGAGGACCCACCGCCGGCCATCCTCTCCGGCCATGCGGGTGAGATCCTGATACGAGCGCGACTCGTCGAGCGTGGGCCGGACCGGGACCGTCTGCACGCTCACCTTGCCCGGTGGCAGCCTCTGCGCGCACTCCGTCTCGAACGACACCTTCGGTGCACGCTGAACCGAGGGGGCGGAGGCGCACCCGGCCAGGATGACCGCCGCCACGGCCAGCGCGGCAGACCGCCGCAGGCCACGCATCAGGAGGCCGCCGGCAAATCGGCCAGCGCGTTCCAGACGCAGGTCCCCTTGACCGCCTTGTCGAGTTGCAGGAGGTAGTCGTGGTGCGCCTGCTCCTCGTTCGCGTCGGCCCGCTGCAGCACGAAGGACAACCCGCCCGTGGCCACTTCCTGCACCATGGGCCCGGCCTCGGCGGCGGCTTCCTCGATGACGAGATTCTCCTGCCCGCGCGTCATGGAAAGGTAGACCTCACCGAGCAGCCGCGCGTCCAGCAGCGCGCCGTGCAGCGTTCGCGCCGAATTGTCCACGCCATAGCGTTCGCACAGCGCATCGAGGCTGTTGCGCTTGCCCGGGTGCAGCTGACGCGCAAGCTTCAGCGTGTCGAGCACGGAAACCGCCGACTTCAGGATCGGCGGCCGGTGCAGGCGCGCCAGCTCGGCGTCGAGGAACGAAAGATCGAAGGCCGCGTTGTGGATCACCAGTTCGGCGCCTGACACGAACGCCAGGAAGTCTTCCACGACGTCCGGAAAACGCGGCTTGTCGCGCAGGAACTCCTCGGTGAGTCCGTGGACCTCCAGCGCGCCCGGATCGCTCGGCCGGTCGGGATTCAGGTAGTGATGGAAAGTGCGGTCCGTGAAGCGCCGATTGGAGATTTCAACGCAGGCGACCTCGACGATACGATGCCCGAGCTGCGGGTCCAGGCCGGTGGTCTCGGTATCGAGGACGATCTGTCTCATCGCCGCACCGACTGCACACCGCGGTTGGCGAGCGCATCCGCGCGCTCGTTCCCCTCGTGCCCCGCGTGACCCCGGACCCAGACCCACTGGATCTGGTGCTGCGCCGCCACGGTATCGAGCTGCATCCACAAGTCCTGGTTCTTGACCGGCTTGTTGTCGGACGTGCGCCAGCCGCGGCGCTTCCAGGAAGCGATCCACTCGCTGATGCCCTTCTGCACGTACTGCGAGTCCGTGTGGACGCGCACCTGGGC
>ERZ1066136.1371-NODE-1371-length-12674-cov-12.897694_pt1 | contig 12674 bp, 8 predicted proteins | sample MGYA00382783_ERZ1066136 | MGnify/ENA primary metagenome ERZ1066136 (study PRJEB33369, sample SAMEA5778366) | biofilm metagenome | biome: Industrial cooling water; feature: Water cooling tower basin; material: Biofilm | place: United Arab Emirates | collected... | reverse complement strand
GCGGCGAGTGCCGATGGGCAGCGCTATCCGCTGATCGCCCCGATCTGGGCGCGCGCGTGGGATCTCGTCACGCCGGCCTTCCAGTACCCGCTCGAGATCCGCCGGCTGCTCACGACGACGAACGCGCTCGAGTCGCTCAACCGCCAACTGCGGCAGGCGATCAAGACCCGGGGCCACTTCCCGAGCGACGAGGCGGCGACCAAGCTCCTCTACCTCGCGCTCCGCAACATCAAAGCACGTTGGGGCACGCCCCCCACCTGGCGCGCCGTCCTCACACACTTCGCCGTCCTCTTTGGCGACCGCTTCACCCCGGAGCTGTAACCGGATTCCCTGCGTCACACACGGAAAACCGGACACACCCGCTTCGTGCGCGACAGCGCGAAGGCGTCGATGCGTCAATGCACGACGCATCCATTCATCCCCACCCAAGGCATGCACCAATCCGTTGCGCGCCAACGTCGGCCCATCATCACCGGGCCGTCCCCCAGCAATGAAGTACTCCCCAACTCCTCAACTCCCGAAATTCGGGCGCGGAGCGCCCCCATCGGTTGCCGTTGTCAGTCGCCGTTTCCAAAAAGTTTGTTCGCAGCAGCGCCGCGCCCCCCGTCGCGCTGTCGCGCTCAAGTCTTCGCCGTTCGTCGCTCCCGTCTTCGGTCCGTCGCGCCCGTCGCGTTCAGGGATGCAGCAGTTCACCGCGTCCGTCGGCGCGGCGACGGCACCGGGGCGCCCCTGACGGCACGGATGGTGCGTTGGTGGCGAGCGGGGGCGATCTTCCGGTGTCGCGCCGCGACCGGGCGGGCGATACGGGCCACTTCCCGGGATGGGACTCGAGACCGGTGGCGACGAGCAGCGACGGCGGGACGGCGACGATGACGAGGGAGCTGCAGCCGGGACCCATGCCCGCGTCCGGGGCGGCGCGTGTGCTCATCGCCGAGGACCACGCGGAGATGGCGGATGTCCTGCGGACGTACCTCGAGGCGGTGGGGTACGAGGTGCGCGTCGCGCGGGATGGCGTCGAGGCGGCGACGCTGACCGCGGAGTTCGGGCCGACGGTCGTGGTGCTCGACGCGAACATGCCCGGGTGGAACGGGTGGGCGCTGCTCGCGGCCTGGAAGGGCGTCGCGCCGCCGCCGGGGGTCGTGTCGCACGGCACGCCGCCGGCACCGGTACGCGTCCCGGCGGTGGTGATGCTCACGGGCGACGATGTCTTCCCGGCCGTCGCGAGCGAGGCCGACGCCGTGCTGCGGAAACCGGCGGCGCTGCGCACGATCGCGTCGGTCGTGGCGCAGCAGGTCGCCGCGCGGGTCGAGGGCGGCGTCCGAGACGCGCGCTAACGGGCCCCGACCCCTTCGCGTTCCCGCCGACGGGGACCACGCGGACGGCCGAAACGCCGTCCCATGGACGCGCCGCCGCGCTCGGACACACGAGCCGGCCCGAGGGTTTCCGCAAGCCCTTGCCGACTGACAACTCGGGCTCTACGATCCGCATCGTTCCGGTTCGGTCACGGATGTGCGCGCGCCCCGTCGCAGCGCTGTCCACGACCGCCACGGCACGCGATAGATCGACAGCGGCTCCTGATCGAGTTCTCCATGCGCGCGCACCGCACGGTGTGTCGCGCATCCCGATATGTCCGGCCCCCGCTGCACGGGACCGGACCGCAGCATTGGTGGCGTCGCCCGCACACATGGGTGCAGGGGCGCCCCCGAGTCGTCGCCGGATGGTACGCCGGCGTGCGATGGAAGTTTCACCGCGGGCGCCGGCTGCCGCGGTGACGGGTCGCAGTCGTCCTCCGCACGCCAGTGCAGAGGACGTGCCCGGGGAGTCAGGCGGGGAACTCCACGCTCGACCGGATCAGGAGTCCGTCACATGACGCGTGTGTCGTGGAAGCAGGGACGGCAAGCGCTCGCGGTCGTTGGGTTGCTGGCAGCATCGGCAACCGTCGCCGCGGCGCAGAATGCCGTCATCTCGGGGCGAGTCACGTCCGATCAGGGACGTCCGCTCGCCGGAGCCAACGTCTTCATCACCGAGCTCAATGCCTCGGTGGGGACCAGCGAGGCCGGCAACTTCACCATCACGATCCCGGGCGCGCGCGTGCGCGGCCAGACCGTGGTGCTGCGGGCCCGCGCCATCGGCCAGAAGCCGGACGCGAAGAGCATCGTGCTCCGCCCCGGCACCATCCGCCAGGACTTCGTCCTCGCGGCCGACGTGAACCGCCTCAGCCAGGTCGTCGTGACCGGCGTCACCGGCGCCACCGAGCAGGTCAAGGTGCCGTTCGCCGTCGCCCGCGTCGACGAGAAGGACATGCCGGTCGCCGGCGTGAACCCGCTCACGCAGCTGCAGGGCAAGGTGCCGGGCGCGAACATCGTGTCGAACTCGGGGCGCCCGGGCGCACAGCCCGCCGTGCTGCTCCGCGGCCCGACCTCGATCAACGCCTCCGGCCGTGGCCAGGACCCGCTCTACATCGTGGACGGTGTCATCCTCCAGGGCCCGCTCCCCGACCTGAACTCGCTCGACATCGAGTCGGTCGAGGTGGTCAAGGGCGCCGCCGGTGCGTCGCTCTATGGCGCACGCGCGGGCAACGGCGTCATCCAGATCACCACCAAGTCGGGCCGCGGCCTCGGTGACAACACCGTCCGCTTCGGCTTCCGCAGCGAGGTCGGTGGTGGCGACATCGAACGTCGTTTCCCGCTCGCCGTCGGCACGCCGCTCCAGTTCAACGAGACCAAGACGCTGAATTGCGAAGCCGGCCCCGGTGCCCCGCTCAACGGCTGGGAAACGGGCTACTTCCAGCCCTGCGTGCGCGTGGTCGACATCTACACCGACGCGCTCCGCATCAACCAGCTCGGCACGACCGAGGCGCTCGGCCCCCGCCAGTACCGCCTCGACGCCGGCATCGCCGCCGCCCCCGGCCGCGACCGGCTGGTGAACATGTTCCAGCTCGATCGCTTCCCGGTCCAGTACGACCCGATCGGCGCGACGGTGACGAACGGCCTCTTCGCGAACAGCAACGTCGACATGACGGGTCGCTTCGCGGGCGCGAACTTCTTCGCGTCGGTCAGCAACACGACCCAGCAGGGGTCGATCCAGTTCCTGAACGGACTGACGCGCAACACGGTCCGCCTGAACGTGTCGCAGAACTTCGGCAGCAAGTGGACGGCCGCGGTCAACACGTTCTACAGCCGCCTCGAGCAGGACGGCCTGAACCAGTCCGGCTCGGAGCCGGACGGTGGCAACACGGCCTTCTTCGCGCTCACCCGCGTGCCGAGCTTCGTGAATCTGGAGCGTCGTGACGCCTTCGGCCGCCTCTTCGTGCGCCCGAACCCGAACTCGCAGGGCGGCGGCAACGGCAACCCGCTCTACTCGCTCGCCGAGTCGCGCCGCAACGACTCGCGTGACCGCTTCCTCGGCAACGTGGACGTCAAGTACCAGCCGACGACCTGGCTCGACTTCCAGGGCCAGTTCGGGTACGACCGCTCGAACGGCGAGGTCTTCCAGCTGCAGGACCGTGGCTTCCGCACGCTCGGTCCCACGTTCAGCGCGGCGAGCAACGGCTTCATCTTCCGCGCGGGCTTCAACGACCAGTCGTACAACGCCAGCTTCAACTCGACGGCGCGCAAGTCGTTCGGCCGCCTGAACACCAAGGCGACGCTGCGCTACCTGTACGAGCAGCAGGACTTCCGCTTCCTGAACAATGTCGGCTCGAACATCCCCTTCCCTGGGCTGTTCAACTCGGGCGCGCTGATCCAGAACCTGGGGATCGGATCCCAGGAGCAGAGCATCAGGCAGATCGGCATGTTCGCGAACGTGGACCTCGACTACGCCGACCGCTACATCGTCAGCGGCCTCGTGCGCCGCGACGGGTCGTCGCTCTTCGGCCGTGACAACCGCTGGGCCACCTTCGGCCGCGGGTCGGTCGCGTGGCGCGTCGCGATGGAGCCGTGGTGGGGCGTCAAGGCCATCAACGAGCTCAAGATCCGCGCCTCGGTCGGCACCGCCGGTGGTCGCCCGAGCTTCCCGGCACAGTACGAGAGCTTCGCCGTCGGGACGGGTGGCGTCATCAATCCGACGCTCCTCGGCAACCGCCTCCTCGGCCCCGAGGTCAACACCGAGACCGAAGTCGGCCTCGACCTCGAGGTGTTCAACAAGTACGGCCTGACGGTCAACTACGCGCAGTCGAACATCCGTGACCAGATCCTCCCGGTCCCGGTGCCCACGGTCACGGGCTTCGGCACGCAGTGGCGGAACGCCGGCACGCTGCAGAACAAGACGCTCGAGGCGAGCCTCAACATCCCGTTCATCACGCGCTCCGACCTGTCGTGGAGCGTCCGGGTGAACTACGACCGCGTCCGCTCGCGCATCACGCAGCTCGACGTGCCGGAGTTCACGGGCGGCGTCGGCCTGCAGGCGGCCGAGAACGTGTTCCTGTTCCGCGAGGGCGAGCGCCTCGGCACCTTCTACGGGCGTGACTGGGTCCGCAACTGCGCCCAGCTCCCGGCAGCCTTCGCCGCGCAGTGCGGCGCCCGCGGCTCGGGGTCGCAGTACGAAGTGGACAACAACGGCTTCGTCGTCTGGACGGGTGGCCTGGCGCAGGACTCGGGCTTCACGCGCAACTACTGGACGGCGCGCAACCCGGGCGCGACCTCGCCCTGGGGACAGCAGACCAGCTGGGGCATGCCGATCCTGATCCGTGACACGGCCGCCGCGACCTTCGGCAGCCCGACCAACGTGGTCCTCGGCAACACGATCCCGAACTACCGCTGGAGCCTCGCCAACACGTTCTCCTACAAGCGGCTGAACGTCTACGGCCTGCTCGACGCGAGCATGGGCCAGCGCGTGTGGAACCAGGGCTACGCCTGGTCGCTCGGCGACTTCATGACGCAGGAGCAGGACCAGTTCGGTCGCTCGGTGACCGAGGCGAAGCCGATGGGCTACACCTGGCGCGCCCCGGCCGGCACGGTCGGCGGGCACCCGGCGGGTGTCGGCGGCTTCTACGACGTCCTCGCCGCCAACGGCTACACCACGTTCGACGCCAGCTACGCCCGCCTCCGCGAGGTCTCGGTGACCTATCGCGTGGGTCGTGTCCTCGGCGCCGGCAACTGGACCGTCGGCCTCGTCGGCCGCAACCTGCTGACCTTCACGGACTACAAGGGCTTCGATCCGGAGACGGGGCTTTCGGGTGGCCAGCTCGGCTCGCCGGTGCTGAACGGCGTGGACCGCTACGCTTTCCCGAACCTCCGCACCTTCACGTTCTCGCTCGGTTCGACCTTCTGATCCGGTTCCGGGTCCGGTGCGCCGTCAGGACGGCGGCGCACCACCCGGGCACCCCAACGCGCATCCACAAATGCACAAGCATCTCGTCCGACTCGGGGCGCTGACCGGCGTCGCCCTGCTCGCGGCGTGCGACGACCGGCTCGCGGTCACGAACCGGAACGTGGTCGACGTCGACGCGGCGTTCCAGACGGCCAACGGTATTGCCACCGTCGTCGGCAAGTCGTTCCAGGGGACCTTCCTCGGTCAGTACCAGTTCCTGTCGTCCATCATGCCGCAGGCCATGAACTCGGCCGGCGAGTCGTCGGCGTCGGTGGCCAACGAGGGCATGGGACTTCGCACCGGCATCCCGCGGCAGCAGATCGACAACGGCCTGGGCAACCAGACGTTCGTCGGCAACAACCGCGACTACTCCAACTTCACCCGCTTCGCCCGGCAAGCGGCGAACGGCCTGCGCGCACTCCGCGGCCTCTCGGGCGAGACGCCGGCGACCACGGCAAAGCCGCGCATCCTCGGCTACTTCGTGCTCGGCTACACGCAGGGCAACATCGCCCTCATCTACGATTCGGCGGCGGTCATCCGCCCCGACACCGTGGACGAGTCGCGCTTCTTCGGCGCGAACCAGGTGATGGCCAATGCGCTCGAGATGCTCGACTCGGTGGTCGCGATCGCGAGCGACCCGGCGAACTCGCAGCTGTCGATCGGTCCGACCGAATTCATCAACGGCACGACGATCAGCATGCCGCGCATGGTCCAGATCGCGCGCTCGTACAAGGCCCGCTTCCGCGCCGGCATCGCCCGCACGCCGGCCGAGCGCGCGGCGGTCAACTGGACCGCGATCGAGGCCGATGCCGCCAACGGGATCACGACCGACCTGACCGTCGCCCTCGACCCGACGCTCGGCTGGACCACGTCCGGCACGATCGACCAGCTGATGATCTTCGGCGGCTGGCATCAGATGCCGTTGCTGTATTACGGCATGGCGGATACGACGGGTGGCTACGCGAGCTACATCGGTGTGGGCAGCTTCGCGGCGGCCCGTACCGGCTTCCTCGTGCAGACCGCCGACGCCCGCTGGCCCAAGGGGGCGACGCGCGCGGCGCAGAACAGCTTCCAGAGTGCGGTCGTCCCCGCCGCGGGTGTGTACATCCGCAACCGCCCCGCGTCCGAGGACGTGCCGGACAACGGCAATCCGTGGGCGAACTCGAACTACGACTTCTTCCGCTTCCGCCCCACGCGTGACGCCAACTTCATCGGGACATGGATCCTGATGACGCGTCACGAGGTCCGGCTGCTGCGCGCCGAGGCACTCATCCGCCTGGGTCGCGTGAGCGAAGCGGTGCCGCTGATCAACCAGACACGCACCGCCAACGGCCTCCCCGAGATCCCGGCGACGAACGACGTGAACACGCAGGTCCCGGGTGGTGTCGCCGGTGCCCCGGTCATCGGTTCGCAGGCGTGCACGCCGCGTGTCCCGGTGTCGGCCACCGCGACGGCTTGCGGCAACGTGCTCGAGGCGATGAAGTACGAGAAGCGCATGGAGACGGCCTTCACGGGCTACTCGCAGTGGTTCATCGACAGCCGCGGCTGGGGTGACCTGGTCGCCGGCACGCCGATCGAGTGGCCGGTGCCGATCCAGGAGATGAACTCGCGCGGCAAGACGGCCTACAACGGCACCCGCCGCCAGGCCTCGCCGTCCACGTACTTCTTCTGATGTCGTTCCGCCTCGCCGCCGGGCCGAGCCCGGGCCGTCGCTCCACGCGCCTCGCCGCCCTCGCTCTCGTGGGCGTCGCGGCGACCGGGTGCCACGAGTACGTCCCGGTCTCGACCTACCCGACGGCGAAGCCGCAGACGGTGGAGGTGCTCCTGAACGAACGCGGACGGGCCGACTTCGTGAATCGGCTCGGCCCGGACGCGCTCAGCTTCGTGGGCACCCTGGTGAGCCGCAAGGACACCATGTCCACCGTGCGCGTGCAGGAGGTGACATACATCAACCGCTCGACCATCCAGTGGTCGGGCGAGCAGATGGAGGTCACCGATGGGCAGATCCGGGACGTGCGCGCCCGCCGAATCTCGCGCGGAAAGACGTTCATGGCCTTGGCCGCCGGCGGTGGCGGGATCCTGCTCTTCATCCTCACGCGCACGATCACCGGGGGCGGCAACGTCGGCACCCCCGGTGGTGGCCCGTCGCCCAATCCCTCGTGAGCGTATCGGCGCACTCCGGAGCGCCGATCGACCCTATTCCTCAAGGTCTCCATGCCCTCTTTCCGTGACACTGCCCTCGTAGGTCGTGCGGTCCTCGCCGGCCTCACCGCCTGCGCGCTCGTTGCGTGCTCGGACGATTCCGGACCGACGACGAACACGCCGGGGCCGCTGGCCTACGTGCGCGTCATCAACGCGATCCCCGACACGCAGTCGATCCTATACAAGTTCACCGATCGCCTCGAGAACCCGCTCGACCCGAACGGCGTGGTCTTCCGCGCCGCGTCGGCCTACCAGGGCCATGCGCCGGGTCAGCGCCAGTTCCGCGCGTTCATGCTGAACCCGAGCGCGTCGCTCGCGATCGCCGCGGGTGCGCCGCTGATCGACCAGACGATCACGCTCCGCCCCGACCAGTACTACACGATCGTCCACTACGGCCGTGCGAACCGCACCGTCGCGGGTGTGGCGTCGTCCATCGCGGACTCGCTGCTCATCCTCGAGGATTCGATCCCGACGAACGCGACGCTCGGCAACAACATCGGCATCCGCGTCGTGCACGTCGCGTCCGGCGTCGCCGGTGTGGACGTCTTCGCGACGCGCCGCGCGAGCGACGCACTGCCGGGCACGCCGCTGATCGCGAACTTCGGCTACCTGCGCAGCTCGGGGAACACATACCCGACGCGTGTCCCGGCGGACTCGATCGCCGCGCGCATCCGCGTCGTCGCCGCGCCGACGATCGTCATCTCGCAGCAGGCCCCGAACGGTGAAGCCGGGACCGACCAGCGGAACCCGCTGACCGGCGCCCGCACCCCGGGCGCGGCGCTCAGCGTCTTCGCCTTCCCGGCGCCGACGCCGACGACGCGTGCCAACGCGGCCGACACGCTCCCCATCCTCCGCTGGTTCGTCGACCAGCGCGCACCGAACACCCAGCCGATCAACCGCAACTGATCGCGGTCCGCTGGCGCAGCACGTCATGCACCCCCGTCGGACTCCGGTCCGGCGGGGGTGCTTTCGTGTGTCGGGCGGGCCGGGGAACCGACGGCCGCGGAGATGCGGGCGCGCGCGCGGGGACGCGGAGAACCGACCGTGGAAACCGTCGTCTCCGTCCTCCGGTCGTCTCCGCGCCTCAGACTTTCCAGGCTGTTCACGATCTCGAACGGACTGGAAAATCCGAGGCACGGAGACGACCGGAGGACGGAGACTGCGTGTTCTGGAGGAGAGGCCGGAGCGCAGGCGATGACCGAGGAAGGCTCCGTCCTCCTGTTCTTCTCCGTGCCTCAGACGTTCCAGGCGGTTCACGATCTCGAACAGACTGGAAAATCCGAGGCACGGAGACGACCGGAGGACGGAGACGACGGTTTCCACGGTCGGTTCTCCGCGTCCCTTCGCGCCCCCCGCATCTCCGCGGCCGGCTGTTCAGGCGCGTCCGCGATGCCGCGCCGTTCGCGCCCACCGCGCGCTCGCCTTCCGCTCTGCGTCCTCCGCGTTCCCGCCGTACACGACGCGCGCGAGACGCGAAGGAGTTCAGGGCTGAGGCGAGGCGGGAGGGGGCGCTGCGTCGGGGTGTTCGAAGGCGACGGTGAGCACGGCGCGTTGGGCGACGCTCCGACCGTCGCGCTGGGCGGGGGTGAAGCGGAGCGTCGGGACGGCGTCGAGGAGCGCCTTGCCGAAGTCGTCGTGCGTGGCGGTCAGCACCTTCGACTCGCGAAGCCACGGCTCGCCGGTCGGGAGCACGACCACGCTCACGGTCGCCGACCCGCGCGCCTTCCTGCGCCGGAGTGCCTGGGGATAGACCACCGGGAGGCTCGTCGATGCATCGAGCGCGGCGGCGCGATCGACGTCGTCGTGCGCGTAGACCGTGTCGGCGAGCGCGTTCTGCTGTTCGAGCGGCGTGTGCCGCATCGCGTCGAGCGATCGTGACCAGACAGCGACGACGCCGCAGCGCCCCTGACCGGCCGTGCCCCAGAACTCGGTCGGCGTGCGCGCGCCGTCCACGTAGATCTCGACACCCGAGAGCGATCGCGGGTCGATGCCGTCCATCACGAGTTCGCTCGCCGTCGCCGCCATGCCGTCGATCACTACGGTCGGATAGCACGACGCCGGCCCGGTGCCGCGCACCGGATCGCGCGACGCGACGCCCATGCGCACCGCGGTGCCGCGCACGATCGCATCGGACGTCCGCTGCGTCTGGTTGCGCGACCAGCCCGGAATCGTGCGGATCAGGTCCGACATCCGCTGCACGTTTCGCCGGTCGATCTCGGCGGCGGTGAAGAAGTAGCCCTCGCCCTTGACGCGACGCTCCCAAAACCCGGCCATCGGGCCGGCGAAGCGAGGGCGATCATCCGCACGGACGATCACCGGCGCCAGCTCCTGCGGCATCGGTACCATGGCGAGCTGCAGCGTCGTCGGCGGCGACGTGGGGCCGCACTGCGCAGGGCCACCGCGCAGCACCGCGCCGAAGCCCGGCCGGCGAGCGCGCACGAATGCCTCGCCGGGCGCGAGACCGACGAACATGGCGTGGCCGCTCGAGTCCGTGCGCAGCACGGTCGCCCCGTGCGAGACCGCGACGCCCGCGAGCGGCTCCCCGGCCGCCGACGTCACGCGAACGGGAAGGCGGCAGGAACGCTCCTGCGCGCCCAGGGTCTCACCGAGGGCGAAGCAGACGGCGACCGCGAGGCCGACCGGCGTGCACTGTCCGCGCAGGGGCATGGCTACCTTCCGTCGTACGTCGTCGCGTAAACCAAACGCAGCACCTTCGCCCGTACCAGTGATGCTCGACCGCGCCCTCGTTCCGGCCGTCCGTTCCATCGCCGTCCGCTCCCTCGTCGCCGCCGTCACCTTGCTCACGGTGCTCGGCGCTGCCTCGTACCTGCACGCCCAGCAGACGCCCGCGCGCCCCGGCGCCCCCGCGGCGCCCGCGACCATCACCGGCTCGGTGGTGGACGAGGGCGGCCTCGTGGTGGCCGGTGCGCGCATCGGGACGCCGGACGGCAAGGTCTCCACCGAGACACTCTCCGACGGCAGCTTCCGCCTCGAGGGCGTGCCCGCCGGCAAGACGACGCTCGAACTCAGCAAGCCAGGCTTCACCACGCTCGTCTTCGACTTCGACATCGCGGCCGGCGTCACCGTGTCGCTCAAGCTGACGCTCGTCAGCCAGCCGCCGCCCCCGGAGCCCGATCCCGCGCTCGCGGCCGATTCGGCCGACCTGGCGGACGACAAGCCCACCGGCACGCGCTACGCCGCGATCCGTGGCCGCGTCATCGACACCCTCGGTCGCCCCGTGTTCGGCGCCTCGGTGGCCGAGGCGTCGAGCAAGACGGCCACCCTCACCGATTCGTCCGGGCGCTTCCGGCTGCAGAACATCGAGGCGGGACTCGCCTTCGTCCGCGTGCGGAAGCTCGGCTTCCTTCCCGAGTACTTCCCGGTCACGACCGTCGAAGGGCGGACGGCCAGCGCGGTGATCCAGCTCAAGGCGGCCGGCCAGCAGCTCGCGACCGTGGATGTGCGCGAGGACGCGATGCGCGCCAACCCGCGCATGCAGGGCTACTACGAACGGATGAAGCGCGGCGGGGGGATCTTCGTCGAGCGCACCGAGATCCTGCGGCGCAACGTGACGCAGGTGAGCGAGATCCTCCGCGGTCGGAACGGCATCTACGTCTATCCCCAGGGACCCGGGCAGGGGTCGATCATCGCCGGGCGCGCCTTCGGCATCGGCGGGGCCGGCGGACAGCCCGGCATCTGCCCGCTCGCGCTCATCCTCGACGGCGTCGCGATCCCGATGCGCGGCGGGACCACGATCGACCAGATGGTGAACGTGCAGGACGTGCGCGCGATGGAGGTCTACTTGAGCGGCCCCTCGGTGCCGGGTGAACTGCAGGGCCCGCAGACGGAGTGCGGGGCGGTGGTGATCTGGACACGGTGAGCGTGGGTATGCGTCGTCGACCCGTCGGCCGCACGGTCGGCGCGGCGCTCGCCGGCCTCCTCGCACACGTCGCCGTGGTCCACGTCGCCGCGGGGCGGCTCGTCGCACAGGAGCGCCCCGTGCGCACACCGTCGCCGACGGCACCTGCACCGGCTGCGCCCGCGCGCGCCGCGCTCGCCGACAGTGCGCGCATCATGCGTCGCGGCATCGTCACCGACACCGCCGGCGCGCCGGTGGGCGGTGCGAACGTGACGGATCTCAAGACCGGCACGACGCAGTTCACCGACAGTGTCGGTCGCTTCACGGTGCGCGGTGCGCGCATCGGCACGGTCTCGCTCGAGATCTCGGCACCCGGCTACGAGACGATGACGTTCGACTTCGCGCCGGAACCGGGCGACACGTCGACGCTCACCGTGCCGCTGGTACGCGTCGTCGAGCCGCCGATGCTGCCGTTCGCGCGGCTGCCGCAATCGCTCGCGGGGCGCGTGCTCGACCCGAGCGGACGCGCGCTCGACGACGCGACGGTGCAGGTGGTGACGGCACTCAAGGAAGTGCGCACCGACTCGCTCGGCCGCTTCGCGCTCGCGCCGCTGCCGACGGGGCGCCATCTCGTGCGCGCCCGACGCGTCGGGTATCTGGCCGAGTCGTTCTTCACGACGATCACCGACAGCACGAGCGCGCGCCTCACGATCCAGCTCACGCCACTCGGCCAGGACCTGGGCACGGTCAACGTGCGCGCGCGCGCCGGTTCGCGTCGCCTGCAGGACTTCGAGCTCCGTCGCCAGCGCCTGAGCGGCTTCGGCAGCTTCATGACCGGCGACGAGATCCGCACGCGCAACCCGATCTATCTGACCGACGTCTTCCGCACGATGCGTGGCGTGACCGTCACGCAGGACAACAACGGCCGCCAGATCCTCGTCGGGCGCGGCCAGTGCCTCATGGCGGTACGCGTCGACGGCATGGAGATCCCGCTCGGCGAGCAGGGGCTCGATTCGTTCGTCGTGCCGCAGGACGTCGCGGCGATCGAGGTCTATCCCGGCGATGGTGCCGTCCCGATGGAGCTCCGCTCGATGCGCGGTGGCTGCGGCGTCGTCGCGATCTGGACGCGCTGACGACTCGAGGAGCGTTTCTCGGGCGTTCGTGTTTCGCCGTCATCGCCAACGGCAATTTTTTGACGAGCCTCCGTTCGCGGGGGATTTCCGGCGAAGGGGGATCCGCGTTGGTTCAGGGTCCAGGCATAGCCCTCCGCTCGGCCGGGCGGTGACGGCTGAGGAACTACAGG
>ERZ1066136.1369-NODE-1369-length-12686-cov-6.363392_pt1 | contig 12686 bp, 10 predicted proteins | sample MGYA00382783_ERZ1066136 | MGnify/ENA primary metagenome ERZ1066136 (study PRJEB33369, sample SAMEA5778366) | biofilm metagenome | biome: Industrial cooling water; feature: Water cooling tower basin; material: Biofilm | place: United Arab Emirates | collected... | reverse complement strand
GTATCGAGGCAGCCGTGAGACTCTGTGCCGTCCACCCGGTCCCCGTGATTTTGGTCTCGGCCCATCAGGAGCAAAACCTGCTGCAACGCCCCGGAACCGATCACATCCTCGGCTATTTGGTCAAGCCGATCAAGGAAGCGGACCTCACTCCGGTTATCGCGCTCACTATGCGGCGGTTTGAGCAACTCGAACAGCTGAGGCGTGAGGCCGCCGACCTGCGGCAGGCACTGGAAGATCGCAAACTGATCGAGCGCGCCAAGGGCATATTGATGAAGCGAGCGAGCCTGGACGAGCCGGCTGCCTTTCGCCGGCTGCAAAAAACGGCCAGCGACCGCAACCTGAAGCTCGCGGAGGCATAAGGGTATATATTTTCTATATCTTCTAATTTTTCCTGAGCTTGTCGTACCGAATAGTGAAACTTTTCTCCTTGCGAAAATAAGCGCAAAAATTCTTGTAAAAATTCCTTTGCAACTTCATCTGGTACTGGTTCACGCATGACTATTACCTGCGGAATACCAAGCTCAGTAAGTTTGTTCGCTAACCCTAACCCATCACACGAGTTAAAAATTGCTAGTTTTAAACCGTTCTCTTTCGCTTTGATGAAAGCATTTCTTAAATCTTTTAATGCTGGACTATCTATATTATTAAGCTGAATGACTCCATCGTTGCCAGTACTCGAAGTGCTGCTATGTCCAGCAAAGCATAAAATATCCCATGAACCAGTACGTAATTTCTCGCATAGTTCTTTTCTACTCGGTTGTTTTAGCTGTTCTACCTTTGAACCAGGTAAATTTTTGAGTATTTTTCCATCTGTACCAACATCAATTCCGTCATCATTACCTAAAACTGCTAAAATTTTAACTGGTGTTTGTAGTGGTTTCGATGCTGGATTATATTTGGCGCCTAACGATAACCAAGCTCTTTTACGATTTTGAAACAATTTCCATAAATGCCAAGGAAGCTTTTTTAATAGTTCATTGTCAGTTTGAAAAATAATTCGTGCTGACTCATCCTTGCCTACTTCTTCTTCGACATATACACGTAGCTGTCCTATGGATGGATGCTCAAACCATTTAATTAATCTGTCTTCAAGCGTTTTACCTGCCACTCGACATTGGTCTGGAGTCGATACATTGGTTGTTTGGTCTGGGTCTACGTCAAAACCTCTCACAGAACTAATAACTCGTCGTACCGCATCTAAATTATTATAATTTCGCTGAAATTCATTATACAGACGAGGAATATCTGGCGCCGCTGGAAAATGCCCGACTTCTTCTTTATAAACACCCCCACTCTCTTCTCTGATTCGCAGGGTAACTGGAAAACCTTCCTCAAAATTACCACTGGCGATGGTAAATATAACTACCTTGCTCATTTATGTTTAGTTAATTATTATACTATATTTATCTTATTTGTACTAATATACCATTAAATCGTAGAGACGCGACATGTCGCGTCTGTACAAATTGCGTCTGTACAAATTGCGTCTGTACAAATTGCGTCTGTACAAATTGCGTCTTTACAAATCGCCAGATGTTAATTCCATGATTTTATCGAAGTGAAAATTATCAACAAGTTCCCGTAGTGCCAAAGTTAAGCTGGCATATTTTGCTGGAATTTGTTGCAAAAGTTGTAAAATTCGTTCATCGCTACATTCGCAAGCAGCGATATAAATTGCTTTTCGCCATTGAAGTGGCATTACCTCCAAGTCAAGCATAGTTAGTTTAACTATTGGCGCCGCATTGAGGGTTGTATTATGGCTTTGCTCGACATACACGACTCCTAAATGTTTGGCTAGTTTGTCAAAAACTTCCTCAGCTTGAAATGGTTTGCTTTGGAAGTCGTCGCATCCTGCCGAAAATACTGCTGCTTTTTCTTCTTCGAGAGCGATTGCAGTTAATGCAATAATTTTGGTATCCTGTCCTTGAGTTGAAGCTTTGATTTGTCGTGTTGCCTGGTAGCCATCTATTAAAGGCATTCGCATGTCCATAAAGATTAAATGCGGTTTCCACTGGCGCCAAAGTTGTAAACCATGTTGCCCATTTTTAGCTTCTTTGACCACAAAACCTAACGGTTTTAATAGCTGTGTTAGTAAGTGACGATGTTCCCATGAGTCTTCTACTATTAATATCTTGTAAGTTTGCTGCCCTGGCGCCAGTCTCTTTTTTTCACTATATGTAATCTTATTAGCTTTGACTTCATTTTGTACTTTAATCGGCAAGAAGAAGGAGAATACACTGCCTTGATTAATAACGCTTTTAACTTTAATTTCACCGCCCATCAACTGCACAAAACTACGGCAAACGCATAAACCTAACCCCGTTCCTTGCTGAATTTTTCCATTAGAAGATTGCATGAAAGCTTCAAATAAATTATCTATCTCTTCGGCAGCAATACCCACACCTGTATCACTCACATCAAAGCTTAATTTACCATTTTCATATATTACATGTAAATGTACAGTACCTTTTGATGTAAATTTAATAGCATTACTGAGTAAGTTGAGTAATACTTGCCGTAGTTTTCTTTCATCAGCAGTAATACATTGAGGTACACTTCGCGTGCGTGTAAAAATAAGAGTTAAATGTTTGGCAACAGCAAGTTGAGCCATACTCTCTTTTAACTCATTCAGCACACTATATAAATCAAAAACAGTTTCGTTGAGCTTAACTTTACCTGCTTCAATTTTAGACATTTCTAAAACATCGTTAATTAAACCAAGTAAATGCTGTCCATTACGGTTGATGATATCAAGATATTTATTTTGCGTTTTTGTACAAGTATCGCGCTGCAAAACTTGAGCAAAACCGATAATGCTATTAAGGGGAGTTCTCAACTCATGACTCATGCGAGCAAGAAATTCGCTTTTCGCACGGTTGGCAGTTTCTGCATTTAATAAAGCTTGCTGTAACTTAGCTTCTGCTTTTTTACGGTCGCTAATATCTGTTAGTGAACCAACAACTCGCACTGCTCGACCAGTTTTATCCCACAAAGCTTGTCCACGCGATAATACCCATTTATACTCATCATTTTTGCAGCGCATCCGGTATTCAGCAACATAATACGGTATTTGATGGTTTAAATGAGCCTCAAATTGCTGCATCATCACTTCAACATCTTCAGGATGAACTAATTTCGTCCATTCTTCAAACGAACTCAGCTCTTTGTCCTCGTACCCTAACATTTCCCAACAGCGATGTGATATGAGACTTTTGTTTGTTTTTAAGTCGTAGTCCCATATTCCATCATTATTACCACGCAATGCTAACTGCCAACGCTCTTCACTCTCACGTAAAGCTGCTTGTGCTATTTTATGTTCGGTTACATCTGTTGCGGTTCCTAAAATTTCTTTAATTTTACCATCAGCAGTGCGAGAAAATACTGTATCGCGACTCAACAACCAACGCCATTCACCATTTTTATGCTTTATACGATATTCAAATTCAACAACTTCACCATCCCTAGCATTTGCCAAATATTGACAATGGTCGGCAAATTTAATTAAATCATCCGAATGCATCAACCTTGGAAAAAAGCTATTACCCATCGCTTGAACTTGGTAGGGTCGATATCCTAAAAATGTAAATATCTTGTTATTAACATATATATTGCGTGCATCAACTAAATCATAAACGTATAAAACGCTCGGATTTGCTTGAATTATTGCCTCTAAAAAACGTTGATTGTCAGCAAGTGCCATTTCTGTTTGCTTACTCAATCCAATATCTTTAATAACGCCGATTATATATTGCGGCTCTTCATTAATATCGCGCACTAGCGATATATCTATTCTTGCCCATTTTACCTGATTACTTCTAGCAAGTAAACAAATTTCAAATGAAACGCTTTTTGTTACGCATCGCAAAAGTTTATCTAAAGATACTTCGTATATATTTAAGTATTCCGGTAATATAATCTGCTGTAAGCTTTTTTCTAATAATTCTGACTCGTCAAACCCCAAAATGTTGCAAAAATGCTGATTGACTTGCAGTAACTTTCCTGACAATGCAATTTGCGTAATTCCTACAGATGCCTGCTCGACAATTGAACGATATCTATTCTCACTTTCACGTAATTGTATTTCAACTTGTTTGCGCTTATCGATTTCGTTTTGCAATTGTTTATTTAATTGTTTTACTTCTAATGTTTTTGCATCAGCAAAATCCTGTAAAGATTCAAAAGTTTGCCAAATCTCAACTGGATTGATTGCTTCTAATATTCGAGTTTGAGTTATAATCCCTAACTTTTCTGTATTATCCCATACAACCAGGCGCCGTAATCGATGAGTTTGCATCAAATAATGTGCCGTCCACATCGAATCATCTGGTTTAATGTGAAACAGCGGTTGACTCATGACTTGGTTGGTAGGAATATTCGCTAAATCTAAACCCAAATTACAAAACTGTACAATATCACGTTCAGTAATAATACCAATAGGTAATTTTAAAGTCTCATCTTGTGACGTTTCTATTATTACCACGCAGCTAACACGTCTAGATGCCATTACTTGAGTCAAATGTAACAACGAACAATTCGGGGAAGCACTGATAACTTCGGTTGACATTACCTCAGATACCTGTCTGTGTTTCAACAAGTCAGCAGGTTTCAGAGTATCGCGAATACTCTCATATGTAATCATTCCCACTATGTCATAATTCGCTGACACTATCGGCAAATGACGAATACGATTTTGACGGAGCAACCCAATTACCGTAAAAATATCTTTAACTTCATCTTCTTTAACCGTTAAAAGTTCAGATGTCATAATCTCTGACACATAGGTATCATTGAAAACAACCCCTCTTGCCGCTGCTTTTACAATATCTCGCTCGGTAATAATACCCGTTAAATTAGAATTATTATTAAAATTTTGCGTTAAAGCATAACTACATCGTTGCTGACTCATTAAAGCGACAGCATCTATTAGTAACATATCCGCTGATATAATCAACGGATGACGGTTGATTGCCAAATTAATATCAGGACTAGACATCAGGGCTTGATACAACTTTATTTATTAATCTTATCTACCAATAAAGAAACAGGTTTTTTTAGATTAAAACTGATGCACAATGTAATAAATGTATCTTAACCTATATAAAATAAACCGGGTTTCTACGCATTCATTGTCGCAGACAAATAGTCGTTTTGATTGCAATGCAATATTTCGGTGAAGAAACCCGGTTTCTAAGATTTTAGTGAAAACCGATATATAAATGGGATGGCATTACTATGAGCAAAAGTTGAGATATGTGTCAAAATATTAAATAAAGTAACAATATAAACAGATATAGTAACCGAGGGTAGCAAAAATGATTTTTGGATTTGGTAAGAAAAATGCCATGCCTAAGCCAGAGGAAGCATTGCCAGGACGCACTCAGCAGATGCCTGTACCAGCTACTCACTTTGTAAATGGTAATTCTTTAAAACCTCCGTTTCCTGAAGGAATGGAAACAGCGATGTTTGGGATGGGTTGTTTTTGGGGCGCCGAGCGCAAGTTTTGGCAGTTGAAAGGAGTGTATAGTACAAGCGTAGGATATGCTGCTGGTTATACCCCAAACCCTACATATAAAGAAGTATGTTCAGGAATGACGGGTCATAACGAGGTGGTATTCGTTGTATATGACCCAAAAGAGATAAGTTACAGCGAATTACTCAAAACATTTTGGGAAAGTCACAACCCAACGCAAGGGATGCGTCAAGGTAATGACACTGGTACTCAATATCGTTCGGGAATATACACATACTCCCCTGAACAGAAAAAACTTGCCGAAGAATCACGCTCTGCTTATCAACAAGCATTAACCAAAGCTGGTTACGGTGAAATTACCACCGAAATTTTAGAGGCGCCAGAATATTACTATGCTGAAGACTATCACCAACAGTATCTAGCTAAGAACCCTGGTGGATATTGCGGATTAGGTGGAACAAATGTTTCATGTCCTGTAGGTGTAGCACAAGCTTAACTTGTATGGTGGGCATTGCCCACCTTACTATGCTACTGCTATAGGAATCATTTTCATTCCTTGTGGAGTAGCGACAGTCAAACCACGACGTGCTGGTATGACTGGACGTTTATTTTGAAGTGAAAGTTTATATTTAGATAAAACTGTCGCTAAAACAATTTTCATTTCATGCATTGCGAACGCTGAACCAATACAGCGACGACTACCACCACCAAAGGGTATAAATTCGTAGGCAGAATACTGTCTGTTCAAAAACCGTTCAGGTTTAAATTTATTTGGTTCTGGATAAGTTTCTTCGCGGTGATGCGCCATATATATACCAGGTACAACAAGAGTCCCTTCAGGTAATTTATAACCCATGATTTCAATAGGTGTTTTAACTTTTCGGAAAACACCAGATAATACAATTGGATAAATTCGTAAAGATTCTTGGCATACTGCTGTTAAATAAGGCAGTTTACTAATTGCGATTGTGTCTAAAATATTATTTAAATTACTTAGTTCGTTTAATAACTTATCGCGCGTTTCGGGCTGTATATCAAGCCAATAAAACGCCCAAGTTAACGCTGATGCAGTCGTTTCATGTCCAGCGAGCATAAGTGTCATTAGTTGGTCGCGCAACTCAATATCAGACATAGGTTGACCGTCGTCGTATCGTGCCGACATCATTAAGCTTAAAATATCTTGTCGATTTTCGTATTTATTAGCTTTGCGCTCTCTTATTAAAGCATAAATTAACTCATCAATTTTTTGAATTTCGCGCGTCATCCAACCCCACGGACTAAAGGCACCAAAATCTTTTTGTAGAAACCCGAAGAACAACGAACTCGACATTAAAGGGGAACCCATAAAATCGAGAAGCGAACTGAGTCTTCGTTGTATTTCTGTTAGTACATTTCCTTCATCTATACCAAATACAACTCTCAAAATTACTCGTAAAGAAATTTCCTGCATCGACGAACGAATATTAAAAGGTTTATTAACTTGCCAAGACTCCATTACAGAAAGTGTAATTTCACGAATTGCATCGCCATACGCGCGCATTCTATCACCATGAAAAGGAGGTGTTAAAAGTTGACGTTGTTCCAAGTGACGCTCACCATCCAAAAGTAGTAAAGAATTGGCGCCGACTAAAAACTTCAAAAATCGATTGCCTCTACCAGCTTCAAAATAACTTGCATCAGCGGTATAAATTTGTTGTAAAGCTTGGGGATGACTAAAGTAAACTATGTGATTTCCGCTTTTATTACGTAGAGTTAAAGTATCACCATATGCTTTTGCATAGTCTTCCATGTACTTAACAGGCTGAAAAACTAACTTCATCATACGTAGCAACGGTGCCGTAGAAGGGCCATCAGGCAAATTATATGTAGCGACCATAATTACAACTCAAGATTCACGCACTCTTTAATCATATCGTGGGCGCCTAAAAACCGGGTTTCTATGCAAAATCTTCGTTTTGATTACGATATCGAAAAAGAAACCCGGTTTCTTGTATATTTAATGTTAGTCAGCACAGAAGTGAGTATGGACGTGCCGAAAATCATCGCGGTTGTAAATGGTAAAGGCGGAGTTGGTAAAACTACTACCGCAATTAATCTGGCGGCAACTTTTTCTCGTAACCATACAGTGCTTCTTGTGGATGCTGATATTCAGGGTTCAGCAAGTTGGTGGTTTGGACGCAGCCAGAAAGGAATGGGGTTTGACCTATCCCAAGACACAAATTCAAAACTTTTAGGTCATTTACGTTCTATTAAAGGTTACGATTTAGTAATAGTAGATACACCTCCAGCGCTACAGTCAGAAGCTTTGGCGGCAGTTGTGGATGTTGCCGATTATTTGGTTTTACCCACACCTCCGGCGCCAATGGACTTAGCTGTTCTTGTTGATACAGTAAAAACAGCAGTGACTCCTGCGCGAAAGCCATATAGAGTCTTGCTTACCAAAGTAGATACACGAAGTTTAGGAGAAGCACTGGAAGCACAAAACACTTTATTGCAATTAGGTATACCCGCTTGTAATGCGTTTGTTCGTATTTATAAAGCTCATGAACGTGCTGCACTCGAAGGTGTAGCAATTACAGAATGGCGGGGAAAAAATGGACGCGAGGCAGAATCAGACTACCGTCGCGTCGCCGAAGAAATACAGCGCGACTGGAGAAAATAATGGCTAGAAAAAGACTTGCTGACTTAGTACAAGAAGAAGCAAATAAAGATACTGCTGATAGTACAAAGGCATCTGTAATAGATGTGACTGCTACACCCGTAGAAGAATTATCAGAACAGGAAAGTGTAAACGAAGAAAATAATACAGAAGGAACTCATTTAAGTAAAGCCGACTTGGAAGTAACAATTCAAGAATTGAATGAATTAATAGCGCAAGTTCATCAAAGCGAGGCTAATCTAAAAAACCAAGTTGAGCAGCTACAATCTGCTTTATCCGAACAAAAAGAATTGTCTAAGCGTTCCGAAAAAGCTTTAGCCGAACAAAAAACTTCATCTGAGCGTTCCGAAAAAGAGCTTAAAGAAGCCAAAAAAACTGCATTGCAGCTAGCAGAAGCAAATTCACAGCTATCAGCAGAAATTGAAGAACTCAAGCAAACTGTAGCTTTATTAGAGCAACAAAGGCAACCTCAACAACAGCGTCCTCAAGCTAAAGAGAAACCACCTGCTATCACAAAGGCGCCAATATCTTACAGAAAATCATATGGAACACTCGAAAGGTTACAAGTTCAACCATCAGTAGAACAAACACATTCCTCTGATACTTCATCACCGATGTGGTTACTTGATTAGTAGAAAGTGCTGAGTGCTGAGTGCTGAGTATTGAGTGCTGAGTGCTGATTTTTTGTGCTGAAGTATCTGTTCTCAATTTATAATTAACACTGTATTTTATATTATAGACGTGAGGTTTTTTAACCAAAGCGCCTATTTATGCTGTTTCAGGCAAGTAATTAAACTTCTGTTCTCTGTAATCAAATTCAAACAAGTTACTTTGAACGAACCCACTAATTACTCAAAACTCAGCACTCAGCACTTTCCACTCAATAGCTATAGCTCTCATGTACAATTTTTTACCAATTGCCTACTTTGAAGATAATTTTATACCTTTTTCGGATGCAAAAATATCTATAGCCACCCACGCACTACATTATGGAACAGGAGCATTAGGAGGACTACGTGGAATTCCTGACCCGCAAGATTCTACACGAATATTGCTATTTAGACTCGACCGTCATTGTCAAAGATTGAGTACCAGCGCAAAATTTCTCCATTACGACATATCAGCCGAAAAAATTGAAGAAACTATTATTGAATTTATTAAGAAAAATCAACCATCAACATCATTTTATATCCGTCCTTTTGTATATACTGCTGATTTGGGAATAGCTCCACGACTGCATAGTATTAAAAAAGACTTTTTTGTTTATGGTTTAGAACTAGGTGAATATTCATCACCCACAGGCGTTACATGTCGAATTAGTTCATGGTATCGTCAAACAGACGTAAGTTTTCCATTACGTGGAAAAATTAGCGCAGCCTATATTACTTCATCGCTGGCAAAAACCGAAGCTGTAGAATCTGGGTTTGATGAAGCAATTTTGATGAATTCCCAAGGCAAAGTTAGCGAAGCTTCGGGAATGAATATTTTTATTGTGAGAAATGGGCAAATATTTACACCTGGATTCGAGCAAGATATATTAGAGGGAATCACCCGTGATAGCGTTATGAAATTAGCTGGCGATTTAGGATTTAAGGTCATTGAAAGACCCATTGATAAATCGGAGCTATTTATTGCTGATGAAGTCTTTTTGTGTGGTACTGCTGCTAAAGTTTTGCCTGTTCTCCAAATAGAAAACTTCAAGTTACCTGAAAGTAGACCGATAACAGAAAAATTGCGCGATAAATTTACGGCAATTACCGAAAATCGTGACCCTAAATATCAAGATTGGGTATTTCCTGTTTCTCTATAACTTGTAAGGTGGGCAGTGCCCACCATACATTAAAATTCTAATAAATGTTGTGCGACTATTTGCGGTTGTTCTAAATGTGGAACATGTCCAGAATCTTGAATCCAAATTAGTTTACTATTGGGAATCGCGCGCTTAAATCTTTGAGCATCTTTCGTACCTAATATTTTATCGTCATCACCCCACAATATAAGTGTAGGCTGTTGAATTTCTGATAGCTTTGTAAATCTAAACGCACCATAGCCACCACTCTTTGTAAAAGCGATTAATGCAGTGTTCCAATTAGGCATTTCTAAGTGTAGGGTTGCACAAAGTTGAGCATCTATTGTTGCTAACTCTTTATTTTTGTAAGCTGCACGAGAAATACTTTGGCGGACTTTTGGACTACGTAAGAAATTAGCCGCGAGTGTATCTAAAGGTGGGAACATAAATTTTACCAGTGGTGAATTACCCACTAAACCCGCGCTATCTATTAATACTAATTTTTCAACTGCTTCTGGATAAGTCAACGTGAAATCAAGTGCTGCGGCGCCACCCATTGAGGCGCCGACTAAAATTACTGGTTTATTAATTAAACTTTTCCAAAAGTGGTATAAATGGGTTTTTATCGCTACCTGGCTAAATTTAACACCCGATAGTCTGTCAGTAAATCCGAACCCTAGTAAATCAACAGCCCAAGTTTCGTTCTTTTCGCTGAGAATAGGTAAAAGGCGCCGAAACTCTAGTGCCGAACTATCAAACCCGTGAATCAATAAAAAAGGAGTGCCTCCACTACCTTGATGTACGTAGGCAGTAGTGATTGGTTGATTACTCAGGGGAGTGATAACTTCTGCTTGTTCGATTTTTTGCGCTATAGCAATTGAAGCTGACTCAACTAACTGCTCAACTGTAGCGGGTAAAAACTTTGGAAATGGAAATTGCTCTACACCAAAAGAAGACATTTACGGTAAAAGCACATAAAAATTAACTATTGATTTATTTTACCACTACTCAACGTATAATTGTTTCACTTTCATTTTTGTGTAGTGGAGCGGGTAATGCCACAGGCGGTTGGAGCAATTGAAACACTTGGTTTTCCTGCTGTACTAGCGGCAGCAGACGCTATGGTAAAATCTGCTGAAGTGACTATTGTTTATTATGGTATAGCAGAAAGTGGGCGCCTAATAGTTGTGGTGCGTGGACAAGTCGCAGAAGTTCAGCGCGCCGTAGAGTCTGGTATAGAAGCAGGCAATCAAACTTTTGGAGGTGAAGTTATAACTTACTTTGTAATTCCAAACCCTCCAGAAAATATAGAAACCGTTTTGCCAATTCATTTTACCAGTAAATCTGAACCTTTCAGAATCTTTTAGAGTAGTGAGTGCTGAGTAGTGAGTGCTGAGTGCTGAGTAATAACTATGCTTGTCTTAAATATAAAGACTTTGAACTTTGCTTATTAGTACTTTCTACTCAGCACTCAGCACTCAGCACTTTCCACTCATTACTCAGCACTCAGCACTTAACACTGTACAATAAATTCCTAACGCTAAATAATTTTATTGATATAGGAGATTATCAATGCCACTACAGGCAGTTGGCGCACTAGAAACCAAGGGGTTTCCTGCTGTTCTTGCAGCAGCAGATGCAATGGTAAAGGCTGGACGAGTCACACTTGTTGGTTACATACGAGTTGGTAGCGCACGCTTTACAGTTAATATTCGTGGAGATGTGTCAGAAGTTAAAACAGCTATGGCTGCTGGTATTGAAGCGGCAGAAAGTTGTCATGGTGGAACTTTAGAGTCATGGGTAATTATTCCACGTCCTCATGAAAACGTCGAAGCTGTTCTGCCTATTGCCTACACTGACCAGGTAGAGGAGTATCGACTGTCTGTAGAGAATCCAATAATACGTAGAAGTTAAAAAGCAGCCAAGCTTCCGTACTTATTACGAGCGTAACAGTTTGCACACAAAGTACCCTTATGGGTACTTTTAAATTCCAACCTTTTTTTTAAGAATTATTGAAGTAAGCCATAAACAATCCCAAAAATGAACAAATCATAAACTTATACACTGAGGAAAGCTAAATCTTTGTTAATTAAACTAAGATTGGGTTACAGAAGAGTTATATAGTATAAAAGCTATCTCTAATTTTTTATCTACGCAGGTCAAAAGAGCGTGAAACATAAAGCGCTTTAATTTCGTCGTGCTATTGATGGCTTTTAAAATCCTAGAAACCGGGTTTCTTTATCGACATCTGGTAATAAAAAACGATTTTGGCGTAAAAACTCGGTTTCTTAATATATCAACAAAACCATGTTTACAAAACTTAATATAACTACAAACCGTCAAAATATCTGGGATAAATCGAACTATACACTTCCGTGAAGGAGAAAAAAATCTAAAAATCTCTAAATCATTGCATAAATTACATAAGTCCGAACGTAATTAAAATGTGTAGTGGTAAATCTAGTAATGTATATTATCTCTGGTTGGGTGCAGCTGCCAGTTAAAAGACTCTAAGTGGGATAACAGGGGGTTGTGATGCAAACTTTAAGACAGGGTTTTGAGGAGTGCAATCTCGCAATGGAAACAATTGCGGAAAAACTGGCTTCATACTGGCACTCACGCTTGGCTGCTGAGTGTTCAGAACAAAGCGTAGCAAATAAAGAAAGTATTGTTAATTGGTTGCTTGGAAGTGATAAAACACGCTATGAAGAACTAAGTCTCAAAGATTTAGATATTGCCAAGCAAGCAATGGAGTATCGCTTCAAAAT
>ERZ1066136.1368-NODE-1368-length-12697-cov-13.806202_pt1 | contig 12697 bp, 3 predicted proteins | sample MGYA00382783_ERZ1066136 | MGnify/ENA primary metagenome ERZ1066136 (study PRJEB33369, sample SAMEA5778366) | biofilm metagenome | biome: Industrial cooling water; feature: Water cooling tower basin; material: Biofilm | place: United Arab Emirates | collected... | reverse complement strand
CGTGCGACGATCCCGTGCGACGATCCCGTGCGACGATCCCGTGCGACGATCCCGTGCGACGTTTCCGTGCGCAGTCCGTGCCCGGTTTGCGTGCCCCGTGCTCGTGGACGAGGATCGTGCTGCCTACCGGAGCCGCGGCAAGGCGCCCCGGTGCGCTGCACCATCGTTGACGGGCATCCCTCCCCAATCAGTCACGCAGAGCCACCCGGGTGCCTGCCTCTGGGGCGCCCCCACGGTTCCCCAGGGCCAACGTTTTCGAAGTCGGAGACCCGATCTGAGCTCGTGCGAAAGCTCTGATCCGCGCTGCATGCCGGGGCTGCATGCCGGCGCTGCACGCCCGTGCTGCACGCCGGCGCTGCACAGCGGCCGTCGCCTTCCAGCCATCGCGCCACAACCCGCCTTCCGACGCCAAGCTTGCTCCGCTCAGGAGCTCGCGAACTCCGCCCCCCGCATCGTCCCTCGCGCCCACTTATCGTGCTTCGACTTCGTCAATGCACCAGGACTCGAGAAGGCAGCTCCTGCTCCGCCTTTAGCAGCCCGCGATCCACGACCTTGAGGCACGGCCTTGCTCGGCCAGGGCAACCGGTGCCCTGGCTCCTCGAGCGGGCCAGGACGCCAGCTGGCGCTTTGGTTCCGGTGCTGAGAGTCTGCGCCGCCCCCTCCACCAGCCGGTTTGCGGGATGCTCGATCCAGCCCTCTTGAACATTCCGGCTCCCCCGGGCCGGTGCAAAGCCATCCAGCCGTGTCGTTCGACCCGATGTGTCCCGTGACTCGTCCCCGAGTTGCGGCCCGCGCAGGCACCCCCGGTAGGTTCATCCAATGGAAACAGATCCGCCGACACCAACGCGGGGACTGAACCAGGGGTACAGTGCCTGAAGCACTTCGCGGCGATCCGACGGGGCCTGGGGAGGCAGGAGTGCGCGACAGGGAGGCCCCTCAGAAGCAAACGCCAGCCCGTTGGGGCGCATGGCCAATTGCAAAAAAAAGCGGGCCGCCCCGAAGGACGGCCCGCTGGAAGACCCCGGCGATACCTACTTTCGCGCTGATGCACTATCATCGGCAGCTCCTGCTTGACGACCGTGTTCGGAATGGGAACGGGTATGACCAGGAGCTCATTGACACCGGGATTACGGTGGCACGGCCCGGAGGCCGTGCTGAGGGGGAGGTGAGTTGGAAACGGGAAACTTTGCAACCGATCCTGTTCGTTGGCCGCGGAGCGGACAAGGAAAAGGATGGTCAAGCCGATCGTCCGATTAGTACCGGTAAGCTGAACGCTTTGCAGCGCTTACACCGCCGGCCTATCAACCTGGTAGTCTTCCAGGGGACTGGTAGGGATGACTAGTTTTGGAGAAGGCTTCGCGCTTAGATGCATTCAGCGCTTATCCGTTCCGACCATAGCTACCCAGCTGTACCACTAGCGTGATAACTGGCGCACCAGAGGGTCGTCCACCCCAATCCTCTCGTACTAGGGGCAAACCTCCGCAATCATCCTACACCCACGCCAGATAGGGACCGACCTGTCTCACGACGGTCTAAACCCAGCTCACGTGCCGCTTTAATTGGCGAACAGCCAAACCCTTGGGACCTCCTTCAGCCCCAGGATGCGACGAGCCGACATCGAGGTGCCAAACCGCATCGTCGATATGAACTCTTGGATGCGATCAGCCTGTTATCCCCGGAGTACCTTTTATCTGATGAGCGACGGCCCTTCCACTCGGAATCCGCCGGATCACTAGGACCTACTTTCGTATCTGCTTGAGCTATATCTCTCGCAGTCAGGCGCACTTATACCCTTACGCTCTACGCGCGATTGCTAACCGCGCTGAGTGCACCATCGTGCTCCTCCGTTACTCTTTTGGAGGAGACCGCCCCAGCCAAACTGCCCACCTGACACGGTCCATGGCCCGGATTCACGGTACCACGTTAGAGACCTATCATGCAGAGAGTGGTATTTCACCAACGACTCCACTGAGCCCGAGAGCCCAGCTTCACAGTCTCCCACCTATCCTACGCACTACATGACAAGACCCAATATCAGGCTACAGTTAAGGTTCACGGGGTCTTTCCGTCTTGACGCGGGAATGTGGCATCTTCACCACAGCTACAAGTTCGCCGAGCCTGCTGTTGAGACAGTGCTCCAATCGTTACGCCTTTCGTGCGGGTCGGAACTTACCCGACAAGGAACTTCGCTACCTTAGGACCGTCATAGTTACGGCCGCCATTCACCGGGGCTTCGATTCGGAGCTTCGCTTGCGCTAACCCCTCCTGTTAACCTACCGGCATTGGGCAGGCGTCAGTCTGTATACGGCGTCTTTTGGACTTTGCACAGACCTGTGTTTTTAGTAAACAGTCGTCAGAGCCATTTCTCTGCGGCCCCCTCAGGCTTCAATCGTGCTGACCTACACCTGAAAGGGCGCCCCTTATCCCGAAGTTACGGGGCTAATTTGCCGAGTTCCTTAACAGCAGTTCTCTCGAGCGCCTTAGGATTCTCACCTCACCCACCTGTGTCGGTTTTGGTACGGACGCCGACTCCACTCCCTAGAGGATTTTCTCGGCACTCGGTCCAGTGAATTCGCCTTGCGGCTCTACATCACCTCCGGGTTTATGCGTGCGGATTTACCTACACGCCCCCCTCGGGCTTGTACGCACTAATCTGACAGTGCGATCACTTTTCCTCGCGCTTCCCCCCATCGGTCGAACGTGTGTCAGCGGTACAGGAATATTAACCTGTTGTCCATCGACTACGCCTTTCAGCCTCGTCTTAGGGTCCGACTAACCCTGGGCGGATTTACCGTGCCCAGGAAACCTTGGGTTTGCGGCGAGCAGGATTCTCACCTGCTTTATCGCTACTTATTCCGGCATAATCACTTCCTGAGCGTCCAGGTGTCGTTACCGTCACCCTTCACTCGCTCGGAACGCTCCCCTACCCATCCAGGATGGCACGCCATCCTCGATGCCGAGGCTTCGGTTAGATGCTTAGTCCCGCTAATTTTCGGCGCAGAGTCTCTCGACCAGTGAGCTATTACGCACTCTTTAAATGATGGCTGCTTCTAAGCCAACATCCTGGCTGTCTTAGAGACTCCACTTCCTTCTATACACTTAGCACCTATTGGGGACCTTAGCCGTCGGTCTGGGTTCTTGCCCTCTCGTCCACGAACCTTATCGCTCGTAGACTGACTCCCTGGATACGGATCGTAGTATTCGGAGTTTAGTTGGGAAGGGTATCCCGAAGGACCCCTGACCCATTCAGTAGCTCTACCCCTACGATCTATTACCAGAGGCTAGCCCGAAAGCTATTTCGGGGAGAACCAGCTATTTGCAAGTTTGATAAGCCTTTCACTCCTACCCACAAGTCATCGGAACAGTTTTCAACCTATACCCGTTCGGGCCTCCACGGACTGTTACATCCGCTTCACCCTGCTCATGGGTAGATCACTTGCTTTCGGGTCTACTCCGCCTGACTTGAATCGCGCTATTCACACTCGGTTTCCCTTCGGCTCCGGACCTGAGGCCCTTAACCTTGCCAGACAGAGTAACTCGCCGGATCATTATGCAAAAGGCACGCCGTCAGCCATTGCTCCGAGGAGCCATAGGCCTCCGACCGCTTGTAAGTACATGGTTTCAGGTACTATTTCACTCCCCTAATAGGGGTACTTTTCACCTTTCGCTCGCGCTACTATTACGCTATCGGTCGTTCGGTAGTATTTAGCCTTACGGGGTGGTCCCCGCGGATTCACACCAGGTTTCCCGTGTCCGGTGCTACTCGGGATCCCTACGGAAGATCATTCACTTTCGATTACGGGGCTGTCACCCTCTGCGGCCGGCTTTCCCACGCCGTTCTTCTAGCGAATGATTTTTTGACTTCCTTGGGCTAGTGCATCGCCCTGTAGGTCCCACGACACCGACATAGCAACGCTGCACGCTTGGCACTATGTCGGTTTAGGCTCTTCCCCGTTCGCTCGCCGCTACTAGGAGAATCGAGTTTTCTTTCTCTTCCTGCAGTTACTTAGATGTTTCAGTTTTCTGCGTTACCACCGCTTTCGCGGCCTCGAGGGATGAACCTCGAGCGGTTTCCCGATCTGGGAGATCTCCGGATCACAGCCTGCTTAACGGCTCCCCGAAGCTTATCGCAGTTAAGCCACGTCCTTCTTGGGCTCCGAACGCCTAGGCATCCACCATGTACCCTTTGTAGCTTGACCTAAGTCCTTTCGAACTGGTTGCTCGTTTGCCACATTTCCAACTCACCTTGTTTTCAAAGAGCCCGAGCGCAGCGGAGCTGCTCTCGGTGATCATGCCTGCTACCTGGTCGGTCGAACCGCGTCGAGGGGGGTCTGGAGGCGAAGGGACTCGAACCCATGACCCCCTGGTTGCAAACCAGGTGCTCTACCAGCTGAGCTACGCCCCCTTGTGCGGAGCGAGTTCGACCCAGCTCTGGAGGTCCTCTTGGAGGGTGGCCCAGATCTGGCATCCGCAGCGCGTTGCTGCGGAACCTAGCGGCCCCCGGGCAAGGCCCAGGGGAACCAGGTGGTGGGCCTGATTGGATTTGAACCAACGACCTCCCGCTTATCAGGCGGACGCTCTAACCAACTGAGCTACAGGCCCCGGACCTGGAGAGCGCTTGGGGCGCACATGCAGGGATCTGGAGTCTGGCGCCGCCTGGGAGGTGCAGCGAACCAGAGGACCTGGTTGCAGGCTGATGTAAGAAAGGGTGGCCCAAGAATCCAAGCAGGCATTCCTATGCTCGCGCTGATCCAGCGGGGGTACCGCCCCCTGCGCGACCCCGAAGGGAGTGCAGGGCGCAGCGCCGAAGCGCTGCGGGTCAGGTCTAGCTATCCGCTAGAAAGGAGGTGATCCAGCCGCAGGTTCCCCTACGGCTACCTTGTTACGACTTAGTCCCAATCACGGAGCTTGCTTTCGGCGCCGTCCTCCCGAAGGTTGGACATAGCGACTTCGAGCGCTCTCCGCTCTCGTGGCTTGACGGGCAGTGTGTACAAGGCTCAGGAACATATTCACCGCGTCATGGCTGATACGCGATTACTAGCGATTCCGGCTTCATGCAGGCGAATTGCAGCCTGCAATCCGAACTGGGGTCTGCTTTCTGAGATTGCCTTCACCTCGCGGCTTTGGAACCCTTTGTACAGACCATTGTAGCACGTGTGTAGCCCTGGCCATAAGGGCCATGATGACTTGACGTCGTCCCCACCTTCCTCCGCCTTAACAGCGGCAGTCTCGCTAGAGTCCCCGGCTTTACCCGCTGGTAACTAGCAATAAGGGTTGCGCTCGTTACGGGACTTAACCCAACATCTCACGACACGAGCTGACGACAGCCATGCAACACCTGTTCACGTTCCTGTCCCCGAAGGGACCGTCACCCCACTTTCATGGGGCTAATCCGTGTATGTCAAGGCCAGGTAAGGTTCTTCGCGTTGCTTCGAATTAAACCACATGCTCCACCGCTTGTGTGAGCCCCCGTCAATTCCTTTGAGTTTTACCCTTGCGAGCGTACTCCCCAGGCGGGGCACTTAACACATTAGCTACGGCAAAGAAGACCATAGGTGTCCCCTTTACCTAGTGCCCATAGTTTACGGCTAGGACTACCGGGGTATCTAATCCCGTTTGCTACCCTAGCTTTCGCACCTCAGCGTCAGATACGGTCCAGTGAGCCGCTTTCGCCACCGGTGTTCCTCCAGATATCTATGCATTTCACCGCTCCACCTGGAGTTCCACTCACCCCAACCGTCCTCGAGCCACCCAGTATCGGATGCAGTTCCTGAGTTGAGCTCAGGGATTTCACATCCGACTTAGGAGACCGCCTACGTGCGCTTTATGCCCAGTGATTCCGAGCAACGTTTGCACCCTCTGTCTTACCGCGGCTGCTGGCACAGAGTTAGCCGGTGCTTCCTCTCGCTTTAGTCAGTTTTCCTATAGCGTGACAGCAGTTTACGACCCAAAGGCCTTCATCCTGCACGCGGTGTCGCTCCGTCAGGCTTTCGCCCATTGCGGAAGATTCTCGACTGCAGCCTCCCGTAGGAGTCTGGGCAGTGTCTCAGTCCCAGTGTGACAGGTCGTCCTCTCAGACCTGTTAGCCATCATCGCCTTGGTGAGCCGTTACCTCACCAACTAGCTAATAGCCCGCAACCCCCTCCCCGAGCAGCCGAAGCCATTTACCGAAGGGATGATGCCATCCCCGCGGGCCATCCGGCATTACCCGCCGTTTCCAGCGGTTATTCCAGTCTCGAGGGTAGGTTGGTTACGTGTTACTCACCCGTCCGCCGCTTTACTCGTCCGAAGACTTTCGCGCTCGACTTGCATGCCTAATCCACACCGCTAACGTTCGCTCTGAGCCAGGATCAAACCCTTCAAAAGTTTGTCTTGCTCTTTGGAGTTTGTTTTGAGGCCGTGACTCCCGGGTAAGGGAGGCTCGGGACACACCCCGGACGCCGGCTAAGCATCCGAGAGGCCACCGAGCAGGCCAATGCTCGCTTGGTTTTTCGTGGGCCACCCTTGTTTTCAAAGAGCTGCCGGCCGTGGGGCCGGTTTCCCCAACCGCGGCCGAGGCCAGGCGGAGGGGCTGTTCTGTGGGGCCGCCTAGGACAGGCGGACTCAGCGAAAGAGCTGCACCCTGGGGGGGGCGCGTCCCCCGTCGTTCGCGGCCTCGCTTTCGCTGGCCGGCGTTCGATCGGGAGGCGGAATAATAGGGACGCGCGGCCGGGCGTCAAGCGCCTGGCCCCGGTTTCTGAGGCTTTTTTTGAAGGTTTACCTAAGTCCCTGCCCAGAAAGGGTTTACGAGCTGCCGGTTCCTTCCCGAAGCTGCGCCCCCCCGCCCCCAGGGCCTTTTTGGCGCCCCTGCCCCCCCCCTCGGCAGTGGCAGCGGTGGCCACCGGGGCGGGGCAAACCGGCCCCGACCCCGCGGCGGGTATTGCAGGCGCCTGTCTCGCCCCGCGGCGACCGGCCGCGCAAGGGGCCCAGGGTACGGTCGCGCCGCGGCTCCTAAAGTCCTGCTGATAAAGGACTTAGGGCACGTTCAGGCTCTGCAAAGCGAGCTCCCGACGCCCTTTTCTGCCCGCTCAGGCACCCGCGGGACCCCACCCGGCCCCCCTGGTCGGTGGCAGGGCGGGGTTCTGCTGGCTTCGCTCCATCGGCCAGGCCTGGCCCGCTGCTTCCCCGGACGCACCACAACGGCGCCCCCCCCCGGCGCGCAGCCTGCCCACCCCTTTGGGGAGGCGGCCTTCGGCAGGGGGCTTGGCGCTGGGCTGCGGTCGTGCCCCTGCGTCGCGGCTCGAGCGCGGCTCAGTTCGCTCGGGTCATGCCGAACAGGGCGGCATCGGATGCACAGGCGGGGGCTTGACCATCTGTGCGCCCCTAGCGGGCGGCCCGGCAGGCGAAAGCCCTGGAGATTTGTTGTTTAAGCAGTTTTCTGCGATTTGCACGTTGACGACCACCGCCGATGGATCGCTTTTGGATCATTTGCCGGGGCGCTGCGCGAGTTGGGCTGCGCTGGCCCATTCAAGGCGCAGCTTTTGCCCAGCACGCTCGCCTCTAGCTGCTGCTTCGATGCGCAAGGCGCAGCCTAGGCTCCGGATGGACATCCATCCACGGAGCTTCCCGTCGAACATCCGGTCAATAGCGGCTTTTGCGGGGGCTGCCCATTGGGTGTTTTTGTCTTTGATGCGGAGATCGCACGTTGCCCGCACAGCCTGAGGCCGGGGTCAGACCTTGTGGCGGCGCGCTCGGTGGCTCCCATATCGGTCAGCGCCGGGACCCGCGGACCGCAGCCAAACCTTGATCAAGTGGGTCGGGGCGCTCGCTGTTGCGGGGGTCTTCTCGCGCAGAGCGACGGCTGCGGCTCGGCAGCGCCCGAGGCCCGCAGCCAGAGCTCCGGGGGCTGCATGACCTGGCAGGTCGCGGTGTGGGGTGGGTCTCATCCGGCCGGGGGGTGCTGCCCTGAAGCCGCTGGCCCCACAGCGGGTTGCCTCCGCTGGCCCGCCCCCGCCCTTGGCCTCGTCCGCTCCGCTGAACGGCCCTGCCTGGGACCGGAGCTTGTTGGCCGAAACCGAGCGCAGTATTCCCCAGCCGAGGGTCCCGCTCGACGCCGGCCCCCTCCCCCGCCGTGGGCCCGAGCGGTCGCCGGCCCGCTTGCATCCCAAACCACGCCGGCAACCCGGTCCCGACGCAAGCCCCGCCCACCTCAGGCCCGAAGCGGCCGCCAGCACGGCAGGGCAGCCCATGCCCGCTGCGAGGCTCGGCCGCTCAAATCCGCGGGCCTCCGGGCTGGGGCCTGGCGGTCCCCATGCATCGGGGGGGGGCTTGCCGCCACCACCCGGGTTCGCGGCGAGGCCTGGCAAAAGTCGACCCGCTCCGGGAGTCCCAGGGAGCTCCCCTCAACCCCTGCGACCTGCGGCCAGCCTGTGTCCGCTCAGAGTCCCCAAAGCCGCCGGGGACCGGCCCTAGGTCCGCGGGGCGCCCAAGCCTCGAGCGCCCCGCGGCCGGATTCCCTCGGCCGGATTCCGCCGCGGTCAGGCCCGAACGAGTACGCGGGCGCCCACCGGCAGGGTCTGGAACAGCTGCAGCACCTTCTCGTTGGTCATGCGCACACAGCCCTGGCTGGCGGCCTGCCCGACGGTTTCGTCTTCCCAGGTGCCGTGGAACCCGTAGCTGAGGTCCTTTTCCTCTTTGGGGGCGTCCGGCCGGCGCCAAGCCAGCCAGTGGGTTCCGAGGGGATTGTCGGGATGTCCGTAGGGCACTTCTTTTTTCCCGCGCGGGAAGTGCATCGGCTCCGGCTGCTTGGTGCCGATAACGAATTCGCCCAACAGGGTTTCCTCACCCGGCTTGCCTACGCCCACCTGCCATCCGTCCACGACCTGCTCGCCGATGAAGTAGAGCAGCCAGCGCTTGTCGACATCGACCAACACGTGCACCGGATCGGTCGGCACGCGCAGCTTCATGCCCGGTTGCAGGACATCGGACTTGAGGCCGTTGACGCGCTGGATCAATTCGGTGTTGACGCGCAGGCCCGGGTGGCTGACCTCGAGCTTCTTGCGCAGCTTGATCAGGGAGTCGCCGGGCTCGACCACCAGCTCCACGGCGGCCCAGGAAGCTTTGGGATTCCAGCGATACTGCTTCTGCAGCTCGCGCAGCTCGACCATGGTCGTTTCCATGGCGGCCGCATCCATGGGCCAGGTGCTGTCCAGCAGTCCCATCAGCAGGCGTGTGTAGCTGGAGCTGGCCTCGGCCAACAGGTTGGCCGCAGTCTGGCGGCGGGCGAGCTCGCGGCTGAAGGCGAGCCAAAGGCCCCGCAACAGCGTCTCGTGGGCGTTGTTCCCCTCGGGCAAAGCGATCTGATCGGCGCCCGCGGACTGCAGGCCGAAAAACATGGCCACGAGCTTCTGTTCCGGCTCGCCGAGCAGGCCATTGGCGTGCAGCTGGGTCGCCTTTTCGCGGCTCGCTTCGACGCGGCCGAACAGGCCGTCGATGAAACAGCCGGCCAGGGCGGCGCTGGGGCCGGCCAGGGCTGGACGCGCTTGCTCCAGCTGCGCGCGCAAGGCGGCCTCGTCCCGGCCGAAAGCGAAGCTTGCCGCCAGTTGGTTCACAGCCGGGGCCACGGGGCCCAAAGCGCCGGGCAGCGGGTTGGGGGTGAACGGGCCGCCCTTGGGGACGCTGGCGGCCACGGGCTCGACCGGCTCGGCGCTGGGCGCCGTCGCGGGTTCGGCCGCGGGGGCGGCGGGCGGATCGGTCACCACCTGCGGGGCCGGCGAAGCCTCGGAGCCAGGGGCCAGCGTTTCCCCATGGGGGAAGAAGCGCAGGAAGGCCCACGCGAGCAGACCGCAAACCACGACCAGGAAGAACGAACGCATGGCGGAGACGCTGTCGGAGCCCAGGCGCGGAGGCGCCGGAGGGTGGATGATTGCAGGCCCGGCGTCGACCGGCTAGTGCCGACCCGGCAGCCAGCCCGCGGATGGTCGCAAAGTCAGGCGACCGTCGGGCTTGCGCGTCCCGGCCGCGGGGACGGCGGGGGCGGCCGGCTCCCGCCGTGGCAGCGCCGCAGCTGGCCGGCCCCCTCTGCACCGGGCCGCGCTCAGGACGGCCTTTGGGCAGCCACAGCCGTGCGCGCCCAGGCCTAGCTCGGGGGTCGCCGGCGCTCCCCCTGGAGACCGAGGCGCGCTCGAGCGGCCGTTCGCGCGCAGGGCCCCAAGGCTCGCGGGCCCGCCGAGGCCCGCTCCCGGGTCGCCCGCTTCAGGCGTCCGGAGCGTTCCCGGGGAGCGGATCCCGTCGGGGAGCACCCGCCGCCGGAGACCGAGCCCAAGGGAGCGACCCAGCCGTGCCGTGTCGGGCGTGAACCCAATCCCGCTCGCCAATGTGGGCTGTACATGGGGCAGGAATGCTGCCCGCATCGAAGGGAGCCCGCGTGGAGGTCATTAGGAAAGAGGTTTGTCTGCCGAATCACGAGCGCAGCCAGGCCGAAGGCGAAGATAGCACACGAGAAACCGGGCAACAGGCCGGGGCCGCGCCGGCTCGGGCCTTGGGCCTGGGGCGGTCCGAGCGGCTGAGGCCGGCCCGAGGCACGGGGGCTCGGTCTCCGGCAAGGTCATGGCCTGCGATCCAGGCCCGGGGCTTCCGTGCGGAGGAGCGAGCGGACTCGAGGACGCGGGAGGCCGGGTCGGCCGGGCCCACGCGAACGCACGCGGGCGGGTCGATACCGTCCGAACGCCGAGGCGGAAGCGTGTGCGCAGCGCGGGAGCCTGCCGAAGCCCGGGAAGCAGCGGCCTGCGGCCTCGGGTCGGTCCGGCAGCCCTAGCGCCCACCCCGCAGGGCTTCGAGGCGGTCGGCCCAGCGCACCGCCTCGAGGCCCGCCGAGCCCGGGACCCTGGGCGCCAGCCCATCCAGACAGGCCAGCGCGAAATCCGCCAGCTCCGCCTGCAGCGGCCGGGGCTCCCCTTCGAAGGTCACCGTCTGCTCCAACCCGTCGGCGGTCAGGCGCCGAAGCGTGGCGCGCACCAAGTCGATCTCGATGCGGCCCGATTCGGCCTCGAGCTCGATCGCCCGCCGGGGCGTGCTCGAGGCGCGGTCCGCCAGGAGGTCCGCGTACCGGCCCCCGGGAAAATGCAGACGGGCATGCACCCGGTCGGCACCGGGGGGCGAGGGCGAGCGCAATTCAGCGGCCACCGGCGCGGCGGCGAACAGCGCAAGCGCCAGGTCGATGTCGTGCACCATCAGGTCGTGGACCACGCCCACTTCGCGCCCCCGCGGCCCGCTCGGCGTCGAGCGTTCGAAGGCGGCAGCCCGGGGCTCGATGCCGCGGCGCAGGCACCACAGGACCGGCGGTTGGAAGCGCTCGGAGTGACCCACGGCCAGCAGCGCCCGCCCCCGCGATGCGGCGGCGACGATCGCCTCGGCCGCGCGCAGATTCTCGGCCAGAGGCTTCTCGACCAGGCAGGCGACCCCGGCTTCCAGCAGCGGGATCGCCACCGCGCCATGGCGGTCGGCGGGGGTGGCGATGCTGACGGCATCGACCCGCCCGATCAGCTCGTGGGCGTCCGCGACCGCTATGGCCCCCAGGCGCTGCGCCAAGGGGGCGGCACGCACGGGATCCACATCGCACAGGGCCACCAGGCGCGCCCGCGGCTGGGCAGCCCAGATCTCGGCATGGAACCGGCCCAGGTGCCCAGTGCCGACCACGGCGACCCGCAGCGAGTCCGGCCGCATGGCGCTCAGACCGATTCGCCCAGGATGTCGCGGCGCCCCTGGCGCTGGAACTCTTCGCGCAGGGTCTCGCGGTAGCGGCCCTTGGGACCGAGCTCGGTCTTGCGCAGCGACTCGACCAGCATCTGGACCTCGGGCACCTGGGGAAACAGGGCGCTGACCTGGGCCAGCACTTCGCGCCGCGGGCGGTCGGCGCGCCGATCGCGGAAGATCAGGCGGAAGGCCTCGCGCACGGCGGCGATGCGCTCCGCAGGAACCCCGGAGCGTTTCAGGCCGACCACGTTGACACCGCGCACCCGGGGCTTGTGGCCTTCGAAGATCATGAACGGGGGCACGTCCTGCGGCATGCGCGTGACCCCACCCACGTAGGCGAACCGACCGATCGTGACGAAGTGGTGGGCTGCGGCGCCACCGGCTACGTTGGCCCGGTCTTCCACCAACACGTGCCCGGCGAGCAGCACGTTGTTGGCCAAGATCACGTGGTTGCGCACGTCGCAGTCGTGGGCCACGTGGCAGCAGGCCATCAGCAGGCAGTTGTTGCCGATGCGCGTGACGCCCCCACCCTTGACCGTGCCCCGGTTGATGGTGACGAACTCACGGATGGTGTTCTCGTCCCCGATCTCGAGGCGCGTCGCCTCGCCCCGGTAGGACAGGTCCTGGGGCGCCGTGCCCAGGGAAGCCGAACCGAAGATCACGTTCCGGTCGCCGATGCGCGTGTTCCCGGAGATGTTGATCTTGGGGCCGATGCGGTTGTCCGCCCCGATCCGGACCCGGCCGGCGATGGTCGCCTGGGGGCCGATCTGGGTGCGGTCGCCGATCGCCGTGCCTGCGGCGATGAAACAATGTGGGCCGATGGTGACATCGACGCCCAACTCGACGCCGTCCTCCAGGACGGCGGTCGGATGGATCTGGGTAGTCATCGAACGGAGCGGGCGGGCCAATACAGCCCTGAGTAGCCCCGGGAGACCTCCCGGGGGGAAAGAGGATAGCAGCGCCC
>ERZ1066136.1365-NODE-1365-length-12706-cov-11.594419_pt1 | contig 12706 bp, 13 predicted proteins | sample MGYA00382783_ERZ1066136 | MGnify/ENA primary metagenome ERZ1066136 (study PRJEB33369, sample SAMEA5778366) | biofilm metagenome | biome: Industrial cooling water; feature: Water cooling tower basin; material: Biofilm | place: United Arab Emirates | collected... | reverse complement strand
CCGCGAGGCCGCGGCCGCCGCGACCACCCCGCGCCCCAGCGCGCTGGAGCTGCAACTCGCGCTGGCCCGCGCCGGCGCGGGCGCGGGGCACGCCGATGCGGCCCAAGCGCTGCTGCAGCGCCTGGTTGGCTCGCTGGCGGGCCAGGCCGGGGCGGCCGCCCGGCTGCGGCAGCGCTGGGCCTGAACCCGGCGGCGCTGCAACGGCCTTGCAACGCCCGCGGCGCACGCTGCGGGCATGGACGATCCACCGGCCATGCCCGCCCCCGCCGCCGTGCCGCTGCCGCAGCAGCTGGAGCTGCGCCTGCACCTGCGGCGCCCGGGGGCGGACCGGCGCTGGAGCGCCGAGCTCACGCTGCCGGGCGCCGCGGGCCGCCTGGCCTTCCCGGACCTCGACGCGCTGGCGCGCTACCTCGCGCGGCTGGACCGCCCGCCCTGCGGGCTGCGTTGACTCCCGGCCGGCGCTACGATGCCGGCCCCGTCAGCACCCACAAACTCAGCACCATGAGCGACGTCCAGCAGCGCATCGACGAGATGGTCAAGGGCCACAAGGTCATGCTCTTCATGAAGGGCACGGCCCAGTTCCCGCAGTGCGGCTTCTCGGGCCGCGCCATCCAGATCCTCAAGGCCGCCGGCGCCAGCGGCGTGAGCACCTTCAACGTGCTCGAGGACGAGGAGGTCCGCCAGGGCATCAAGGACTACGCCAACTGGCCCACGATCCCGCAGCTCTACATCAACGGCGAGTTCGTCGGCGGCTCGGACATCATGATGGAGATGTACCAGTCGGGCGAGCTGCAGCAGCTGCTGGCCAAAGCCTGACGTGACCACGGCCCAGCCCGCCCGCCTGGTGGTGGGCATCAGCGGCGCCACCGGCGCGCTGTACCCGGTGATGCTGCTCAAGCGCGCGCGCGCGCTGGGCATCGAGACGCACCTCGTCGTCACGCCCTCGGGCGTGCTCAACGTGCACCACGAGCTGGGCCTGGCGCGCGGCGAGCTCGAGGCCCTGGCCGACCGCGCCTACGCGCCCGGCGACGTGGGCGCCTGCATCGCCAGCGGCAGCTTCGGCACCTCGGCCATGGTGGTGGCGCCCTGCTCGATGAAGACGCTGGCCGCCATCGCGCACGGCCTGTCGGACAACCTGCTCACGCGCGCCGCCGACGTCACGCTCAAGGAACGCCGGCGCCTGGTACTGATGGTGCGCGAGACGCCGTTCAACCTGGCCCACCTGCGCAACATGACGGCCGTCACCGAGATGGGCGGCATCGTCTACCCGCCGCTGCCGGCCTTCTACCTGAAGCCCGCCAGCATCGACGAGCTGGTGGCCGAGGGCGTGGAGCGCGTGCTGGCGCTGCTGGGCTTTGCCAGCGCCGCGCCCAGGGCCTGGCAGGGGCTGTAGCCACCCGCGGCGGCCCTCAGGCCGTCGGGATGTCCCACTGCCGGCGCGCGCCGAAGACGAGGTTCGGGTACTTGTCGCGGCCACGGCTGCCGTTGTAGCGGCCCAGGGCCATGAAGAGGTCGCCGCGCTCGCGCTCGAGGTAGTGGCGCAGGATCACGCAGCCGAAGCGCAGGTTGGTCTGCGTGTGGAACAGCCGGCGGTCGTCGCCGTCGCCGATCAGGCGCGCCCAGAACGGCATCACCTGCATGTAGCCGCGCGCGCCGGCCACGCTGATGGCGTACTTGCGGAAGCCGCTCTCCACCTGGATGAGGCCCAGCACCAGCGCCGTCTCCAGGCCCGCGCGGCGGCTCTCGTACCACACGGTCTCGAGGAACTCGATGCGCACGTGGTGCTCGGCCTTGCGGCGCTTGAGGCGGTCGCTGGCCGCGCCCAGCCAGCGCAGGTAGGCCAGGCGGTCCTCGGTGCGCGCGAAGCTGGGCTTGGGCGGGGCGCGGTCGGCCACCGCCGCCGACAGCGCGGTGCGCACGGAATCCGACAGCGGCTCCTCGAGCTGCGCGCCGGCGCGCGCGGCGCCGGGCAGCGCCAGCGCACCGGCCGCGAGCAGCAGCGCGCGGCGGGGCGGCGTCATCCCCGGAGGCGGGCCTTCACGCTGGCGGCCACCTCGGCCACGGCCACGGTGCTGGCGGCGGCCTCGCGGCGGCCCTGCACCTCCAGCTGGCCGGCCTTGAGGCCGCGGTCGGAGATCACCACGCGCAGCGGCACGCCGATCAGCTCCCAGTCGGCGAACATGGCGCCGGGGCGCTCGCCGCGGTCGTCGAGCACGACGTCGATGCCCATCGCGGCCAGCTCGTCGTGCAGGGCCTCGGCGGCGGCCTTCACCTCGGCGCTGCGGTCCATGCCGATGGGGCAGATCACGCACTCGAAGGGCGCGATGGCGGCGGGCCAGATCATCCCGCGCTCATCAAAGTTCTGCTCGACGGCCGCGCCCAGGATGCGCGTCACGCCGATGCCGTAGCAACCCATCTCGAAGGGCTGGGGCTTGCCGTTCTCGTCCAGGAAGGTGGCGCCCATGGGCACGCTGTACTTCTTGGTGCCCAGGTAGAACACGTGGCCCACCTCGATACCGCGCTGGATGGCGAGCACGCCCTTGCCATCGGGGCTGGGGTCGCCGGCGACGACGTTGCGGATGTCGGCCACGAGGTCGGGCTCGGGCAGGTCGCGGCCCCAGTTGACGCCGGTGAGGTGGAAGTCGGGCTCGTTGGCGCCACAGACGAAGTCGGCCATGTGGGCCACGGTGCGGTCGGCCACCACCTTGACGGGCTTCTTCAACCCGATGGGGCCCAGGTAGCCGGGCTTGCAGCCGAAGTGCTCCTCGATCTCGGCCACGGTGGCGAAGCGCCAGCCGTCCTTGAGGCCCGGCACCTTGCCCGTCTTCACCTCGTTCAGGCTGTGGTCGCCGCGCACGAGCAGCAGCCAGACGGTGGTCTTGGCGACATCGCCCTTCTCGTCGAGTTCGTCGGTGGCCAGCACCAGCGACTTCACGGTCTGCGCCAGCGGCAGCTTCAGCAGCTCGGCCACGTCCTCGCAGGTGCTCTTGCCGGGCGTGGGCGTCTTGGCCAGTGCCTGCGTGGCCGCGCCGCGCGTGGCCAGCAACGGCAGCGCCTCGGCCAGCTCGATGTTGGCCGCGTACTCGCTGGTGGGGCAGTAGACGATGGCGTCCTCGCCCGTGTCGGCGATCACCTGGAACTCGTGCGAGGCGTCGCCGCCGATGGCGCCGGTGTCGGCGGCCACGGCGCGGTACTGCAGGCCGAAGCGGTCGAAGATGCGCTTGTAGGCCTCGAACATGGCCTGGTAGCTCTTCAGCGCGCTGGCCTGGTCGCGGTCGAAGGAGTAGGCGTCCTTCATCGTGAACTCGCGGCCGCGCATGACGCCGAAGCGCGGCCGGCGCTCGTCGCGGAACTTGGTCTGGATGTGGAAGAAGTTGCGCGGCAGCTGCTTGTAGCTGCGCAGCTCCTGGCGCGCGATGTCGGTGATGACCTCTTCGCTCGTGGGCTGGATGACGAAGTCGCGCTGGTGGCGGTCCTTCACGCGCAGCAGCTCGGGGCCGTATGCCTGGAAGCGGCCGGTCTCCTGCCACAGCTCGGCCGGCTGCACCACGGGCATCAGCAGCTCCACCGCGCCGGCGCGCACCATCTCCTCACGGATGATGCCCTCGACCTTGCGGATGACGCGCAGGCCCAGCGGCATGTAGTTGTAGATGCCGGCGCCGAGCCGCTTGATGAAGCCGGCGCGCATCATCAGCTGGTGGCTGACGATCTCCGCGTCGGAGGGCGCTTCCTTGAGGGTGGAGATGAAGGTCTGGGAGGCTTTCATGGGGCTCTTCTGAAGGGGCTGCGTCGGGCCCTGCCGGGCGAGCACCCCTTCAGCGCCGAAGCCGCCTGCACCCGATACGGCTGCGGGTTTCCCGGGTTTCGGGCCCGCACCGCAGCGGTGCAATAATGAAAACAGTCACAAATCGGGGTTCATTATGCTCGACCGGGAAGGCTTCAGGCCCAACGTCGGCATCGTCCTGCTGAACTCGCGCAACCAGGTGTTCTGGGGCAAGAGGCTCCGCACGCACTCCTGGCAGTTTCCGCAGGGCGGCATCAAGCACGGCGAGACGCCCGAGCAGGCCATGCTGCGCGAACTGCACGAGGAAGTCGGCCTGCGCCCCGAGCACGTGCAGATCATCGGCCGCACGCGCGACTGGCTGCGTTACGAGGTGCCCGAGCACTTCATCCGCAAGGACGCGCGCGGCCACTACCGCGGGCAGAAGCAGATCTGGTTCCTGTTGCGCCTGCTGGGCCGCGACAGCGACATGAACCTGCGCGCCACCGACCACCCCGAGTTCGACGCCTGGCGCTGGAACGACTACTGGGTGCCGCTGGACATGGTCATCGAGTTCAAGCGCGGCGTCTACGAGATGGCGCTGACCGAGCTCGCGCGCTACCTGCCGCGCACCAACCACCACAACCGTTACCTGCGCTCGGGCCTGCGCGCGCAGCGGCACGAGGCCGACGCGCGGCCCTCGGGCCCGGCGCCGCTGCCCGAGGGCGGCGAGCCGCCGGCCTGAACGCCGGCCGGGCTGGCGGGCCTCAGCCCGTGAGCACCAGGTTGTCGCGGTGGATCAGCTCGGGCTCGTTGGCGTAGCCCAGCAGCGCCTCGATCTGCGAGCTGGGCTTGCGCGCGATCAGGCGCGACTCGGCCGACGAGTAGTTGGCCAGGCCGCGCGCGATCTCGGCGCCGTCGCCCAGCGCGCGCACCGCGATGACGTCGCCGCGGGCGAACTCGCCCTCGACCTCGTGCACGCCGATCGGCAGCAGGCTCTTGCCCTCGTCGCGCAGCTTGGCCACCGCGCCGGCGTCCACGCGCACGGCGCCGCGCAGCTGCAGGTGGTCGAGCATCCACTGCTTGCGCGCCGCGAGCTTGGCCGTGCCGGCCACGAGGGCGCTGCCGATGGCCTCGCCGGCGGCCAGGCGCAGCAGCACGTCGCGCTCGCGGCCCCAGGCGATGACGGTGCTCGTGCCGCTGCGCGCCGCGCGCTTGGCCGCCAGCACCTTGGTGAGCATGCCGCCGCGGCCGATGGCGCTGCCGGCGCCGCCGGCCATGGCCTCGAGCGCCGGGTCACCCGCCGTGGCCACGTCGATGAAGCGCGCGGCCGGGTCCTTGCGCGGGTCGGCGCTGTACAGGCCGCGCTGGTCGGTGAGGATCACGTAGGCGTCGGCGTCCACCAGGTTGGCCACCAGCGCACCCAGCGTGTCGTTGTCGCCGAACTTGATCTCGTCGTTGACGACGGTGTCGTTCTCGTTGATCACCGGGATCACACCCAGCGACAGCAGCGTGAGCAGCGTCGAACGCGCGTTGAGGTAGCGCTCGCGGTCGGCGAGGTCGGCGTGCGTCAGCAGCACCTGGGCGCTGCCCATGCCGTGCTCGCGCAGCCGCGTCTCGTACATCTGCACCAGGCCCATCTGGCCCACGGCGGCGGCGGCCTGCAGCTCGTGCAGCTCCTTGGGGCGCGTGGCCCAGCCCAGGCGCTTCATGCCCTCGGCGATGGCGCCGCTGGACACCATCACCAGTTCGCGCCCCTCGCGCGCCAGCGCGGCGAGCTGGCGCGACCAGTTGTCGATGGCCTCGGCGTCGACGCCCCGGCCCTCGTTGGTGACGAGGCTGGAGCCGACCTTGACGACGATGCGGCGCGCCGCCTGCAGCACGCTCATCGCGCGGCTCCGTCGCCCTCCGCGGCGGGCGGGGGCGTGTCGAAGCGCAGGTCCGGCGGCGGCGGGGGCGGCGGCAGCTGCTCGGCGACGAAGTTCTGGATCTTCTCCAGCAGCGGCTGCAGGCCATCGCGCGCCAGCGCCGAGATCGCGAACACCGGGCCCTTCCAGCGCAGGCGCTTCACGTAGTCCTTGACGCGGGCCTCGCGCTCCTCGACCGGCACCATGTCGAGCTTGTTGAACACCAGCCAGCGCGGCTTGGCGTGCAGCGCCGGGTCGTACTTCTTGAGCTCGGCGACGATGGCCTTGGCCTGGGCCACGGGGTCGACGCTGTCGTCGAAGGGCGCGGCATCGACGATGTGCAGCAGCAGCCGCGTGCGCTGCAGGTGGCGCAGGAACTGGTGTCCCAGGCCGGCGCCCTCGCTGGCGCCCTCGATGAGGCCGGGGATGTCGGCGATCACGAAGCTGCGCTCGGGTCCCACGCGCACCACGCCCAGGTTGGGGTGCAGCGTCGTGAACGGGTAGTCGGCGATCTTCGGCCGCGCGTTGCTGACGGCGGCGATGAAGGTGCTCTTGCCCGCGTTGGGCATGCCCAGCAGGCCCACGTCGGCCAGCACGCGCAGCTCCAGCTGCAGCTTGAAGGCCTCGCCGGGCCAGCCGGGGGTCTTCTGGCGCGGGCTGCGGTTGGTGCTGCTCTTGAAGTGCAGGTTGCCGAAGCCGCCATCGCCGCCCTTGGCCAGCAGCACGCGCTGTCCGTGCTCGAGCAGCTCGGCCATCACCTCGCCCGTCTCGGCGTTGCGGATGATGGTGCCCACGGGCATGCGCATGTCGATGTCGGCGCCGGCGGCGCCGAACTGGTCGGAGCCGCGGCCGGGCTCGCCGTTCTTGGCATCGAAGCGGCGCGTGTAGCGGTAGTCGATCAGCGTGTTGATGTTCTGGTCGGCCAGCGCGAACACGCTGCCGCCACGGCCGCCGTCGCCGCCGTTGGGGCCGCCGAAGGGGATGAACTTCTCGCGCCGGAAGCTCACGCAGCCGGCACCGCCGTGGCCGGCCGAGATGTCGATGGTGGCTTCGTCGAAGAATTTCATGGTTCAGGAGCGTGAACGAAAAAGCCCCGGCGTGCCGGGGCTTCGCGTCGTGGGTGGGTTGCCGCTCAGGCCGCCGTGACGAACACCGTCTGGCGGTTCAGCGCGCCCTTGGTCTCGAAGGAGACCTTGCCGTCGACCAGCGCGAACAGCGTGTGGTCGCGGCCCATGCCGACGCCGTTGCCGGCGTGGAACTTGGTGCCACGCTGGCGCACGATGATCGAGCCGGCGCTGATGGTCTGGCCACCGAACACCTTGACGCCGAGCATCTTCGGCTGCGAATCGCGGCCGTTGCGGGTTGAGCCGCCGCCCTTTTTCTGTGCCATGGTGTGTGCTCCTTAGCCGTTGACCGCAGCGATCTGCAGTTCGGTGTAGGTCTGGCGGTGGCCGCCGTGCTTCTGATAGTGCTTGCGGCGACGCATCTTGAAGATGCGCACCTTGTCGTGCTTGCCGTGCGCCACGACCGTGGCCTTCACGCTGGCACCCGTGACCCAGGGCGTGCCCACCTTGAGCTCGGCACCCTCGCCGACGGCGAGGACCTGCTCGATGGTGATTTCCTGGCCCACGTCCGCAGCAATCTGTTCTACCTTGATCTTTTCGCCGGCAGCAACCTTGTATTGCTTGCCACCGGTTTTTATGACCGCGTACATGTGGAGGACCTTTCAGTGAATCCCTGCAACCGCCAGCGGCCGCCCCAAAGCGGCCCGGCGCCATGCGCAGAGCCCTCGAATATAGCACGGCCACGCCGGCTGACGCCGTGCTGAAGCCCGGCCCGGGCGCGGACGGGGCGGCAAGCGTGGCCGGCTTCCTATAATCAACGGCATTCCCGCGCCCGCCCGTGCTGAACGCCCCCACCCTCGCCACCGCCACCGCCGATCCCCTGGACGAGGCGATGCGCCGGGTCGACGACGTCATCCGCGAGCGGCTGGCGTCGAGGGTGGCGCTGGTGAACCAGATCTCGCAGTACATCGTGGGCGCCGGCGGCAAGCGCATCCGGCCCCGCCTGGTGCTGTTGTTCGCCGAGGCCCTGGGCTTCGACGGGCCCGAGCGCCACGAGCTGGCCGCGATCGTCGAGTTCATCCACACGGCCACGCTGCTGCACGACGACGTGGTCGACGAATCCGCGCTGCGCCGCGGCCGCGCGACCGCCAACGCCATGTTCGGCAACGCCGCCAGCGTGCTGGTGGGCGACTTCCTGTACTCGCGCGCCTTCCAGATGATGGTCTCGGTCAACCGCATGCGCGTGCTGCAGGTGCTGGCCGATGCGACCAACGTCATCGCCGAAGGCGAGGTGCTGCAGCTGATGAACATGCACGACCCCGACCTCGCGGTCGAGGACTACCTGCAGGTCATCCGCTTCAAGACCGCCAAGCTGTTCGAGGCCAGCGCCCGCCTGGGCGCGGTGCTGGCCGATGCGCCCGCCGAGGTCGAGGAGGCCGCGGCCTCGTATGGCCGTTCGCTGGGCACGGCCTTCCAGCTCGTCGACGACCTGCTCGACTACGAGGGCAACAGCCACGAGCTCGGCAAGAACGTGGGCGACGATCTCCGCGAGGGCAAGCCCACGCTGCCGCTGCTGCTGGCCATGGCCCGCGGCCGCCCGGACGAGCGCGCGCTGCTGCGCGAGGCCATCGAGTTCGGCGGCGAGCAGCGGCTCGACGAGGTGCTGGCCATCGTGCGCCGCACCGGGGCGCTGGAGGCCACGCGCGAGGCCGCCCAGGCCGAGGCCGACCGCGCCTGCGCCATGCTCGACCGCCTGCCGCCGTCGAGGGCCCGCGAAGCTCTGCTAGAATTCTCGGTTCGCGCGGTGAACAGGTCGTCCTGACCGGTTCAATCGCGAAGCGGGGTGTAGCTTAGCCTGGTAGAGCGCTACGTTCGGGACGTAGAGGCCGGAGGTTCGAATCCTCTCACCCCGACCAGGATCCTGGCTCCAACGAGCCCCTCGAAGCCCCGCCTTGCCGGGGCTTCTTTGTTGGTGCCCACGGATCGACGCCGCGCCGCAGGGGTTGGCTTGCGTTTACACCCCGTGGCGGATCGGCGATGATGCAAAGTCACCAATACCCCGCCCTGTTCGCCGATGGCCGCTGATACGCAGGTCGAGTCTTCACTGTCCTCCCTGTCGGCAACGCTGTCGGGCGTGGCCCGCGTGCTGGTCAACGCGGGCAAGCTCACGCCCAAGGCCGCCGAGGAGCTTTCCAAGAGCGCGCGCGACCGCAAGGCCAACTTCGTGGCCACCGTGGTCGGCGCCAACGCGGTCAAGCCCGACGAGATCGCGCACGCGCTGTCCACGGCGCTGGCGCTGCCGCTGCTCGACCTCAACGCGGTCGACCTGCAGAAGCTGCCGCGCAACATCATCGACGCGAAGATCGCGAACCAGTACCAGCTGATCGCGCTGGGCAAGCGCGGCAACCGCATCTTCATCGGCGCCGCCGACCCCACCGACCAGGAAGCCAGCGAACGCATCAAGTTCGCCCTGCAGCTGCAGCCCGAGTGGGTGATCGTCGAGTACGACAAGCTCGCGCGCCAGCTCGAGAGCCAGAACACCAGCGCCAGCGAGGCCCTCGAGACGCTGACCGCCGGCGACTTCGACTTCGACGTCAGCGAGGAAGACGCCACCCCGCAGGAAAGCCAGGAGGTCACGGCCGACGTCGAGGACGCGCCGGTCGTGCGCTTCCTGCAGAAGATGCTGATCGACGCCATCAACATGCGCGCGTCGGACCTGCACTTCGAGCCCTACGAGTACAACTACCGCGTCCGCTTCCGCATCGACGGCGAGCTGCGCGAGATCACCCAGCCGCCGATCGCCATCAAGGACAAGCTGGCCTCGCGCATCAAGGTCATCTCGCGGATGGACATCGCCGAGAAGCGCGTGCCGCAGGACGGCCGCATGAAGCTGAAGTTCGGCAGCAAGGCCATCGACTTCCGCGTCAGCACGCTGCCCACGCTGTTCGGCGAGAAGGTCGTGATCCGTATCCTGGACCCGTCCAGCGCCAAGCTGGGCATCGAGGCCCTGGGCTACGAGAAGATCGAGAAGGACCGCCTGATGACCGCCATCCAGCGGCCCTACGGCATGGTGCTGGTCACGGGCCCCACGGGCTCCGGCAAGACGGTCTCGCTCTACACCTGCCTGAACATCCTCAACCAGCCCGGCGTGAACATCGCCACGGTGGAAGACCCGGCCGAAATCAACCTGCCCGGCATCAACCAGGTCAACGTCAACGACAAGGCCGGCCTGACCTTCGCGGCGGCGCTCAAGAGCTTCCTGCGCCAGGACCCGGACATCATCATGGTCGGCGAGATCCGCGACCTGGAGACCGCCGACATCGCCATCAAGGCCGCGCAGACCGGCCACATGGTGATGAGCACGCTGCACACCAACGACGCGCCCACCACGCTGACGCGCCTCATGAACATGGGCGTGGCGCCGTTCAACATCGCCTCCAGCGTGCTGCTGATCACGGCGCAGCGCCTGGCGCGCAAGCTCTGCGAGAACTGCAAGAAGCCGGCGGACTACCCGCGCGAGAGCCTGCTCAAGGCCGGCTTCAAGGCCGAGGACATCGACGGCAACTGGAAGCCGTACCGCGCCGTAGGCTGCAATTCGTGCACAAATGGTTACCGCGGGCGGGTCGGCATCTACCAAGTGATGCCGATAACCGAGGCGATCCAGCGCATCATCCTCACCCAGGGCACGGCGCTGGACATCGCCAAGCAGGCCGAGGCCGAAGGCGTGCGCGATCTCCGGCAGTCGGGCCTCGTGAAGGTCCGCGCCGGCGTCACGACCCTCGAGGAAGTGATCACGGTCACCAACGAGTGAAGCGCGCCGCCGCCGTCGAATCCAACGTCATCCAACGCACGCGTCCATGGCCACAGCAGCATCCCTGAAAGCCCCGAAGGAACTCATCTTCGAGTGGGAGGGCAAGGACAAGAACGGCAAGATCGTCCGCGGCGAGATGCGCGCCGGCGGCGAGGCCGTGGTCAACGCCAGCCTGCGGCGCCAGGGGGTGCTGGTCACGCGCGTGCGCAAGCGGCGCACCAGCGGTGGCAAGGCCATCAAGCAGAAGGACATCGCGATCTTCACGCGCCAGCTGGCCACCATGATGAAGGCCGGCGTGCCGCTGCTGCAGGCCTTCGACATCGTCGCGCGCGGGGCCACCAACCCGCGCATGACCAAGCTGCTGACCGACATCCGCTCCGACGTCGAGACCGGCACGAGCCTGTCGAGTGCCTTCCGCAAGCACCCGATGCACTTCGACGCGCTGTACTGCAACCTCGTCGAGGCCGGCGAGGCCGGCGGCATCCTGGAGCAGCTGCTCGACCGCCTGGCCATCTACCAGGAGAAGACGCTCGCCATCAAGCAGAAGATCAAGTCGGCGCTGATGTACCCGATCGCCGTGATCGTGGTCGCCTTCGTCGTGCTCACCGTGATCATGATCTTCGTGATCCCGGCCTTCGAGGACGTGTTCAAGAGCTTCGGCGGCGAACTGCCCGCGCCCACCCTGGTGGTGATCGCGATGTCGAAGTTCTTCGTCGCCTGGTGGTGGCTGATGGCCATCATCATCGGCGGCGGCACCTACTTCTTCTTCCAGGCCTGGAAACGCTCCGAGAAGATGCAGATCGCCATGGACCGGCTGCTGCTGCGCGTGCCGGTGTTCGGCGACCTCATCAACAAGTCGGTCATCGCGCGCTGGACGCGCACGCTGTCCACCATGTTCGCGGCCGGCGTGCCGCTGGTGGAGGCGCTCGACTCCGTGGGCGGCGCCTCGGGCAACGCGGTCTACCAGATCGCCACCGAGCAGATCCAGCGCGACGTCTCCACCGGCTCGGCGCTCACCACCTCGATGACGTCCACCGGCGTCTTCCCGACCATGGTGCTGCAGATGTCGGCCATCGGCGAGGAGTCCGGCTCGCTCGACCACATGCTGGCCAAGGCGGCCGAGTTCTACGAGGAAGAGGTCGACGAGATGGTCAAGGGCCTGTCCAGCCTGATGGAGCCCTTCATCATCGTGATCCTGGGCACGCTGATCGGCGGCATCGTGGTCTCGATGTACCTGCCGATCTTCAAGCTCGGCTCGGTGGTCTGACGCCGCCGTGCTGGAGGGCTTCTTCGCCGGGCTGCCGCTCGACCTGCTGCTGTCGCCCTGGGCCCTGGCGGTGCTGGGGCTGGCGGTGGGCAGCTTCCTCAACGTCGTGGTGCACCGGCTGCCGCTGATGCTGGAGCGGCAGTGGTGGGGCGACGTCGGCGCGCAGCTGGCCGACGGCGAGTCCTACCAGCGCACCTTCGGCCATGCCATGCCCGAGCGCCTGGCGCTGGCCTCGTCCTCGCTCGAGAAGTCGCTGGCCGGGCTCGCGCCGCTCGGCCTGGCGCGGCCGGCCTCGCGCTGCCCGGCCTGCGGCCACCGCATCCGCTGGTTCGAGAACATCCCCGTGCTCAGCTGGCTGGCGCTGCGCGGCAAGTGCTCGGCCTGCGGCACCCGGATCGGCCTACGCTACCCGCTCGTGGAGATCGCCACGGCGCTGCTGTTCGGTGCCCTCGGCTGGCTCGTGGGCCCGCAGCCGCTGGTGCTGCTGTGGTGCGCCGTGGGGGCCACGCTGCTGGCCCTGAGCCTGATCGACTGGGACACCACCGTGCTGCCCGACGGGCTCACGCTGCCGCTGCTGTGGGCCGGCATCGTGGCCGCGGCGCTGGGCTGGCTGCCCGCGCTCACGCTGGCGCAGTCGGTGGCGGGCGCCGCCGCCGGTTACCTGTCGCTGTGGGCCGTGTACTGGCTGTTCAAGCTCACCACGGGCAAGGAGGGCATGGGCTTCGGCGACTTCAAGCTGCTGGCCGCACTCGGCGCCTGGCTGGGCGCCACCGCGATCCTGCCCATCGTGCTGATGGCCTCGGTGCTGGGCGCCGTGGTCGGCCTGGGCATGAAGGCCACGGGCGCGCTGCGCCAGGGGCGCTTCGTGCCCTTCGGGCCCTTCCTGGCCGGCGGCGG
>ERZ1066136.1363-NODE-1363-length-12749-cov-12.795021_pt1 | contig 12749 bp, 10 predicted proteins | sample MGYA00382783_ERZ1066136 | MGnify/ENA primary metagenome ERZ1066136 (study PRJEB33369, sample SAMEA5778366) | biofilm metagenome | biome: Industrial cooling water; feature: Water cooling tower basin; material: Biofilm | place: United Arab Emirates | collected... | reverse complement strand
GGCCACGGCGCTGCAGCAACTGCCGCAGGACGACGCCGGCGCCGACCCCCGCCGCGCCCGCGCGCTGCTGCAGCGCTGGGGCCCCGTGACCACGGCCTGAGCCCACGAACACCCAGCCCCCCGCCGGCGGAGGACCCACCCATGCGCCCACGCGATCCCGATGCCATCGCCCGCATCACCTTGCCCACCGGCGACGGCTGGCTGGGCCTGGCCGGCAACCAGGCCATGGCGCTGGCGCTGGACGAACCCGTGCTGCGCGAGCAGCTGCGGGCGCAGCTGCAGGTGCGCGGCCCGGTGCTGTGCTTCGCGGGCGCCGACCACCCCGACGACGACCCCGCACCCCCCTGGACCCGGCCCGCCGCCCAGGGCCACCGCCGCGTGCACCTGGTGGCCGGTGAGGCGGCCGTCTGCGAGGCCTTGAAGCACCCGGAGCTCACGCAGGCCCCCTATGCCCCCATCGGCGGCGCGAGCTTCATGCTGGCGCTGGAGGCCACGGGCGCCGGCTCCGACCACCAGCGCCAGCGCGACCACGCCGAGGCCCTCATGCGGCGCTACCCCGACGCCGCCATCGACCCCGTGGCCGAGCGCGCCGTCGAACATGCCCTGGTGACGGCCCTCGTGCGCGACCGCTTCGACCTCGCCGCGCTGGGCGAGCAGATCGGCGTGCGCTTCTGCGGCCTGTGGTTCGGCTTCGCTGCTCCCGACCATGGCGCCATCCAGGCCGCGGCGGCGGCCGGCTACCGCGCGCTGGTGCACCAGATCATCGGCCGCCATCTCGGGGCCGACGCCACCGTGCTGCCGCAGGCGCGTGCCGCCATGGCCCAGCTCACGGCGCGCGCCTCGGCCCTGCTGGCGGCCTACGCCGAGCTGCCCCACGCGCCGGGCGAGGTGAGCAGCCGCATGCCGCACCACCGCGCCCGCGCCGACTGGCCCGAGGGCGTGGAGCCGCCGGCCGACTGGGGCCTGTCGCCCATGGGGCCGCCGCTGCTCAAGGCCATGGTCCAGCGGCCGGGCGACTTCGCCATCCAGGAGCTGGCCACCCTGGCCGTGGGCCTGGTGGTGGGCACGGTGGGCAACGTGCAGGCCGCGCTGTGCCTGCTGATGCAGCGGCTGATGGCGCGGCCCTCGCGGCTGGCCGAGGCGCGCGCGCTGGCACGGGGCGACGACCAGGCCCGCTTCGACCGCGCGGTGGCGGGCTGGCTGCACCAGGACCCGCCCGTGGCCTTCGTGCCGCGGCGCGCGCGCGCGAGCCTGGTCCTCGCCGGGGGCCACCGGGTGGCGGCGGGCGAGGACGTCATCCTGTGGCTGGCCTCGGCCTCGGCCGCGGCCGGCACGCCGCCCGCGCGCTGCCCGCAGCACGGCCTGGCCTTCACCGAGGGCCACCGCCACGGCTGCGTCGGCCAGGGTCCGGCCTTCCGGCTCATCGTGGCGGCGCTGCGCGCGCTGCTGGCGCTGCCGTCGCTGGCCGAGGCCATCCACCCCGTGCACGGCCGGCCCGAGGGGCTGCGCCAGCGTTGGGGCTTCGCCTGCCTGAGCTACCCCCTGGTGCACCAGCGCGCGCGCCGCCTGGCGCAGCAGCCGCTGAACGTGGTGATGCGCGTGAAGGCGCCGGTGGAGCTGCACGCCGAGGCCATCCGCCGCGTCATCGCGGTGGGCGCGCCGCGCATCGAGCGCGCGCTGCGCGAGTCGCGCCACGTGCACTTCGCGTGGTTCGAGTTCCTCGACCAGGGGCGGCTGCTCGCCCTGCACACCGTGTACGACGGCGATTTCGACGGGTATGTCGAGCACTTCGCGCTCAAGGTCGACGACCTGTTCGACCGCCTGTTCGAGCACATCGAGGGCGCGCCGCCGCTGCCGGTGGCCGAGAACCCGGGCGCCTTCGTCGACGTCATCCGCGCCCACAACGCGGCCCCGGTGCACGGCTACTTCTTCAGCGCCTACCCGAGCCTCGAGGTGCCCGACGTGCTGGCCGGGGGTCGGCTGTGAGCGCCACCGCGGCGCCGCCGCGCACGCCGGCCGAGGCCAGCCTGCCGCTGGAGCCGGCCCTGGCCGGCGTGCAGTCGCTGCCGCTGCGCAACCCGCGCCCGCGCCACGTGCGGCACCTGCTGCTGGGCTTTGCCACCGACGCCGCGGCCCAGCAGTGGCTGCGGGCCTTTGCGCCCTGCTGCCGGCTGAGCTGGGGCCCGGGCCCGGCCGGGGACTGCGAGGCGGCGCTCGGCCTCACGGCCTCGGGGCTGCGCCGCCTGGGCCTGCCCCTGGCCGTGCAGGGCGTGCTGCGCCGCCTGGCGCCGGCCTTCATGGCCGGGGCCGCGGCACGCTCGGCCAGCCACCTGGGCGATGGCGGCGCCAGCGGCGTGCGCAGCTGGGACGAGCCCTTCGTCGGCGAGCGCCTGGACGCCGTGCTCACCCTGCACGGCACGCCCGACACCCTGGCGCCCCGCGTGGCCGAGCAGCGGCGCTGGTTCGACGCCGACGCGGCCCCCGGGCGCGCCGTGCGCGGCTGGATCGTGGAGCACGGCGGCGCCCCGCTGCCCGCCCCCGAGGGCGCGGGCCCCGAGGGCAGCGAATGGGTGCACTTCGGCTACCGCGACGGGCTCACGCAGCCCGCCATCGACGCGGCGCCGCTGCGCGCGGGCGCCACCTCGGTGCACGCGCCCGGCGAGCTGCTGCTGGGCCGGGTGCGCGACGTCGGCGACAACCCCTGGGGCCTGACGCGGCTGCCGCAGGAGCTGCGCCGCTTCTTCCACGACGGCAGCTTCGGCGTGCTGCGCATCATCGAGCAGGACGTGTCCGCCTTCGACAGCGAGGTGGCCCGCTGGGCCGCCGCCTGGAAGCACGACACCGGCAGCTGGGCGCCCGACGCGCAGGTGCAGCGCTTCATCCGCGCCAAGCTCTCCGGCCGCTGGCCCGAGGGGCCGGTCGTGCGGCCGGGCGAGGGCCCGGGCGCGGACATCGCGGCGCGCCTGCGCGAGCCCGATCCGTTTGCCATCGACTTCGACCACGGCCCGCACGCCGATGCGCAGGGCACGGGCTGCCCGTTCGCGTCGCATGTGCGGCGCATGCGCGCGCCGGGCGGGGGTGGGGCGCTGGCGCGGCCGCGGGTGCTGTTCCGCCGCAGCCTGCCCTACGGCGGCTGGCCCGCGAACGCCGACGACAGCACGCCGCGCGGCCTGCTGGGGCTGTTCTTCTGCGCGTCGATCGAGGCGCAGTTCGAGCACCTCGTGGGCCAGTGGGCCGACCGCCTGCCGCTGGGCCTGGACGACGGCAGCCGTGCACAGGACCCGTTCATCGGCGCCCACGACGACGCGGCCGCGCCCTTCATGCTGCGGCGCGTGGACGCCCAGGCGCCGCTGCGGCTGTGGGGCTTCAGGCCCTTCGTGCGCACGCGGGGCACGGCCTACCTGTTCTACCCGTCGCTGGCGGCCTTCGGGCCGCTGCAGGACCCGCGCCGCTGGGTGCGAGAGACCGAACCCTGGCTGACGCCCTGAGGCCCCCATGACGCACGACCGGCCGCCCAAGCTGACCGAGCAGCCCCCCGCCGACCGCTACGCCGACCTGGTGATGACCGGCGGCGTGGCCAGCGGCGTGGTCTACCCCTGGGCGGTGCTGGAGCTGGCGCGGCACTTCCGCTTCCGCAACATCGGCGGCACCTCGGTGGGCGCGATGGCCGCGGCGCTGACGGCGGCGGCCGAGTACGGCCGGCGCCACGGCCACGACCACGCCTTCGAGGCCCTGCGCCTGTTGCCCGAGAGCCTGGCCGAACCGCCCAAGCACACGCGGGGCGAAGGCCGGCGCACGGGCATGCTGTCGCTGTTCCAGCCGGCGCCGGCCGGGCGGCGGCTGCTCGACCTGCTGGTGGCGGGCATCGATGCCCACTACGGCAACCCGCGCGCGGGCCGCCCGGTGCGCGCGCCCTGGCGGCGGTGGCTGGGCTTCGGGGCCGAGGTGCTGCGCGCCTATGGCCTGATGCCCCTGCTCAAGCTGCTGCCGCTGGCGGCTCTGCTGATGCTGCTGCTGGTGGTGACGGGCTGGACGAACACCTGGAACCCCCTGGGCGTGGTCGTGGGCCTGGCTGGGGGCGCGCTGGCCGCGGCCCTGACGCTGGGCGGCGGCCTGGCGGCGATCGCCGGCGTCCTGCTGTGGCGCGTGCTGCACGACCTGCGGCGCGGCGTGGTCGACAACGACCTGGGCCTGTGCCGCGGCACGTCCACCGAACGCGACGAGCGCGGCCAACGCCTGCCCGCGCTGGTGGACTGGCTGCACGAGGCCATCCAGCGGTCGGCCGGCCTGCGGCCCGACGAGCCCCCGCTGTGCTTCGAGCAGCTGTGGCACGCGCCGCTCACGCCGGGCGGCCCGCGCCCGGCACGCGGCATCGACGGCGAGGTGCGTCTGCAGGAGCGCAGCATCCACCTCGAGATGATCACCAGCCACGTCTCGCACGGCCGGCCGCGGCGGCTGCCGCTGCGCGACCGCGATGCGCGGCTGTTCTTCATTCGCGAGGAGTGGAAGGACTTCTTTCCCGAGGTGGTGCTCGATGCGCTCGAGAACGCGTCCGAGCCCTATCGCCCGCGCAGCCCGGCCGATCCCCCCGCCGACGACAGCACCCGGGGCCTGCGCGAGCTGCCGGGCGGCCGCATGCCCATCGTGGTGGCGGCGCGGCTGAGCCTGAGCTTCCCGCTGCTGTTCTCGGCACCGCCGGTGTGGGCCATCGACTACGAGGGGCCGTGCGCGGCGCAGCGCCTGCTGCGGCGCGGCCGCCTGTCCGACGGCGGGCTCAGCGCCAACTTCCCGATCGAGTTCTTCGACGTCGGCTGGCCCGGGTGGCCGACCTTCGGCATCTGGCTGGAGTCGCAAAGCCCGTACTGGAAGTCGCTGCGCGTGTGGCGCCCGCGCTTCCTGGGGCAGGGCCGGGGCGACCGCGTGCAGCACTTCGAGGGCGAGCCCGAGCTGGTGAGCGGCCAGCGCCGCGCGGCCGTGCCCCGGGGCACGCTGGGCTCGCTGCTCGGCTTCCTGCTGGCCTGCGGCGGCACGGCCAAGGACTGGCGCGACCGCTCGCAGCTGCGCCGCCCCGACACGCGGACACGCGTGGTGCGCGTGCAGCTGGCGCCGCAGGAGAGCGCGCTGAACATCGCCATGCCCTCGGCGCTGATCATGGACATGGCCCGCGAGCAGGGCACCCGGGCCGGGCTCGAGCTCGTGGAGGCCTTCGTGCCCCGGCCCGGCGCGGGCGAGGGCGCGGAGCCCGACGCCTGGAGCGAGCACCTCTGGGCCCGGCTGTGCGGCCTGGTCGCGGGCCTGGAGTACCTGTTCGAGGGCGCCGGCGACGCCCTGCAGGCCGCCGCGCACGGGCCCCGGTTCGACGAGCTGCTGCAGCGCTGGCAGGCCCAGCCGCCGGTGCGCAGTCTCCAGGACGGCGATGCGAAGCTCACCTCCGAACAGGCCCGTCGCCTGCAGGAACTGATGAAGCTGCTGCAGCAGCTGCACGTCGACCTGCGCGCACTGCCGCCCCTGCCGCAGCGCCCGCGGCCGCGCGCGGCCGACTTCGGCCTGCGGCCGCCGCTCTGACGCGGGGCCGCCGGCCCGGGCCGCGTGCTCAGGCCGCGGCGCGCGGCTCGCCCACCATCTGCTGCAGCGCACGCTCCAGGCGCGCCGTGGCGGCGGCGGCGTCGTGCAGCTTGTCCAGGCCGAAGAGGCCGAGGCGGAAGGTCTTGAAGTCCGGGCCTTCGTCGCACTGCAGCGGCACGCCGGCGGCGCTCTGCACGCCCACGGCGGCGAAGGCCTTGCCGGTGTGGATGCCGGCGTCGTCGGTGTAGCTCACGACCACGCCCGGCGCCTGGAAGCCCTCGGCCGCGACGCTGCGGAACCCGTGCTGCGCCAGCAGCGCGCGCACGCGCGTGCCCAGCTCCCACTGCTCGGCGCGCAGCCGCTCGAAGCCGTAGGCGCGCGATTCCAGCATCACGTCGCGCGTGGCCGCCAGCGCGTCGGTGGGCAGGGTGGTGTGGTAGGCGTGGGCGCCGCCCTCGTAGGTCTCCATGATCTGCAGCCACTTCTTGAGGTCGGCCGCGAAGCTGGTGCTCGTGGTGCCGTCGATGGCGCTGCGCGCGCGCTCCGACAGCATCACGAAGGCGCAGCAGGGCGAGCCGCTCCAGCCCTTCTGCGGCGCGCTGACCAGCACGTCCACGCCCGTGGCCTGCATGTCCACCCACAGGGCGCCGCTGGCGATGCAGTCGAGCACGAACAGGCCGCCCACCGCGTGCACGGCCTCGGCGACGCCGCGCAGGTAGTCGTCGGGCAGCACCATGCCGGCCGAGGTCTCGACGTGCGGCGCGAACACCACGGCCGGCTTCTCGGCCGCGATGGCCTCGCGCACCTGCTGCAGCGGCGCCGGCACCCAGGGCTGCTGGCGGCCGCTGCCGAGCGTGCGCGCCTTCATCACGGTGTGCGAGGCGGCGATGCCGCCCATCTCGAGGATCTGCGTCCAGCGGTAGCTGAACCAGCCGTTGCGGATGACCAGGGCGTGGCGCCCGGTGGCGAACTGCCGCGCCACGGCCTCCATGCCGTAGGTGCCGCTGCCCGGCACGACGATGGCGCTGCGGGCGTGGTAGACCTCCTTCAGCACGCCCGAGATGTCGCGCATCACGCCCTGGAACCGCTGCGACATGTGGTTGAGCGCGCGGTCGGTGTAGACCACCGAGTACTCCAGCAGGCCATCGGGATCGATGTGGGCGTTCAGTCCGGGCATGGCGGTCTCCGTGTTCGTGTGTGCTGCAATCGCGGCGGATGAGCTTAGCACCGGCCCCCGCGCCGCGCCCCCCTGCGGCGGCACCCGATCTGCGCGCCTTCGTCACGCTGCTGTCGCTGGCCTGGGTGTTCGGCGCCAACCACGTGGCCGCGCGCGTGGCCTTCGAGCATGGGGTCGACGTCGTCACCGCCGTGGCCGTGCGCAGCCTGGGCACGGCGCTGGTGGTGGCGCTGATCGTGCGTGCTCTGTCCCTGCCGGTGCGGCTGGCGCCGCGGCAGGGGCGCTGGCTGGCCCTGGTGGCCGGGCTGATCGCGGTGCAGAGCCTGTGCCTGTACGCCGCGGTGGCGCGGCTGCCGGTGGCGCTGGCGCTGCTGGCCTTCAACAGCTTCCCGCTGTGGGTGGCGCTGTGGTCGGCGCTGGTCTACCGGCAGCGGCCGCCGCGCGCCGTGCTGTGGGCCGTGCCCGTGATCCTGCTGGGCCTGGTGCTGGCGCTGGACGTGACCGGCGCGGCCGCACGCCCCACGCCGGCGGGCTTCGGGGCCGGCGTGGGCTTTGCGCTGGCGGCGGCGGCCAGCTTCGGCCTGGCGCTGGTGATCACGCAGCACGAGCTGGCGAGCGTCGACGGGCGCGTGCGCACCCTGCTGACGATGGCCCTCGTGGGTGGCCTGGCGCTGCTGCTGGCGCTGGCCGGCGACGGCCTGCGGTGGCCGGCCGGGCCCGGTGCCGCCGCGGGCTGGGCCGGGCTGGTGCTGCTGACGCTGTTCTACGGCACCGGCTTCACGGTGATGTTCGTGCTGCTGCCGCGCCTGGGGGTGGCGGCGCACTCGCCCATCCTGAACACCGAGCCGGTGGCCGCCCTGGTGATGGCCTGGGCCCTGCTGGGCCAGACCATCTCGCCGCTGCAGCTGCTGGGTTGCGCGGTGGTGGTGGCCGCCGTCATGGCCCTGGGCCTGCGCCGCTGAGGCGCGGCGCAGGCCGGGGCGGGACGCCGGGGCCTCAGGCCGCCAGCTTGGCGGCGATCGTCGCCACGTGCGCGCCCTGGAAGCGCGCGCCGGCCAGCTCGTTGGCCGAGGGCTGGCGCGAGCCGTTGCCGTCGGCGATGGTGCTGGCGCCGTAGGGGCTGCCGCCGGTGACCTCGGCCACGCCCATCTGGCCCTGGAACGAATAGGGCAGGCCCACGATCACCATGCCGTGGTGCAGCAGCACCGTGTGCGTGGACAGGATGGTGCTTTCCTGGCCGCCGTGCTGGGTGGCGGTGCTCGTGAACACCGAGCCGACCTTGCCAATGAGCTTGCCCTGGAACCACAGGCCGCCGGTCTGGTCGAGGAAGTTCTTCATCTGCGCGGGCATGCTGCCGAAGCGCGTGGGCACGCCGAGGATGATGGCGTCGTAGCCCGGCAGCTCGTCCACCGTGGCCACGGGCGCGGCCTGGTCGAGCTTGAAGCCGGAGGCCTTGGCGACGTCGGCCGGCACGATCTCGGGCACGCGCTTGACGCTGACCTCGGCGCCGGTGGACGCCGCGCCTTCGGCGACGGCCTGGGCCATGGTCTCGATGTGGCCGTAGCTGCTGTAGTAGAGGACGAGGATCTTGGCCATGTGGGGCTCCGTCGGGGGTGGTTCGGGATGGCGCGATTCTTCGCACGCCGGCCGCGCAGGCCGTGCGGCGGCATCGTCGGCAGCATTCGAAGCGGTCGAATGCGCCCGGGTGCCCCGGGGGCTGGGCGGGTGCTCAGCCCCCGCTCAACGCGAGCACCAGCGCCACCTCGTCGTCGGGCCGCAGGGGGTGGGCGAGGTCGCGCACGCCGAGGCCGCTGACGAAGACGCGCATGTTCGGCCGCAGCTGCCGGCGCTCGTCGACGACGCGGAAGGCCAGGCCCGGGAACTGGCGCTCCAGGTCGTCGAAGAGCTCGCCCAGCGTCGCGCCCTCGGCCTGCACGGGCGAGCGCCGGGTGTAGTGGTGCAGGGCACCGGGCACCAGCACGTTCATGGCATCACCCTCCGGGCCCGCGGCTCAGGCGCGCTCGGCCACGTCCACGGCGTAGACCTCGGGGAGGTGGCGCGCCAGCGGCTTCCAGCGCGCGCCCTCGTCGTGGCCGATCCAGACCTCGCCGCTGGTGGTGCCCAGGTACAGGGCCGGGGTCGGGCGGCTGTCGCAGGTCATGGCCTGGCGCTTGACGGTCCACCAGGCCTGCTCGGCCGGCAGGCCCTGGTCGAGGCGCTGCCAGCTGCGCCCGCCATTGCGCGTCATGTAGGCCGCCGGCTTGCCGCCGATGGCCGTGCGCGGCCACACCGTCTGCGAGTCCATCGGGAACACCCAGGCGCAATCCGCATCGTGCGGGTGCACCACCATCGGGAAGCCGGAGTCGCCCACCCGCTTGGGCATCCGGCGGCCGATGCGCTGCCAGCGGTCGGCCGCGGGGTCGCCGGTGCGGTCGAGGCGGTAGATGCCGCAGTGGTTCTGCTGGTAGTAGCGGTCGGGCCGGCTCGGGCACTGGCGGATGCAGTGGGGGTCGTGGAAGCTCACCTCGGCGGGGTCGAGGCCGTCGACGACCTCGAGGCCGCCGATCAGCGTGTGCCAGCGGGCGCCGCCGTCGAAGGACTCGTGCACGCCGCCGCCCGACATGCCGAACATCAGGTGGTCGGGGTCGCGCGGGTCCACGATCACCGAGTGCAGCTTGGGGCCGTCGGGCGTGCCGTCCTGCTGCGTGCCCATCCAGGGGCGGAAGCTGGCGCTGTCGTTGACCGAGGCCAGCGGCAGCCAGGTGTCGCCACCGTCGTCGCTGCGGAACAGGCCCTGCGGCGAGGTGCCGGCGTACCAGCGGCCAGGCTGGCTGGGGTGGCCCGGCGTGAGCCAGAAGCTGTGGTCCACCGCGCGCGCCGGCAGCCCGGGCGCGTTGGCGAAGGCCGGGGGCTTGGAGGCTTCCGTCCAGCGGCGGCCGAAGTCGGTGGAGCGGAAGATCGTCGGGCCGAGGTGCCCGGTCTTCACGGCCGCGAGCAGGGTGCGGCCGTCGCGCGGGTCGAGCGCGAGCTGGCTGACGACGTGGCCCAGGAAGTGCGGGCCGTCCACCCGCCAGGTCTTGCGCCGGCTGTCGCCGTGCCACAGCCAGGCGCCCTTGCGCGTGGCCACGAGCAGCACGAGGCCGGATGAGGCGGTCGCCGGTGCACGGCGCGAAGGGCGGGCGGAACTCATGGGTGAACCTCGTCGTGGTGGGTTGTCCCGGGCACGACGATCGGGCCGCCACGGAATCGACGGACCTGGGGAAAGCCCGAAGGGCTGGCCGGTCGCCGCCGCGCGAGCCGGCCCGCACCCGTGCCGCCCGCGGCCGACGCCGGGGCGCGGCGGTGGCCGAGGGTCAGGCCTTGGGGCGGTGCAGGGCGCAGAGCTTGTGGCCGTCGGGATCGCGGACATAGGCCAGGTGCAGGACGCCCGAGGGGCCCGACCGCGGGCCGGGAGGCTCCTCGATGGACGTGCCGCCGGCCGCGACGGCGGCGTCGTGGAACTGGCGCACCTGCTCGGCGGAGTCGCACTTGAAGCCGATGGTGCCGCCATTGCCGACCGTGGCCGCCTGGCCATCGATGGGCTCGCTCACGCAGAAGGTGGCGCCGTCGTGGCGATAGAACAGGCGCCGCTGGCCGGTCTTGTTGGTGTTCTCGATGGCGTCGCCGGCGCCGAGCACCTGGAGCACGGCGTCGTAGAAGCGTTTGGAACGCTCGATGTCGTTGGTGCCGAGCATGACGTGGCTGAACAAGGCAGGTCTCCTGGAAAGGGGGGTGGATGGAAGCTCGGCCCGGAGGCCGACGAGGCGGAGTGTCGGCGAGATCGGCACCGGGGCGGGCAGGCGCCGGGCCCCGCGTGGGCGGGCTCGTGCGGGGCCTGACGTTCGAGGGCCACCGCCCGTCGTGCCGGCCCGGGGGTGAACGATGCCTGGGGCGTCAGCGCGGCGCGGCGGCCTCGGCCTCAGGCGGCAGGGCCTGGATGGAACGCAGCACGGCCTTCGTGATGAGCTGCCGCTTGGCCAGATCCTCCATGCGCTTGGGCGTGTCGATGTTGAGCGCGAAGAAGACCGGTCCTTCCGGCCACTCGACCCAGCCCACCCACCAACCGTATCGACCCTCCCACCCCGTCTTGGCCCGGAGGATCCAGTCGTGATCCGCCTCGACGACCAGGAGGTCCTTGACGAGCCGCTGATGCTCCACCGCGAACGGCAGTCGGTTCCGGTGGAGCTTCTGCAGGAAGGCCACCTGCTCCTGGGCCGAGATCCGAAGGTTCCCGTCGACCCAGTAGTCGCCGCGCGGGGTGGTCGGGTCGGCGTTGCCGTACCCCGCTGAGCGCAGATAGGCTCTCGCTCGGCGCTCCCCGATCTGCCTTGCGAACCCTTGGTAGACCCAGAGCGCGGAAAGACGCATTGCCGATCTCAGGTCCTGATCCTGGTTGTGGCCGGAGAACGTTCTCTGCACCCCGTCCCACGGAAAGACCTGAAACTCGTCGCGCACAGCCCCGTGCTGCAACGCGAACAAGGTGTGCGGGATCTTGAACGTCGAGGCCGGCGAGTACCGTGTGTTGGCGCGAACGGCGTCGTAGACGAAGCTGGCTCTGCTCGAGGCTCGTTCATCGACCACGACGATCGTGCCGCTGGCGTTGGCGTTGTCGAAGTACGTCTTCCAGTCGGGCCGCTCGATGGGCGGGGCGGATTGCGCGCCGGGACTGAAGGCGGCGATCAGCAGGATGGGGCACAGGCCAAGGATGAGGCGATGCATTCGTGCGTTCCTGGTGCGGGCAACGGGCGGGCGCCGACGGCGGAGCCGCTGCGAGAGACCTTGATGAGGTCGGCTGCCCCGTGGCCTGGCGCAAGGCGCTGGTCGATCTCGGCAGGGCGTAGGCCGATGGGAGTCATGTTCTGCAAGCCAGTGACCCGAGAGGACCTCGAGCCCGAGGCAGCCGACCGGCGTGGCTCTTGCGCAGGGTTCGACCGAACTCGCTGCGCAGGGTACCCCTGGGCATGGCGTAGATGGCCGCGGAGATCCTCTCGTGGCTGATGGAAGGGGCGTCGGGCATGCCCCGGAGTCTGCCGGCGATCTGCTGAGGGGACCAGCCCTGCCTGAGCAGAGGCAGGACAGTGGGCCAGTGGGAAGAAGAGGCGTCCGTGCCGAGCTTCCTGCGAGCCAGACCAGCCCGCGCGGGGGCGGCTTGGCGGGCACGCTGGCCGACGACGGCGAGATAGCGATCCAGCCCAGGGAGGAGACCCCGGCGGCGTTCACGGCAGATCGTTGAGGCGCTGACGCCGACCCTCGCGGCGACGGCCCGAACAGGCCGGCCATCGGCCAGGAGAGACTCGATGACCGCTCGAGCCTCGGCGTTCAGATGCCTGAAGTGACGACACATGAGGCAAAACCATCGATGAGGTGGTGTTGCACTTCGAGATTGAGTCCGCCATGAGGCCCAACGTTCTAGCCACGCCGCCTGCCGTAGCAGGTCGGCTTGAGCGAGGGGTTAGGCCGCACTGCGGAGCGCATTGGCCGCGCTGGCGGGATTAGAGGCAAGAACCTGAAGGATGAACGGCGCCTTCGCTTCGGTGTACGCGGTCTTGTCTGCAGCGTGCGCGATAGCGAGGCCGCGCTTGAGCGTTGCGTACTGCTCGCGCAGAAGCGGCTGCACGCGCAGTGCGTCGCGAAAGTGGAGATGCTGCCGCCAAAGCAGACCGCCCAACACCACGGCATGAAGGTGAACCCGCACGGTTTGGCCCTCTGGCCTGACAAAGTAACGCCGGTCAGGAATGGCGACCTCGTACTCAGGGCGGTACACGAAGCCAGCAGACCCCAGCGCAGGTAGCCAAGCATCCACCCCCCCGAGCGAGCTGACCCCGAGCAGGACGTCGAGCACAGGCTTGGCGCAAAGGCCAGGCACTGAGGTGCTTCCGATGTGCTCGAGGACCGCGCCGGGGACGGGAACTGAGGCGCGCAACTGTTCAGCGACCCGCAAGAACTGTTGAGGCCACGTGTCTTGGTA
>ERZ1066136.1360-NODE-1360-length-12766-cov-9.341122_pt1 | contig 12766 bp, 10 predicted proteins | sample MGYA00382783_ERZ1066136 | MGnify/ENA primary metagenome ERZ1066136 (study PRJEB33369, sample SAMEA5778366) | biofilm metagenome | biome: Industrial cooling water; feature: Water cooling tower basin; material: Biofilm | place: United Arab Emirates | collected... | reverse complement strand
ATCCAGGGCGAGGGTCCCTACGCGGGCCGCTGCGCCACCTACGCCGGGCGCATCGGCTGCGTGCCGGTGGGGCGCATGGCGGGGCATGTGATCAAGACGCAGGACGATCTGGACATCGCGGCGGCACTGCTGTCCCAACACACGCGGTGATCACGGCCGCGACCAGGCGCCCACCCAGCCCTTGGGCACCGGACCCACTCAGCATGACCATCGACGCACGCATCAAGGGGCGCGGCCAGCGCCCGCAAATGGCCATCGATCCTTCCACGAGGCTCGACAACTTCGAGTGCGTCATCGATGGAGACGATTGCGTTGTCCGCATCGGTCGCGATTGCCGGCTGCCCAACCTCCGGCTCTACCTGATCGGCCACGGAACCGAGGTTCACATTGGTGACAACGTGGTGTGCAACAGCTCCCTGTGGGCCAACCTCTCGGGCCACAAGACGCGCTTTGTCCTGGGTGACGGCTGTCTCCTGGCCAACGTCCGTGTCAGGACGAGCGACTCCCATCGCATCTTCGATGCCTCCAGCGGCGTGCTCCTCAACCCGCCCGGCGACGTGCTCGTTGGCGCTCGGGTCTGGATCGCCGAAGATGTGCTGCTCCTGAAGAACACCGTTGTCGGCGACGACTGTGTCATTGGCGCGAAGTCCTTGGTCAACCGCCACATTCCGCCTGGAAGCCTGGCGGCCGGCGTGCCTGCCAAAGTGCTGCGCAGCGGCATCCGCTGGGAGGTGTAGGCGCGCGTCGTTTCCGGGGACGTCGCACTCGGCCATCGTTCCGTTTGGCCATCACACGCCCCTCCAGTGCGGACAGGGTGTCCTGGGAGTCTGACGATGGGTGCTTTGCTTCATGCTGTCCTGGCTCTTGCGGTGGCGCTGTGGCCCCGGGTGAGCCCGGCCTTCGAGCCCTCGACCGCCCCCGGGTCGGAGGTCCTGTCTTCAAGCTTCGGGGTCGCCTTCACCGCGAAGGACAACACCGCGGCCATCAACCGCTGGCTGGAGCACTGCCAGCGCCACAAGGTGATCTGCCGCCTGGTTGCACCAGGGAAGGGAACGTTGCTGGCTTGCGGCATCGTCATCCCCGGCCCTGACGTGGTCCTGCATGGGCCCGGCCTGGGCGTCGTGGCGCTCACCGCCACTTCCGGCTGCAACCGCCACTTCATCGTGGTGCCGCCGGCCGGCGACCTGGGCGGGCGGCCCATGATCCGCGACCTGCGCATCAACTGCGCCAACTACGCCAACACTCGGGGCCACTGCATCCACCTGCCGGCCGACGAACGCCCGGGCTACGGTGTCGGCATCGACCTCGTCAACGTCTACGTCGACCGCGCCGCTGAAGACGCGCTGCACGTCGAGCGCAACCGCGGCGCCGGCCTGCTGTTCAACACCTACCTCTACCACTACCGTCGCACGGGCCTGCACCTGGCCAGTTCCGACTGGAACTGCATCGCCAGCAACTTCAGCGGCAACCACCAGCCGGGCCAGTTCGCCGAGCACGGGGTGCGCATCGTGGCCGGTGCCAACAACACCTTCGTCAACTGCCGCAGCTACGCCAACCGCATCGGCGTGGCCACGGAGTACCCCTCAGTGTCGACGCCGCTCACATGGCTCGGCGGTGACCTGTCGGATAACGCCCTGCACGGTGCCTTCATCGACAGCGCAGGCCTGCCGCAGAGCGTGGTGATCAGCGGCGCCCGCTTCACCAACAACAGCCAGGCCGCGATCGGCCAGCACGCCGACATCGTGCTGTCGCGCAACAGCGGCAGCGTCATCAGCAACAACATCTTCCAGCGTGGGCAGCGAGGGCAGTCGCGTGTGCTGATCGAGACACGCAGCCCCGCCGGGCCGGCGGTGGTGGTAGGCAACGCCTGGAACGCCCGCGATCCGCGCTTCCAACCCTTCGTGCAGGGCATCACCAACGACCTCGTCAACGTGCCGCTGTCGGCCACGGACCAGGCGCGGGCCGACAGGGCAACCGATGGACAGGCGACGCTGGCCGCCACGACGGCCGACGGCCGCAGCGCCGTCCGCCTCACCAGCGACGGCGGGCCGCCCGGGCCCTCGAACACGCTCAACGTCCCGGTCGACAACGGTAAGCTGATCGTGCACGACTTGAGCATCACCGCATCAGACCCGGCCAGCGGCGACTTCGCCACCTGGACGGTGGACCGCATCATCGCCACGCGCGCCAAGGGCCCGACCTCGGTGTCGATCGCGGCCTACGCACCCGTGGTGACCCCGATCGCGCAGACGGGGCAGCTGGCGGCACTTAAGCCCCCCCGCATCGCGGCCGACACCGAGGTCGGCGGCATCGCCATCACCGTGACGGGTGTCGAAGGCCTGCCGCTGCGCTGGTTGCTGAGCGCTCGCATACAGGAGATCCGCTGATGCGGCCCCCGCCTGCAGGGGCACCGACAGCCACGCCGCGACAGTCGCGCCCGGAGCGGGTCGCCGCGCGCCTTGCAACCATCGCCCTGGCGCTGGGGCTGCTGGCTTGCAGCGGCGGAGACGGTACCGAGCCGCCCGCTGACACGCCACCGGTTCGACTGCTGGCCTTCGGGGGCCAGTCCAACGCCGGTGCCGGCGGCCGTGGCACCACGATGGAGTCGCAGGCACGCTTTCCCAACGTGCGCCAGTTCGCCGGCGCCGGCAAGGCCGGGCTCGGCTCGGAGCCCCAGGCCGCAGCGGCCCTGGGGCCGCTGGTGCCCGCGTTCGACGCCGCTGATGGCGGTGGCCAGTGGCCTCAGACCATGGCGGGCTTCGCCATCGCCGCCACGCAGCCCGGGGTCGAGCTGGTGCTGCGCACGGACTGGTACGGCGGTCAGGCCATCTCCGCGTTCCTGCCGGGCACCACCCACTTCGCGAACTCGCTGCAGGCCTTCGCGGCCGCCCGGGCCCAGGTGGAACGCGGCGGGAGGCGGCTCGAGGGCAGCTGGTACGTGTGGATCCAGGACGAGGCCGGCGCGTCGACGCTGGACGGCTATCGCGAGGCCCTGCGGGGCTACGTGCTGGCCCTGCGCGCGGCGGCCGCGGCCGCACTCGGCCCGCCGCAGCCGTTCACGTTCGTGATGCTGCAGCCCAACAGCTGGGACTCACCGTCGGTATACGGCTTCGACGTGGCGTTTCCGGACGCAGTGGCCCAGGCCCAATGGGAGCTGTCGCGCTCGATGGCCGGCGTGCTGCTGGCGGGCCCGCTGTACCAGGTGCCGCTGATCGCCACCGGGGACGACGGCATCCACGCCACGGCGCTGGGGCGGATGATGATCGGTGACCTGCTGGCCGCCGTGTGGGCGCATGGGCCGGGCTTCCGCCCGCTGCAGCCCCGCAGCGCCAGTCTGGACGGTCGGGTTGTCGAGTTGCGGTTCGATCGGCCAGCGGGCGCACTCGCCTGGGATGAGGCCTGGGTGGCTCCGGCGCCCAAGCGCGGCTTTGCCTTCCGTGACGACGCCGGCTCAGCCAGCATCGAGTCGGTCGAGATCGTGTCGCCCGACACTGTGCGCCTGGTACTGAGCGCGCCCCCCACCGGCGCCAACCCGCGCGTCCTGTACGCCCACGGGACGGCGGACGAGCTGCTCGATGGCTGGGCCGCCGGGCGCGGCCAGCTGATGAGCCCGAGCTCGCAGGCGTCGTACTTCCACCGGCTGGGGCATGCGGTGCCGGCACAGGTGAACCATTACGCCGTTCGTTTCGCGGTGCCCGTGCCCTGGGACGCGGGTCGCTGACCGCCAGCCTCAGCGGCTTGCCGACGCACCGCCGCGCAAGCGCTCCAACAGGGCCGCCCAGGCCGGCAGAACCGCCTCGGTGCTGAAGCGGGCGGCGTTGGCAGTACCCAGCTGGCGCAGGCACACCCGACGGTCCTGCGCATCGGGATCCACGACGCGCGCGATCGCCGCCGCCATGTCCTGCGCCGCATACGGCGAGCAGTACTCCGCGGCGTCGGCGTACACCTCGCGGTGCACAGGGATGTCCGAGGCCACGACCACGCCACCGCACTGCATGGCCTCGACGCCAGAGAAGTCGAAGCCCTCGCCGAAGCTCGGGCACACCGTGGCGGCGGCATGGTGGTACAGCAGCTTCAGGTCGTCGGCCGGCACGTCGTGCAGCAGGTGCACGCCACCCCTCTCCAGCCACGGGCCCAGCCGTTCGAGGATGGCCCCGTGCTCCCAGCCCAGCCCGCCCACGCACACCAGCTGCAGCCCGGCGTGGCCGCGCGCGCGCAGCAGCTCCCAGGCGTCGAGCAGCGTCAGGTGGTTCTTGCGCGGCTCCAGCGTCGACACCATCAGCAGGTAGCGCAAGGGCTCGCCGCCACCTGCGGGCAGCGCGGCGCCACCGCCGTGCGGCGCGTGGCGGTTCTTGCGGGACCAGATGATCTCGGGCACCCGGCTGGCGTCCTCGTCGGTGGGGCCGAACTGCGGCGCGATCAGGTTGGGGATGGTCACGGCACGCGGCGCCACCTCGGGCAGCAGCGAGATCAGGTCCTGCCGCGTCGCCTCGGACACGCACGCGAACCAGGCGCCGTCGGCGGCGTTGCGCTTCAGGGCCTGCCAGTGCATCGCCCGGTGCAGCCCGCGGTCCTTGATCGTGTAGGGCATCAGCATGGGGATGGCGTCGTGGTAGCGCACCACCAGCTGCGTGCCCCGCCGCACGCGGCCCGGGTACGGCGTCTCCACCACCAGCACATCGAGGCCCTGCGTATCCAGCCGCGGGTAAAGCGCACGGCCCAACAGCCCGGTGGCCACGCCGATGGCGTTGAGCAGGGCCCAGGGCCAGCGCAGAACGCGGTAGCGGCGCGTGGTGACGAGATCGAAGTCGTCCAGCGTGAGCGTGCGCGAGAACATCGAACGCCAGACGAAGTCCTTGAAGGGCGCCGGGTCGAAGTGGGTCAGCGCCAGGCTGCGACCGAGCAGCGAGCCCAGCACTGCGGCGGGCGCGCCCGCCCAGCGCAGCAGCCGCTTGCGCCAGTGCTCGAGGCGGTGCGACGACGGGCCCTGCTGCAGCGACATCACCACCTTGGACAGGCGGTCGATGCGCTGCGACTCGGGCAGTGCCAACGGCTCGGCCGGCAGCCCAGGCTCGACCACGAGGTTGCTGCTCTGGATCAGGCCCTGGACCTCGACGCCCTCCAGCCGCGACAGGCTTCGGAACAGCAGCCGCGTCTCCTGCGGGATGCCGCCGTGGCGGTCGAAGGCCGGTCGCAGCTCGACGAGCACCTTCATGGCCTCAGGCCTCCACCGCCGGCGCGGGCAGGTGGGCGGTGGCGCCCTGGTAGAAGTCGTAGGCCTCGTCGACCGTGGCGAAGTTGTGCATGCGGCCTTCCACCAGCACGCTGGCGCGCCGGCAATAGCGCCGGATGACCTCGGGGTCGTGCGACACGAGGATGAACGCGCGATCGGCGCGCTTCACGAACAGCTCGTGGTGGCAGCGCTCGTGGAATCGCGCGTCGCCCACCACCATGGCCTCGTCGATGAGGAAGCAGTCGAACTCGATGGCCATCGACAGTGCGAAGGCCAGCCGCGTGAGCATGCCGTGCGAGTAGTGGTGCACCGGCTCGCGCAGGTAGTCGCCGAGTTCGGTGAACTCCTCGATGAACTTCAGGCGGGGGCGCCAGTCGACGTTGTTGATGCGGCACACGAACTTGAGGTTGTCCAACCCCGTCAGGTGCACCTGGAACGCGCCGCCGAAGGCCAGGGGCCAGGACACGCTCATGCCGCGGTGAATGCGCCCGGCATTGGGTTGCTCGGCACCGCTCAGCAGGCGGATCAGCGTGGACTTGCCGGCGCCGTTGCGGCCAAGGATGCCCACGTGCGCACTGGGTTCCACCTGGAAGCTGACACGGTCGAGCACGAGCCGGCGCCCGTGGCGGGTGCGGTAGTGCTTGCTGACACGGTCGACGACGATCACAGGCCCTCCACCCTGCGCGAGGCCAGGCGCACCAGCACGAGGCCGGCCAGCGTGAGCACCAGGTTGAAGGTGACGACGTATCCCAGGTCGTAGTGCGTGCGCACGGCGCTGCCAAAGTAGCCCTCGCGCAGCAGCTCCAGGCAATGCACCATCGGCAGCGCCAGCGCATAGGCTTGCGTCTGGGCGGGCAGCCAGTCGACCATGAACATCGCGCCCGACAGCGGCAGCAGGATGTAGGCCAGCGGGTGCCAGATGCGGTCGACGAGCTCGCTCATCGACGCTGCGGCACCGATGACGAAGCCCAGTCCGGCGCTGAACCAGGCCAGCAGCAGCAGGCCGCCCACCACCTTGAGCGGATCCTCGGGCAGCCGCATCAGCTCGGCCGCCAGCATCATCAGGGTGAGGATCAGGAACGAGGCCGCCGCACCGCCACACTCCAGCAGCACGCGGCTGATCAGGATGTCGAGCACCTTCACGTTCCGGTGGAAAAGCAGGTTCATGTTCTGCAGCACCGCCGCGTTGCAGCGGCCGACGGTGTTGCGCCACATCAGCACCGAGGTGTAGCCGGTCACGGCGAAGGCCACGATGGGCAGCGACGATCCGTGGTTGAGCCGGGCCGCCGACCACAGACCGGCCACGAACACCGTGAACAGCATCGGCTCCAGGATCAGCCAGAGCACGCCCACGTTGCGGCGCCCAAAGCGTGTGATCACCTCGCGAAGCAGCAGCGCGTGAATGACGCGCAGCTGCGTCGCCAGGCTGCGGCGCAGCGATGGCGAGGCCACGGCGCCCGTCGTCACTCGGTGTGCTCCCGCACGCTGGCCAGCACCAGCGCCACGATGCCCCACACCACGAGGCCCAGCACGAACACGGTGAACACGGCGCGTACGCGGCGCGGTTCGACGTGGTGATCGGGCAGGTGCGGCTGCACCAGGCGCTCCAGATAGAGCTGTTTGCGCGCCGCCTCGTTGCGAGCGGTGTCCAGCGCCGCGAGGGCGCCAGCGAGCTGGCGGTCTGCGAAGGTCTTCTCCAGCGCCAGGCGGTCGAAAGCCGGTGACTTGGCGCTGAAACCGCTGCGCGAGACGACCCGTGCGCTTTCGTCGGCAATGGTCTTGCGCAGGCCCTCGATCGAGGCCTGCAGGCCCGGGATCTGCGGGTTGCTGGGCGACACGCGCCGAAGCTGCTCGAGCTGCGCCTCGGCGGCGATCAGGTCCTGGCGCAGCTTCGTCACCGCCTCCAGTTGCAGCGCGCTCTGGCGGTCGGGGTCGAACACAGACCGATCGGTGCGAAAGCCCGACAAGGCCGCAGCGGCGGCCTTGGCGCGGGCCTCGGCTGCGGCCACCTCCTGCTCGGCCACCTGGATCAGGTCCTGGCGGCTGCGGATGTTCATGGTGTTGACGAGGCGCTCGCCCATCTCCAGCAACTGCGCGTTCATCTTCTGCGCCTGCTCGGCCGTGTAGGCGCGCACGCGCAACACGCTGATCGACGAGACCGTGTCGTACTGGATCTCCACGTGCTTGAGGTAATGCCGGTGCAGGGCCTCGAAGCTGTCGTCCCAGGCGCCGAGGCCCGGGAAGCGGTTGACGGGGTCGATGGACGGCGCCGAGTAGGCGGCGCGCACGCCAAGCTTGGTGTCCAGCTCGCCCAGGGCATCGCGGCTGCGGATGTAGTCATGCACCGAGTACGTGTCGTCCTGCGAACGCTGGAAGACGGTGCCGGACAACAAGGCACCCAGCCCGGTCTGCGCGGGACGCTGGGGGCTGCGCACGACGAAGCGGGACTCGGAGACGTAGACGTCCGAGGTCACGACGCCGTAGTACACGCCGGCGAGCAGCGTCGGGATCGCGACCGTGATCCAGAAGACGGCATCAAAGCGGCGGGCCAGGCGGCGCCAGCGCGACACGGGCGCGGCGGGTGCATCAATCGGGTTCGCGGGGGTGTTCAAGCGTCGGGGTCCGTCGGGAAGGGCTGCGGCGGCAGCAGATCGCGGTAAACGTCGAGCATACGGCGCGTCATCCTCTCGGCCTCGAACTCGGCCTCGAAGCGGCGCCGGGCCTGTTGGCCCAGGGTCTCACGCCAGGCGGGGTTGTCGAGCAGGCTGCGGATGGCGGTCGCCAGCGCCTCCGGGTTGCGCACGGGCACGTTCAGCCCGGTCTCGCCATGGCGGTTCACCCAGGGCACGCCCGAGCCCTCGATGTCGGTGGCGACGATGGGACGGCCCATCACCATGGCCTCCACGATGGCCACGCCGTAGGCCTCGGCGCGGACCGTGCTTGGCATGCAGAAGATGTCACAGGCCTCGAAGTAGCTCGGCAGATCATGGTCAGGCAGGGCGCCGGTGAGCACGACCTTGCCCGTCAGCCCCGCACGGGCCACATGCGCGCGGTAGGCATCGAGCAGTTCGCCGCCGCCACCGATGACGACCACGCAGTCATCCGGCAGTCGCGCGGCGGCATCGATCAGCACGTCGAAACCCTTGTAGTAGGTCATGCGGCCAAGCGAGAACACGATGCGCCGGCCATGCCAGAGCCGGCGCAGCTCACTCACGCGCTCGGGCAGAGCGGCGGAGCGATTGTCGTCGATGCCGATGGGCACGATCCGGACCTTGTGCCGCCACGCCTGCAGGGGTTGGGATGACTCGGCGTACGCCGGGCTCGTCACCACGACGGCCGCCGCCCGCTGCAGCAGCCAGTGCTGCAGCGGCTCGTACAGCCGCAACGCAGCGCGTTGGCGGATCACGTCGCTATGCCAGTGCAGCACCAGCGGCCCGCGCGGCCTGCTGAGGTACACGGCCATCGCCGCCATCGGGTCGGGCATGTGCACGTGCAGCACGTCGTAGCGCCCCTGGCGCAGCGCCAGCAGGGCCGGCATCGCCCATGCCATGGACGTCGACATCAGGGTACCCAGGGAGCCCGCGCGCCAGATGTCGTACCCCATCGCCGATCGTTCGTGGCTCGTGAACCAGCGGTGGTTGGCGCACAGCACATCGGCACGCACGCCCAGCCGGTTGAGCCCGTCGCCGAGTGCGACGGCGACGGTCTCGATGCCCCCTCGCACCGGTGGGTAGAACTTGCTGATCTGCAACACCCTCACGCAAGCCCCCCCACCCCATCGAGCTCGGCCGGCGGCACGGCCAGCAGCCGCAGCAGGCGCTGCACGGTGCCCGCCCAGGTAAACGCCCTGGCACGAGCCGGTCCGGCCGCCCGCAGCCGCAGGAGGGCCTCGTCGTCATGCGCGAGCCGGGACAGGGCCGCGGCCATGTCTTCGACGTCCAGCGGGTCGACGTAGTGCGCGGCGTCGCCACACACCTCGGGCAGCGCCGCGGCCCGCGCCGCGATCACCGGGCACGCACAGCGCAGCGCCTCCAGCGCCGGCAGACCGAAGCCCTCCACGATCGAGGGGATCACGAGGGCACGGGCGCCGAGCAAGAGTGCCTTCAGGGCGGGGTCGTCCACGGCGCCGAGGACCGTCAACGCGGCTGGCGCAGCCGCGCCCGCCTGCGCAAAGACCTGCGGATCATGGCCACCCACGAGCACGAGAGGCAGGCGCGACAGCACGGGCACCCGCGCCCAGGCGTCGGCCAGGCGGGCCAGGTTCTTGTTCGGGTTCGCACTGGCCACGGCCAACCAGTACCGGCCCGGCGACAGCCGGTGCCTCTGCAGCAGCTGCCCGTCGGGCTCCACGGCGTCGAGGTGGTCGGCACCGTGGGGGAGCACCGCGATCCGCGACTCGGCCAGCCCCAGGTGCAGCGCCAGCCTGCGCCGCGCGTGCTCGGACGGCGTGATCAGCAGGTCGCCGCGCCGCGCCCGGTGGCGGAACAAGGCACGGTACCAGTGCACGAAGGCGGGGCGATAGGCCCCGGGGTGATCGAAGACCGCAGCGTCGTGCAACCAGCTCACCTGAGGCCCCCCCAGCCAGGGCCCGGAGCCGGCGATGTTGAGCACGCGTGCGCCACGCGCTGCCGCGGCCGCGACGACGGTCTGTTCCCAGCCATGGCCGCCCCCCGCGGGAAAGGGGCGTGTCACGAGCTCGATCCGCGACAGCGGTGGCCACTGCACGCCCGAGGGAGACAGCAGCTGCCAGCGCCCGGGCAACTCAGTGCAGGCATCGAGCGCACCCAGCAACCCGCGGGCCACACGCTGCACGCCCGTGACGCGCTGCGCGCCGAAACGACCGTTGATGACGTGGAGGGTTGGCAATCGGCGCGGCCGGAAGGGCCAGGTGGGCGGGACGGCCGCTATTCTCCCTGCTCGAGACCCGGGGGCCGCCACGCCGGCGTCCCAGGGATGCCGCCGACCGGCCCACCCGCATGCCCACCCACCTCCGCCACCTCGAAGCCGAAAGCATCCACATCCTCCGCGAGGTCGTGGCCGAGTGCGAGCGCCCCGTCATGCTCTACAGCATCGGCAAGGACAGCGCCACGATGCTGCACCTGGCGCGCAAGGCCTTCCACCCGGGGCCCCTGCCCTTCCCGCTGCTGCACGTGGACACCACCTGGAAGTTCCGTGACATGTACGCGATGCGCGACCAGGTGGCGGCCACGCCCGGCGTGACGCTGCTCGTGCACCGCAACCCCGAGGCCCTGGCCGCCGGCATCAACCCCTTCGACCATGGCTCGGCCCTGCACACCGACGTCTGGAAGACCCAGGGCCTGAAGCAGGCGCTCGACGCCCACGGCTTCGACGCCGCCTTCGGCGGCGGCCGCCGCGACGAGGAGAAGAGCCGCGCCAAGGAGCGCGTGTTCTCGTTCCGCAACGCCGCCCACGCCTGGGACCCCAAGAACCAGCGCCCCGAGCTCTGGCACCTCTACAACGGGCTCAAGCGGCCGGGCGAATCGATCCGCGTCTTCCCGATCAGCAACTGGACCGAGCTTGACGTCTGGCAGTACATCCACCTCGAGAACATCCCGGTGGTGCCGCTGTACTTCGCCCAGCCGCGGCCGGTGGTGCGGCGCGGCGGCACCTGGATCATGGTCGACGACGAACGCATGCGCCTCGCACCCGGCGAGGTGCCCGAGACGCGCCGCGTGCGCTTCCGCACCCTGGGCTGCTATCCCCTCTCGGGCGCCATCGAGTCCGCGGCCGCGACGGTGCCCCAGGTCATCGAGGAGATGCTGTCCACGCGCAGCTCCGAGCGCCAGGGCCGGCTCATCGACCACGACGGCGCCGCCTCGATGGAACGCAAGAAGCAGGAGGGCTACTTCTGATGGCCCACCGTTTCGACCCCTCCCGCGAGACCATCGAACAGTTCCTCGCGCGCCACGAGACGAAGTCGCTGCTGCGCTTCATCACCTGCGGCTCGGTGGACGACGGCAAGAGCACGCTGATCGGCCGGCTGCTCGTCGAGAGCGGCCTGGTCTTCGACGACCAGCTCGAGGCCGTGGAGCGCGACAGCGCCCGCTGGGGCACCCAGGGCGCGCGGCCCGATCTCGCACTGCTGGTGGACGGCCTGGCCGCCGAGCGCGAGCAGGGCATCACCATCGACGTCGCCTACCGCTTCTTCAGCACCGAGCGGCGCAAGTTCATCGTCGCCGACACCCCGGGCCACGAGCAGTACACGCGCAACATGGTCACCGGCGCCAGCACGGCCGACCTCGCGGTGATCCTGGTCGACGCACGCAAGGGCGTGCTCGTGCAGACGCGCCGCCACACGCGCCTGGTGGCGCTGCTGGGCGTGCGCCAGGCCGTGCTGGCCGTGAACAAGATGGACCTCGTGGGCTGGGAGCAGGCCCGCTTCGACGCCATCGTGGCGGAGTGGCGCGCCCTGGCCGAGGCCCTGGGCCTGCGCACGACGACCGCCATCCCGATGAGCGCGCTGGAGGGCGACAACGTCACCCGCGCCAGCGCGCACATGCCCTGGTACGCCGGCGCGCCGCTGCTCGAGCACCTCGAGACCTGCCCGGCGGACGACGACGGCCGGCGCCACGGCCCGCTGCGCCTGCCGGTGCAGTGGGTGAACCGCCCGGACGACCGCTTCCGCGGCTTCAGCGGCCTGCTGGCCGGCGGCACCGTGCGCCCGGGCGACCCCGTGCGCGTGCTGCCGGCGGGGCGCGAGACCACCGTGGCCCGCGTCATCGTCGGCTTCGACGACGTGCCCGAGGCCGTGGCCGGCCAGAGCGTCACGCTCACGCTGGCCGACGAGGTGGACTGCTCGCGCGGCACGCTGATCTGCGGCACCGCCGAACCGGCCCAGGTGGCCGACCAGTTCGAGTGCACGGTCGTGTGGATGGACGCCGAGCCGCTGCTGCCCGGCCGGCCCTACCTGCTGAAGCTGGGTGCGCGCACGGTGGGCGCCACGGTGAGCGCCATCAAGCACGTGATCCACGTGAACACCGGCGAGCACCTGGCGGCGAAGACGCTGGAGCTCAACGCCATCGGCGTGTGCACGCTGGCGCTCGACCGGCCCGTGGCCTTCGACCCCTACGCCGTCAACCGCGAGACCGGCGGCTTCATCCTCATCGACCGCATGAGCTTCGCCACCGCGGGCGCGGGGCTGCTGCACTTCGCGCTGCGGCGCTCGCAGAACCTGCACCCGCAGGGCTACGACGTCGACCGCAGCGCGCGCGCCGCGTTGCTGGGGCAGCAGCCGGCGGTGGTGTGGCTCACGGGGCTGTCGGGCGCCGGCAAGAGCACGCTGGCCAACGCGCTGGCGCAGCGCCTGCACGCCGCCGGGCGCGCGGCCTACGTGCTGGACGGCGACAACCTGCGCCACGGCCTCAACCGCGACCTCGGCTTCACCGACGCCGACCGCGTGGAAAACATCCGCCGCGTGGCCGAGGTGGCGCGCCTGATGGCCGACGCCGGCCTCATCGTCATCACGGCCTTCATCTCGCCCTTCCGCAGCGAGCGCGCGCTGGCGCGCAGCCG
>ERZ1066136.1359-NODE-1359-length-12769-cov-7.444707_pt1 | contig 12769 bp, 15 predicted proteins | sample MGYA00382783_ERZ1066136 | MGnify/ENA primary metagenome ERZ1066136 (study PRJEB33369, sample SAMEA5778366) | biofilm metagenome | biome: Industrial cooling water; feature: Water cooling tower basin; material: Biofilm | place: United Arab Emirates | collected... | reverse complement strand
ACCTTCACGAGATCGAAGGGCAGTCCCGCTTCGCGCAGGGCGATGTGGACGGCAAGCGAGCAGGCGCCGGGGGCGTAGTAGAGCTTCATGACGGTTCTCCAGGTTGAAGGGAATGGAGGATGTCGGGGTCAGGCCATCACGGCGCGGGCATGCGTGCGGCGGGCCGAGTCCGCGGGCACGAGACGATCACTCGTGCGCAGGGCCAGCGCGCCGTCACCAGCCAGCCAGAGCGCGATGGAAGCGACCGCGAGGAACGCGGGGTACTCCCAGCCGCCGCCTGCGCTCGTGTGCAGCCAGCCGTTGGGCGCGTGCACCCATGCAGCGACGAGCATCACGGGCGTGAGGGCCAGCGACACTTGCCGGGCGTAGACGCCGAACACCAGCGCGATGCCGCCCAGCAGTTCCACCGCGAACACCGGATAGGCGAGCCAGCCGGGGATACCGATGGACGAGAAGAACTGGGCGGTGCCGGGCAGGGTAAAGACGAACAGCTTGAGGAGGGCGTGTGCGATCCACATCACGCCGAGGGAAACACGCAGCAGGGTGATGCCGTACTCACGGGAAGAAGCATTCATGGCGGGGACTCCGTTGTGTCAAGGACGGCCCCACTCTAAGCTTGCGCCCACGCAACGAAAATCAGCGTGAGTGCAATCCATGAATGCGAAAACGCAATACGACCTGGACGCTGCCGACCTCGCCGTGGTGCTGGCCGTCACCCGCGGCGGCACCCTCGCCCGGGCCGGGGAGCGCCTCAAGGCGGATGCCTCCACGGTGTTCCGGTCCCTCCAGCGCATCGAGAAGGCGCTGGGACAAACGCTGTTCGAGCGATCCCGCCGGGGCTACCAGCCGACGGTCCTGGCCCAGCAGCTCTGCGCCCATGCGGAGCAGGTCGAGGCCGCCCTCGAGGCCGCCCGGGCCGACGTCCAGCAGCGAACCGGCATGGTGAGCGGTACCGTCCGCATCACCACCACGGACACCGTCCTCCACGGCTTCCTCTTTCCGGTCCTGCCGGGACTCGCCGAGCAGCATCCGCAAATGCAGCTGGAGCTGGTCGCCACGAACGAGTTCGCGAGCCTCGCCCGCCGCGATGCGGACATCGCCGTGCGCGCCACCACGAAGCCGCCGCCGCATCTCGTCGGCCGACCGCTGAGGTCACTGCACTTCGCGGTGTATGCCCCGCGGCGGTATCGGGGCCGCACCCTCGACGACGCTCTCGCCGACGGGCTGGACTGGATCGCCATCGACGACCATGTGCCCGAGCACGCGTCCGTGCAGTGGCGCCAGCGCCGCGCGCCGCGCGTGGACCCGCGCTATCAGGTCAATACGATCAGCGCCGTGTGCGAGGGCATCGCCGCCGGCCTCGGCGTGGGTGTCGCGCCGACGTTTCTCGCGGAGCACCGGAAAGACATGAAGCGTCTGGGGGACACGATCCCCGAGTGCGAGAGTCAGCTGTGGCTGCTGACGCACCCGGAATCACGGCATGTGCGGCGCATCGCGGCGGTGGCGGGGTATCTGGCGGACGCGCTGGCGGACAGGGGAGCGGTCGCGTGATCGGAGCTTGATCGGTCTGGTGCGAGAAGATCGTCGAGCCCGACATCGACGTCAGGGCGCGAGGTCTTCGACCATCAGCGATGACCCGTCAGCCCTGCCAAGGATTGACCACCGGCACGGTGAGATCGGCGAAATGACGGACGTTGCGCGTGGCGATGGTGGCGCGACGCGCGAGCGCGACCCCGGCGATCAAGGTATCCCGGAAATCGACAGGCTCGCCCGCCCTCCGTCGCTTGGCAGCGAGTGTCGCCGCGCTGGCCGAAGAGAGCGCATCGATCTCCAGCACGCGCCCCTCGAGATCTTGCTCCACCAGTGCCTCGAACGCATCGACGAGAGTCTGCCTGCGCTTGCCCTTGGGCAGGAGCTCGAGCCCGAACCGGGCTTCGAACACCGTGACGGTCGTGATCCACACGGAGTCCGCCGCCTGGGCATCCATCCATGCGATGACCGCCGGGTCCGGGCGCTGCTGCATCAGCGCCGAGAGGACGTTGGTGTCGAGGATGATCATCGAGGCAGATCGATCGGAAGAGCGGTCTGCCCGTGCAACTCGGGAAGATCGCCTTTGAGTCCTGTCGCTTCGAAGCGCGCGGCGATCCGCGAACCCAGACCGCGCGCGGAACGTCTCGGCGCCTTGGCTGCATCCCGGAGGATGTGCCGAACTTCTTCCTCGAGACTGCGGCCGTTGCGCTCCGCTCTGGCTTTCAGTCTCACCTTGACCTCTTCTTCGAGGCTTCGCACCACCAGTTGCGCCATGGAGAACTCCTGCCGCCGGAAAGTCGTCACGATATCATGATATCCATTATCCAAAATGACCAGCCTCGCTGCACCTAGCAGGTCCCTTCCCCTTCTAGGGGAGGGACAGGATGAGGATGGAGCTTTACGGCGCGGCATTTGCGATTCGCTACGTGTGCGAGGGACACCCAACCTCACCCCCGCCCCGCTGCAACCAGCAGGTCCCTTCCCCTTCAAGGGGAAGGGCAGGATGAGGATGGGGTGGGGCGTCGCGGCACAGGCTGGTCGGATCGCACGAGCGCACCCCAGGCCCCAACGGGATGCACGGGCACCACGTCCGCCAGGGCGAGCGCGGGCCCTGCCTCGTCGATCTCGAACACGGGTAAGGCGCCTGAATCCCCACGTATCGGTTGCCGCAGCGCGTGGCGCGCCCTGCGTGCCCGGCCAGCCGCCACAAGATCCCCGCCCAGTTCGGCGAGCATCCGGTGCACAGTCGGCGCGCTCACAGCGAGCTCTGCAGCCAGTGACGCAGCATCCACCGGGGCGAGCCCGGCGAGGACAGGCCTCCGCCGGTCACGGTTGTCTCGAAGCCTCGACGGCATGGCGGCAGGCTGGTCGAGAAGATTCTCGAGAAGATTCCACTCCTCGGAACCCCTGCCGCATCAATGAATCCAGGGGGGATCTACCCGTCTCCCGCCGTCTGTTGAGAAGATTCTCTTCGTCACCAGGAGCATCCGGCGATTCCGCCCGGGTCAGGAAATCCGACTCACACGACCGTCACCCCGGCCGCGCCGCGCAGCGCCTTGTCGAACGAGTAGGTCGTCGTCACACCGTGTGCCGCATTCCGCGCAGCGACGAGATAGTCGGCGAAGTCGCCCGGACCGTCCCGGTACACGGCCAGCGCTGCGATGACGAGATTGCGGTCCTCGAAGGCGAACGCGGGCTGCGCGAGCAGCGCGTCCAGGGCCGCCACCACTTCCTCCTTCGAGCGCCGGTATGCGGCCCGGAGGGTCCAGACGAGTTCGGCCAGGACCACGTCGGTGAGCAGCACGCCGCCGACGGTGCCGCTGACGGTGGCGACGATCTGTCTGGCCTTCCGGAACTGCGCTTCGTCGTCCGCCAGCAGCAGGCGGAGGAGCACGTTGGTGTCCAGCCCGATCATCTGCGCGGCTTGCCGTGTTTTGCGGCCAGATACTCGGCCACTCGCTCCTGCACGACCTGCGGAGACAGCGCCCTCTCCCCCTCCCGCCTGAGGATGCCGGCAACCGTAAGCGGATCCGGCACGGCCTTGCGCATCTCCACTGTTCCGTCGTCGAGGAGGCGGAAGTCCACCTTCGTCCCGGGCTCGAGGCCCAGGGCGTCCCGGATGTCCTTGGGGAGGGTGATCTGTCCTTTCGAGGTCATGGTGGCAAGGCTCATGATAACAAGTAAGGCGTTTATCGAACGGTAAGGATACCATCCGCTCGCGCCCGACTTGCAGGAGCCTGCCCGCCGTCCGGCTGTCCTCTACCGCTGCCGGAACCGATGCGCATACGCCCGGCTCACCGCCACCGGTTCGCGCATGCCCTTCATCACCAGATTGACGCGGCCCATCATGTCGCGGCGGGCGGCGTCGATGGCGCCGACGCGCACGATGGTGTTGCGGTGGACGCGCCAGAAGTGCTCGGGATCGAGTTCGGCTTCCAGCTCCTTCAGCGGGGTGCGGATCACCCACTCGCGCTCCGTTGTGCGCACCAGCGTGTACTTGTCGGCGGCCTGGAAGAGGCACACCTCGGCGACAGGCAGGATGCGAATGTCGTTGCCCTCGCCCACCTGAAGCCACTGCAGGCGCGGCGCGGTGCTTGCACTGCCCTGCCGCAGCAATTGCTGGAGCACGCTGCCGAGATCCCTGGGCACTTCATCAAGACGGGCCTTCAGACGCTCGACGGTCACGGCCAGCCGCTCGACTTCGACGGGCTTCAGCAGGTAGTCGACGGCGCCCGCCTCGAAGGCCTTCACCGCGTACTCGTCGTAGGCGGTGACGAACACCACGTGCGTGGATGCGCCCAGCTGCTGCGCCACCTCCAGCCCGGACAGCCCGGGCATGCGGATGTCCAGGAAGGTGACGTCGGGTTCCAGCGCGCGCACCTGCGCGAGCGCGTCGACGCCGTCGTGCGCCTCGCCCACGACCTCGGCCTCGGGCCACGTGGCCGCCACGGCGCGACGCAGTTCGGCGGCGAGCAGATGCTCGTCGTCGACGATGAGCACGGCGGGGCGGCGGCCGGCGTTCATGCCGTGTCTCCGGGCACGCGCACGCGGACGCGGACCCCGCGCGGGTCCACGGGATGCACGCTCACGTCGGCGCGGTCCCCGTAGCGGGCCGTCAGGCGCTGCCGCACGTTCTCCACGCCGACACCTGGTGCGGACGTGCCGGACCAGCCGATGCCCGTGTCGGCCACGTCGATGACGACGTCGCCCGACTCGCGCCTTGCCGTCACCGTGACTTCGCCGCCCTCGGCCAGCGGTTCGAGGCCGTGGCGGATGGCGTTCTCGACGAAGGGCTGCAGCGCGAGCGCCGGCAGCGCAACGTGGGCCAGGGACGGTTCCGCCTCGACGTGCCACCGCAGCCTCGGCCCCAGGCGGATGGCCATGATCTCCAGATAGCGCCGCACCAGTTCGAGTTCCTGCCCGAGCGTCGTGCGCTCCGCGCGTGAGCGGTCGAGCGTGCCGCGCAGGTAGCCGGTGAAGTTGAGCAGCATGCGCTTGGCGGTCGCGGGGTCGGACTCGATGAGGCTCGCGACGTTGGAGAGCGTGTTGAAGAGGAAGTGCGGCTCGATCTGCGCCTGGAGCGCGCGCAGTTCGGCCTCGCTCGCGCGCTTTTCGGATTCCATGCGGCGCAGTTCGCGCTCCCGGACGGCGGCGCGGGTCTCGGCAATCTCCCGCGTGGAGTAGAAGTAGTAGGACACCGCAAAGCCGAACACCGCGGCGCCGACGATGGTGCCGGGCAGCAGCGTGGAAGAGGCGGCGTCGCCGAAGAAGAACGGGACCAGCACGTACGCGAGACCGATGCCGATGGCCGACCCCGCCGGGACCGAAACGAAGACGATGGGTCCCGTGGGCTTCATGACGCGCACGATGCGCATGGCGATCGTCATGCACGCGAAGATCGACAGTCCGATGCACTGCGAGTACACGAGGCTGCGCAGGAAGCCATGCCCCAGGATGGAGGTGAACAGCAGCGCGATGATCGTGTTGAAGACGATCGTCAGAGCAAGGTCCCGCAAGACCACAGGCCATGGTTCCACACCGGCGGTACTGAGGGCCTCGTCGCCGCGCACGTCAGTCTTCCAGGAAGGCAGAGCCATCATGATGCCGCAGTTCCGGCTCAGAAGAAGTACTGCGTGGCCGCGTAGGCGACGAGCCGCTCGGGGAGCAGCCCGAAGGCCGCGTCGGGCGGCCCGGCGAAGCGCCGCGCGCCGATCTCCCAGCGGAGCCGGTCGTACTGCCGGGACACCGAAGCCGTCCACACGGACCCGCCGTCGCGCGGCGTCACCAGCACGTCCAGCGCGGCATCCCACGACTCGCTGTCGTAGGACCAGCGCACGAGCACGTTTTCCCGGACGACGTTCTGGCGCTCGAAGGCCCGCGTGCTGAAAGCGAGATTGCCCGAGACGGCGCCTGCGGGGACGCCGGGCGCACCGAGAAGCGCCGCCTGCGCGACCGCGAGGTGATGCAGATCCGCCCAGTCCTCCGCGCGATACGCGGTACCGTCGTACCAGGCCTCGACCAGCCAGCCGATGCCGGACTCTCCGGTCCAGCTGCCGCCCGCGGAGAGCTGGACCGTCGCGCCGCGGCGAGTGCTGATGAAGGGATCGCCCGGCGCAAGCGGCACGGCCGCGCCGATCAGTCCGTTGCGCGAGAAATCGTGACGCTGCATGGCCAGCCCGCTGGCGTAGAGCTGCACCGCGTCGTTCACCACCTGGTTCCAGCCGAGCCCTGCCTGCACGCCCGTGCGTGCGCTCCAACGCGCCACCCCGTGCCAGTCGGTCGACGCGTCCTGCCGGTAGTAGCGCAGGGCGAGCGATTCGTCGTCCCGCCCCTCGCCCGTGCGGCCCGCCGCGGGATTCGCGTAGACGACGGTCCAGGCCGCCGACTCGGTGAACCGCTCCCAGGCCACGGCCGGCACGCCCTCGAAGGTGAACACGTTGAGCAGCCGCCGGTCCTGCTGCTGCACCACGTCCAGCGGCCGGAACGCGAAGCCCACGCCCCACCCGAGGATCTTCTTGCCGAAGGTGAAGGCTTCCCCGCCGATGCGGGTGTCGACGTACAGCTCGTTCACGAGCCCCACGTGCCGCGGCTCGCGCCCGTCCAGGGCGATCGAGCGCACGGTCCCCGTGAAGGACACCGCGCGCCACTTCGCGCTGACTTCCGCCTCGGCGCGGAGACGGTCCCGTCCGAGATCGGTGAGCGGCGCGCCCGCGGCGAGCGGCGAGGTTCCGCGCGCTTCGTGCAGCTGGGGAATCGCGCGGAACACGCCGGAGAACTCCGGTGCGTCGGCCGCCGGCACGGCCCCGGAGGCCAGCGCCAGCGCGATCAGCGGGACGACGCGCACGTTCACTCCTTCACGTCGCTGCGCGACAGGTACATGGGGTTGTACATCTCGTCGGGCAGCGACTTGGGCCTGCGCGACACGTAGCGGATCACCGTCTCCCGCGCCTTCTGGATCTGGTCCTCCAGGCGCATCTCGGTCACCTGCCGGCGGCCGTCCACCTTGTCGACGACGAAGGTCGCGCGCTTGGCGAGCTTGTCGGAGGCCACGTACAGGTCGGCCTGCACGGGCTCGCTGGTCGCCTTGGCCAGGTACAGCTCGATGCGCGCGTAGCTGACGCCGGAGCGCTGGGCCGTGAGCGCGAGCTTCACGCAAGGCTTGCCATCGACGGTCTCCTCGCCGACGACGGTGCCCGCGTAGTCCTCGGCCCACGTCATCGTCGCGATGTCGCCGGTCGAAGCGTCGCCCAGCAGCTTCTGCTGCGGGGTGACGCGGATGGGGCGCCCGGTGCCGGGCATCAGCAGCCAGAAGTCGTCGCCGGCCATCAGCATCTTCTGCCCCGCCTCGGACGGCGACTTGAACAGCACGATCGACTTGCGGCCGGGCTTCACGTACACGGTGTAGCGCCGCTCCTTTTCCAGCGCGCCGGCCTTCATGACCTCGACCTGCGTGTCCACGACCATGGCGCCGGCGGCGAGGCGGTAGTCGTCGGCGGCCTTGAGCAGGGCGGGCACGTCCTGGGCCCAGGCCTGGGCGGCGAGCAGCGTGCCCGCCGCGATGAGTGCGATGCGATCAAACATGGGTGAGAGCCTCCACGATGGGTCTGCGGGATGCCTTGCGGCTCATGAGCCACGCGGCGACGGTCGAGGCGGCGATCACGGTGAGCACACCGGCGACGTACAGCTCCGTCTCGACGTTGATGGAAAGGGGATAGCCGACGGACTGTCCGGGCGGCGGTGGCATCTGGAGTCCGGCAAGCGTCAGCCCCAGGGCCGTTGCGAGACCGATGACGACGCCGATCACCGCACCGGCCGCACCGATGAACGCACCTTCGAGCGTGAAGACCTGCACGATCTGCCGGGGCAGCGTCCCCAGGGCGCGCAGCGTGCCGATCTCTCGCGTGCGCTCCACCACCGACATGGCCATGGTGTTGGAGACCGCAAAGAGCACGATCACCACCATGATCCCGCCCATCAGGCCGAAGATGCGGTTGTAGAGATTGCGCACGGCCTCGTAGTAGAAGGCCTGGTCCTGCCACGTCTGCATGGCGAGTTCCGGAAAGGCCTGGCGCGCGCTTGCGGCCGCCGCGTCGGTGCTCTCGGTCGCATCGAGATACACGGCCACCTGGCTCACCTTGTCGGTGACGAGCAGCTTCTGCGCGGTGACGACGTCCACGTAGATCGCGCGCTTGTCGAACTCCGGCACGCCCAGGCTGAAGATGCCGCGCACCGTGACGTCCAGGGCATTGAGGCTGCCCTCCGTGGTGGTGGACAGCAGCGTGAGCACGCTGCCGGGTTTCGCCTTCAGCTGCTTCGCGAGTTCACCGCCGAGCATCACTTCCGGCGCCGTGCCTTCCGGACCGCCGGGTACGAGCACGTCGCCCGCGAGCATCTTCAGGAACGGTCCCTTGGTCTGGAACTCGCCCCGCGCATCGATGCCCGCCCCGATGAACACCGTGGACTTGTCGCCGTTGCTGATGAGCCCGGTGAAGTTGAGCCGCGGCAGCGCCGTGCGCACGCGGTCGTCGCGTTCCAGCTTCGCCTTGATGGACGCGTAGTCCGACAGGCCGAGACTCATCGGAGCGTCCTCCTCCTCGTCGAAGTACTTCTTGTGGGCGAGGATGAGATGCCCGCTGTCCCGCGCCGCCTGCTCGCGCAGCGACTGGTAGGTGTAGAGCGCAAAGCCGCCGCCCACAAGGATCGCGGCCGTGCCGACCGCGGTGATGAGAAGCGTGATGAGGGCGCGCCGCCGGTTGCGCCCGAGGTTCTTCACAGCGAGGACGAGCCACTTCATGCGATCACTCCGTCGACGAGACGCACCACGCGGTCGCAGTGATCGGACACGCGGGGGTCGTGGGTGGCGATCACGCAGGTGAGGCCCTGCTCGCCGGCCAGCCGGCGCAGAAGGTCCACCACCTGCGCCGCGTTGACCGAGTCGAGATTCGCCGTGGGTTCGTCGGCGATCACGATGTCGGCGGACTTCACGAGTGCCCGGGCGATGGCCACGCGCTGACGCTGGCCGCCGGACAGTTCGTCCGGACGGCGCTGCGCGAAGTCCTGCAGCCCCACGCGCGCCAGCGTGTCGGCGACACGCCGGCGCCGCTCTTCCGGCCGCACGCCCTGCAGATACAGGGGAAACTCGACGTTCTCGTACACGGTCATCACCGGAACGAGGTTGAAGCCCTGGAAGACGAACCCGATGTGCTCGCGGCGCACGAGCGTGAGGTCGTCGCCGGAGAGCGGGGTCATGTCTTGCCCGCCGAGGGAGACGGTCCCCTCGTCGGGGGTGTCGAGCAGACCGCACACGTTGAGCAGCGTGCTCTTTCCGCTCCCCGACGGTCCGGTGAGCGCCACGAACTCGCCGCGCTGCACGGTGAGGTCCACGCCCTTCAGCGCGGGGACGGGCTGACCGCCCATCACGTAGGACTTGCGGATGCCGCGCAGCGTGACGGCATCGAGACGGGGGAGCGGGGCGTTCATGCGCCGAGCTCCTGCAGGCGCTTCTTCGCGGCCGCCGCGTCGGGGCTCTGCGGGTCGAGGGCGAGCGTCATGCGCAGGCTCGCGGCCTCGTCCACCTTGCGACCTTCCTTCTTCGCGACCTTGGCGGCCTGGTAGTGGAAACGCGACGCGGCGATGGGCGGGATCGATTCGAACGCGGGATGCGTCATCGCGTCGTTCAGCACGCGCTTGCCGGCGTCGAATCGGCGGAACAGGTCCGGCATGTCGAGGAAGGTGGAGGCCGCGACCAGCCGCGCCTCGAGCGATGCAGGGAAGCCGTCGACGATCTTCCTGTCGTGGGCGGGGGTGAGTTGGCCGAGCGCCTTGTCCAGCTGGGCCAGGCCGGACTCGGTGAGCTTCATCTTGTTCCAGGGCATGTAGGCCTCGCGCCCTTGCAGGGCGAGACAGCTGCCCAGGTAGGCGCGGACGACGACGTCGTCGGGCTCGGCGTCGTACAGCGCCTGGAACTTCTCGGAGGCAGGCTTGACGGCGGCGCCGTCGCCCTGGACTGCCTTCAGGAAGACGGTGCGGGCGTCGGCGAGGCGGGCGGCGTCGACCGCGAACGCGGACGAAGCCGCAAAAGTGAGCGTGGCGGCAGTCAGCAGGGAGCGGAACAGTGGGGACATGGTCAGGGACTCCGTTGAGGGGAACACGGGACGGACCTTACGGACCGGGTCGCGGCCGGGCGACGGCGATGCGACGGACTGCGGAAAGCGCGGATGAACGGAAATCGGCGGGGATGAACGGCGAGCAGGAAGGGACGAGGGCGCGTGTACGAACGGCGGTCCGGCGGGGCCGGGGCAGCGGGCAAGGATCGCGGGTGAAGTGGGGGGCGGCGCAGCAGAGGGCGGAGCCGGGGCAAAGGGAGCGTTCGGCGGCGAGTTCGATAGACGCGTCTCCGAGCGCCAAACCGTGGTTTACGCGCGGGAGACCCCGCGCGGAGCCTCGGTGTTCGCCGGTGCATGCGTTGCCCCGGGGGGACCCCGGGCTACGAATTCTTGTCCGGGCTGCGCCCGGAAGCTGTGTAGCCCGGGCCTCGCCCGGGTGCAGTGCGTCGGTGTTCGGCGGCGCATGCAATGCCCCGGGGGCGGTATCCCCTCACTCGATACCGTGTGGCGACCCGCAGATCCCGTCTGCCGACCCGGAGGTCACGGCACGTGCCCGCGTCACTTCGATGCGGGTGCGATGCGCTCCCATTCGATGGAGACGGTCGGCACGGCCTCGGAGGCGAGCGTGCCTTCCCATGCCGCCACCTTCGGGCGTCCGTACCGCGTGCCATCGTGCACGTACACGGCGACGGTGCGGTCGGTGGGGTGGACGAACCACACCTCCTTCACGCCCGCGCGCTCGTAGGCGGCCAGCTTGACCGACTGGTCGTGCGCGGCCGTGGCGGGCGACAGCACCTCGATCACCCAGTCCGGCGCGCCGCGGCAGCCGCGCGTGTCGATCTTGGCGGGATCGCACACCACCGAGATATCGGGCTGGACCACCGTGTCGACCGCGTCGTCGGCCTCGTCCCCGCGGGGGAGGCGCACGTCGAAGGGCGCGATGAAGGCTTCGCACGATCGCCCCTGGAGCGCATCGGCAATCTGCCGGGCAATGGCGAAACTCACCCGCTGATGATCCACACTCGGCGCGGGTGCCATCAGGTACGCGCACCCGTCCACGAGTTCGTAGCGGACGTCCTCCGGCCAGGTGCGGTACTCGCCGTAGGTGTGGTGAATGGTGTCCCGTCGCGGCAGGCCCATGGCCGAGGTCCTCTTGCGGTTGCGTGCAAACGGAAAAAGGGTATCACGCACGGGGGCGCGAACCGCTTCCGGCCCGCCCGCCGAGGCCCGTTCCAGGCGCATCCCATTCGCGCGGCGTCCCCGCCGGCCGAGGTTCTACCTGCCTGCCACCCGCCCTGTCGTGGCCGCCTCCGCGTACCCGTGCGGCATGGCGCGCCCCGTGCATCGGCGTGCGGGCTTCGGCCGACGGCGGTCTGCCCCCCTTCCGGGAAGCGAACCGCGCCTTCGGCCCCTACGGGAGTCACGATGAAGGTTCTGGTCACCGGCGGCGCCGGTTACATCGGGTCGCACACCTGCGTCGAGCTGCTGGCCGCCGGCCACGACGTGGTCGTGATCGACGATCTGTCCAACAGCCACGACACCGTCCTGCGGCGGATGGAGACAATCTCCGGCAGGGCGATACCCTTCTACCGCGCCCGGGTTCAGGACACCGGCGCCCTCGCCTGCGTCTTCGCCGAGCACCGCATCGACGCCGCCATCCACTTCGCCGCCTTCAAGGCCGTGGGAGAGTCGGTGGCGAAACCGGTGGACTACTACGAGAACAACCTGGGCAGCCTCACGGCGCTCATCCGCGGGCTCGACGCCGCGGGTGCCCGTCACGTGGTCTTCAGCTCGTCCGCCACGGTGTATGGCGACCCCTCGTCCGTCCCCATCACCGAGGCCGCGCCGATCCACCCGACGAACCCCTACGGCCAGACGAAGGCAATGGCGGAGCAGGTACTGCGGGACGTCGCCGTGTCGAACCCCGCGTGGAAGATCTCGCTGCTGCGGTACTTCAACCCCGTGGGCGCGCATCCGAGCGGCCTGATGGGCGAGGACCCGCAGGGCATCCCGAACAACCTGATGCCCTACGTCGCGCAGGTGGCCGTGGGCCGTCGCGAATGCCTGAGCGTGTACGGCAACGACTACCCCACGCCGGACGGCACGGGTGTGCGGGATTTCATCCACGTGGTGGACCTCGCGAAGGGCCACGTGAAGGCACTGGAGCGCCCGGGCGAGTCTGGCCTGCTCACGGTGAATCTCGGGACGGGGCGGGGCTACAGCGTGCTGGAGATGGTGCGTGCGTTCGAGAAGGCCTCCGGACGGCCCATTCCGTACAAGATCGTGGACCGCCGCCCCGGGGACGTGGCGACGGTGTATGCGGAGACGTCGCTCGCCGCCGAGGCGCTCGGATGGAAGGCAGCACTGGACGTGGACGACATGTGCCGCGACACGTGGAAGTGGCAGAGCATGAATCCGAAGGGGTACGCGGAGGGGTGAGGCGGAAACGAGTGGAGGCGTGATGGGGGCGCCGCCCCCGGGCAGGGCCCGGGCTACGCGACCACGACGCGCCTCGCCCCGATTCCGTAGCCCGGGCCCCGCCCGGGCAATTCGATACGGCGTTGAACGAAGCCCACGCAATCCGATACGGCATCGAACGAAGCGGAACCGCCCCGGACCAGGCCCGTACGACG
>ERZ1066136.1358-NODE-1358-length-12787-cov-5.338831_pt1 | contig 12787 bp, 10 predicted proteins | sample MGYA00382783_ERZ1066136 | MGnify/ENA primary metagenome ERZ1066136 (study PRJEB33369, sample SAMEA5778366) | biofilm metagenome | biome: Industrial cooling water; feature: Water cooling tower basin; material: Biofilm | place: United Arab Emirates | collected... | reverse complement strand
TATCTGGATAGGCGCCTCGGGCGTTACGGCCGATCCCGCGACCAAGGTGCGCCTCGGTGACCAGCACACGTCGCCGGCGACGGTAGCTCCGGATCTCGTGACGATCACAGTGCCACAGCCGGTGATCAATACGGTGGGTGACTACCCGGTCGTGATAGAGGAACCTTCGGGTCGCAAGACGGCGGTCGGCACGTTCAAGGTCCTTCCTTGATCAACGCAAGCGGGCGCGATGAAATGTTCGGTGGGTAGTCAGCTTAGGCCCGCGCGGACAACGGCATCGCTTTGGTCGCCCGCCGGTTACTGCGGGCGCCAGAGCAACTGTGTGTACGGGGCGGCCCTATGCGGCCGTCACGGTGCGCCTCCGGCCTGCGTCACCGGCTGTCCGCCCAGGGGACTGCGGGAGCTCACTTCGCTACCCGGCATTGTCGATACGCCGAAGACTGCCGGTTTCGCCAAGGGGCCGCTGTGGGCGTCGCCCGACAAGGTGGCCGCCGACATCGACCGCGCGCTGCAGCGTGGGTTCGGGATGGTCTACACGCCGTCGTTCTGGCGTTGGATCATGCTGATCATCAAGCACGTACCCGAACGGGTGTTCGTCCGCACAAGGTTGTAGCCGGCCGGCATGGGACCGCACGTCGTCCTCTGCACGTACAACGGCGCGCGCTTCCTGCGCGCGCAGCTCGACAGCATCGCGCGCCAGACGCGGCCGGTGGACTGCGTGCATGCGTTCGACGACGGGTCCGACGACGACACGCTGGCGATTCTGCACGACGCTGCCGCGCGGCTGCCGATGAAGATCGTGCGCAACCCCACGCGGCTCGGCGCCACCGGCAACTATGCGGCCGCGCTGGCCGCCGTGCGCGACGCCGTCGCTGGCGCGTCCACGGGCGGCGGCAATGACCCACTGATCCTGCTGTGCGACCACGACGACATCTGGCATCCGTGCAAGGTGCAGGCGCTGGCCGACGCGCTGGCCGCGCAGCCGGCGGCGCTGCTGGCTGCGTCCGACGCCTGCGTGCTCGACGCGGGTCGCGGCGCGGGCGACACCCCGCTGGCCGCGCGGCTGGGCGTGCCGGCGGGCGGCTACCCGACGTCAGCCCTTTGGCTGGCGGCGCTGCTCCGTCGTAACCGGCTAGTGGGTGCCACGTTCGCGCTGCGCGCGGCGCTGCTGGACCAAGCGTTTCCGGTGCCGCTCGGCTTCTGGCACGACGAGTGGCTGGCACTGCTGGCGGTGGCCCAGGACGCGCTGTGCTGGGTGCCCGAGCCGCTGATCGACTACCACCTGCACGACGCCAACGCCGCCGGACTGCGGCAGATCGGCTTGGCGGCCACGTGGACCGGCGCACAGGGCGACGGCCGCGCGCACCACGCGGCCAAGGCGGCGCGGCTTGTCGCGCTGCGCGAGAGGATCGACGCCCTCGGGCCGCGGGTGCCGTCGGCGCAGCGCGGCTGCGTCGATGCGGCCGCCCGGTTCTGGCAGCGGCGCGCGGCGCTGCCGTCGGCACGGCTGGCGCGCGGGCCGGCGGTGGTGGACATGCTGCGGTCACATCAGTACACCACCTTTGCGGGCGGCTTGCGCAGCGCGCTGCGAGACCTGATCGGGCCGGGACTGTCCTAGGTCGTCGCTCGCTGCCCGTAGCCGCCGCGGCCCAGGCCCGGCGATGAGCGGGCGGTGGCAGGGCCGACCGCAAGTTGATCTGGAAGGCAACCGGTCGGCGGGCGCGACAGAGGTATCTCGGCCGGGCATCCCCCAAGTCGGGTCAGTTCGGTGCTTTTCTTCGTGCGCACTGCACCATAGCAGGGCGATAATCGGCCGGTCCTGATGCATTGGGCGTGGCGCAGGCCTTGCTTCGCACTCGTGCACGACAACAACATCGTTTCGCGGCGTCCTTGAAGATCATCGTCGACCGACCTGTCTCGTCGTCCGGCAGCCCTGCGCCTGCGTCGCAGTCGGCCGCTGGCGCGTCCGGCCGTACGGCGGTGCTTGCCGTGGTGGTGTCGTACGAGCCCGACCGCGACATGCTGATGCAGCTCGTCGAGCGGCTCGTCGGCACCGCCGAGGTGCTGATCGTCGACAACTCTGAAAGCGAGGCCGGCGTTACCTCGGCCGCGGCCGTGGGCCGCGCCTACGGCTGCGCGGTGCTGCGCAACCCACGCAACATGGGCGTAGCCGTCGCGCAGAACCTCGGGCTGCGCGCCGCCCGCTTGCGTGGCTTCCGCTACGCGTTGCTGCTCGATCAGGACAGCTATCCGGAGGCCGGCACCATCGACGTGCTCGTGCGCTCGCTCGAGTCCTTGCGCGCAAGCGGCGAGCGCGTGGCCGCCGTCGGCGCCTCGCACGTCGACCCGCGTAACGGCAGCCGCTACCCGTTCGTGCGGCTGCGTCGCGTCCGCATGAGAAAGGTGTGGCCCGAGGCCGGGACCAGCATCGCGTGCGACATGCTGATCAGCTCCGGCTGCCTCATCGCGCTGGATACGCTCGATGACATCGGCGAGATGGACGCCGACCTGTTCATCGACTACGTCGACTTCGAGTGGTGCCGCCGCGCGGCATCCAAGGGCTACCGCGTCTTCGCAGTGGCGGACGCCCGCATGCACCACACGATCGGCGACCAGTCGTTCTGTGCACTGGGCCGCAGCTTCAACCTGCACGGGCCTCTCCGCCAGTATTACTTCATTCGCAACGCGCTGCTGTTCATGCGCAAGCCGTATCTTTCCCTTCGTTGGCGAGCGCACTTGGCGTACCGCGTTGGCGGCCAGCTCGTGCTGTTCAGCGTATTCGCGCCGGAGCGCGTGAGGCGGCTGGGCTGGATGCTTCGCGGCCTGGTCGACGGGTTGCGCGGCCGTGCGGGTCGCCTTGGTGGGCCTGACGGCCTTGCCTCGAAGCGGCCGATCAGCATTGCCGCCACACCGACACCGGCCGCTGCGCCGACTGAGCGTGCGCCCGCCATGACTGGCGAAGTGCTTTCCGCGGACTAGCTGACTCGCCGGGATGCCGGGCGACTGGTTCGCCCGGGGGGGCTGCTGGCTGAGGTGGGCGCACTGGCGTGTCGCCTCTGGTAACTTCGGCACGGCCGTGGCCACTGCCCGGTATCCAGTGGCAGCGCATATGAAAAAGGCTCTCATCACCGGCATCACCGGCCAGGACGGCGCCTACCTCGCCGAACTGCTTCTCAAGAAGGGTTACGAGGTGCACGGCATTAAGCGCCGCACCTCGCTATTCAATACCGATCGCATCGATCACCTGTATCAGGACCCGCACGTCGATAACCGGCACTTCATCCTGCACTACGGCGACATGACCGATTCGCTGTCGCTGTTGCGGGTGATCCAGAAGGTGCGGCCGGACGAGATCTACAACCTGGCGGCGCAGTCGCATGTGGCGGTGAGCTTCGAGGAGCCGGAGTTCACCGCCAATGCGGATGCGGTGGGCACGCTGCGGGTGCTTGAGGCGATCCGAATCGCCGGGCTGGAGAAGACCACACGCTTCTATCAAGCCTCCACCTCCGAGTTGTACGGCCTGGTGCAGGAAGTCCCGCAGCGCGAGACCACGCCGTTTTACCCGCGCTCGCCGTATGCGGTCGCGAAGCTGTACGGCTACTGGATCACCGTCAACTACCGCGAGGCCTACGGCATCTACGCCTGCAACGGCATCCTGTTCAATCATGAGTCGCCGGTGCGCGGCGAGACCTTCGTCACTCGCAAGATCACGCGCGCGCTGGCGCGCATCAAGCTGGGCCTGCAGGACTGCCTGTACCTCGGCAACCTCGACGCCAAGCGCGACTGGGGCCATGCGCGCGACTACGTCGAAGCGATGTGGTTGATGCTGCAGCAGCCGCAGCCGGAGGACTTCGTCATTGCGACCGGTGTGCAGTACAGCGTGCGCAACTTCGTCAACGCGGCGGCGCGCGAAATCGGGCTGTCGCTCACCTGGACCGGGCAGGGCGTCGACGAGTTCGCTATCGACGCAGCCGGGATCAAGCGCGTGGCAGTGGACCCGCGCTACTTCCGGCCCACCGAGGTCGAGACGCTGCTAGGCGACCCGAGCAAGGCCCGCACGAAGCTGGGCTGGTCGCCACGCATCAGCTTCGATGAGCTCGTTGCGGAGATGATGCGCGAGGACATGAAGGCGGCTGAGCGCGATGAACTCGTCAAGCGCCACGGCTACCGGCCCTTCGACTTTCATGAGTGACGCAGCGGGTGCCGGCTTCCTGGCCGGCAAGCGGATCTACGTGGCGGGCCATCGCGGGCTGGCCGGCAGCGCGATCGTCCGCGCGTTGCGGGCGGCGGGGCATGCCGATGTGGTCACGCACACGCGCGCCGAGCTGGACCTCGAAGACGCTGCGCAGACGATGCGCCAGTTGGCGGCGGACCGGCCGGATGTGGTGTTTCTCGCGGCGGCCAAGGTGGGCGGCATCCACGCCAACAACAGCCTGCCGGTCGACTTCCTGCTGAAGAACCTGCTGATCGAGGCGAACGTCATTCGGGCGGCGCGCGAAGCGGGTGTCGAGCGCCTGATCTTTCTCGGCAGCTCCTGCATCTACCCGCGCGAAGCACCGGTACCGCTCAAGGAATCCTCGCTCCTTACCGGTCCGCTGGAGGCCACCAACCGGCCATATGCGCTGGCCAAGATCGCCGGCATCGAGATGTGCTGGGCCTTCAACCGGCAATACGGCACGCGCTTCCTCGCCGCGATGCCGACCAACCTCTACGGCGTTGGTGACAACTACGACCCCGAGCACTCGCATGTCTTTGCGGCACTGATCCGCAAAGTGCACGAGGCCAAGGCCGCCGGGCGCGACGACGTCGTGCTGTGGGGCACTGGCAAGCCGCGCCGGGAGTTCCTTTGCTCGGACGATCTGGCGAACGCGCTTCTGTTCCTGGCCAATCTCGACGACGCCCGCTTTGCGGCGCTGACCGATCCCGCACAGTGCCCGCTGATCAATGTGGGCACCGGTCAAGACCTCGAGGTGCGCGAACTGGCCGAGCTGATCGCCGATGTCATCGGCTGGCGCGGCCGCTTCGTGCATGACACCCGCAAGCCCGACGGCACGATGCGCAAGGTGATGGATGTGTCACGCATCCGCGCGCTCGGCTGGGCGCCAAGTGTCTCGCTCCGTGAAGGCATCGCCGTGGCCTACCGGGATTTCCTCTCCCGGCACCCATAAACGCGCTTCGTCCGGCTGGTCTCGCGCTGGTATCGCGGCGTGATACGCAAGCTCGCGATCCCCTCGCGGCATTGAGTCAGCTGTAGGCGAACCAGGTCAAGCGACCGGGGTCAGTCCGTACGGCAGCCCCGGGGGACAAGGCCAAGTCGGCCTTGCATCCTGACTGGGTCGCTGGCACGCGAAGTGCCGGCGCTGCGACCGGGCTTTCGCGCCCGTCTGGCCCATGCGCGTCCTCTTTCTCGACACCAAGCCTTTCAATCCGAACCGATACATTGCGCGGGGCGTCTATGAGGCGCTGCGGGCGTGCGTTGGTGTGGAGTGCGTCTGGGCCGAGTACCGGACTGTCGCGCCCCTCGCGGCGGCAGGCGATGTCGACCTCTTTGTGGCGTTCGGTGGCGAAGAGGCCGACAACGCGGCTGTGCATCAGGCAGCGGCTCTGGCCGGCCGCAGTGTCATCTGGTTCACGGAAGACCCATATGAGGCCGTCAAGAACCAGGCACTCGCGCGCCACTTCGACGTGGTGTTCAGCAACGACGCAGCCAGTGCCTTGCAGTACGGTGCCGCGGGCCGCCATCTGCCGCTGGCCGCCGATCCGCAGCGCAACTTTTTTCCGATCACGGCGGCGTCGCGACCGTTCGATGTGTTTTTTGCCGGGACCGCATGGCCGAACCGCGTCCTGTTCCTGGAGGAACTGCGCAAGCGCCGGCCGCAGTTGCGTTACAGGACGCTGCTGGTCGGCAATGACGCGTTGGCGAAGCACCTCGCCCCGCATCTGAGCGCGCACACCCGTCGCCTGCAGCTGTCGGCCGGCGTACCCATCCGCGAGTTTTGCCGGCTGGCGAGCCTGTCGCAGCTGACGCTCACGCTGCCGCGCAAGTTTGCAACGGGCGCGCTGCGCGACGATGCCGCCAGCGACACGCCGGGCCCGCGCTTCTTCGAGGTGGCGCTGGCGGGCAGCTGCCAGCTGGTCGACGCGCAGACCACGCCTGTGGCAGGGCGTGTGCTGGAGGCCGGCCGCGAGTTCATCGGTTTCGAGACGATCGACGATTGCATCGACGCCATCGACACGCTGTTGGCCGATCCCGATCGCACGCAGGCAATCGCGGCTGCGGCGCAGGCGCGCGTGCTGCGCGAGCACACCTACGCGCAGCGCGTGGCCACACTGCTGGCCGAGGTGCGATCACTATCGCCGCGGCCGTCTGCTGCCGAGCCGATCACGCTGCGGTCCGCGCCCCGGCCTGCTCGGCCGCGCGTACTGCTGGTCACCCACAACCTGTCGTCGTTCGGCGGCTTTGGCGGCGCCGAGGTCTATCTCGACCGATTGCGCACGCACGCCCAGGATGCCGAGCTGTTCGTCCTCGCCCCGGACCGCCGCGCCGCGCACGCCGGTCGCTACGCGGTGTTCGATCGCGCACTCAACGAGATTGATGCGTTCGAGGTCGAGGTGCCGTATGCGCGGCCGCTGCTGATCCACCCGCCGATCGAAAGCGCGTTCCAGAAGCTGCTGGTGCGCCACGCGATCGACGTGGTGCACTTCAATCACCTGCTGGCCTTCCCGCCGTCGCTGCCGATTCATGCCAAGGCGGTGGGTTGCGCCACCGTGCTCACCCAGCACGACCATTACCTGCTGTGCGACTCCTTCACGCTGACCGACGCCGCCGGCCGCTACTGCCAGGTCGACCGGCGGGGACGTGCCGCGTGCGACGGCTGCCTGGCGCAGTCGCAGGGCATCGTGCCCGGCAGCCAGGATCGGCGCAGTCGCTACCTGCGCCAGGTGCTGGCGGCGGTCGACCGCGTGCTGGTCGGATCGGAGGCGGCGCGGGCGCTGCTGCTGCGCTTCTACCCCGAGCTCGCGCCGCGTTGTCGACAGGTGACGCCGCCGATGGAGCCATTGGCCATCAGTCGGATAGCGGCAGATCCTGCCGACCCGCTGCGCGTCGTTCACCTCGGCAACTTCACGCGTTTCAAGGGCGCCGACGCGGTGCTGGCGGCGGTGGCGGCCTGTCGGGATCTGCCGATTGAATTCCACATCCATGGCCGCATCGACGGCGAACTGGTGCCGGAGGTACAGCGCCTGGTCGGTCCGCAGCTGCATGTGCATGGCGGCTATGCCAGCGGTGCGCTGCCGCCCTCGCTGGCGCAGGCTGATGTGCTGCTGTTCCTGTCGCGCTGGCCGGAGACCTATGGCATCACGCTGTCCGAGGGCCAGGCACTCGGGCTGGTGCCGATCGTGACCGCGATCGGCGCGCCTGCGGAGCGCGTGCGGGATGGCGTCGACGGCTTCGTGGTCGCACCGGACGACAGCGCTGCCGTGGTTGCGCACCTGACGGCGCTGGCCCGCGATCGTGCGCGCTTGGCAAAGATGCGCGCGAACCTGCCGGCCGCGCCCGGCGTGCCGCCTGCCGCCTTTGCCGCCGGTGTGCAGGCGATCTGGCGCGAGGTCGCCGCGCCGTTCACGGCTACGCGCTGCGCGACGCAACCCACGCGCACGCTGTCGTTCGAGGAACTCGGCTTGTTTCTCACGCAGCCGACCTGGACCCAGGTCGAGCTCGACCCCGGCCATCGTCGGCTGCTTGCCGCGCCAGATCGCCGCCAGCTGCGCTTCTACGTCCGGCGCTTCATCGAAGTGCAGCGCGAGCAGGGCCTGCGCAGCGCGTGGACGCTGGCGCGTCGGCGCATCGGTGTCGCGCTGCAGGCAGCCACCCGCTAGGAGCCTTGTGTGCCGTTCGAACAGGAACCCGACATGTCGGTGATGGATGCCCCGGCCGTTGCCATCGAGCCGGCCGCACGGCCGGACGTCGACGCACCGCAGTCAACGGTGACGCTGACACCGACCCGTCGTGCGCTGCGCGAGGTGCTCGTGGTCAGCGGCAGCCCAGACCAGCTCAACGCCAACGCGGGCCTGCGTGACCACGTGGTCGAAGGGCTGCATGCGGCACGGCCGGCGGCGCAGGTGTTGGGTGTGCCGTATGAACTGGGTGCGCAGGCGATCAGTCAGCGCAAGCCCGATCTCGTCGTCGTATTCGGCAGCGTCATCCTCGACACCTCGGACTTCGCGCCGCTCGCCGACCTGTGCCGACGCCAGCGCGCCCGGCTGGTGTTCTGGCTGCACGACGATCCGTACGAGTTCGACATGAACGAACGCGTCGTGCCCTACGCCGACGCCATCTTCAGCAACGACCTGGCCTCGGTCGACCACTATCCGCCCACGGTGCCGGTGTTTCACCTGCCGCTCGGGGCCAGCCGGCTTGCGCACTGGCGCGCGGTCGGGCCGCGCTCCGCTCCCGACCTGTTCTTCTGCGGTCACGCGTTCGAGAACCGGCTGGCGTTCTTCGAATCGCTGGCCGCGTGCGTGCCACCGCCGCGGCCGCAGATGCAGGTGTTCGGAACCGGCTGGGACACGCGGCGCGTGCCGATGGCCATGAACATGAAGCTCCCCAACGCCGCGCTGCCGGACTACTACGCCGCCGCGCTGGCGGTTGCCAACCTGGGCCGCGACCTGAACCTGGCCAACCGACGCTTCAGCATCCGGCCTTCGACGCCGGGGCCGCGCACCTTCGAGGCGGCCGCGGCCGGCGCGGCGCAGATTCTTCTCACCGACGGCCTCGAGATCACCGAGTACTTCACGCCCGACGAAGAGATCCTGGTCGCGCAGTCGACCGACGAGTTCGTCAGCCACTGGCAGCGGCTGCTGGCCGATCGCGCGCTGAGCGAACGCCTCGGCCGCCGCGCCCAGCAGCGCGCGCTGGCCGAGCACGGCTACGACCAGCGCGCACGCGCGCTGCTGGACGCGCTGGATTCCTTGTGACACCGGCGGCGTCGGCATCGCCGACCGAGCCGCCGCAAGATCCCCGACCGATGAGCATCACCTTCGACAACGCCGATCATTCCGCCGCGCCAGCGCGTCCGCCGGCTTGGCGCCCCGCCAGCGCCGCGCGCGACATCGCCCGCGGCGCCGCCCTGTGGCGCACCTGGCTGGCGCTCGGCTGGCACGACGTGCGCCAGCGCTACAAGCGCTCGGTGCTGGGCCCGCTGTGGATCACGCTCAGCATGGGCATCACCGTGGCCGCGCTCGGGCTGCTGTACGCGCGGCTGTTCGCGCAGCCGATCGACGCCTACCTGCCATTCGTGGCGCTGGGCTTCATCGTGTGGGCGCTGGTCAGCGGCGTGCTGCTCGACGCCTGCGCGGTGTTCGTCGCCGCCGAGGGCTACATCCGGCAGATCGCCCTGCCGCTTTCGTTCTACGTGTACCGGATGGTGTGGCGGCACTTCATCGTGTTCGCGCACAACCTGCTGATCTTCGTGGTCGTCGCGTTCGTCTTGCCGGTTCAGATCAACGGCGCCACGTTGCTGGTGCTGCCGGCGCTGCTGCTGCTGGCGGCCAACGCGCTGTGGGTGGGGTTGATGGTGGGCATGGTCTGCACGCGCTACCGCGATGTGCCGCAGATCGTCACGAGCGTGGTGCAGGTGGCGTTCTTCCTCACGCCGATCGTCTGGCAGCCGGGCCAGCTGGTGCGCGAGAGCTGGGTGGTCGACATCAACCCGTTCTTCCACTTGGTGGAGCTGGTGCGCGCGCCGCTGCTGGGCGCGGCGCCCAGCGCGATGAACTGGAGCGTGGCGGCCCTGATGGCGGTGGCAGGCAGCGCCTGCACGTTCCTGCTGTTCGCGCGCTATCGCTACCGCATCGTCTACTGGGTCTGAGGAGACGATCATGGCCTCGATCTCGATGCGCAAGGTGTCGGTGCAGTTTCCGCTGCTGTCGGGCGCGCAGCGGTCGCTGAAGAACAGCGTGCTGGCGGCCACCACGGGTGGCCGCATCGCGCGCGACGCGCGCGAGCAGCCGGTCATCAGCGCGCTCAACGACATCGACCTCGAACTGCGGGTCGGCGACCGAGTGGCGGTGTGCGGCCACAACGGCTCGGGCAAGAGCACGCTGCTGCGCGTGCTGGCCGGCATCTACGAGCCGGCGGGCGGTGTGCTCGACATTCGCGGCAGCGTGGGCGCGATCTTCGATCCGGCACTCGGCATGGACCCGGAAGCCAGCGGCATGGAGAACATCGTGTTGCGGCTGCGGCTGATGGGCTTTTCACGCCGGCAGATCGATGAGCGCATTGATGAGATCGCCGGCTTCACCGGGCTCGGTCCGTTCCTGCACATGCCGGTGCGCACGTATTCGGCCGGCATGGGCGCGCGGCTGGCGTTCGCGATCTCGACCAGCGTGATGCCAGACATCCTGATCCTCGATGAAGGCATCGGCGCCGGCGACGCGTCGTTCTTCGAGCAGGCCAATGCGCGGCTGCGGCGGCTGGTCGATGCGGCCGGCATCCTGCTGCTGGCCTCGCATTCGTTCGAGCTGCTGCGCCAGTTCTGCACGCGCGCGATCCTGCTCGAGCACGGCGCGCTGATCGCCTCTGGTCCGCTGGAGGAGGTGCTCAGCTTCTATCACGAACGTACGCACGGGCCGTCGGCGGTCCGGCGCGCGGCCTGACCGTCGATGACTGTCGCGGAGACACGATGAGCACCGTCACCCTGCATTGCGCCCGCCATGGCGACCTGTTCCACTTTGCCGACGATGCCGTGATCGGCGGCTCGCTGGCGCGCTATGGCGAATGGGCCGAGCAGGAACTGTGGTTGATGCACCAGCTGCTGTCGCCGGGCGATACCGTGGTCGATGTGGGCGCCAACGTCGGCTGCCACACGCTGGGCTTTTCGCGCTTCGTCGGAGCGGGCGGCCGCGTGATCGCGGTCGAGGCCCAGCCGGCGATGTTCAGGCTGCTATCGGCCAACGTCACGCTGAATGCAGTCACGCAGGCGCACTGCGTATTCGCGCTGGCGGATGCCGCGCGCGGGGCCACCGCGCTTCCACTGAATCTGTCAGCGCCCGAACACAACTACGGCGCGGTGAGCTTCGCCGACGGCCAGCACCGCCATCGAACGGGGGCGGCGTTGCCGGTGGCAGTGATGGCGCTCGATGACCTCGCGCTCGATCACTGCGCGCTGGTGAAGATCGACGTCGAAGGCATGGAGCTCGAGGTGCTGCAGGGCGCGCAGCGGCTGCTGCTGGAATGCGCGCCGCATCTGTACTTCGAGCAGGCGAGCGACCGCCACCGTGGCGAAATCTTCGCGTTGCTGCGCGGGCTGGGCTACCGGCTCTACTGGCACGTCGCCAATCCGTTCAACCGCGGCAATTTCAACGGCGCCCGCGACAACATGTTCGGCGGCGCGTGCGAAACCAACGTGCTGGCGGTGCCGGCGGGCAGCCGACACACGGTGGATGCGAGGGCGTTCGGATTGATCGAAGTGAGCGACGCCGCTGTACCGGCTGCGCCCGCGCCGCCGCCCGATGCACGCCGCGGTTGGCAGCTGCCGTCGGACGCCTACGCGCGGCTACCGCGGGCGCCTGGCATGTCGGCTTGGACCGCGCGCGTGAATGACGAAACCGCTCGGCTGCGTCATGAGTTGGCGCAACTGCGACTCGCGTTCGACGATCTGCTGGAGGATCGTCGAAAGGCGCAGGAAATCATGGACCTGCAGCACCACCAACTGGGGCAACTGCATGGGCGCGAGCGCGCTGCGTCAGTGTTGCCGGCGGATCGGTAAGGTTGACGGCAAAGCGGTCCGGAATGGTGCTGGCATGACCGGACCTCGGTGTGCGTCGACGATCGTCGCGGGCCACGCGCGACCGGTGATCGATGAAGCCGCGGGCCCGACGATTGCCTCGGGCCGGTCCACGTTCGTTCACCGCAGCCCACTGATGTCACGGCAAACCCAGTCCGACGATGCGCTCGACGAGGGGGCTTGCGTAGGTCCCATCGCTGGGGTCGTGGTCTGTTATGAACCCGATGCCGAGGCGCTGGCATGGCGGCTGGAATCGCTGGCGGCGACCGGACTGGCGCTGATGCTCGTCGACAACTCGGAGCAGCCCGCCGGTCAGCGTGCGGCGGCCGAAGCGGCGCGCCGGTTGGACGCCGAACTGATCTGCAACGGCGAAAACCTCGGTGTCGCCGAAGCTCAGAATCAGGGGCTGCGACGCGCCGTTGCGCGTGGCTGCCGCAGCGTATTGCTGCTGGACCAGGACAGCACGCTCACCGCCGCCGATCTCCAGCGCCTGACAGACGAGTTGGGGCGGCGCGTCACCGCCGGGGAACGGGTGGCGGCCGTCGGACCGGCCTTCGTCGACCCGCGCACGCACACGGACTTTCCGTTCTTGCGCGTCGTCGATGGCCGCGTCGAGCGGCATGTGCCGCTGTCGGCCGAGCCGCTGTCGTGCGATGTGCTGATCAGTTCCGGCAGCGTCGTGAATCTCGCGGCAGTGGCCGAGATCGGCGGGCTCGATGGCGACCTGTTCATCGACTACGTGGACTACGAGTGGTGTTTGCGGGCGCGGTCGCGCGGCTGGCAGGTCATCGGCGTGCCGGCGGTGCGCATGACCCATGAACTGGGCGACGAGGTGCGACGCCTGTTCGGGCGCACTGTGGTGCTGCACTCGCCTCGACGTCAGTACTACCTGGTGCGCAACGCGCTGCTGCTGGCGCGTCGACGCAGCCTGCCCGCCGGGTGGCGGCGCCATCTGCTGGGTCGTGTGCTGCGCCAGCTGGCGGGGTACACGCTGCTGTGTG
>ERZ1066136.1355-NODE-1355-length-12802-cov-10.080019_pt1 | contig 12802 bp, 12 predicted proteins | sample MGYA00382783_ERZ1066136 | MGnify/ENA primary metagenome ERZ1066136 (study PRJEB33369, sample SAMEA5778366) | biofilm metagenome | biome: Industrial cooling water; feature: Water cooling tower basin; material: Biofilm | place: United Arab Emirates | collected... | reverse complement strand
TCGTACAGGATGAGGTCGCGCTCCACCAGGATGGGCACCTCGTTGTACGGGTTCATCAGCGCGATGTCCTCCGGCTTGGCGAAGATGTCGACGTCGCGGATCTCGAAGTCCATGCCCTTCTCGAACAGCACGAAGCGGCAGCGGTGCGAGTAGGGGCAGGTCGTTCCGGAGTAGAGCACCATCATGGCGGGGGGCCTTTCGTCGTCTTCTGTCGGGATTGTGCGTCGGATCGCGGCGCCGGCCGGTGGCTGCGGCACCCGCGCGGCTGAACCGCGGGAAAAAGCAAAAACGCAGTGGGTGCCCGGGTGCCCCCACTGCGCCAGGGCCCCGCGCCGTGGCGCGGGGCGGCAAGCCTTACTTGATGTCCTTCCAGTACACCGCGTTCAGGCGCCAGGCGATGACGATGAACACCGCCAGGAACAGCATCACGAACACGCCCAGGCGCACGCGGTTGCTGGCCGCGGGCTCGGCCATCCAGTACAGGAAGGCGGTCAGGTCGGCGGCGGCCTCGTTGTACTGCGCCTCGGTCATGCTGCCGGGCTGGGCCATCTCGAAGCCCTTGAACACCTGCGTGGTCTTGCTGGCGTCGTGCGGGTCGGGGCGCGTCTCGAACACCGCGCGCTGCTGGCCCTGCAGCTCCCAGAGCGGGAAGGGCATGCCGACGTTCGGGAACGCGGCGTTGTTCCAGCCCGTGGCCTTGGTCTCGTCGCGGTAGTAGGTGCGCAGGAAGGTGTAGATGTAGTCCGCCCCGCTGTCGGCGCCCTTGCCGAAGCCGGCGCGCGAGCGCGCGATCAGCGTCAGGTCGGGCGGGGCCGCGCCGAACCACTCCTTGGCGTCGGCCGGCGTCATCGCGATGTGCATCAGGTCGCCGACCTTGGCGCCCGTGAAGATCAGGTTGCTCTTGATCTGCTCGTCGGTGAGGCCGATGTCGCGCAGCCGGTTGTAGCGCATGAACCCGGCCGAGTGGCAGTTCAGGCAGTAGTTGGCGAACAGCTTGGCACCGCGCTGCAGCGCCGCCATGTCGGTGACGCGCTTGGTGTCGAACCGATCCCAGGGCACGAGGCCCGCGCTGGCCGCCAGCGCGGCGCCGTGCCACGTGAGCGCGGCGAGCAGGACGAGGAGGAGTCGCTTCATGTTGGAGGCTCGGGATCGGGTCAGTGCGGCTGGAAGACCACGCGGTCGGGCACGGGCTTGAACTCGCCCAGGCGGCTCCACCACGGCATCAGCAGGAAGAAGCCGAAGTAGAACAGCGTGCCGGCCTGCGAGACGATGGTGCCCAGCGTGGTGGGCGGCAGGATGCCGAGGTAGCCCAGCACCAAGAAGTTCACGACGAACGCACCGTACAGCCACTTGTTCCAGCTCGGGCGGTAGCGGATGCTCTTGACCGGGCTGCGGTCCAGCCAGGGCAGCGGGAACAGGATCATCACGCCGAGGCCCATGACCACCACGCCCCAGAACTTCGGGTCGAAGGCCAGCAGCACGCCGGCACCAACGACGGCAGCCCCCATCGGCGCAAAGCGCCAGATGCCCTTGAGCCCCGCGAACAGGAAACCCATCACGCCGGCCACCAGCAGCAGGCCCACGAGCACGTTGACGAAGGGCGTGGTCACGGCGCGCAGCATCGAATAGAACGGCGTGAAGTACCAGACCGGCGCGATGTGCGCGGGCGTCTTCAGCGGGTCGGCCGGGATGAAGTTGTTGAACTCCAGGAAGAAGCCGCCCATGGTCGGCGCGAAGAACACCACGGCCGAGAACAGCAGCAGGAACACGCTGACGCCCAGGATGTCGTGCACCGTGTAGTACGGGTGGAACGGGATGCCGTCCAGCGGCTTGCCCGACGCGTCCTTCTTGGCCTTGATCTCGACGCCGTCGGGGTTGTTCGAGCCCACCTCGTGCAGCGCGATGATGTGCGCCACGACGAGGCCTACGATCACCAGCGGCAGCGCGATGACGTGCAGCGCGAAGAAGCGGTTGAGCGTGGCGTCGCCCACGACGTAGTCGCCGCGGATCAGGATCGACAGGTCGTTGCCCACGAAGGGGATGGCGGCGAACAGGTTGATGATGACCTGGGCGCCCCAGTACGACATCTGGCCCCAGGGCAGCAGGTAGCCCATGAAGGCCTCGGCCATCAGGCACAGGAAGATGGCGACGCCGAAGATCCAGATCAGCTCGCGCGGCTTCTGGTAGCTGCCGTACAGCATGCCGCGGAACATGTGCAGGTACACGACGATGAAGAACGCGCTGGCGCCCGTGGAGTGCATGTAGCGCACCAGCCAGCCCCAGGGCACGTCGCGCATGATGTACTCGACCGAGGCGAAGGCGAGGTTCGCGTCGGGCTTGTAGTGCATCGTCAGGAAGATGCCGGTGACGATCTGGATGACCAGCACCAGCATCGCCAGCGAGCCGAAGAAGTACATCCAGTTGAAGTTCTTCGGCGCGTAGTACTCCGACAGGTGCTCCTTGTAGAGCTTGGACGCCGGAAAGCGGTTGTCCACCCAGGTCAGGAGTTTCTCTCCCACCGGCGCGCCGGCCGGGGCTTCCTTGAATTCAGCCATCGTGTCCTCGGACTTCGGAATTGCTGCAGCAGTGCGTGGCGGTGTCGGGCCCTGGGCGCTGGGGCGTCAGGCCTTCTGGTCTTCGCCGACCAGCAGTCGCGTGTCGGACAGGTACATGTGGGGCGGCACCTCGAGGTTGTCGGGCGCGGGCATGTTGCGGAACACGCGGCCGGCGAGGTCGAAGGTGGAGCCGTGGCAGGGGCAGAAGAAGCCGCCCAGCCAGTCGTCGGGCAGCGAGGGCTGCGGGCCCGACTGCAGGCGGTCGGTGGGCGAGCAGCCCAGGTGCGTGCAGATGCCCACGCCGACGAAGAACTCGGGCTTGATCGAGCGCCACTGGTTGCGCGCGTACTCGGGCGTGGGGTACTGGGTGCGGGCCGACTGCGGGTCGACGACCTGGGCCTCGGTCTTCTTGAGCGACTCCAGCATCTCGGGCGTGCGGCGCACCACCCACACCGGCTTGCCACGCCACTCGACGCGCAGCATCTGGCCGGGCTCCAGTGCGGAGATGTCCACCTCCACCGGGGCGCCCGCGGCGCGCGCGCGCTCCGAGGGTGCGAAGGTGCTCACGAAGGGCACGGCCACGGCCACGCCGCCCGCGGCACCGGCACAACCGGCGATGGCGATCCAGGTGCGCTTGCTCTTGTCGATCTCGCTGCCGGCGACGGCGTCGGACGTGGTGCCGCTCATGCTGTTCCTTGGAAAGGCTCGGGGGTACAGGGGGAGGTGTTCAGGGTCAACCCAGGATTCTAGCCGACCACCCTGCATGCACCTGACGCAGCTTTGACACCCCGGCCGACGGCGTCTATGGTCGCGCCGCGGGCCGCCAGAGCCCGCGTCCACCCACAACGATCGCCAGGAGTGCGCATGAGTGTCGTTTCGGAGTTCAAGGAGTTCGCCGTCAAGGGCAACGTGATGGATCTCGCCGTGGGCGTGATCATCGGCGGCGCCTTCGGCAAGATCGTCGACTCGGTGGTCAGCGATCTCATCATGCCCATCGTCGGCAAGATCTTCGGCGGGCTCGACTTCAACAACTACTTCATTCCCTTGTCGGGCCAGACCGCCACCACGCTGGTGGAGGCCAAGAAGGCCGGTGCCGTCTTCGCCTACGGCAGCTTCCTGACCATCCTGCTGAACTTCATCATCCTGGCCTTCATCATCTTCATGATGGTCAAGCAGATGAACCGCCTCAAGCGCGAGGCCCCGCCGCCGCCGCCGGCACCGCCCGCCCCGACGCCGGAGGACGTGCTGCTGCTGCGCGAGATCCGCGACGCGCTGCGCAAGTCGTAACCGGCTGCAAGACCCCGGGCCGCGGCGCCGGATCACCGGCCGGGCGGCCCGGTTTATCGGGCTCTGGCGGGCCCCCGGGCTGCCGCATACTCGCGACGCCCGCGCGCGGGCTGCCGCCATGAGACCCAACCCCCTGCACCGCCTGCCCGCCCCGCTGGAAGCCGCCATCCAGCGGCTCAAGCTCACGGCCCGCGAGGCCTGCGAGCGCACGGTCGAGAGCCTGGGGCTGGCGGCGCTGGCCGCCACGCACGCCTTCCAGCGCGACGGGCTGCTCACGGCGCAGTTCGAGCTCAACCGCAAGAGCGCGGTCTTCATCCTCAGCTTCAACGACGCCTACGACGAGCGGCTGCTGCGCGAGCTCGGCGGCGCCGCCACGCCCGCGCCCACCGCGCAGGCGCCGCTGCCCACGAGCTGGGACACGCTGAGCCTGGTCGAGGACCGCGAGGTCGAGGCCCAGATCACCGCCGACCGCTTCGCGCTCGAGATCGCCCACAGCTGCGAGTGGGAGCTGCGCGAGCTCGACGGCTACGTGGCCACCGTGCTCGCCGAGGCCGGCGGCACCACCGACGGCGGCCGCGAGCGCAACCCGCTGCGGCCCGAGCTCGTGGGCCATGCCCTGGTGCGCGGCGTCGAGGCGGTGTCCGACGACCCCGAGGTGCGCAAGAAGCTGCTGGCCGAGCTCGGGCGCTCGCTGGCCTCGCTGCTGCGGCCGGCCTACGCGGCGATGGTCGGCGAGTTCCGCAACGCCGGCGTGCAGCCCATCGGGCTGCAGGTGCGGCAGCGCGGCGGCCCGGGCGGCGGCGACCCCGGCGGCGGCACCGACAGCCAGGCCGGCGGCCTGCCCGCCGACGCCGGGCGCTCGGGCCCGCCGTTCTCGGCCACGCGCTCCGGCGCGGGCGCGGCGGCGGGCAGCCGCGGCGCGCCGCTGCGCAGCGGCCACGCGGGCTTCGCGCCCTCCTCGCGCCAGGGCAGCCTGCCCTCGCGCGGCGGCACGCCGCTGGGCCAGGTCGACCCCGCGCTCATGCACCTGCTGCGGCGGCTGGCCTTCAGCGAGCCCGCCGCCACCTCGGGCCTGGGCACGGCCGGCGACAGCGGCAGCGCCTTCGCGGGCGAGGCGCCTGACGGCGGCGGCGCGCCGCTGCCCAACCTGATCCACCTGCACCGCGACGAGCTGCGCCAGGCCTCGCGCGGGGCGCTCGATCACATGGTGATCGACGTCATCGGCTTCCTGTTCGACCAGATCCTGGCCGACCCCAAGGTGCCGCCCCAGATGGCGCGGCTGATCGCGCGGCTGCAGCTGCCGGTGCTGCGCGCGGCGCTGGGCGACAGCAGCTTCTTCTCGTCGCGCAAGCACCCGGTGCGGCGCTTCGTGAACCGCGTCGCGTCGCTGGGCGCCGCGTTCGAGGACTTCGACGACGAGGCCGCGCGCGAGTTCCTGGGCAAGGTCAAGGCCCTGGTCAACGAGGTCGTCGACGGCGACTTCGACCAGATCGAGGTCTACGAGCAGAAGCTCAAGGCGCTGGAGGCCTTCGTCGCCGAGCTCGCGCAGCGCGGCGCGCAGGGCGAGGCCGCGCGCCTGCTGGCCGAGAAGGAGGACGAGCTGCGGCTGCGCGCGCTGTACGCCGAGCGCCTGAGCAGCGAGCTGCGCGACCTCACCGGCCCGGCCTTCGTGCGCGACTTCATCGCGCGCACCTGGAGCCAGGTGCTGATGCGCGCCGCGGCCGTGAAGACGGCCGAGGGCGGCCCCGACGGCCCGCTGGTGCAGACCTTCCGCCGCACCGCGCGCGAGCTGGCCATGTCGGTGCAGCCCAAGCCCACGCCGGCGCACCGCAAGGCCTTCCTCGCCGAGCTGCCGCAGCTGATGCGCGAGCTCAACGAGGGCATGAACCTCATCGGCTGGCCCGAGGCCGACCGCCGCGCCTTCTTCGGCCAGCTCATGCCCGCGCACGCCGAGGCGCTGAAGGCGCCGCCGGCGCGGCCGCTGGACATCAACCTCATGGCGCGGCGGCTCGAGGGTGCGCTCGAGCGGCCCACGCCCTCGCGCGAGGAGCTCAAGGCCCTGCCGCCCTCGGCCCTGCCCGTGCTCAGCGAGGCGGTGGTGCTGCCCGAGCTCTCGGCCAGCGAGGCCGAGCGCATCGGCCTCGTGGCCGAGCAGGCGGTGGACTGGAACGGACAGGTCGACATCGACCTCGGCAGCCTGGCCGACGCCGGCGAGATCGCCGCCGCCCGCGGCGCCACGGCGCAGCCGGTGGCGCCGGGCCTGCCGGGCATGGCCGAGGCCGCCGAGCCCGTGCAGGGCCGCGAGCTGGCCGACGCGGTGCAGATCGGCTTCGCCTACCAGATGCAGCTGCACGACCAGTGGCAGAAGGTGCGGCTGGCGCACGTGAGCGCGGGCCGCAGCTTCTTCATGTTCACGCACGGCGGGCGCCACCGCAAGACGGTATCGCTCACCTACCGCATGCTGCAGCGCCTGTGCGAGAGCGGCCGCTTCCGCGCCTACGAGCAGGCGGCGCTGATCGAGCGCGCCACCGAGCGCGCCCGCCGTCAGCTGGCGGCGCTGGGCGCCGGCGCGCGCTAGGCCGCGGGCCCGGCGGCCAGCCGCCGCGCCAGGCGCAGCGCGGCCACCAGGCTCGCGGGGTCGGCACGGCCCTGGCCCGCGATGTCGAAGGCCGTGCCGTGGTCGGGGCTGGTGCGCACGAAGGGCAGGCCCAGCGTGACGTTGACGCCGTCCTCCACGCCGAGGTACTTGACGGGGATGAGGCCGTGGTCGTGCGTCATGGCCACCACCACGTCGAAGGCGCCGCGGCGCGCGCGCATGAACACGGTGTCGGGCGGGAACGGGCCCTGGGCGTCGATGCCCTCGGCGCGCGCGGCCTGCACGGCCGGGCCGATGAAGCGGAGCTCCTCGTCGCCGAACAGCCCGCCCTCGCCGGCGTGCGGGTTCAGGCCGGCCACGGCGATGCGCGGCGCCGCCTGGCCCCAGGCCGCGGCCGCGGCGTGCGCGATGCGCAGCGTGGACAGCACGGCATCGAAGTCCAGCAGCTCCAGCGCCCGCCGCAGCGCCACGTGGATGGTGACCAGCACCACGCGCAGCTCGGGGTTGGCCAGCATCATGCGCACGGGCGGCGGCGTGCCACCCGGCGGCGTGGCCAGGGCCTGCAGCATCTCGGTGTGGCCGGGCCACGGCAGGCCGGCGGCGGCCAGCGCCTCCTTGTGCAGCGGCGCGGTGACGATGGCCGCGCCCGCGCCCCGCTGCACCCGGGCCACGGCGGCCTCGATGCCGCTGCCGGCCGCCGCGCCGGCCGCGGCGCTGACCTGGCCCCAGGGCAGCGTGGCCAGGCCCGCGGGCAGGCCGGCCGGCTCGATGACCGGCAGGCAGCCCGGCGGCACGGCCGCGAGGTCGGCCGGGGCCTCGATGCGCGCCGTCATCGGCGCGCCGGCGCGGCGCAGCACGTCGACGCTGCCCAGCACCACGGCGTCGGCCAGCTCGCCCTGGCGGAAGGCCTTCACGATGAGCTCGGGGCCGATGCCGGCGGCATCGCCCATGGTCACGAGCAGGGGCTTCGACAGGGGCGTCATGCCGGGTTCGGGATCTCGATGAAGCGGTGCTCCAGCCCCAGTTCGGCGCAGGCGGCCGCGGCCAGGGCGGGCGCGCCGAAGCACTCGGTGGCGTGGTGGCCGGCGGCGATGAAGGCCACGCCGGTTTCGCGCGCCAGGTGGGCCTGCGGTTCGCTGATCTCGCCCGTGACGAAGGCGTCGGCGCCCGCCGCGATGGCATCTTCGAAGTAGCCCTGGGCGCCGCCCGTGCACCAGGCGACGCGGGCCAGCGGCCGGCCGTCGCCCGGCACCACCACCGGCTCGCGGCCCACGCCCGTGCGCACCGCCGCCACCAGCGCGGCCAGGTGGCCGTGCGGCCCGGCCGGCCCGATGAAGCCCAGCTGCTGGTCGCCGAAGCGCGCCTCGGCCAGCAGGCCCAGGCGCTGGCCGAGCTGGGCGTTGTTGCCGTACTCGGAGTGGGCGTCCAGCGGCAGGTGGTAGGCCAGCAGGCTCACGTCGGCGCGCATGAGGCGCCGCACGCGCTCGCCCAGCCAGCCCGTGAGGCGGCCGTCCTGGCCGCGCCAGAACAGGCCGTGGTGCACGAACAGCGCGTCGGCGCCGGCGGCGATGGCGGCGTCGATGAACGCGCGGCTGGCCGTGACCCCGGAGACGACGCGCCTGACCTCGGCGCGGCCCTCGACCTGAAGACCGTTCGGCCCATAATCCTTGAAGGTTTCGGGGCGCAGCATCGCATTCAGGTGCGCCTCGAGATGCTTGAGCGTCGTCATGCGGCCATTCTGAGGCCGCGGCGAGCGCCCCAACGGCCGCCCGGCCCCACCGCCCCGCCCCACCCCATGCGCCGCATCTGGCTCGTCTTCTCCCAGGCCGTCACCGTGGCCGTGGCCGTGCTGTTCGTGGTGCTCACCTTCAAGCCCGAGTGGCTGCCCGGCGGGCGCGTGCCGCTGGCGCTGCCCACGCCGACCCTGATCCAGGCCTCGACCCCCGCGGGCCTGGTGGCCTCGGGCCCTGCCGCCAGCTACGCGAGCTTTGCCGGCGCCGCCGCGCAGGCCGCACCCGCGGTGGTGAGCGTGATGGCCACCAAGCGCGGCGCCAACCCGCACGCCAACGTGCCCGGCTTCGAGGAGTTCTTCGGCAGCCCCCGGCGCAGCCAGCTGGGCCTGGGCTCGGGCGTGATCGTGGCGCCCGAGGGCTACCTGCTCACCAACCACCACGTCATCGAGGGCGCCACGGCCATCGAGGTGCAGCTCACCGACGGCCGCAGCACCACGGCCACCGTCGTGGGCTCCGACCCCGAGACCGACATCGCCGTGCTCAAGATCGAGCTCGCCGGCGCCCTGCCCGTGATGCGCCTGGGCGACGTGCGCGCGCTGCGCGTGGGCGACCCCGTGCTGGCCATCGGCAACCCCTTCAACGTGGGCCAGACGGTGACCTCGGGCATCGTGAGCGCGCTCGACCGCACGGGCGCGGGCTCGCAGTTCCAGAACTTCATCCAGACCGACGCCGCCATCAACCCGGGCAACTCAGGCGGCGCGCTGGTGGACGCCAGCGGTGCGCTGGTGGGCATCAACACGGCCATCTTCTCGCGCAGCGGCGGCAGCATGGGCATCGGCTTCGCGGTGCCGGTGGACACGGCGCGCAGCGTGATGGAGCAGCTCATCGCCGGCGGCGCCGTGCGGCGCGGCTGGATCGGCGTGGAGCCGCGCGAGATCACGCCCGAACTGGCCGAGAGCCTGGCGCTGCAGGCGCGCAGCGGCGTGCTCATCGCCGGCGTGCTGCAGAACGGCCCGGCGGCGCGCGCGGGCCTCAGGCCCGGCGACGTGCTCGTGCAGGTGGCCGATCGCCCGGTGCGCGTGGCCAGCGACCTGTTCGCCGCCGTGGCGGCGCTGGAGCCCGGCAGCACCGCGCCGCTGGTGGTGCAGCGCGGCCGCGAGACGCTGACGCTGCGGGTGCAGGTGGGCGACCGCTCGCGCGACGCGCGCCCGCGCTGACGCCGGCCCGGCGCGCTACAGGAAGCGCGGCAGGCGCTCCAGGATCAGCACCGCGAAGAAGCCCAGGCCGGCGATCACCGTCCACTTGACGATGACGATGCCGCGCTGCCGCCACACGGCCTTGCCGGTGGCGATGTAGGTGGCGAAGCACAGCAGGCCGCTCACGAGCAGCAGGCCGAAGATGAGGCGGAAGATCAGCATGGGGGCAAGGCTCCCGGCGGGTGCGTCACCAGGCCGGCGCGAGCTCGGCAAAGCCGGCGGGCGCGTCGGCGTCGCGCTCGAAGCTCACGGTGTCGTGGGCCGTGTCGTCCTCGAGCAGCTTGCGCAGCAGCTTGTTGTTGAGCGCGTGGCCGCTCTTGTAGGCGGTGTAGCGCGCCAGCAGCGGGCGGCCGGCGATGTGCAGGTCGCCGATGGCGTCGAGCAGCTTGTGCTTCACGAACTCGTCGTCGTAGCGCAGGCCCTCGCCGTTGAGCACGCGCTGCTCGTCGACGACGATCACGTTCTCCATGCTGCCGCCGCGGCCCAGGCCGCGCGCGCGCATCATCTCCACGTCCTTGGCGAAGCCGAAGGTGCGGGCGCGCGCGATGTCGCGCTTGTAGACGCCGGTGGAGAAATCGAACTCCACGCGCCGGCCGGTGGCGTCCACGGCCGGGTGGTTGAACTCGATCTCGAAGCTCAGCGCGTAGCCGTGGTAAGGCTCCAGCCGCGCCCACTTGAGCGTGGCGCCCTCGCCCTCGCGCACCTCCACCGGCTTCTTCACGCGGATGAAGCGCTTGGGCGCGTCCTGCATCACCACGCCGGCGCTCTGCAGCACGTAGACGAAGGCGGCCGAGCTGCCGTCGAGGATGGGCACCTCCTCGGCGGAGATGTCCACGTACAGGTTGTCGATGCCCAGCCCGGCCACGGCGCTCATCAGGTGCTCGATGGTCTGCACCTTGGGCAGGGCGGGGTCGCCGCCGGGGCTGATGGTGCTGGCCATGCGCGTGTCGCTCACGGCGAAGGCGTTCACGGCGATGGGCGTGCGCTCGGGCAGGTCGGTGCGCGTGAACACCACGCCGGTGTCGGGCGGCGCGGGGCGCAGCACGAGCTCGGTCTTGAGGCCGCTGTGCACGCCCACGCCGACGGCGCGGGTCTCGGTCTTCAGGGTGCGCTGGCGGATCATGGGGCGGATTGTCTCGGAAGCCGCGGCGCGCCGCCTTCGGCGCTGTCGATGACCGCGATAGGCGCGGCCACGGCGCTCTCGTCCTTGAGCGCCACGCCCGTGGCGCCGAGCCGGCGCGCCGCGCCCAGCAGCCAGGCCAGGCGCGCCGCGGCCTGGGCCGGGCTCTGGCCCTCGGGGCGGATGTTGCTGACGCAGTTGCGCTCGGCGTCGCTGCGGCCGCGGCGCGGCGACCAGGTGAGGTAGGCGCCCAGGCTGTCGGGGCTGGACAGGCCCGGCCGCTCGCCGATGAGCACCAGCACGGCGCGCGCGGCCAGGCGCTCGCCGACCTCGTCGCCCAGGGCGACGCGGGCCTGGGTGGCCACGACCACGGCGCCCAGCGCATCACCCGCGGCTTCCAGGTGCGCCCGCAGCGCCAGCAGCAGCGGCAAGGCGTGGGCCTGGGTGGCGCGCGCGCTCAGGCCGTCGGCCAGCACCACGGCCAGGCCGGGCGAGCCGGGCTGCAGCGCGGCGGCCGAGGGCTCGGCGAGGCGGCGGCCCAGGTCGGGCCGGCGCAGGTAGGTGGCGCGGTCGGGCGCGGCGCTGGCCACCACCGCGGGCTCGATGCCGTGGTGGCGCAGCGCGGCCACCAGGGCGGGCACGTCCAGCGGCGTGTGCACGGCGTCGCGCGCCAGCGCGTGGGCCTCGGCGAAGCGCAGCCACTCGGCCGTGGGCAGGCTGGCGCCGGTGCGGCCCAGCGCGATGCGCGCCAGGGTGTGCTGGCGCAGCGCGGTCCAGGGGTCCGGCGTGGTCACCGCAGGGGCCTCAGCGCGGCGCGGACAGGTCGGCCAGCAGCGCGTGTCGCGCCGGCGCCGGCAGCAGGGTGCCGTCGGCCGCGGTGATGCCCACGCGCGCCAGCCAGGCGTCGAACTCCGGCGCGCGCGGCAGGCCCAGCAGCCGCCGCAGCGCCGCGGCGTCGTGGAAGCTGGTGCTCTGGTAGTTGAGCATCACGTCGTCGGCCCCCGGCACGCCCATGATGAAGGTGACGCCGGCGCTGGCCAGCAGCGTCATCAGCGTGTCCATGTCGTCGCTGTCGGCGTCGGCGTGGTTGGTGTAGCAGACGTCGCAGCCGATGGGCAGGCCCAGCAGCTTGCCGGTGAAGTGGTCCTCCAGCCCGGCGCGCACGATCTGGCGGCCGTCGGCCAGGTACTCGGGCCCGATGAAGCCGACCACGGTGTTGGCCAGCAGCGGCTTGAAGTGGCGCGCCACGGCCTGCGCGCGGGCCTCGAGGGTCTGCTGGTCGACGCCGTGGTGGGCGTTGGCGCTCAGCGCGCTGCCCTGCCCCGTCTCGAAGTACATGACGTGGTCGCCCAGCGTGCCGCGCTTCAAGGACAGCGCGGCCTCGCGCGCCTCGGCCAGCATGGCCAGCGTGATGCCGAAGCCGCCGTTGGCGCGCTCGGTGCCGGCCACGCTCTGGAACACCAGGTCCACGGGGCAGCCCTGCCCGATGAGCTGCAGCGTGTTGGTCACGTGCGTGAGCACGCAGCCCTGCGTGGGGATGCCGTGGCGCTGGATGAGCTCGTCGAGCAGCCGCAGCAGCGCCGCGATGCCGCCGAGGTGGTCGCCCGCGGGGTTGATGCCGATGACGGCGTCGCCGCAGCCGTACATCAGGCCGTCGAGGATGCTGGCGGCCACGCCGCGCAGGTCGTCGGTGGGGTGGTTGGGCTGCAGCCGCACGGCCAGGCGGCCGGGCAGGCCGAGGGTGTTGCGGAAGCGCGTGACGACGCGGCACTTCTTCGCCACCAGCATCAGGTCCTGGTGGCGCATGAGCTTGGAGACGGCGGCGGCCATCTCGGGCGTCAGGCCCGGGGCCAGGGCGGCGAGCGCGGCGCTGTCGGCGGCATCCGACAGCAGCCAGTCGCGGAAGCCCCCCACGGTGAGGTGGGCCACGGGCGCGAAGGCGGCGGCGTCGTGGGTGTCGACGATGAGGCGCGTGACCTCGTCGGCCTCGTAGGGCACGACGGCTTCGGTGAGGAAGTGCGCCAGCGGCAGGTCGGCCAGCGCCCAGCGCGCGGCCACGCGCTCGGCGGCGGAGCGGGCGGCGATGCCGGCGAGCTGGTCGCCGCTGCGCTCGGGCGTGGCGCGGGCGAGCAGGGTCTTCAGGTCGTCGAAGACGTAGCGGGTGCCGCCGACGGTGTGGGCCCAGGGCATGCGGGCGATCCTAGCGTGCGGGGGTGGCACCACGCGGCCCAGGGCTGTGCGGGCGGGGGCACCGC
>ERZ1066136.1351-NODE-1351-length-12838-cov-14.495189_pt1 | contig 12838 bp, 11 predicted proteins | sample MGYA00382783_ERZ1066136 | MGnify/ENA primary metagenome ERZ1066136 (study PRJEB33369, sample SAMEA5778366) | biofilm metagenome | biome: Industrial cooling water; feature: Water cooling tower basin; material: Biofilm | place: United Arab Emirates | collected... | reverse complement strand
CCGCGGAGCGGGCCGGCTGCGGGGCCGGCGAGCGCGGTGCGGGCCGCGGCCCCCGGCCTGCGGCGGGCTCGAGCGGGGTCGGGGGTATCATCCTGACTTCCTAAGACCGGCGCGCCGCGCCCCGGTTGCCGGCCGCTGGCGGCATCCGGGGCGGAACGCGTCCGCCCGGGCCCGCCCTTGGAAACGCCCCCTTCCCACACGGAGCGGCCCGCCGCGCAGGCCCTGCCCGCTCGCCGCTACCCGCCTGTGCCCACCCCATTGCAATCCTCCGCGGGGCCCGTGGACCGACGCCCGGCCCTGAGCCTGGTCGCGCCGGTGTTCAACGAGGTCGACAACCTGGAGCCGCTCTACCGGCGCGTGCTCGAGACCTTCGGGGAGGACGGCGACTTCGAGCTGGTGCTGGTGGACGACGGCTCCACCGACGGGTCGGCGCAGCGCATGCGCAGCCTGTGCGAGCGCGACCAGCGCGTGGTCGCGATCCGCCTGGCCAGCAACCGGGGCCAGACCGCGGCGATCACCGCCGGGCTGTGGTACGCCCACGCGCCGCTGCTGGCGACCCTCGACGCGGACCTGCAGAACGACCCCATCGACCTGCCGGCGATGATCGCCAAGCTGGGCGCCGAGGGCGCCGACGCGGTCGTCGGCTACCGCCAGAAACGCCAGGACGATTGGATCCGCAAGTGGAGCTCCAAGCTGGCCAACTGGATCCGCAACCGCATCAGCGGCGATTCGATCCGGGACACCGGCTGCTCGCTGAAGGTTTTCCGAGCGGAAGCGATCCGCTCGGTGCCGATGTTCGAGGGCATGCACCGCTTCCTGCCGACCCTGCTGCGCTACCACGGCTTCACGGTGCTCGAACATCCGGTCAGCCACCATCCGCGCATCGCCGGGAAGAGCAAGTACGGCGTGCGCAACCGCGCCCTGCGCGCCTTCAAGGACCTGCTGGCGGTGCGCTGGATGCGGCGCCGCCTGATCCGGCTGCCGATCGCCGAAGTCATCGACGCCGGCCCCCTGCTGACCCCCGGGCGGGTCCATCCGCCCGCGCCCGAGCGCTGAAGGCCGCTCCCCCGCCGTGCCCGCCTCCGGTTTCGATTGGGTCCAGGCCCTGGGCTGGCTCGGCCAGGCCCTGTTCTTTTCGCGCGGCCTGGTGCAATGGCTGCAATCGGAGCGCGCCGGAAAAAGCGTCTCGACGCCGACCTTTTGGTGGTTGTCGCTGCTGGGCACGCTGCTCTTGACCTTCAGCAGCGCCTACCAGAACAAGCCCATCCTGGTGGCCAGTTTTGCCATCAACCTGGGCATCTACGGCCGCAATCTGCTGCTGTGTTCGACGCGCTTCCGGCATGTCGACGTGCATCCGCTGCTGGCCGCCGGGCTGGCCGCGGCGATGGCCTTGGGGCTGTGGTCCGCGGGCCCGCCCCGGCCGCCCGAGGCCGACAGCGTGGGCGTGCTGTGGCAGGCGGTCGGCACGCTCGGCCTGGTGCTGTGGTCGAGCCGGTTCCTGTACCAGTGGTGGGCTTCGGAGCGCCGCGGGGCGAGCCATTTCGACGCCACCTTCTGGTGGCTGTCCCTGGCGGGCAACGTGCCGATGCTGGCCTATGCCCTTCGATTGGGGGAGCCCCTGTACATCGCGTCGTTCGCGCTCGGGCCGCTGACGCAGTCGCGCAACCTGGTGCTGCTCCACCGCGCCGCCCGGCGCCAGCGGGAGGCCGGACTCGCGTCCACGGCGGCGAACGAAAGCCTGGCCGAGGTCGAACTCGCGCCCCAGCCCGGGACCGGCCCCAGGTCGGCCCAGCCCGAGCCGGGTGCGCGCGCCGGCGAAGCCCTGCCCGCGGAGGGCGGATCGCGGGGAGCTTGAGCGAGCCGGAGGCCGCTCGCCGGGGAGCGGACCTTCGCTCCCAAGCCGTCGCAGGCCCCCCGAAATGATCGGCGCGCAGCGACGATCCCAGCCTCTGCGGCCGGCGGATGCCGGCCCAAAGGCATCTGACGGGTCGGTATGGCGGCTCGGGCGCAGCCCGAGTCGATGGTCCTCTCAATCCGTCAAAACGTCCCGAAGGTGATGTCGAGCGCGTTGGTGAGCTGCACGTCGAGCCCGTCGGTCGAGACCCCTTGGCTGCAGATCGTCTTGCCGACCAGGTTGCAGTTGACCGGGATCGGGATCGAGAAGGGCAACCCCGCCGGGCTGTCGAAGAACAGGATCGGGTTGCTGATATCGCACAGGATCGTGCCGAAGGCCGTGGGCAGATCCACGGGGCTCGGCAGCGGGGTGACCGCCAGCAGGTCGAGCAACGCGCCCGGGAAAAAGCTCGTGTGGTCGATGCGCGGAGCCCAGGGCTGACCCACGACCGGCCCCCCGGAGGGCGCCGGCAGCAGGGCGGGCGGGTTCGGCGGAGTCCCGAGGCGCTGTACCTGGTTGGAGGGACCGGAGGCGGCGCCCAAAACGACGGGCGCGGGCAAGCTGCCGGTCAGCACGGAGCCCGGGGTCACGCCCAGCACCTGGGTCTTGCCGAAGCTGCCCTGGCTCGCGAGCACCGACAGGTTGCCGCTTTGAAGCACCTTGAAGCGGAAGGTGACCGCGTTCAGGGCGGGCGGCAGGGCCGGCGGCGTGAACGGATTGGCCAGCAGGGTGAACAGGCCGTCGCCGTCGGTCAGGGTCAGGTTGATGCCGTCGGGGTCCGGCAGGAACGAGCCCACCAGCCAGCCCGGGCTGGTCACGAAGGCCTGCACGTATTCGAGCTGCGCCGGATTCCAGGCCAGCAGCAGGTCGACGGCGCCGATCGAGACCGGCGTGTTGCTGGAGAGCACCAGACGCACGTCGGCGACCGTGCCTGCGGGCACGCACTGGGCCGTGGGAGTCAGGGCGACATGGACCGGACCGCCGCTCTGGGCGGGGGCCAAGCAAAGGGCAAGGCAGGGGGCGAGCATGGGCGCTCCTGGGCCGAGGAACGGAGGGGAACCGCCATCAGGGTACCCGGCGGGGAGGCTGGGAGCGCGCCGCGCCGGAGCCCGTCGGTCCCGGGAGACGCCCGGGGGGCCCCGCGGGGTCTGCGGGGCGGGCCGGGGCGGGCCGGGGCGGGCCGGGGCGGGCCGGGACCCGAGCTCGGGCCGGTGGCCGGAAATCGAAAAAAAACTGCCGCCGCGGACCCGGAGCTGCATTCGGCGATTGCGAGACGTTTCTCGTTTTGCCCCGTCGCCCTGCCATGCGCCGTTCCAAGTTCAGCCGCGATCAGAAGCTCGCCATCCTCGAGGAGGCCCGCAAAGCACCCCAGCTGAGCGCGGTGCTCGGGCGCCACGGCATCAGCCGGGCCACCCTGTATCGCTGGCGGAAAGAGCTAGCGGAGGTCTCCCGCGACCAGCATGAGGCCTTGCGGCGCGAGATTCAGCGCCTGCGCAAGGCGCTGGGGCTGCCGCCCCGGACGGCGCCGGAGCCTCCCCGGGGGGGCCGCTCCCGGGGCCGTGGCGAAAAGCACTGACCGCCAAGCAACGGCGGACCGGGGGCTCAGCAGGCCCGCTGGCCTGCGAAGCCGTCAGCCCTTGGGCTTGAGCCAGGTGGCGTCCTGGCGGCGCAGGTACTCGCTGACCGCTTCGTCCAGGAACTGCTCGACCTCGTGCGCGTCGCGCAGCAGCCGCGGGCCGCCGCCGTTGACCGACGCGCGCAGCGGACCTTCGCCCAGGGCCTCGAGCTGGGCCAGCCGCTGGCCGGCCAGGAAGAAGCTCGCGCCGCGCGGTTCGGCGCGCTGTTCGATGCGCTCGTCCAGGCGTTCCAGGCGCTCGCTGACCTCGCTGAGCAGGTTGGATTGGGCGCGCGTCAGCGGGGCTTGCTCGCTGCGCACGTCCGGCGCGGCGGCGGCGGCAGCGGCGGGCTGGGCCGGTCCGGCCACCCGCAGCAGGAAGCTGGACTGGCGCGCGCGGCTCGCCAGGTGGCGCAACTCGAAGGCCTCGACGCCCAGGGCGACCAAGGGCTCGAGGCGTTCGAGGGTGCGCTCGGAGAAGCGCTCGCCCAGCAGCACGACCCGCGCGGGCGCTTCGGCGCGCAATTTGGGACTGCCCAGGTGCCGGCGCAGAGCCGCGCCTTGCAGGCTCAGGAAGGCCAGCGCATCGAGGGCGCGCAGGGGCGTGCTCTCGCCGTCGCCCGCCACCACCAGCACGAGCACGAGCCGACCGCGCGGATCGGCCCCCAGGAAGTGCACATGGGTGCGCTCGGACAGATCGAGGGCGGTGTCCAGCAACTCAAAGCCCGGGATCGCCTCGGCCAGCGAAGCCGCCAGGGCCCGCTCCGCCGACGCCTCGACCCGCTGCGGTTCGCCGGCCGGTGCGCCGGGACCGCGCTCGGCCGGGGCGGGTTCTTCGGCGCTGGCGCTCATGGGTGCGGGCGGGGCAGCGGGGCGCCGCGGCTGGTAGGGTCCAGGCCGGGGCGGGGCGCCTTCCCCTTCCTGGGAAAGCCTAGCGGCGGCGGCGGAAGATGCGAAGTCCTGCGGCAAGGGCGGGCAGCGGGCGGGGGCCTCCCTTGTAGCAGCTGGACCGCGGCCCGGCTGCCACCTCAACTTCCCTCGATCCGGGGATTCCCGGGGGTGCGAAGGGAGGCCAAAGGGCCATCGGACCGCTGCGGCCCGCGGGCCAGCTGGCGCGGCCGGGGGGGGCGCCTTCAGGCCCCGGCGGCGCGGCGCGCCTCCCGGCGCTGGCCGGGCCGGCCCGCGGCGCGCCGGGCCCGGCCGGAGCTGGGCAGAGCGCTGGCGGCGGAGCGACCCAGGCGCTGGCCCGGAGCGGCGCCGGGCACGGCCCGGCGCAGCCCGAGGCCTGGCCGCGTGAAGAGCCAGGCCAAGGCCAGGGAGAGGGCGTCGGTAGCGTCCGCGGGAGCCCCGCCGGCATCGATGCCCAGGGCCAGGGCCACCAGGGCGGCCACGTCGCCCTTGCCGGCGCGTCCATGGCCGGTGAGCGTCTTCTTGGCGCTGGCCGGCGCCAGCTCGACCACCTGGGCCCGGGCGCGGGCCGCGGCGGCCAGGGCCAGTCCGCGGCCCTCGCCCAGGCGGATCGCCGTGGCCACGTTCTTGGAGGCGAAGGCGCGCTCGACGACCACCACGCCGGGGGCCAGCGCGGCCATCAGCTGCTCGAGCTCCTCCGCCATGCGCCCGAGCCGCTCCGGCAGGGAGCGGGCGGCCGCCACGCGGATCACGCCGGCCTCGAGCAGCCAGGCGCGCTGGCCGTCGTAGCGCACGGCGCCATAGCCCGCGACCCGCGTGCCCGGGTCGATCCCGAGCACGACCGTGCCGGGCTTCAAGCCCGCGGGCGGCGGCGAGGGACGCGGTGCGGCCATGGGCGTACCCTAAGGCGCCGCGGCCCGGCGGCCAATCGTCCCCAGCGACCGATGAGCAGCGCTTCCCCCTCCGTGCGCGCCGGCGCCCTGCTGCTGGCGGGCGGCGGCTCGGCGCGCCTGTTCGCCAGCGGCCACCGCGGCCCGGTCAAGCAGCTGGTCGAGCTCGAGCCCGGCCGGCCCATGTTTCTGTACGCCCTCGAGGCCCTCGAGGCGGCCGAGACGATCGCCGCGGTGGTGCTGGTGCACCGCCCCGAGGACCGCGCCGCCATCGCCCTGGCCCTGGCGCGCCGGGCCGAAACGGGCCGGGGCCTGGGCAAGCTCGCGGGGTTGGTCGCAGGCGGCCGGGAGCGCCAGGACTCGGTGCGGCTCGGCCTCCAGGCGCTGGAGCCTTCGCTGCCCTGGGTCGCGATCCACGATGCGGCCCGACCGCTGGTTTCGCCCGAGCGCATCGACGCCTGCGTGCGAGCGGCCGCCGTCCATGGCGCCGCCCTGCTGGCCCTCCCGCTGGTCGACACGATCAAGCGCTCGAGCGACGGGCGCTTCGCCGCGGCGACCCTCGATCGCCGCGAGCTGTGGGCCGCCCAGACGCCGCAGTGCTTCGACGGCCCGCGTTTCCGCGCGCTGATCGCCGCTGCGACGGGTCCGGCGCTCAGCGATGACGCCGGTCTGTGGGAGCAAAGCCAGGGCCCGGTGGCCCTGGTCGCCGGCGAGCGCCAGAACTTCAAGATCACCCACGCCGAGGACCTCGACTGGGCCCGCGCCTGGCTGCGCGCGCGCAGGGCCGCGGACGGCGCCGGCGGCTGAACGGCGCCGTCCGCGCGGCGGGCGGCACAGGCCCTGGCGCGGCCGGAGCGGGCCGCGGTGGGCTGCTAGGATGCAGCCCACCGCGCCGCCGCCCCATGCAAAGCTCCCGCCCCGCCCTGCGCATCGGCCTCGGATTCGACATCCACCGCCTCGAGCCGGGCCGGCCCTGCCGCTTGGGCGGCCTGGAGCTGCCCCACGGCCGCGGTCCCGCGGGTCACAGCGACGGCGACGCCGTGTTGCACGCCTTGAGCGATGCGCTGCTCGGCGCGGCCGGCCTGGACGATCTCGGCACCCTGTTCCCCGACACCGACCCGCGCTGGCGCGGCGCCGACAGCGCGGCCCTGCTCGCTGAATGCCTGCGCCGGGTGCGCGCCGCGGGCTTCGAGCCGATCAGCGTCGATGTGGTCGTGGTCACCGAGGGCCCGCGCATCGCGCCGCACCGCGCGGCGCTGCGCGCGCGTTTGGCGGAACTGCTCGGCATGCCCCCCGGTTCGGTCAACATCAAGGGCAAGAGCCTCGAGGGATTGGGCGCCCTGGCCCACGGCGCCGGGGTGGCGGTCGAGGCGGTGTGCCTGCTCGAGGGCCGGGGATGAGCGCCGCGCGCGGCCCGGCCGCGGCCTTGCTGGCGCTGCTCTGGCTGGGCCTGTGGGCCTGCGGCGATCGCGCCCCGAGCAAGCCCGGCGCGGACCCTGCTCAGCCCGCCCTGGAGGGAGCTTCCGCGCGCGGGCCCCACCCCGCGACGGCTCCCGGCCCGTTCCGTTCGCGCTCGCCGAGCGCCGCCCAACTGGGGGCGGAAACCTGCGCCGACTGCCACGCCCGCGAGGTCGAGGCCTACCGCCACAGCGCCATGGCGCGGGCCCTGGGGCCGATCGAAGCCGGCGAGCTCGCCGGCCTGCCCGAAACCGCCCTGCCGGGCAGCCCCTGGCGCTACGGGTTCCTGGCGACCCCGCCGGGCAGCCCCTTCCCCGCGGCGCTGGTCGAGCGCCACGCCCAGCGCACGGCCCACGAGCTGCCCGTGCCGCTCAGCTTCGCGATCGGCGCCGGGGTGCGCGACCGCGCCTTCGTGGCGCGCCTCGGCCAGAGCCAGCGCTTCGCGCCGCTCGAGGTCCAGACCCACGGCGCGATGCGCCGCCCCGAACCCGCTCCCGGTCACTCGATCGACCCCCACCAGCGCTTCTCCCAGGGCATCACAGGGGAATGCCTGGGCTGCCACAGCGAGCGGCTGCCGCCGCTGGACCACCCGCTCGACCTGGCGCCCCCGGCGGACGCCTGGACGCCGCGCGGCATCGGCTGCGCGGCTTGCCACGGCTCGGCGGAGGGCCACGCGGCGCGCGCCGAGGCCGAACTCTACGGCGAAGCGCCGCCCGCGATCCCCGAGGCCCTGGCGGCGCCGAGCCGCCTCTCGCGCATCCAGCGCCTGTCGGTCTGCGCCGCCTGCCACCTGCAGGGCGATGCGCGCATCCTGTTCGACCACCGCCACCTGGGCATCCCCGCGCCGGGAGGGGACCTGCTCGCGACCCGGGCCGTGTTCGTGGCCCGCGAGCCGGGCCCCGAGATCGGCTTCGTCAGCCACGTCGAGCGCCTGCTGCACTCGCGCTGTTTCGAGGCCTCGGCGATGGTCTGCGAGACCTGCCACGATCCGCACGTGGATCTGGCCGCGCCCGGCGAGCGCCAGCGCGTGCGCGACGCGTGCCTCGCTTGCCATGTCGAGGCGGGCGGTGCCGCGGCAGCCGATCCGCGGCCGCCGAAGGCCAGCGGGCCAGAGGCGGCGGAGCGGAGCGCGGCGGGGGCCGGGGCCGCCAGCGAAGCGCGGCCCGGTTCCGCGGGAACCGGCGCTGCGGTGGCGCCCAGCCGGGCCCGCCAGGGGACGACCTTGGCCGGCCCCTGCCGCTTGGCCCCCGCGGAGCGCGGCGGGCGCGATTGCGCCGCTTGCCACCTGCGCCAGACGCCCGTCTTCGACGTGGCCCACGTACAGATCCACGACCACTGGATCCGCCGCGATCCAGGGGCGCAAAGCCCCGAGTTCGCCGCGCTGCGCACGCTCGAGTCCCCGCACGGCGACTGGCGCCTGTTCAGCTGGCCCGGACAGCCCGCGCCGCCCTGGGCCAGCGACCCGGGCCTGTGGCTCCTGGCCCGCGAGGGCGCGCGCCTGACGCGCCTCGAACCCGCCGTGCTCGAAACAGCCTTCGGCGAGCGCTCCGCCAGCCTGCCCAACGCCTGGCAGGTGCGCGGCAGCCTGGCCGAGCGCCTGGGACAGCCCGCGGCCGCCGAAGCCAGCTACCGTCAGGCCCTGGCCCTCGATCCGGACTTCGCCCCGGCGGCGATCAACCTGGCGCTGCTGCTGGGCCGCAGCGAGCGCCTCCCCGAAGCCCTGGCGCTGCTGGCGCGCGTGCTCGAACGCTATCCGCGCTCGGCGCCCGCCCTGCGCAACCGCGCCGTGCTTTTGGCCGAGTCGGGCCAGCCCGCCGAGGCCGCCCGGGACCTCGAGCAGGCCATGGCGATCGCCCCGGACCCCGCCGTGGCCGCGGCCCTCGCGGCCCACTATCGGGCGAGCGGACAGCCCGAACGCGCCGCGCTGCTCGCCGCCCAAGCGGCCCTGCTGAGCGACGGCTGAAGCGCCGGCCCCGAGGTCAGGCTTCGCTGGCCTGGAGCGCGTACAGGCGGGCGTAGAGGCCCTTCTTGGCCAGCAGCTGGTCGTGGCTGCCGAGTTCCACCAGCCGGCCTTGGTCCAAGACCGCGATGCGGTCGGCGTTGCGGATGGTCGAGAGGCGGTGGGCGATGGCGATCACGGTCCTGCCCTGCATCAGCGTCTCGAGCGCCGCTTGGACCTCCTGCTCGGCCTGGCTGTCGAGGGCGCTGGTGGCCTCGTCCAGGAGCAGCAGGGGCGCGCCCTTGAGCAGCGCGCGGGCGATGGCGATGCGCTGGCGTTGGCCGCCGGAAAGGCGCGAGCCCGCGTCGGCCACGTTGGTGTCGTAGCCCTCGGGCAGCGAAACGATGAAGTCGTGGATCGAGGCGGCCCTGGCAGCGGCCTCGACCTCGGCCGCGGTGGCCCCGGGCCGCCCGTAGCGGATGTTCTCGCCGATCGTGGTGTGGAACAGGTGCGGGACCTGCCCGACCATGGCGAACAGGCGGCTCCAGTCGTCGAGGCGTGCCTTGGCGAGCTCGACTCCCCCGACCAGGATGCGCCCGCGGTCCGGGTCGATGAAGCGCGCCACCAGGTCGATCAGCGTGCTCTTGCCGGAGCCCGATGGCCCCACCAGGGCCAGCTTTTCCCCGGCCTTCAGGAAAAGCTCGAATCCCTCGAGGGCCGGGCGCTCGCGCGGGTCGTAGCGGAAGCCGACGCCCTCGAAGCGCAGACCTTCGCCCAGGCCCGGCAGCGGCTGCGCGTCCGGCGCCTCGACCAGGTCGGCGCGCTCGTCCATCAGCGCCTGCAGGCGCACGGCCGCGCCCATCGCCTCCTGCAGCTGCGTGAAGCTCTGGGTCGTGCGGCGCAGGTGGTTGTAGGCCTGGGCCACGCCGATGAAGAACATCGACACCCCGCCGCCGTTGAGCAGGTCGGCGCGTTCGATCACGAACCAGGCGATCAGCACCAGCATCGCCCCGAGGCCCAGGTTCGAGAGGAAGGTGGTCGAAGCGCGCGTCAGGGCGATCGACCGCGCCATCTTCATCGACTGGCGCAGGAAATCCTGGTTCAGGCGCCGGTAGTTCTCGAGCTCGCGCTCCTCGGCCCGGAAGGCCTTGACCGTGCGCACCCCGAGGAACATCTGCGTCATGGCCTGCATCGAGGCGCCCAGGGAGCTCAGGCTGCGCGTCGACCCGCGGCGCACCTTCTTCGAAAGCAGCGCGACCGGCAGGGCCAGGAGCGGCAGGGCCACCAGCAGCGTCACGGTCAACTCCGGCGCGGCATAGATCGCGATCCCCAGGCCCACCAGGGCCCGGGCCGGTTCCTGGACCATGTCGCGCAGCACCAGGTCGATCGAGAACAACGTGGTCTGAACGTCCGCGGACACGCGGCTCATCAGGTCGCCGAGTTCGCGCCGGCCGTGGTAGCGCAGGGACAGCCCCATCAGGTGCCGCGCCAGGCGCTCGCGCAGCTCGATCACCAGGGTCAGCGAGAGCTTGCGCGACAGCAGGGCGAAGGAATAGGTGGCCAGCCCCGCCAGGAGTCCGATCAGCGCCAGGGCCCCGGCCACCAGCCACACGACCTGGAAGCGCTGCTCCGCGCTGTGAACCGACTGGGCACCGAGCAGCAGCTCGCGCAGGCCAGAGAAAAAACGCTCCAGGGCCTTGGGCTTCTCGGCCAGGCTCTCCGCGCCGGGGAACATCGCCGGCCAGAGCGGCTCGATCAGCAGGATCGGGGCGTTCTGCCCGAGGGCGGAGAGCATCCCCAGGACCACCACGGACACAAGCAGGCCGATCCGGCCCCGCATCAGGGGCCAGATCAGGCGGCTGAAGCCGGTCAGCCGCTCTGAACCGCCCCGGGACAGGGGCTGCCCAGCGCCGGCAGCAGGCGCCGGCGGCGCGCCCGGCCCATCCCCGCCGGCTCCGGCGGGGTCCGCCTCCGGGCTCACGCGGGCTGGCCCTCGCTGGAGCGCGCGCCAAAACCTGGAACCGCCCGACCGCCAGCGCCAGGGGCCTCCCGCCGGGGGGCGATCGGCCCAGCGGGCGAGCAGGCCCGCCCCTGCGACCGCCCCCTGGCGGCCCGCGGCTGTGCGGATCGGGACCTCACTCGACCTCGGCCGAATCGCAGGCCGCCGCAGCGAAACCGCTGAAGCGCGTGGCCAGGTAGTCCTGGCGCACGGTTTCGCGGAAGTTGGCCTCGGCCAGGTTGCGGGCCAGGGTCGGCGCATTGCGGGCCAGGATGCGCACGATGTAGTAGCCGTGGGGACCGGCGTAGGGGCCGCCGACCTGGCCCTCTTCGAGCGCGAAGAAGATCTCGTCGGTGACCGAGCCGCCTTCCAGGAAAATGCGGTAATCGCTCTCTCCGAGGATCTGCAGCATCTCGTTGCGGTTCATGGCCCCCAGGCGGCCTTTGTTCTTTTTGCGGGCCGCATTGGGCTGAGCCTGGGCCTGGGTCGGCGCCGGCGGATCCCAGAAGTCCGAGTGGCGTTCGAGCAGCTCGTCCCAGTTGCTGCCCTCGGCGGCGGCCAAGGCCTCGGTCACCTGCAGAGCCTCTTCAGCGGCCGCCTTCCAGCCATCCGGGTGCCAGCGGTTCTGCTCGAAGTCGAAGGCCGCGCACAGGATCAGCTCGGCGTCGACCGTGCCCAGGTTCAGCAGGCGGTTGCCGCGCGCGTCGAAGTGGGCCTGCAGATTTTGGTCGTCGAGCTCGCCCGCGATCATGCGCTCGTAGCTGGCCAGCAGCCGGTAGTACTGCCGGTAGACGTCCATCGAAGGGAACTTCTGGAACTGCCGGATCACGGTCTCCATGGGGAAGACACTCTCGCCGGGGGGGTGGACGTGGGCCTCGTACAGCGGCGCAAACTCCTCCTCGCTGAGCAGCTTGCCGGCGCGCTGGAGCACGGCCTCGAGCAGAGCGCACTTGGCCATCCAGCGCCGGGCCTCTTCGATCTGCTGCGAAGTCAGGCTGGATTCGATGTCCGCGTAGACCTCGGCCACGGGGATGTCGCGGCCGTTGATGCGCATGGCGACCTCCACCGGAAGCCCCTCCGAGGCCCACTCGATCTTGGCCGCGGCGTTGAGCTCTTGCTGCACCTGGGTGCGCAGCAGCATCTGGAAGATGCCCTGGCTCTGCTTGGCCTTGGCGCGCTCCTCCTCGGTCATGTTGGCCAAGGCCTCCTGACGCTTGGCGTAGCCATCCTTCAGCTGGGTCACGAAGGCTTCACTCATGCGGCCCTTGATCGCTTCGGCGGTGGTGGCGGGCCACTCGTCGGGATTCTCGGGCAGGAACACGATGTCGAACATCGTGCTCTGGCGGGTCATGCGCTCCAGGTTGCGGATGTCGATGTTGTTGTAGGAGAGCACCACCGCCGGGTCGAGCGTCGGATACTGGTCGCGCACCGACTGCAGCGCCTCTTCGACCTTGCGCTTGACCTCCTGTTCGCCGATCTCAAAACGCTCCGGAGAGACCCCGGCGGCGATCTGGGCTGCGCGCTCCTGCTCGATGAAGACATCGACCTTGCGCGAATCGAGCGCCTGGCTGCCGAACTGGTACACCAGCTGGCGCCGCAGCTCGGGCACGCCGATGCGGATCGGCGCAGTGCCGTCCGCCGACAGGCCGACGGATTGCAGGGCGTTGGCCACCTGCTCGGCGCGGATCTCGACCGGTTCGAGCACCGGGCCGCGGGGCGCTGCAGCCGCCTCCTGGGGGTGCGCGGACGGCGCGACCAGGGCAGCCGTGGCGGTCCACGGGACCGCGCCCAGGCCAAGGATGGCCAGGGCCAGGGCCGCCCAGCCGCGCAGGCGGACCGGCTGGGGCTGGGTGGGCGAACGCTCGGGAGACAGGCGCATGGGGAGGCTTCGGGCTGAGGAAAAAGGGGCGGGGGCGGCTCGGGGCGCGGCGGCGGGCACCCCGGTGCTACGGGGTCTGCGGAGAACGCGTTGGCCCGCGGCCCCCGGCGATGGGCCGAACATCCTAGCGGGCGCGCTCGGCGCCTCGGACCCTTCCGCCGGCCAGCCAGGGCGGGCGCCGAGGGGGGCGGGTCTGCCGAGCGCGGGACCGGGCGCGGGGCCGGCGCGCCCGCGGCGCGGGGCCGGCCGCGGGCC
>ERZ1066136.1346-NODE-1346-length-12859-cov-8.231959_pt1 | contig 12859 bp, 13 predicted proteins | sample MGYA00382783_ERZ1066136 | MGnify/ENA primary metagenome ERZ1066136 (study PRJEB33369, sample SAMEA5778366) | biofilm metagenome | biome: Industrial cooling water; feature: Water cooling tower basin; material: Biofilm | place: United Arab Emirates | collected... | reverse complement strand
CGTAGCCGAACAGCTCGGCGCAGGCCATCCAGAACATCCGCCAGCGCTGCGCCCACACCGCCGCGTCTTTCTCGCCATACGCTTCGGCGAGCACGCGGTGCACTTCATCGGCATGGCGATCCTGGTTCTCGAGCCAGTGGTTCGACGTCTTCTCGTAGTGCACGCCTGAGAGCACCCAGCGCTGCTCGATGCGCAGCGCGTTCTGGAAGTGCAGCAGCGTGTCGGCGCTGGGCATCAGCCCGCCGGTGAAGAAGTAGCGGCCCATCCAGTTGTCTTCGCCCTCGACCTCGAAGGGATACATCAGGCTCCGGTGGCAGAAGATGTGCGCGAACAGCTTGCCGCCCGGCTTCAACCAGCGGGCGATGTTGCCGAGCAGCGTGTCGTAGTTGCGCATGTGCTCGAACATCTCGATCGAGACGCAGCGATCGAAGGTCTCGGCGTTGAGGTCGAGCCGGTTGACGTCGGTGGTGATGATCTCGACGTTGGCAAGGCCGCGGACCGCGGCCTGAGCGAGGATGTGCTCGCGCTGGGTGCGCGAGTTCGAGACGCCGGTGATCCGCGAATTCGGGAAGCGTTCCGCCATCCACAGCGTCAGCGAGCCCCAGCCACAGCCGAGCTCGAGGATCCGCATGCCGTCCTTCAGTTCGGCGCGCTCCCCGTACAGCGCGAGCATCTTTTCCTCGGCTTCGTCGAGGCTTTCGTTGCCGTCGGGGTAGTAGCAGCTCGAATACTTCAGGCGCTTCCCCAGGCAGAGCTCGAAGAAACGCGTAGGAACCTCGTAGTGCTGCTCGTTGGCGGCGGCGGTTTCGATCGCGATGGGGCTGCTGCGCAGCTCGGAAAGCAGGGTGCGGAAGCGTGCATCGGCGCGGTCGAGATCGCCGTCGTGCTCGTCGCGGAGGCGCTGCTCGCAGAGCTTGCGGATGCCGTAGCGGGTCAGGAAGTCGGGCACGAGGCCGCGTTCGCACAGATCGATCAGCGCCATGAAGGTCCTAGGGCGGGGAAGAGTCGGCCGATTTCGGCGGCCATGGGAAGAATGCACTCACTTCGCGCTGGTAGCGACGGTAGGCGTCGCCCCGCGAGCGCAGGGCCTGCGCTTCGGTCCAGGGGATGCCGCTGACGCGCCACAGGAAGGCGAACATGACCACGGGCCCGAGCAGGCTCCACGCGAAATACGGGCCGCACCACGCCAGCAGCACGTAGGCGAACCAGTGCACCCACTCGAAGAAGTAGTTGGGGTGGCGGGACCAGGCCCACCGGCCGACGCGGCAGATCCGCCCTTTGTTCGACGGATCGCGGCGGAAGCGATCGAGCTGCCGGTCGGCCAACGCCTCGCCGCCGATCGCGACGAGCCAGACCAGCACCGCCACGAGCATCAGGGGCTCGAGGCCGTCGGCGTCGGCCGCGGCCGCCGCGGTGAAGGGGATGGCGAACAGCGCGACCACCACCGCCTGCGCCTGGAAGAACAGGAACCAGCGGCCCGACGAATCGCCGATCGCCGCGCGCATGGCCTGGTAGCGGCCGTCCTCGGGTTCGCGCAGCACGCGATGCAGGAGGTGGAGGCACAGCCGCGAGCCCCACAGCCCGCCGAACAGCGCGACGAGGATGCGCGGCAGCTCGTCGCCTTCACCGACGAACCCGGCGAACAGCGCGGCCAGCGCCATCAGCCCGGCCCAGGCCACGTCCACGTAGCCGGCATTCCGCACGCGCATCGAGAACGCCCAGACGGCCGTCATGCCCACCGCGGCCCCCAGCCAGCAGCAGAGGACGATCAGCCAGAAGCTCACGACAGCGTGCTCCGTGGCGCGCCGGCCAGGCGAGCGATGGTCATGCCCGGGCGCCCGCGCCCGGGCCGGCCGCGCCATCGCGCCCGTGGAGGGCGTAGAGGGCCGGCATGGCGAGCCCCCAGACGATCGCCAAGGCGGCAAGGGCCACCGGCAGGCCGAGTCCGAATTCGACGGCGTCGAAGCCGCGTGCGGCGCCCCAGTAGGCCAAGGGGCCGCCCACCGCGCCGAACCCGAACGCCGCCAGCCAGCGTCCCCGCAGGAAGGCCATCGAATGGTTGAGCGTCAGCGCGAAGCCGGCCCACATCGCGAGGATCCATACCGGCGCCGCGAAGGTCCACGGCCACGGGCTGGCGAACTGCAGCACCCCGGTGGCGGCCAGCAGCGAGTCCGCGATGATGCCCATCGCCACGGCGATGGCCAGCATGCGCAGGTCGCCGCGCCGATCGGGCGTCAGCCGGAAGTGCACCGCCGCGTACAGGATTGCCGCGAGCGGGCCCGCCCACGGAAGGCCGTTCGCGGCGCCGATGACGCTGGCGAACCACACGGCCTGGAAGCCCAGCACGTTCGCGATGAGGAACGCCTTGGACATCACACGCTCTCGGGCGCCGGGATCCAGGCCTCGCGCCGGTTCAGCGGGCGCGCGAACAGCAGGTGGGACACGCCGATCGAGCGCTCGAGGAACCCGCCCTCGCAGTACGCGAGGTAGAACTCCCACATGCGGATGAATCGCTCGTCGTAGCCGAGCGCGCGGACCTCCGCGAGCCTCGCCATGAAGCGCTGGCGCCAGTGGCGCAGCGTCAGGGCATAGCTCGTGCCGAAGTCCTCCTGGGAGACGAGGCGCAGGTCGGTGCTTCGTGCCATGGCGCCGGTGATCGCGCTGATCGAAGGGATGAAGCTGCCGGGGAAGATGTGGCGCTTGATGAAGTCGATGTCGCCGAGCGCGCGCTCGTAGCGGTGGTCCTCGATGGTGATCGCCTGCACCAGCGCGAGGCCGTCGGACTTCAGCAGCGAGGCGCACTTCGCGAGGTAGGTGTCGAGGTACTGGTGGCCGATGGCCTCGATCATCTCGATCGACACCAGCTTGTCGTAGTGGCCCGTGAGGTCGCGATAGTCCTCGAGCAGCACGGTGACGCGATCGGAGAGGCCGGCGCGGGCGACGCGCTCGGTGGCCAGCGCGTGCTGCTCCTTCGAGATCGTGGTGGTCGTGACCCGGCAGCCGAAGCGCTGGGCCGCGTGCAGCGCCATGCCCCCCCAGCCGGTGCCGATCTCGACGAGGTGGTCGGAGGCTTTCAGGTCGAGCTTGCGGCCGATGCGCTCGAGCTTCCGGAACGAGGCCGCCTCGAGCGACTCCTCCGGCGAGGCGAACAGGGCCGAGGAGTACATCAGGTCGTCGGAAAGGAACAGCCGGAACAGGTCGTTGCCGAGGTCGTAGTGCGCCGCGATGTTCTTTCGCGACCCGGCGCGCGTGTTGCGGCGCAGGGCGTGGACGACCTTGAGCGCCGCGCCGGACAGGCGAGCGAAGCCGCCCTCCATCGCGTCCAGCAGGTCGCGGTTCAGCACCAGCAGGCGGACCAGGTCGACGAGCTCGTCGCAGCTCCACTGGCCGTCCATGTAGGCCTCGGCCGCGCCGACGGAGCCGCCGAGGGCCATGCGGCCATAGGCCTCGAGGTCGTGCACGCGAAGCCGCACCACCGGCGCACCGGGCGCCGGCTCGGCGTCACCGAGCCGCGTTTCGCCGAGGGCGTCGCTGAGTACCAGCGTGCCGCGGCGCAGGCCGGCGAGGCGCTCGATGAGCCGGGAGCGAAGCCAGCGGTCGAGGCCGCCATGTTCGGTCGGTTCGTTCGGCAGGGCGTCGGCGGGCAGGCTCACAGGCGGGCGTCCGGATTCGGGTGGGGGTGGAAGGGCACGCGCTTGAGGCTCAGTTTCAGGGCCTGCCAATAGATGGCCGCCGCCACTTTCAGGGTGAGCAAGGGATACGCGGCCAGGCATGAAGCCAGCGTGTTGCCCTGCAATGGACGACGTTCCAGCGTGAGCGTCGCGTCGAACTCCCTCACGTCGCCGGCGAAGACGTCCATGTGCACGTGCAGGTCGTCGGTGGGTGGGGTGAACACCCAGTGGTAGCGCCGGTCCATCGGCAGGAAGGGCGACACGTGGAACGCCTTGTCGAAGCCGAAATGCAGGGCACGCCCGCGGCGCTGCGCCTGCTCGGCGGGGAGCAGGTAGGCATGGCGCTCGCCCCACGGCGTGTTGGTGATCTCGGCGAGGATCCAGTCCAGCGTCTCGCCGTCCTCCCGGTAGCCGTAGTAGAAGCTGACCGGGTTCTGCACGTAGCCGAAGTAGCGCAGGTGCGTCAGCAGGCGGATCGGGCCGGGCGAGGCGCGGCCGAGTTCTCGCTCCACGCGCTGGCGTACCGCGACATCGAGCGGCAGCGCTGCGTCGCCGAAATAGTCGCTGCGGCGGAATTCGGCGAGGTTGCGGCGGTTCACCGACCAGAACCAGCGGCGATCGAACACCCGGTCGAGTTCGGCGAGGTCGAGGAAGGGCTGGAACATGCGGTAGCGGAAGGCGTTCTCCGCCACCGCGAAGCGGCGATGCTGGACGCGGCCGACGTACAGGGCGCTCCGCAGGCCGAGGTTCGCGGGCGTCGGCCCGCGTTGGTCCGCTTCGCTGTCGCCGGCGCTTACCACCGCACGCCCAGCCCGGCCGCGGCCTCGACGCCCGCGCGCATGCCGTCCTCGTGGAACCCGAAGCCCCAGTACGCGCCGGCGAACCAGGTGCGGCGTCGGCCGTTGAGCTCGGTGCGACGCTCCTGCGCGGCCACGCTGGCGTGGGTGTAGACCGGGTGGTGGTAGGTCATCTTGGCGATGACCTTGGCCGGGTCGATGGCGGCGGTTCGGTTCAGGCTGACCACGAAGGGCTCCGGTGACTCGAAGCCCTGCAGCAGGTTCATGGAGTAGCTGACCGAACACTCGGCTTTCGGGTCGGCGGGAACGAAGGCGTTCCACGCGGCCCAGGCCTTGCGGCGCGTCGGCAGCAGGCGGCGGTCGGTGTGCAGCACCACCTCGTTGCGCTGGTAGGGCATGGCCCCGAGCACGTCGCGCTCGAGCGCGTCCGCATCGCCCAGCAGCGCGAGGGCCTGGTCGCTGTGCGTGGCCACGACGATGGCGTCGAAGCGGTCCTCGCCCGCGACATGCTTCACCGTGACGCCGGCCTCGTCGCGGGTGATGCGCTGCACCGGGCAGGCGAGGCGCACGTCGACCGTCCAGCGCGACTTCAGCGCGTCGATGTAGCTCGACGAACCGCCTTCCACCACGCGCCACTGCGGACGGCCGTCCACCTGCAGCATGCGGTGGTGGTCCATGAAGCGCACGAGGTACTTGGCCGGGAAGTCGAGGATCGTCGCCGAAGGCGAGGACCACAGTGCCGAGGCCATCGGGATCAGATGGGCGTCGCGGAACAGCGTCGAGTAGCGGTTCTGTTCGAGGTACTCGCCCAGCGACGGGCCGGGGGCGGGGTCTTTCAGAAGCGCGCCCGCTTCGCGATAGAAGCGCAGGATCTCGCGCACCATGCGGATGAAGGACGGCGACAGCAGGTTGCGACGCTGGCAGAACAGGGCGTCGAGGTTGGTCGCGTTGTATTCGAGGCCGGTGGCCTCGACCTGCGCGCCGAAGCTCATCGTGGTGTCTTTCGACGCCACGCCAAGCTCGTCGAACATCCGCGTCAGCAGCGGGTAGTTGTGCGTGTTGTGGACGATGAAGCCGGTGTCGACGCGATAGCGCTTCCCGGCCTGCTCGACGTCGTGGGTGTGGGTGTGGCCGCCGAGCCGCGCTTCGGCTTCGAACAGCACGACCGCATGCTCGCGGGACAGCAACCAGGCGGAGGACAGGCCGGCGATGCCGCTGCCGACGACGGCGACCCTCACGCCGCCTCCGCGGTCGGTTTGCGGAACGCCTCGGGCACGGGCTTCAGGTCCCACACGAGCCGCAGCAGGCTCATGGCCTTGAGCGCGTAGTACGTGACGTCATATTCCCACCAGCGGAAGCCCTGTCGCGCCGAGCCCGGGTAGTGGTGGTGGTTGTTGTGCCAGCCCTCGCCAAAGGTCAGCAAGGCGAGGAACCAGTTGTTCCGCGAGTCGTCGCGCGTGGCGTAGCGCCGGGTGCCGAAGCGGTGGGCGAAGCTGTTGATCGTCACGGTCACGTGGAAGAGAACGACCGTCGAGACGAAGAAGCCCCAGACCAGCAGCTGCGGCCCGCTCGTCTCCAGCGAGGGGGCGGCGGTCTCGAGCCAGCCGCCGAGCAGGAAAAGCCCCACGGCGAGGAGCACGGGCACCAGGATGTCGAAGCGGTCGAGCAGGCGCAGCTCCGGGAACTTGGCGAGGTCCTTCACCGCGTCGAGGTCGGTGCGGAACGCGCCGCGGGTCAGGAACCAGCCCATGTGGCTGTACCAGAACCCCTTGAGCTTCGGCGAATGGGGGTCGGCCTCGGTGTCGCTGGCGCGGTGGTGCTGGCGGTGGTGCGCCGCCCACCAGAGCGGGCCGCGCTGCACGCTGCTGGCGCCCACCACGCCGAACAGGAACTGCACCGGTCGGGAGGTGCGGAACGCCTTGTGCGAGAAGTAGCGGTGGTAGAAGCCGGTGATGGCGAACATGCGCACCGCGTACAGCGCGACCGCGACGGCCACGGCGAACCACGACACGCCGACCCAGATCACGCCGAGGCAGGCGAGGTGCAGGCCGATGAAGGGCACGACGCGCAGCCAGTCGATGCGGCGGGCGTCCTCCGGTGCCACGGGGTCGGACGCCGAGGTGTCGAACCAGCGCACGATCGCGGTGACCGAGCGGCGCCACAGGGGCACGGAAGTCGGAGCGTCGCCGTCGGGGGCGGCGCGGCGGGAGAGATCAGGCATGCGGAAAGGGTAGGCGGACGGGCGGTGAGAGGCCGGTGAACCGGGGCGGCGGAAACGCGCGTGTCGCGAGGACGATCACGCCGGCTCGACCCGCACCTCGGCGCGGATGGAGCTGCCGATGAAGCAGTTGGCGTGGGCGCGCTCGTGGAGCTTCGCGAGCTCCTCGGCGCTCGGACGTTTGTCGCCGGAGAACGTCACCTTCGGCCGCAGCGTGATGCGGGTGATCGCCATCTTGCCGTCGCTGTTCTTCTCCAGCAGGCCGGAGGCGTCGTCGTCGTAATGATCCACCACGTAGCCGCGCTTCGCGCAGACGGCGAGGAACGTGAGCATGTGGCAGGACGACAGCGACCCGACCAGCAGCGTCTCCGGATTCAGGGCCTCGGGGTTGCCGACGAAGCCCGGTGCCGACGACGCCAGGCTCTTCTGGCCGTTCTCGAAGGTGAGCACGTGGTCGCGGGAGTAGGTCTCGTAGGTGAATTCGCGGTCGTTGCGCGACCAGCTCAACGCGGCGGGATGCTCGGACACGGGCCTGCTCCTGATGATGTCCACCAAGGCTACACTTGCGGCGGCCCGGCGGCGTCATGGCGGCCGGCCTTCCTCCGACGCAGCGACTCTCGATGACCCGCGCATTCGGCCCACGGCACGGTGTGGCCCGCGTCATTTCCAAGGCGGGCCTCGCCTCGCGCACGCAGGCCGCCGGGTGGGTGCAGGACGGTCGCGTCAGCGTGGCCGGGCGCGTGGTGCGCGACCCCGAGTTCCCGGTGCGCGCCGGCGTCGACGAGGTTCGCGTGGACGGCCGCGCGATCGGCGTCGAGGCGCGCGTCTACCTCGCACTGAACAAGCCGCGCGGCCTCGTCACCACCGCCAGCGACGAGAAGGGCCGCGACACGGTGTACCGATGCTTCGACGGCGCCGGCCTGCCGTGGGTCGCGCCCGTGGGTCGGCTGGACCAGGCCAGCGAGGGCCTGCTGCTCTTCACCAACGACCCGGCCTGGGCCGCGCGCATCACCGACCCGGCCGTCGGTCCCGACAAGACCTACCGCGTGCAGGTCGAGGGCGTGCCCGGCGACGACGTGCGTGCGGCGATGGTCGACGGCCTCGACGAGGGCGGGGAGCGGCTGTCGGCGAAGTCGGTGTCCCTGCTGAAGAGCGGCGGCAAGACGGCGTGGCTCGAAGTCGTCCTCGACGAGGGCCGCAACCGGCAGATCCGGCGCCTCGCCAAGGCCGCGGGCTTCCCCGTGCTCCGGCTGGTGCGGGTCGCCATTGGCCCGCTGGAACTCGGCGACCTGCCGAAAGGCGCGTGGCGGCTCCTCACCGCCGAGGAACTCGCCGTGCTCGGTGCCTGAATCCGGGGGGCCGTCAGTGCGCCACGGCGTCCTGCGGCGGCCGCCAGCGTGCAAGGCGCTTGGCCAACAGCATGGCCACCACATCGAAGGCCCGTGCGTCGCTCGGGCCGCGGGCGTCCGGCCCCTTGCCCTTGTCCTGGTTGCAGCGCCGGCAGGCGAGCGCCAAGTTGCGCGCGTCGTCGCGGTCATCGCCGACCTGGACCGTCAGGCGCGCGGCGGCGCGCTGCCCGAACCAGGCCTGTGGCACCACGTGTTCCAGCGAGCTGCTGCCCAGCGCTTCACCGTCGGCCGCGACCTGCAGCCGCGTGCGGCAGTGCAGGCAGCGGGTGGTCCAGGTGCCGTCGGGCGACTGCACGGCCTCGGCGTCGGTGGCGACGGCGAGGCGGAACAGCTGGCGCAGCTTGGCCCGCATCAGCCCGGGATGACGCCGAGCTCGCGCCCGACCTTGGCGAACGCGGCGATGGCGCGGTCGAGGTGCTCGCGGGTGTGCGCCGCGCTCATCTGCGTGCGGATGCGCGCCTGGCCCTTCGGCACCACCGGGAAGAAGAAGCCGATCGCGTAGATGCCTTCCTCCAACAGGCGGGCGGCGAACTGCTGCGCCAGCGGCGCGTCGTAGAGCATCACCGGGCAGATCGGGTGCACGCCCGGCTTGAGGTCGAAGCCCAGCTTCGCCATCTCCGCGCGGAAGTAGGCGGTGTTGGCCGCGAGGCGCTCGCGCAGCTCGCCGGCCTTGGACAGCAGGTCGAAGGCGGTGATGCCGGCGGCCACCACGTGCGGCGGCAGCGAGTTCGAGAACAGGTAGGGCCGCGAGCGCTGCCGCAGCAGCTCGATCACGTCGCGGCGGCCGGTGGTGAAACCGCCGAGCGCGCCGCCCATGGCCTTGCCCAGCGTGCCGGTGAAGAGATCGATGCGGTCCATCACCCCCTTCACCTCGGCGCTGCCGCGGCCGGTCGCGCCGAGGAAGCCGGTGGCGTGGCATTCGTCGATGTGCACGAGGGCGCCGTACTTGGCGGCCAGCGCGCTGATCTCGTCCAGCGGGGCAATGAACCCGTCCATCGAGAACACGCCGTCGGTCGTGACGAGGATGTCGCGCACGCCATCGGCCCGGGCCTGCTGCAGCTGCGTCTCGAGGTCGGCCATGTCGCCGTTGGCGTAGCGGTAGCGCTTGGCCTTGCACAGGCGTACGCCGTCGATGATCGAGGCGTGGTTCAGGCTGTCCGAGATGATCGCGTCCTGTTCGCCCAGCAGCGGCTCGAACAGGCCGCCGTTGGCGTCGAAGCAGGCGGCGTAGAGGATGGTGTCCTCCGTCCCGAAGAAGTCGGCGATCCGGGCTTCGAGCTGCTTGTGCAGGTCCTGCGTGCCGCAGATGAAGCGCACCGACGCCATGCCGAAGCCGTGGCTGTCGAGGGCCGCCTTGGCGCTGGCGATCACGTCCGGATGGTCGGCGAGCCCCAGGTAGTTGTTGGCGCAAAAGTTCAGCACCGTGCGGCCGTCGGCCAGCGTGATCTCGGCCGACTGCGGGCTGGTGATGACGCGCTCGGCCTTGAACAGGCCGGCGGCGCGGATCTCCGCAAGCTCGGAAGCGAAGCGGGTGAGGGCAGTGGAGGCGGGGGTCGCGGGCATCGCTCGAAGGACCGGGGCGGGAAGGGGCGAGCATTATGGCGGTGGCCATGCGGCCGTCGTCGCCGGTCGTACGCGCGGCGTTCACGGCGGGGCGGCGGCAGACCGCCGACGGGCGGCTTCCGCTGCGTCCCAAGGCTTGACACAATTCACACTTGTAAAACATGTTGCGGTACCGGCCATTCCAGCCGGACAACCGGGGGACCATGTCGCGCACTCTGCAAATCGGACTCGTCGAGGACGATCCCACCCAGGCCAAGATCATCGCCACGATGATCGAGAACTCGGGCATGGATTGCCTCCACTATGCGACCGAGCTCGATTTCCGCCGCCGGATGGGGCCGGAGTCGATCGACCTGCTGCTGCTCGACTGGAACCTGCCCGGCGTTTCGGGCCTCGAGCTGCTGCGCGAGCTGCGGCAGACCAACGCGACGCTGCCGGTGATCTTCCTGACCGGCAACGACCAGGAATCCGACATCGTGACGGGCCTGCAGGCCGGCGCCGACGATTACATCGTCAAGCCGGCGCGCGCCGCTGAGCTGGTGGCGCGCATCAAGTCGGCGATGCGCCGCGCGGCGCCGCTGTCGAATGCCCACATCATCGAGGACGTGGATCCCTTCGGCTTCGACCTCGAGCGCCGCCGCCTGACGCTGCACGGCGAGCAGGTCGAGCTGACCGACCGCGAGTTCGACCTGCTGGTGTTCCTCTTCCAGCGCCGCGGCAAGGTGGTCTCGCGCGAAACCCTGCTCTCGCAGGTGTGGCGCGTGGGTCCCAACGTCGCGACCCGCAGCATCGACACCTACGTGAGCCGCCTGCGCAAGCGCCTCGGCCTGCAGGGTGACAGCGAGTGGCGGCTCGAGGGCATCTACCAGCACGGCTATCGGCTGGTGCGCTCCAGCAACGACGATCCGGCCGACGAGCCGGCTGCCGAAGCCGGCTGATCGCGCGGCTCAGAAGCCGGGATCGACGGGGGTGATCCGGGCCTGCGCTTCGCGCGCCGGTCCGATCGACTGCTCCATCACCGCCCAGCCCGCCGCCAGCAGCGCAGCGCGGGCCTTGGGGCTGGCGTCGCGGCTCAGCAGCACGCGCTTGTCCAGCACCGTGGCAAAGCCCGGATCGTCGAAGAACGCCGCGGTTTCCGGCGTCCACAGCAGCAGGTCGACCGGCAGGGCCAGCCACAGGCGGTCCTCGCCGTCGCGCAGCACGAGGGCTTCGCCGAGGGTCTCGAAGCGCGTCGGGAAGCGCGGCCGCGCCGCGACCATCAGCTGCAGGGCGTCGACGACGAAACGCGCTTCGGCCTCGCGCTCGACGCTGGCGGCGAGCCCGAGGAACGCATCGCAGCCGCGCTGCGGCACCAGTTCGAGCATGGCATCGACGGCCTGGGTCTGCAGCGTGGGGCTGTAGCGGGCGTTGTCGAAGAATGCCTCCTGGACGTCCGCCGAGCAGGCCAGCGGTGCCAGGCGCGCGGCGTTCCATGCCGTGACTTCCTCCGGAGGCTTCTCCCACACCATGCGGTGGATGCGGCCGCCATGGCCGAGCACCGTCCCCGCCGCGCCGCCGATCTGGCCGAGGCCGAATCCCACGCCGCGACGGCCGACCAGCGCCGACCAGGCCAGGCGGTCCATTTCGGCGTTGAGCCAGGGGTTCGACGAGTACGGGTCGAGCCCCAACTCGCGACCGAGCTCGCGCCGCGCCGCGCTGTAGCCCAGCCAGCGTTTGCCGAGCTTCAGGGCGGCGCCGCCGCCCTTCTGCCACCACGGTTCCGCCTCCGGCGGCAGCGGTGCAGCTTCGCGCGGGCGCAGCGCGGCGTCGAAGCCGGGGTCGTCGGTGAAGGCGTCCATCGTCCGCTCGCCGACGTCGGCGGCCTGGCGACCGATGCGGCCCGCCCGACGGCCGAACACGCGGAGCATGCCGGCCGGCACGCCCACCAGGCTTTCGACCGGGCGCGTGACCACGCCGCCCAGCGCCTCGCCCGTTTGCAGCAGGGACGATGCGGCGGCGCGACCGGCCGTGCCGGTGCTGCCCATCGCGCGCAGCCGACGCACCGCGTCCATCTCCGTGACCCGGATCTCGAGCAGATCGAGGCTTTCCACGCGCAGCGCCGGCGGCTCGACCGTTTCGCTGCCCGGTCCCTGGGCCTGGAGCACGAACTGCGCCATGCCGCCGACGATCTGGGCGCAGGGCGCGGCGCGGAAATCCTCGGCGCCGAGCAGCGCGGCGGGCGCGATGGCGGAAGCGGGCAGTCCGCCCTCGGCGGCGCAGCGCTCGGCGGGTGTGCGGGGCTCCACGGTCGCCGGCACCGTCGGCGCCAGGCTCGAGAGCGGCGTGACGACCGCGCTGCGCGTCGTGCTGGCCGACGCCGTGGCCAGCAGCGCAGCGAACAGGGCCGGTTGGATCGCGCGCGTGCGCGGGGCGGTGCGCGCGCCAAGCGTGGATCGAAGCATTCAGTCGAGGCGTTTTTCGAGGTAGTAGCGGGTGTAGCCCGGTGGATTGTCCGCCTGCTCCCCGAACGTGCGGTAACCGAGGCGCTCATAGAACCCCAGCGCCTGGAACTCGATCGTGTCGAGGTTCACCCCGAGCGCGCCGCGTGAGCGCGCCCACTGTTCGGCGAGTTCGAGCAACTGCGCGCCGATGCCGGTGCGGCGGCGCTCGGGCGCGACGGCCAGCATCGTCACGTGCAGCCAGCCGAGGCCGTACTCCCCCACCAGCCCGCCGACCAGTTCGTCGTCGCAGTCGAGCGCAGTGAGAACCACCGGCACCCACGAGGGCCGGCCGATGAAGCGCGCGTTGTAGTCGCGAAGCATTTCGCGGATGGCGATCGCGCGCTCGCCGTCGAGGTCAGGGTCGACCGTGATGCGGACCGTGGAAGCGGGCATGGCTCAGGCCCTCGCGGGGTTCGGCGGGTGGCGCCTCGACGGCCTCCGCCGTCGGCGACGCCTCAGTTCCAGCTGCAGACGACCTTGCCGCAGGTGCCGGCGTCCATCAGATCGAAGCCTTTCTGGAAGTCGTTGATGTGGATCTGGTGCGTGAGCACCTTCTGCAGCGGGAAGCCGGTGAGCACCATCTGCGTCATCTTGTACCAGGTCTCGTACATGCGGCGACCGTAGATGCCCTGCACGGTGAGGCCCTTGAAGATGATCCTGTCCCAGTCCACGCCGGTGCCCTTGGGCAGGATGCCGAGCAGCGCGATCTTGCCGCCGTGGT
>ERZ1066136.1342-NODE-1342-length-12909-cov-12.265832_pt1 | contig 12909 bp, 13 predicted proteins | sample MGYA00382783_ERZ1066136 | MGnify/ENA primary metagenome ERZ1066136 (study PRJEB33369, sample SAMEA5778366) | biofilm metagenome | biome: Industrial cooling water; feature: Water cooling tower basin; material: Biofilm | place: United Arab Emirates | collected... | reverse complement strand
TGAGCGCCGTGACCTCGATCTCGATGCGCATGCGCGGGTCGAGCAGCTGCGCGCAGATCATGGTGGCGGCGGGCCGCACCTCGCCGAACACCTCGCGCAGCACGGGCCAGCAGGGCTCGAAGTCGGCACCGTCGGGCAGGATGTAGTGCACGCGCACCACGTCGGCCATCGTCGCGCCGGCCTCGCGCAGCGCCGCGGCGATGTTGGCCAGGCACTGGCGCGCCTGCTCGGCCACGTCGGGCGAGATCTGCATCGTGGCGTAGTCGAAGCCCGTGGTGCCCGAGACGAACACCCAGTCGCCCTGCACCACGGCGCGCGAGTAGCCGATCTGCGCCTCGAAGGGCGAGCCCGAGCTGATGAGGCGGCGCTGCACGGGCGCCGCGCTCAGGCCACGACGAGGCGCGGCGCGCCGGCCTCGATGCGGCCCACCACCGCCGCGGCGCCAAAGCCGTGCTGGCGGAAGCTGGCGAGCACGGCGTCCACCGCGGCGGGCGTGCAGCTCACGAGCAGGCCGCCGCTGGTCTGCGGGTCGGTCAGCAGCGCGCGGTCTTCCGGCGCCAGGCTCGCGGGCACGTCCACGTCGTGGCCGTAGCCGGCCCAGTTGCGGCCCGAGGCGCCGGTGACGAAGCCCTGCCCCGCCAGCGCACGCACGCCGTCGAGCAGAGGCACGGCGGCCCAGTCGATGCGCACGGTGCACTGGGCACCCCGCGCCAGCTCCAGCGCGTGGCCGGCGAGGCCGAAGCCGGTGACGTCGGTGAGCGCGTGCACGCCGTCGATGGCGGCGAGGTCCGGCCCCGGGGTGTTGAGCTTGGTGGTCGTGGCGATCATCTGCGCGTAGCCGGCCTCGCCGAGCTCGCCCTTCTTGAGCGCCGCGCTCATCACGCCCACGCCCAGCGGCTTGCCCAGCACCAGCACGTCGCCGGCGCGCGCGTCGGCGTTGCGCTTGACGCGCTTCGGGTGCACCAAGCCCAGGGCCACCAGGCCGTAGATGGCCTCGACGCTGTCGATGGTGTGGCCGCCGGCGATCGGGATGCCGGCCGTGCGGCACACACTCGCGCCGCCTTCCAGCACGCGCCCGATGGTGGCCGTGCTCAGCACGTTGATGGGCATGCCCACCAGCGCCAGCGCCAGGATGGGCTTGCCGCCCATGGCGTAGACATCGCTGATGGCGTTGGTGGCGGCGATGCGGCCGAAGTCGAAGGGGTCGTCGACGATGGGCATGAAGAAGTCCGTCGTCGCGATCAGCGCCTGCTCGTCGTTGAGCTGGTAGACGGCGGCGTCGTCGGCCGTCTCGATGCCCACCAGCAGCTCCTTGGGGATGGGCATGGCGGCCGTGCCCTTGAGGATCTCGCTGAGCACGCCCGGGGCGATCTTGCAGCCGCAGCCGCCGCCGTGCGAGAGGGAGGTCAGGCGCGGCTCGGTGGGGGTCTTTTCGGGGGCGTTCATGGGCGTCTCCAGGATCACGGATCGGGGGCGGGGTCAGGGCGGGGTCAGGGGCCGGGCGGCAGCAGCTCGGCCATCAGGGCGTGCAGCGCGGCGGCCTCGGCCTCGGGCGCGAACAACGGGGCGCGGCGGTCGCCCGCGGCGGTCAGGGCCGGCAGTATGGCGGGCTCGTCGCGGCAGCGCTCGAGCAGGGCCGCGAGCACGGCGTCGTCGCCGGGCGCGAACAGGCCCGGGTGCTCGTCGCCCAGCAGGCCGGTGTTGCCGTCGATGGCCGAGGCGATCACCGCCGTGCCGCTGCGCAGGGCCTCGATCACGGCGTGCGCGCCGCCTTCCATGCGGCTGGGGTGCACCAGCACGTGGGCGCGCTGGATGTGGCCGCGCGTGGTGGCGTGCGGCAACGCGCCCAGCCAGCGGAAGCGCGGGTCGGCGGCGGCCAGGGCGCGGGCCTCGTCGCCCAGCGCGGCGTCGAGCGCGCCACCGATGTGGTCGAAGCGCAGGTCGGCGCGGTGGCGCAGGCGTGCGATGGCGCGCCAGAAGGTCTGCGGGTCCTTCTCGTCGCGCAGGTGGCCCACCATCAGCACGCGCAGGTGGCGCTGCGGCTTGGGCCAAGGCCGGCGCGCGCTGCAGCTCTGCAGCACCACGCGCGCCTTGGCGCGGTGGGCCTCGGGCAGCGCGCGCGCGCCATGGCGGTTGAGCACGACGAGGCGGTCGGCCAGCGCCAGCGAGCGCTGCGCGTCGGCGTCGCGGGCGATGTCGCGGTAGAGGTCGGTGCCCGTGAGCACCACCGCCAGCGGCCGCGTGGCGTGGGCCGCGCGCCAGGCCTGGATGGACGCGGCCGAGCGGCGCGCATGCAGCGCCAGCATGGCGTCGGCCGCGGCGATCTGCGCCGGCGTGGCGCGGTCGGTCAGCGTCACGCGATAAGCTGGGGCCAGCAGGCGCGCCCAGCGGCGCGCCGTCTGCCAGTTGCCGTTGTTGGCCGAAGCCAGCGCCGGCGTCACGAGGACGATGTTCGGCCGATGCATGCGATGACGCTACCAGAGCCCGGGGCGCGGCCCGACGGCGCGCCGGCCAGGGCCGCGCGCCACGGCGACCGCGCCACGCTGGCGGCGCTGCTGCGCGCCAGCCGCGCCGACACGCTGGCCACCTTCGCGGTCTTCGAGCAGGCGCTGCCCGGGCTGCGCGTGCCGCAGCGCGAGGAGCTCAACCCGCCGCTGTGGGAGCTGGGCCACATCGGCTGGTTCCAGGGCTGGTGGACGACGCGTTTCCCGGCCTGGCGCCAGGGCCCGCGCGCCGACCCCGGCGGGCCGCGCCGCCCGGCCCTGCGGCCCGATGCCGAGGCGCTGTACGACTCCAGCGCCGTGCCGCACGCCACGCGCTGGGCGCTGCCGCTGCCCGACGCGGCCACGACCCGGGCCGAGCTCGCGCAGCAGCTCGAGGCCACGCTGGCCCTGCTGGCCGACGCGCCCGACGACGCCGACGACACGCTCTACGCCTTCCGCCTGGCGCTGCTGCACGAGGACATGCACCACGAGGCCGCGCTGTACATGGCGCTGGGTCTGGGCCTGCCCGTGGCCGATGCGCGCTGGCAGCGCCGGCCCCTGCCCGCGCCGCCCGCCCCGCTGCGCATCGAGGGCGCCGAGCTCGAGCTGGGCCGCGACCCCGCCGCGCCCGGCTTCGCCTTCGACAACGAGCTCGGCCGCCGGCGCGAGCGCGTCGCGGCCTTCGCCATCGACGCCCAGGCGCTGCGCTGGGACGAGTTCCTGCCCTTCCTGCGGCACGGCCACGCCGAGCGGCGCTGGTGGAGCGCGCCCGGCTGGGCCTGGCGCCAGCAGCAGGGCCCGGCGCGGCACGAGGCGCTGCAGGCGCGGGCACGCCCCGGCTTCGCCGCGGCCTTCCTCAGCGCCCACGAGGCCGAGGCCTGGTGCCGCTGGGCCGGCCGCCGCCTGCCCACCGAGGCCGAGTGGGTGCTGGCACAGCGCCAGGCCGGCGGCGCCTTCCGCTGGGGCGACGTGTGGGAGTGGACGGCCAGCGCCTTCGCGCCCTTCGCGGGCTTCGAGCCGCACCCCTACCGCGACTACAGCGCGCCCTGGTTCGACGGCCGCCCGGTGCTCAAAGGCGCGAGCTGGCTCACGCAGCCGCGCATGGCGCACCCGGCCTACCGCAACTTCTTCGGCGCCGGCCGCTGCGACATCCCGGCCGGGCTGCGCAGCGTGGCGGCCTGAGCCCACGGACCCGGCGCCTCAGCGCGCCACGAACAGCGCGAAGTCGCCGGCGGCGTCCGTCCAGGCGCGGCGCTGGGCGAAGCCGGCCTCGGCCAGCAGCGTGTCGAAGGACGCCAGCGTCCACTTGCAGGAGTTCTCGGTGTGGATGCGCTCGCCGGCCGCGAAGGCGCGCGCGTGGCCCGGCCAGCGCAGCACCAGGGCCTCGCGCGCCTCGAGGTGCATCTCGATGCGCGAGGCCGCGGCGTTGAACAGCGCCACGTGGCGCCACTGCCGCGGCTGGAAGTCCGCGCCCAGCAGCGTGTTCAGGCGGCGCAGGATATTCAGGTTGAAGGCCGCCGTCACGCCCAGCGCGTCGTCGTAGGCGGCCTCCAGGCGTGACGCGGGTTTGACGAGGTCCACGCCCACCAGCACGGCGCCGCCGCGGCTGGCCTGCCGCATGTCGGCCAGCAGGGCGCGCGCGGCCTCGGGCGCGAAGTTGCCGATGCTGCTGCCGGGGTAGAAGACCAGCGCCGGGCCGTCCACCACGCCCTCGGGCAGCCGCAGGCCGGCGGCGAAGTCGAGGCCCACGCCCAGCATCTCGATGCCCGGGTGCTCGCGCGCCAGGCGGTGCAGCGTGCCGTGCAGGTAGTCCACCGAGATGTCCACCGCCACGTAGCGGCGCGGCGCCAGGCGCGGGAACAGCCGCGCGGCCTTGGCGCCGTCGCCCGCGCCCAGGTCCACGAGCACGGGCGCGGGGCCGGTGGCGGCCAGCACGGCGTCGGCGATGCCGGCGCCCTGCGTGGCGAAGATGCCGGCCTCGGTGCGCGTGGGGTAGTACTCGTCGAGCTCGGTGATGGCGTCGAACAGGCGCGAGCCCAGGGCGTCGTACAGGAACTTGGGCGACACGGCCGCGGCCGGCTGCAGCAGCCCCGCGGCGGCCTCGGCGGCCAGCGCGGCGTCGTCGGGGCGGGTCACGGAAATGAAACGGGGTGCGGTCATGGGGTGTAACGGCCTCGGGACACTCTAGCAGTGGGCATTCGCTAGAGTCGCCGCTTCGGTTACGAACCCACGACAGCGAGGAGCCCCATGTCCACCCGCCCCACCACCCGCCGTGCCGCCCTGCTGGCCACCGTCGCCAGCCTGGGCCTCTTCGCCGCGCAGGCGCAGGCGCAGCAGGTCTTCCGCGTCACCACCATCCCCGAGGAGGCCGCCACCGAGCAGGTGCGCAAGTTCACGCCGCTGGCGCAGTACCTCGAGCGCACGCTGGGCATGAAGGTGGAGTTCACGCCCGTGTCCGACTACCCCGCGGCCGTGGAGGCCCTGGTCAACAAGCGCGTCGACCTCGTCTGGTTCGGCGGCTTCACGCACGTGCAGGCGCAGATCCGCTCCGGCGGCAAGATCATCCCCATCGCCCAGCGCGAGGAGGACACGCAGTTCCGCAGCGTCTTCATCGCCAAGACCGACAGCGGCATCAAGACCCTGGCCGACATGAAGGGCAAGCAGGTCAGCTTCGGCTCGGCCAGCAGCACCTCGGGCCACCTGATGCCGCGCAGCAACCTGCTCGACGCCGGCATCAACCCCGAGAAGGACTTCCGCCGCATCGCCTACAGCGGCGCGCACGACGCCACCATCGCCAGCGTGGTGAGCGGCCGCGTCGACGCCGCGGCGCTGGACATCACGGTGTGGCGCAAGTTCGTGTCCGAGGGCAAGGTCGACACCAAGGCCGTGGACGTGTTCTTCACCACGCCGCCCTTCTTCAACTACAACTGGTCGGTACACGCCGACATGCCCGCGGCGCTGCGCGAGCGCGTGACCAAGGCGCTGCTCGACATCAGCCCGGCCACGCCCGAGGGCGCCGAGATCCTGCGCCTGAACCGCGCCACGCGCTACATCCCGACCAGGGCCGAGAACTACAAGGGCCTGGAGGCCGCGGGCCGCAGCGCCGGGCTGATCTGAGCCCCGGTGCCGCGTTGAGCACCGGTCTGGCCCTCGAGCTGCAGGCGCTGGCCGCCCGCCACCCGGCGGCGCGGGCCGGCGCCGCGCCGGCGCTGCAGCCCACCACGCTGCGCGTCGGCGCGGGCGAGGTGCTGGCCGTCATCGGGCCCTCGGGCGCGGGCAAGACCACGCTCCTGCAGGCCCTGGCCTGCGCGCTGCCGCCCAGCGCCGGCCGGCTCACGCTCGACGGCACGGACCCATGGTCGCTGCCGCGGCGCGAGCTGCAGGCGCTGCGCGGGCGCCTGTTCCTGGCGCCGCAGGTGCCGCCGCTGCCGCCGCGGCAGCGCGTGGTCACCTCCGTGCTGGCGGGCCGCCTGCCGGCCATGGGGCTGCTGGGCAGCCTGCGGAGCCTGTTCTACCCCTCCGACATCCCCGCCGCGCACGCCGCGCTGGAGCGTTTCGACCTCGCCGAGAAGCTGTTCGAGCGCGTCGACCGCCTCTCGGGCGGCGAGCGCCAGCGCGTGGGCCTGGCGCGCGCGCTGCTCGCGCCGGCGCGGCTGTGGCTGGTGGACGAGCCACTCTCGGCCCTGGACCCCGCGCGCTCGCGCCAGGCCATCGAGACGCTGGTGGGCGTGGCGCGCGAGCGCGGCGTCACCCTGGTGGCCACGCTGCACCAGGTGGACATGGCGCTGGCGCACTTCCCGCGCATCCTGGCGCTGCACCAGGGCGCGGTGGCCTTCGACCTGCCGGCCGCCGCCGTCACGCGCGAGCGGCTGCAGCGGCTGTACGAGGGCCAGGAGCACGAGCTGCGCGGCGACGCGCCGCTGCCCGCCGTGGAGGCCGCCGCCCCCCCGGCCCCGGTGGTCATGCACTGCCGGTGAAACCAGATCGGCTCCGCCAGCGTATGGCGTCCTGATGTCGGCCACCCTCGCCCCCCGCCTGAGCCCGCCCGAGCGCGACCCCGCGTGGCTGGGCCGCGTGTTCTGGATGGGCGCCGCGGCCGTGGTGCTGTGGCCCATGCTGGTGGCCACGGAGTTCCGGCCCTGGGTCTTCTTCGAGCGCGACAACGCGCGCGTCACGGGCCAGTTCCTGGCCAGCTTCTGGCCGCCCGCGCACGATGCCGAGTTCCTGCTGATGGTGGCGCGCGAGGCCTGGCGCACGGTGGCCATCGCCACCGCGGGCATGACGCTGGCCTTCGTGGTGGCCGTGCCGCTGACGCTGATGTCCACGCGCGTGCTGTCAGTGTCGGCGCTGTCGGGCCGCATGGCCGCGGGGCCGGCCGTGCTGCGCCAGGCCGTGCGCCTGCTGCTCATCGTGCTGCGCAGCGTGCCCGAGCTCGTGTGGGCGCTGGTCTTCGTGCGCGTCGTGGGCCTGGGGCCCACGGCCGGCGTGCTGGCCATCGCGCTCACCTACGGCGGCATGCTGGGCAAGGTCTACGGCGAGATCCTCGAGAGCGGCGAGGCCCACGCCACGCAGACCCTCCTGCGCAACGGCGGCTCGCGCCTGCAGGCCTTCTTCTACGGCCTGCTGCCGCAGAACGCGGCCGAGCTCACGAGCTACACCGTCTACCGCTGGGAGTGCGCCATCCGCAGCTCGGTGGTGCTGGGCTTCGTGGGCGCGGGCGGCCTGGGCCAGCAGCTCGACAACTCCATGAAGATGTTCAACGGCGGCGAGGTGTTCACCATGCTGGCCGTGTTCGTGCTGCTGGTGGCACTGGCCGACCGCGTGAGCGCGGGGCTGCGCAAGGCGCTGGGTTGAGGCGGTCGCCCCGATGAGCCTGCCACCCGCCGCCAACCCGCCGTACCGGCTGCCGCCGCGGCTGTTCGACGCGCGCTGCCGGGCCTGCTGGTTCACGGCCGGGCTGCTGGCGCTCATCGTCGCCAGCTTCTGGAGCCTGGACCTGCAGTGGGCGCAGTTCTTCAGCCTGGACGCGGCGCGCAGCATGGGCCGCTTCCTGGGCGAGTTCTTCCCGCCCGACACCAGCCCCGAATTCCTGGTCAAGGTGCTGCGCGGCACCTGGGAGACGCTGGCCATGTCGGCCCTGGGCACGGTGCTGGCCGCCGCCGCGGGCCTGGTGCTGGCCCTGCCCGCCAGCCGCCTGCACGAGGGCGACGCCGCGCGCGGCCGCGGCACGACGCGGCTGCTGCTGAACGCGCTGCGCTCGGTGCCCGAGCTGGTGTGGGCGGCGCTGCTGCTCATCGCCGCCGGGCTGGGGCCCTTCGCGGGCACGCTGGCGCTGGCCATCCACACGGCCGGGGTGCTGGGGCGCCTCTTCGCCGAGGCCATCGAGAACGCGCCGCCCGGCCCGGGCGACGCGCTGCGCGCGCAGGGCGTGGGCCCCGTGCGCGTGTTCCTGTACGCCACGCTGCCGCAGGTGCTGCCGCAGCTCATGAGCTACACGCTCTACCGCTGGGAGAACAACATCCGCGCCGCCGCCGTGCTGGGCGTGGTGGGCGCCGGCGGGCTGGGGCAGCTGCTGTCCTTCCACATGGGGCTGTTCCACATGGGCAAGACCGCCACCATCCTGGGCGCGATGATCGTGCTGGTGCTGCTGGTGGACGTGTGCAGCTTCACGGCGCGGCGCGTGCTCACGCGCTGAGGTCTTCTCCAAGGAACCCCGCCCATGCTGCCCACCCTGCCCCATGCCACCGCCTGGGCCGTGCTCGGCGTGGCCATCCTGCTCGAGGTGGGCGGCACCACCAGCATGCGCCTGAGCGAGGGCCTCAGCCGCCCTGGCCCCAGCGCGGCGATGTTCCTGTTCTACGCCGCGGCCTTCGTGCTCAACGCCATGGTCATCCGCACGCTGGGCCTGAGCGTGGTCTATGCCGTGTGGTCGGGCGTGGGCCGGGTGCTCACGGCGCTGGTGGGCTACTGGTACTTCCAGGAGCCGGCTTCGGCGCTGAAGGTGCTGAGCGCCGGGCTCATCGTGCTGGGCGTGATCGGCATGCACCTGGGCTCCAGGCCCGCCTGAGCCCGCGCGCATGGAGGCCCTGGTGACCCCCAACGAGCGTTCGATCGCGCTGTACCGCCGCCACGCGGCGGGCTACGACGCCTCGGCCGCGCGCACCATGGCGCTGCGCCGCCGCGTCATCGGCCTGCTGGCGCTGCAGCCCGGCGAGGTGGTGCTCGACGTCGGCGCCGGCACGGGCCTCAGCTACGGGCCGCTGCGCGAGGCCGTGGGGCCCGCGGGCCGCGTGCTGGCCTTCGAGCAGAGCCCGGACATGTTCGCGCGCGCCGCCGAGCGCGTGGCCGCGCAGGGCTGGGCCAACGTCTGGCACACCTGCGCCAGCGCCGAGGCCGTGCAGCTGCCCGAGCCGCCCGACGCGCTGCTGTTCAACTACGTGCACGACATCACCCGCACGCCCGAGGCGCTGGCCAACCTCGTGCGGCAGGCCAGGCCCGGCGCGCGCATCGCCGTGTGCGGCATGAAGTTCTTCCCCTGGTGGACGGGGCCGCTGAACCTGCTGGCCTGGGCCAAGAACCGCCCCTACAACGCCCGCGCCGGCGAGCTCTGGCGGCCGTGGAACCTGCTCGAGCCGCTGTGCGCCGAGTGGCGGCGCGAGGGCATCCACGCCGGCATGGGCTACGTCGCCTGGGGGCGGCTGAAGGCGCCGCGATGACGACGCTGGCCGCCCGCTACGCCGCCGTGCGCGCGCACACCGAGGCGCTGGCCGCGCCGCTGTCGGAGGCCGACTGCCAGCCGCAGTCCATGCCCGAGGCCAGCCCCGTGAAGTGGCACCTGGCCCACACCACCTGGTTCTTCGAGACCTTCGTGCTCGAGCCGCACGAGGCCGGCTTCCGGCTCCACCACCCGGCCTACCGCGTGCTGTTCAACAGCTACTACAACGCCGTGGGCGACAAGCACCCGCGGCCGCAGCGCGGGCTGGTGACGCGGCCCGGGCTCGCGGAGGTGCGGCACTACCGCCGCGCCGTCGACGAGCGCATCGCCGCGCTGCTGGCGCGTGCCGAGGGCGACGCGGCGCTGGCCGCCGCGCTCGCGCCGCTGCTGACGCTGGGCCTGCAGCACGAGCAGCAGCACCAGGAGCTGATCCTCACCGACCTGCTGCACCTGCTCTCGCTGAACCCGCTGGAGCCGGCCTACCGCGAAGGGCCGCTCCCCGCGGCCGAAGCCGTGCCCGCGGGCTGGATCGCCCACGCCGGCGGCCTCGTCGAGATCGGCCACGAGCCCGCGCCCGGCGGCTTCGCCTTCGACAACGAGGGCCCGCGCCACCGCGTCTTCCTGCGGCCCTTCGAGATCGGCGCGCGGCTGGTGACCCACGCCGAGTGGGCCGCCTTCATCGCCGACGGCGGCTACCAAGAGCCGCGCTGGTGGCTCTCGGCCGGCTGGGACTGGGTGGGCGCGCAGGGCGTGCAGGCGCCGCTGTACTGGCGGCGCGAGGCCGCGGGCCCGGGCCCTGGGGCACTCAGCGCCTTCAGCGCCTTCACGCTGCACGGCCGCCAGCCGCTGCAGCCCGATGCGCCGGTGCGACACCTGAGCCTCTACGAGGCCGACGCGTACGCGCGCTGGGCCGGCGCGCGCCTGCCCACCGAGGCCGAGTGGGAACACGCCGCCGCCGCCCTGCCCCAGGCCTTCGGCCACGCCTGGCAGTGGACGGCCAGCCCCTACACCGCCTACCCCGGCTACCGCCCCTGGGCCGGCACCGTGGGCGAGTACAACGGCAAGTTCATGCTCGACCAGACCGTGCTGCGCGGCAGCTCGGACGCCACGCCGGCGGGCCATGCGCGCCCGAGCTACCGCAACTTCTTCCCCGCCGGCACGCGCTGGCAGTTTGCCGGCCTGCGGCTGGCGCGCGACCTGTGATGCCCGCCCCCGCCGAAGGCCGCCCGCGCATCGGGCTGCTGTTCCCCTACGACTACGACGAGGCCGGCTACGCCCGCCACGCCGGCACGCACGCCTTCGACCCCAGCGGCTTCGACCTGTTCGCCTTCCCCAGCAACGCCCGCCTGGCCTGGCTGGACCTGGAGCGCTACGCCGCGCGCCAGGCCGCGCGCGGGCGGCGCCGCGGCTGGGCCGGGGTCACCTCGCAGAACGAGCACTTCGGCGCGCTGATCGCCGCGCTGGTGGCCGAGCGCCTGGGCCTGCCCGGCACGCCCGTGGAAGCCATCCTCGCCTGCCAGCACAAGCTGCACGCGCGCCGCGTGCTGCAGCGCGTGGCGCCCCAGGCCACGCTGCCGGCCGAGGAGCTGCCCGCGCGCTACGGCGGCGCCATCCCCGAGGGCCTGCGCTACCCGCTGTACGTGAAGCCCGTGCGCGCGGCCTTCTCGGTGCTGGCGCGCAAGGTGCTCTCGCACGCCGAGCTCACGGCGCACACGCGCTTCGGCTGGCGCGAGCTGTGGGTCATCCGCCACCTCATCGACCCCTTCGAGCGCCTGGCCGCCCAGCGCCTGCCCGAGGCCGGCAGCTGCCACCGCATGATGCTGGAGCAGCCGGTGAGCGCGCCGCAGTTCAACCTCGACGGCTGGGTGTGGAACGGCCGCGCGCACGCGCTGGGCGTGGTGGACGCCGTGATGGTGCCCGGCACCCAGGCCTTCATGCGCTGGGACCTGCCGAGCCGGCTGCCGGCCGCGGTGCAGGCGCGTGCGCTCGACGTCGCGCAGCGCTTCCTGCAGGCCGTGGGCTTCACGCAGGGCCTGTTCAACATGGAGTTCTTCTTCGACGCCGCGGCTGACAGGCTCACGGTGATCGAGTTCAACCCGCGCCTGGCCTCGCAGTTCTCCGACCTCTACCTGCGCACCACGGGCCACGACCCGCACGCCATGGCGCTGGCCATGGCCCTGGGCCAGGACCCCGCCACGCTGCCGCGCGCCCAGCCCCAGGGCGGCGCGGCGGCCAGCCTCGTCTACCGCAGCTTCGCGGGCGACCCGGTGCCGCGCATGCCCGATGCCGCCACGCGCGCGGCGCTGCAGCGCCTGTTCCCCGACGCGCTGCTGCACACCTTCGGCAAGAGCGGCCACGCGCTGGAGCGCGAGCTCAAGTGGCTGGGCAGCCACCGCTACGCCACGCTGCACCTGCACGGCGACGACGCCGCCGACCTGCGCCGCCGCGCCGAGCGCGCCAGCGCGCTGCTGGGCTGGCCGCTGCCCTACGCGCCGCGCGCCGACGAGCCCCAGGCCGTGCCCGCGCGGCCGGCCACGCCCCTGATCAAGCCCACGCTGCAAGCCCTGCGATGAACACCCTGCCCTTGCCCACCCGCCCCTGGATCGGCCGCGCGCTGCTGCTCGCGCTGGCCCTCGCCCTGGCCGGCTGCGCCCCCATGCGCGCGCAGAACCCGGGCGAGGGCCTCTCGCCCGTGCGCGCCGAGCCGGTGCCCGGCGGCGGCAGCCTCATGCTGGCCGGCACCGACGTCGTGGCCTACTTCACCCAGGGCCGGCACGTGGTGGGCACGCCGCAGCACGCCAGCGTGCACAAGGGCGTGCGCTTCCACTTCGCCAGCGCCGAGCACAAGGCGCTGTTCGACGCCGCGCCCGAGCGCTACCTGCCGCGCTACAACGGCTACTGCGCCAACGGCATCGCCTACGCCATCCCCTGGGGCGGCAGCCCCGAGAGCTGGCGCATCCACGACGGCGCGCTCTACATCTTCGGCGGCGAGACCTCACGCGCGGCCTTCGAGCTGGACCTGAAGAACCAGATCGCGCTGGCCGACCGCTACTGGCGCGAGGAGATCGACGGCCGCAACAGCTTCGTGCAGCGCACCAAGCGGCTGGTGTGGCGCGTGCCGCACTACCGGAGCGACGCCGAGCTGGCCGCCGCCGTCGCCGCGGCGCGCGCGGCCAGCGCGCCGAAGTAAGGCCTCAGCGCAGCTCGGCCGCCAGGCGCTGCGCCAGCGTGGCGAGGGCGTCGCGGTGGGCCTGCACCAGCGCGGCGGTGTCGCCGCCTGCCACGCGCTGCGAGAACGCCAGCTCACCCGCGCGCGGCGCGAGGCCCGGGCCCGTGAGGCTGTAGCGCGCCTGCAGCGTGACGCCGCGCGCGCCCGGCGCCACGTCGAAGGCCAGCAGCTCCACGCGCAGCTGCCGCGTGGGCAGCACGCCGGGTGGCAGCGGCGCCGTCCACACCGGCGCGCCCAGCGCCCTCGCGAGGTCGTGGCGCAGCAGGCGCGGCACGGCGTCGCTCAGCGGCTCGGCCCAGCGCGCGGCGCCGCGCGGCTGCAGCGCGCCGGTGGCGTCGGGCACCAGCAGCGCGTCGCGCTCCAGGTGGCCCGGCAGCGGCACGCCGCCCACGAGCTGCCAGACCGGGGCCTGGGCCGAGGGGGCCGCCACCGCGGCCACGGGCGGCGAGGCCTCGGCCGGCAGACGCCACCACTGCGCGGGG
>ERZ1066136.1333-NODE-1333-length-12936-cov-6.546153_pt1 | contig 12936 bp, 10 predicted proteins | sample MGYA00382783_ERZ1066136 | MGnify/ENA primary metagenome ERZ1066136 (study PRJEB33369, sample SAMEA5778366) | biofilm metagenome | biome: Industrial cooling water; feature: Water cooling tower basin; material: Biofilm | place: United Arab Emirates | collected... | reverse complement strand
GCCCAGATCGCCGCGCAGCGGTGCCAGATCCACCGGATCACCGCTCACCACTGAAAGGCCCAGCACTTCGGGCAATTCGATGCCGCTGATCGGCACGGTTTCACTGGCCGGGCCATCGCCGGCCGCCAGCAGCACATTGGCCACTGCCACCACGCCGGGCACGCGCGCGGCTTCGGCCAGCAGGGCGCGCGCGTTCACTGCCTTGCCCAGCGGCCAGCCGCGCAGCGCCGGGTCCACCGCCGGGCCGTAGAGCGGGCCATCGGTGCTGGCAAAATCGCTGCCCGCCGGCGGCAGCGGCGAAAGATGCGCCATCAGCCGCTGGCGCACCGCCTCCACCACTTCGGCGGTGGCATGCCCGCCGGCCACTTCGATGCCCACCGAGATCCAGATGCCCTTGTAGATGGGGCCTTTCAGGATCAGTTCCGTCGTCACCAGCCGGCGCGGGTCCAGCCAGCGGCACAGCGCATCCAGGAACGGCCCATCGGCGCGCGGCGCTGCCGGGTGCAGGGCATCAAAGCGCGGCGCCGCCATCAGCGTGACCACGCCCGGCACCGCGCCGATGCCGGTAGGCGAAAGATCGGGATGCCAGGCCGGCAGCACATCGATGCGGCCGATGGCAACGCCGGGCGTGCGCCAGGCGATGCTGCGGAAATCATCTGCCGTCACCAGCCGGTCGCGGTGCTGCACCATGCGCTGGATCTGCTTTTCGCCGCGCGCCAGGCTTTCCGGATCGGCGCCGCCCCAGGTGGGCAGGGGATTGGTTGCCACCATGCCGCCGGGCAGCAGCGGCCCGGCCTTGATGGCGCCGGCGCCCACATTGCCGGCCGCGCCCGCGCACACATCATAGCGCGCGTAGAGCCGCTCCCCGCGCCGCGGCCGCTGCCCGGCAAAGCCGTCGCCAAAACTGATGGTGCCGGCTTCGGGATCGATGTGGAAGGCGGTGGCCGGTGCCATGTCGAGCGGGAGCGCGGTGCCGGGCACGGGCACTTCCGGCGCGGCGGCAAGCAGATCGTCCACGGCCGTCCAATCGGTCTGGGTGCCATCGGCGGCGATGCTGGCGATGGCCACGCTGCCGCCGATCACCGGGCTCTTGGCCAGCATGCGCTGCTGATCGGGGGTGCCATCACCTTCGCCCAGATCCTCTGCGCTGATGCTTTCCAGCTGGCGTACGGCCACGCTGTTGATCCCGGCCCAGCGCAGCCGCACATCGGCGCCGGCGCTGGCCCGCACGCGGATCCAGCTGATCAGCCGGCCAGCCAGTGCCGTATCGGGCAGGGCGGGCGGCAGATCGCCCACGCCGGCTTCCAGGGGCTCCAGATTGTTCCACAATTTCAGCTGGGCCGGCGGCGGCAGGGTGATCTCGATGATGCCGGGTTCGCGCGTGGGATCGAAATCGGCGCGCGCCGCCAGTTGGCGCCAATCGGGCGCCGGCCGGCCTCCGGCAAAGAGCAGGCTGCCATCGGGCGCCGGGCGCGCCACGGCAAATTCCAGCGCATCGGGCGTCCCGGTGGCGGCAGCGGGCCCGATCGTGCGCGTGTCCACCATTTCGGCGGGGGCGAGGCCGAACGACAGCGTGCGATTGCCCAGCGTATCGCGCAGCTGGGCCCAGGGATCGGCGGGATCGGGGCCGGGCGCATCATTTTCGCGGGCAAACAGGCCGATCCACAGCGTGCGATCGATGGTGCCGGCCAGATCAAGCGGGCCCAGCCCGGGCTCGAACGGCACCGTCTGATACAGGCTCAGCTGGCCGATCTTCTGGCCGTAGCTGGCATAGAGCAGCTGGTAATAGGCCTCCACATCCGGGCTGGGTGCCACGGCGCGGCGGGTGAACAGCCGCGCGTCCACCGGCAGCACATCCAGGCCCTGCTGGGTGCGGAACGGCAGCTCGCCCGCCAGCAACAGCTGATCGGCGGCCAGCGTTTGCGTGATGGGGGCGCCCTGCCGGTTGCTGATCTGCACCAGGCCGCGCGCCGCCTGCGCTGGCTGCAGGGCGATACCGAGCAATTTCAGGAATTTGGCGCGGTTGCGCTCCGGAATCTGGTTGGTGCGGAAAATCAGGCTGTCGGTCAGGAAGGCAAACAGCTGCACCAGCGTGACGCCGGGATCGGAGGCGTTGAAATTGGTCCATTCGGGCGTGTGCACCGGTACGCGGGCCAGCGTTTCCTCCACCAGATTGCTGGCGGTGCGCGGATCGAGCGGCGGGGCGGGCAGAGGCATCAGCGGCTCCCCAGCGGGATGGACAGGCGGGTCTGTTCGGCAAGGCCGGTGGCGACCAGGCGCCACGGAATGGTGGCGATGGCGGCGCTGGCATCGGCGGGATCGGTGGCCACATCCACCGCCAGCACGGCGATGCGCGGTTCCCAGCGGCGCAGCGCGGTTTCGATCGCGATGGCGATTCGGGCGTGGGTGGCAGCGGTATTGGGCTCGAACAGGAAGCTGGCGAGGCCGGCGCCGAAATCGGGCAGGCCCAGCCGCTCGCCGCGATCGGTCTTCAGGATGATGGTGATGGCTTCGTGGATATTGGCCTCCCCGGCCGACCACGCCATGCGGCCATCGGCGCCCACCCGCGGCGGAAAGGCCAGGGACTGGCCCAGGATTTCGGCAGCGCGGTTCATGATTTGCCCTTCAGCTTGGGCACCGGGAAGCAGGCGATGAACCACGGCAGCCAGCGGAAGATGAAATCAAACAGCGTGACCATGATCATCAGCAGGATCAGCGCGCACAGGGTGATGATCGGGATGGAGATCGAACAGATCATGCCGATATCGACGCCGCCACCCTTGCAGCCGCCGCCGTCGCCGATGTCGATATCCTTGTGGAACGGCCAGGGCAGCACCTGCAGCACCAGATCGATGAAACCCAGGCCCTTGGCGCGCTGCACCTGCCCGCACAGCATGTCGGACATCACGAAGGCCGCGCCGCGCCCGTGTTTCCTGAGACCGGCCGGCGAGGTGTCGCCGGGCAGGGTGATGGTGATCGGGCGCACCGGCGCATCCGGATCAAAGAAGCTGCCCAGCCGGAATTGCGCCGACGGCGCCGAAAGCGTGGGCGGGTGCAGCGGGCCGCAATCTTCGTTCAGATGCACCATGCGGATCTGGAACAGGCCGGGATCCCCGGCCGTCTTGATCAGGATGTCGCGCAGCTTCATCGCGTGCGGCAGCGGCTGGGCATTGGTTTCGGGCTGCACCGGCAGCGCGCGGGCCAGCACGGCGGTGAGGCGGTCCAGCTGTTCGGGATCAATCCCGCTGCCGCTGGGCACATCGGCCGGGCTGGTGATGGTGGCGGCATCGGTGCCGCTGGCGCCGGGCGGGTTCAGCGTGTTGCCAATGGGATCAAGCTGCGGTGCCGGCGGCACGATCGCCGCAAACGGGCCATCCACCGCGAAATCCAGCCTTATGCCGGCGAGCGGGAAATGGAAGTCCGGCCAGCCGGGCGCCTTGGCCTTGGCGGTGGCTGCCGTGTAGTGGGTGGTCGCGGCCTCCAGCGCGGCCACATAGGGTGGGATCAGGCGCACCGCCTCGCGCAGATTGGCCCACATCGGCTTCAGAAGGGCATTGCTGGTGGGGTGGCGCAGCGCTGGCTCCAGGGCATTGGCGTTGGCGCCGCCCAGCGCATTCCACACATCCCGCGCCGGCGTGCCGACGGCCGGCGCGCTGTTGGCCACCAGCGCTGCCTCCACCGCGGGCAGATGATCGCGGATGAAGGCGCGCAGATCGGCGATCAGCAGCCAGCTCTGCATCTGATATTGCACATTGGCTTCAAACACCCGCGCCCGGCGCTGGCCGGCCGGCTCGGCATCCAGGCCGCCGCCCGGCACCTTGGCGATTTCGGCAGCGGCCTTGATGGCACTGCGCAGCATCGCCTTCCACGGCTCCATCACCTCCATGCGCAGGCGGGTGGTGCGCTGCACGGTGCTGTTGGCCGGCGCCGCCGCCGGCGGTGGATCGAGCGCGGCGGCCTGGCCCACGGCCAGCGGCACCGCCGTGGTGGCCACCGGGCAGGCCATGTAGGCTTCGCGCCGGGCCACCGGGATCAGCCCCGCCCACAGCGTGCGGTTGGCGCCGCTGGCATCCTTGTGGCGCAGCGGAAACAGCGGCAGCAGCTCCTCGCCGGGCGCGAGCCCATCCTCCACCCGCTGCCAGCGCGCGTGGTCGCCATCCTTCACATGGGCATATTCCACCAGCGGCGCATTGGCCTGTGCCCGCCCGCTGGCAGGCAGCAGCCGGCGCAGCACGAAGCCCACGCGTTCATGGCCGCCGGCCAGCGCCCGATCGGGCAGGCCGGGAATGGCGCAGGCCAGGCTGGCGGCGGCGAGATAATAGCGCTGCTGCGCCGGCTGCCACAGCCGGATGGGCGCATCGGCGGGCGGCGGCGGCGCGGCTGGCGGCGTGCGCAGCAGGCGCGCGCGGCGGGCTTCGCGCATGGGCGCCGGCACCGGCACGGGCACGCGCGGATCGGCCAGATCATGGGGCTGCGGCGGATCGCGCCAGGTTTCGGCGCGGGCCACCCGCGTTCCCAGCTGGCCCGGATCCTCGGCCAGCAGTGCCAGCAATTGTTCCATGAAATCATCGCTGGCAAAGCGCAGCAGCGTGGGCGCCGCGCTGGCCGGCTCGGCGCCGCGCCACAGCGGGCGGGGGGCGGCCCAGGCCAGGGGGTGATGCAGCGGCTTCACCAGATGTTCCCCGCGCCGGGCGTGTAGGTGGTGGCGATGCAGGTGGTGGTGATCAGCGTGTCGCAGCGCACCACGCCCGAAAATGTGGACATGCCGGCATCCACCGTCACCATGCCGGCCGAAACCGCCACCTGCGCGGCATTCACCGTCACCTTGGCCGCGGCGGTGATCGTGATCCCGGCCACTTCCAGCTTCACGCTGTTGCCGCTGCTGTCCTCGATGGTAACGGCGCCGGGCCCATCCTTCAGGGTAAAGCTCTGGCCGCCGGGCGTTTCCAGGCGCAATTGTTCCTGGCCGTCGCTGTCGTCCAGGGTGATGATCACGCCATTGCGGCTGTGGATCGCCTTCACATTGTTGCGCGCGCTGGCCTGCCGGGGCGGCGCATCCTGCCCGTTCCACAGCCCGCCCAGCACATAGGGCCGGCGCGGATCGCCATGCTCGAAGGCCACCAGCACTTCATCGCCCACCTCGGGCAGGAACCAGCTGCCGCGTTCATTGCCGGCAAACAGGGTCGCCATGCGCGCCCAGTGATCATAGCCCTGGCCGCCGCCGCCATCTGGAGACCAGGCCAGCTTCCCCTTGATGCGGCCCTGGCCGGCCGGGTCCATCAGATCGGTCACCGTGGCCGGCGCCACGCCATACCAGCGGCCGCCCCAGCCATCGGCCGCGCGTTCGGCCAGCAGCGCTTCGGCGCGGGTGGCGGCGATCCCGCCCATCAGCCGCGCCCCAATCCGGCCCGCTCGCAGGCAAATTCGCTGCGCAGGCCTTCTTCCTGATCAAATCGGTGCGCCACCGCCGTGGTGCGCCAATCGCCATCAAACCATGGCCCCAACCCGGAAAGCGCCAGCGTGGCGCCCACTTTCAGCGCGGCGCTGGTTTCGGCGGTGCCGGTGCCGGTCACGAAGCGGCGGGCCATGGCGCGATACTGGGCCTCCGCCACGGCGCGGGCTTCGGCGCCATCGCGGGGCAGGGCGTGGGCGATGCTGTCCACCCGCTCGCCAAAGCTGCGGGCAAGGATGGCGCTGCCGCCATCATCATTGCCCAGTTCGGCGGCCACCGCACTGGCCCCGGCGCGGTGGCTGGTGGCGGCCTTTTCGGCCACATCCCAGCCGCTGGCCAGCAGGGCGGTGCGCTGCCCGGCCAGATCGGCTTCGGCATGGAAGCTGCGCAGGCTGCCGGCCCAGCGCAGTTCCAGGCGCCCGGTCGGCCGGCGCCGGGCGGCCTTCAGGCTGGTGCCCTCCACCCAGATCTCGGCATCCTCGCGCCGGGCCAGATCGTGCAGCAGCGCCAGATCGGATTGATTGACTTGCGCGACCACCGGCTGGTTGGCCGCATCCAGGTTCACATCCGCGGTCAGGCCGTGATCGCCGGCGATGCGCCGCACGATGTCGGCCAGGCTCACAGCTTCGAAAATGCGGGTGCGCCTGGTCATGCGCAGATCCTGCAGGCGGTCTTCGGCCAGCACGCCGATGGTAGGCGGGCCGCCATCGGGATAATCGGCGGTGATGGCGCTGATCCGCCCTTCAAACAGCGTGTCCGTGCCCAGCTTCACGGCGATGCTCTTGCCGAAATCCAGCAGTTCGCGGCCGAAATGCTGGAAGCCGGGGGTGTCGCCGCCCCAGTTGCCAAAGATCAGCTCGGCATGGGCCATCGCATCCACCCCATCTTCCAGGGCGAGGCTGATCAGGCCGGATTCCAGCCGATCGGCGCGCTGGCCATCCACATGGATCTGCGGGCGCGATGGCCGCATCGGCAGCGGCGTGATGGTGGCGGGGATCGCCATCAGTGCGCCCTCAGCCGGGCGGCGCGCTGGCGCAGCCGCTGCAAGGGCGCCGCCACCTGTGCCGGGGTGAGCGCGGTGCCCGGCCGCGGCTCGGCCGCAGCGCGCGGGGCGGCCGGTGCATCGGCCACGGCTTCGAACTGATCGATCACCACTGCCATCTCAGCCTCCGTTCACGCTCAGCCGCGCGCCGCCGCGCAGGGCCGGCGGCTTGATCACCGGCGGCGCCACCGCCGCGCTGCCGCCAAAGCTGATGCTGGCACTGGCCGAAACGCTGGCGCTGGCATTGATCATCTGGCCGGGCGCCAGGCGCAGCGGGTCTTCGATGCCGTTGGCGGTGGCCAGTGCCTTCCAGTCCCCGCCCGGCCCGGCCATGCCCTGCAGCGTATCGCCCGCCTTGGCCTGCGAAAGCGGCGCCTGGCCCGGCGTGCTGGGCACGCGGCCATCGCCTGTGAAAGTGGAGACCAGGATCTTCTGCTGGCCGAGCGTGAGCGAGATGGCGGCGCGCAGCGGCTTGCCGTCGGGCGCGAAGAACTCCAGCGTTTCCTCCAGCCCTTCCACGATGCCATCAAACAGGAAGCTGCCCCACACGAAGCGGGTGGCCGGCGGCACCAGCTTCTTGGCATCGGCGGGATCGGGCTGCGGCGTGATGAAATCGATCAGTTTCTGGGTGAGCCGTCGCACATCGTCCACCGGGTCCTCGGTCATGGCGGTCACATCAAACCACAGGCTCAGCGCCAATTTGGTGGTGCCGGCGCCCACGAATTGCCGGCCGCTGCTGCCGGCCGCCTGATCGCCGCCCTGCGGCTGCACCAGCTGGTTGGCAAAGGTGACCTTCAGGGTTTCGGGATTGAACTGCACCGGCACGCGCTTGCCGCCGGGCTTTTCCGCCTTGAAATCGGCATCCAGCTCGATCAGCAGGGCTTTTTCCAGCGCGCTCATGCGGCGGCCTTCCCGGGCTTGAAGGCCAGATGTTCATAGGCCAGCTGCAGTTCCTCGATGGCGATGGCGTTGCCCATCGCCGAAAGCGCCGGCGCCTTCAGCTTCACCGGCAGGCAGCGCTGCAGGATGAAGCGCGCGCGCTCGCTGCCATCGGCGCCCAGCATCACCACTTCGGCATCGGCGCGCAGGCGCGGATCGGCGATGCTGTCGCGCATCCAGGTCCACAGGTCGAAATTCTCGGTCATGCCGCGCTTGAGCGTCAGGTTGGCATAGGCCACGTGCCCGGCCACGCGCACCAGCCGGTCCGGCGCGCCGCCTTCCTTGATCGTTTTCACATTGATGCTCATTTCCAGGCCGTCGCAATCGGCAAAGGCGGCGCCCACCAGCGGCTTGGCCTCGCCGGCGCGCATGATTTCCACGGCGAAATTGAACGCCATGAACGGATAGGGCCGGGCAGCATTTTCGGGCATCAGGGCGCCTCCACGATGCCAAGGCGGGCGCCGCGCTGCGCCAGCGTGATGGTGAGGAAGCGCAGCGGCTGGGCGGGCGCGATGGCGATTTCGATCACCAGCCGGCCCTCATCATGGCGGCTGCCCGGCGCGCCCACCACCAGCCGGAAACTGTCGTCCAGCCCGCGCCCGGCAAAGGCGCCGCGCCGCGCCAGCCCTTCCAGCATGGCGCCAAAGCGCCGCTCGATGGCGCGGCCCAGCGTGTCCCCCCAGGGTTCGAACACATAGGCCGCGCCTTCACGCACCGCCATGCGCCGCAGCAGAGAGACCAGCCGGCGCACGTTGATCCAGCCCCAATCATGCTCGGGGCTCAGCGTCATCACATCGCTGGCCAGAAAGCCGGCGGGCACGGCGGCAAGCCGGTTGATGCGCGCCTGCGCCAGCACTTCGGCGTCACCAGCCATCAGGGCCGGGCTCAGCGCCACCACATCGGCCAGGATCTGCCCGCCCGGCGCCGCCCAGGCGCCATCGCGGCGGGCCCGCGCCGCCATGCGCGCCGCCACCGCGCCATCGGGCGGCGTGGCACGGGCGCCGCCGGCTGCCATCGTCACCGGCCACGGGTGATGGATCGCGGCATGGCTGAGCGGGCGCGGCGCGCCGGCAAAGCGGGCCGACAGTGCAGCGGCATGATCGGCCGCCGCCGCCGCCTGCCAATCGCCGGGCAGGGAGAGCAGCAGGAACTGATCGCCCATGGCCGCGGCCAGCCGGATGGCGGCGGCCTGCACGTCGATCAGGCGGGCGCCATCAAAGCCGGGCGCCGTTTCCCACAGGCTGGCCAGTGCCATCACGCCCGCCACATCGGGCAGGCTGATGTTGCTGCCCACTTGCGCGGTGAGCCGGAACCAGTGGCCGCCTTCGCGGGCCAGCAGCACATCATGATGGGTGGCGACGGTGCGCGCGATGACCCGCGCGTCGGCAAAATCCGGCCGGTTGGCGGCCTCCAGCACATAGATGGCCGCCGGCTCACTTTCCTGCCAGCTGAGCCGCAGCACGCCGGTGGCGCGCGGGCTGGGGATGGCGTCAAAACGCGGGGTGGCGATCAGGCGGGTGCCGCAATCGAGGAAACGGTGCGCGGCCGGGCCTGCCAGCTTTTCGGGCAGGGTGCACGGCCCGCCGTGCCCGGCCCAGCTGGCCGGGGGTGCGGCCGGGCCGGGTGTGGGCGGCGCCAGCGGTGGCGGCGCGCGCAGCACAAAGGCGGGCTGGATGGCATCGGGGATGGCAATGATGCTGGGTTCGGCGAAATCGGCGCCGCCGGCCAGCGCAAAGGCGCCGTGGATCCCCAACAGCTGCGCGCCCTCCAGATCGCGCAGGGCGCGGGCCAGTTCGGGCAGGGCATCGATGCTGGCACCGGCCAGCTGCGGATCGAGGAACAGGCCGGCATCGATGCGCGACAGGCCATTGCGCTGCAGCGGCGTGCGGCCATCATCGATGGGGGCCAGCGGCTCCGTCCAGATGTCGGAAAGCCCGCTCACATCGATTGGCGCGGGCAGGCCATCGGGCACCAGCCAGGGCCGTCCTGCCGCCGTGGCCGCCGGATCGGCGAAATGCGCGTCGTCATCGCGCAGCGCCCACCAGCTGTCCGGATCGGCGGGGTGCAGGCCATAGGGGCCGAACTGCCGGCGCTCCGTGCCCAGATCGCAGCGCAGCACCAGCCGCAGCCGGCCCAATGACCGATCGAGCCGTGCCGCCACGCGCAGGCCATCGGCCCAGCTGCCCACGCAGGCGGCCCGCAGCACCAGCGGCGCCCCACCCACCAGCGCCTGCGGCAGCGCGAAGCGGGCGGCGCCGGCCACATCCGGGCCGGCGGGGTCTCGCGCGCCGCGTTGTTCGAGGCCCGGTGTGCGGGCGATGCGGATGATGTGGGCGCGGGTGCCGCCACCGGCAAACCAGTGGCGCACTGTGGCGGGCAGCGCGGCATATACATCGCCGCCGCTGACGGCATCGCGGGCGAGGCGCAGATCCCCGCCAAAGATGGCGGCATAATCGGCCAGGCTGTCCACCACCACCGGCCGGTGGCAGGGGCCGCGGCTGGCAAAGCCGATGAACAGCGCCACATCCATGCGCGGCAACCCGTCTGCCTGCGGGGCAGCGGGCGCCACGGCCAGGCCGGGGATGAGGCGCGCCCGGCTCAACCTCTCACTCCATTTCCAGCCGTTCGTAGGCCAGCACCATCTCTTCCATGGCCACATCGGTGCCCTTGGCATTGAAGGGGCCCATGGTGGATTTGATGATGCGCGCCCGCATCAGCTTCCAGGTGACGACGGCGGCCGAATGGTCCTCGTTCATCAGCGTCACCTTCACGGTGCGCATGGCGTTCTGGTTGCCGTTGCGGATATCGTCCAACCATTTGTAAAGATTGAGCGAACCGATCACGCCCCGCTTCATCGTCACGTCGGTGGACTTGTTCATTCCGGTGATCTTCATCACCGAGTTTTCCTTGCTGTTGCCGGTGCGGTACTCCGCCACCGTCACTTCCATCCCGATGCCGGAAAGTTCCTGGAAGCCCGCGGCGGGGCCTTCCGTCACCCCGTCGCCCACGTCGACAAGGAAGTTGAACTGGACATAGGGGCGATCACGCTGGACAGCCATTTTGCGTCTCCCTTCAGATCTTGCGGTCGGCCGTCCACTGGCCGATGCGGAAGATGACGAATTCGGCCGGGCGCAGCGGCGCCACGCCGATCAGGCAGACCAGCCGGCCATTATCCAGATCGTTCTGGCTCATGGTCGAACGGTCGCATTTGACGAAGAAGCTCTTTTCCGGCTTGTCGCCGAGCAGGGCGCCATTCTGCCATTCGTTCAGCAGGAAATCGCTGATCGTGGAGCGGATATTGGCCCACAGAAGCTCGCCATTGGGCTCGAACACCGCCCATTGCGTGCCCTTGTCAATGCTGCGCTCCAGATAGGCGAAGTAGCGGCGCAGATTGACATATTTCCATTCCGGGTCGCTCGATATGGTGCGCGCGCCCCACAGACGCATGCCGCGGCCTTCGAAGAAGCGGAAACAATTGATGCCTTCCGGGTTCAGCACTTCCTGCTGGCCCTTGTTGATCATCTTTTCAAAGCCGATGGCGAGGCGCACCACTTCGTTGGCCGGCGCCTTGTACACCGCGCGCTCAATGTCGTTGCGGGCGTAGATGCCCGCGACGAAGCCCGATGGCGGATAGTGGTTTTCCACGCCCGTCAGCGGATCGATCACCTTCACCCACGGATAGTAGAAGGCGGCATGGCTGCTATCGAGCCGGCCACGATAATCGCGCACCTCCGCGATGCTGTGGCCGCGCACGCTGTCCAGCACGGCGATGCAATAGCGCATGCGTTCGGCATGGCTGATCAGCGCGCCGGCGATGGCCTGGGCATCGCTGATGTTGGCGGTGGAGCCGGGCGCCGCCACGATGGAAATGTCCTCGATGGCTTCGAATGCCTTCAGGCCCCAGCTGCGGTTCGTCGCCGGGTCCTCGTTGCCCTGGAAGGCGGCCAGCCCCGGCTCGTTGCCATCGCTGCCGCCATCGAGGCGATAGACGGCATCCAGCACCGGCAGATCGGGATTGCGCGGGCTGTCGTCCTCGTTGAGCCCGGCCAGCGTTTTCAGCGTGAAGCGCTCCGGCGCGGCGGCGGCGGCGAGGTAGGTGCGCGCGACACCCACGCCGCTCATCGCACCACCAGCCGCGGCGGCCTGTGCGGCGGTGGCGGCGTTCACTACAGCCTGCGCGGCCGCGCGTTCGGCGGTGCGCTGAGCCAGCGCAGCCTCCGCATCGGCAAGAATGGCTTCAGCGGCGGCCAGTGCGGCTTCAGCGTCGGTCACCGCCTGGGCCAGTGCCGCATCGGCCGGATCGGCGGCGGCGGCGGTTTCCGCATCAGCGAGCGCCGTGGTGGCCGTATCGACATCACCCTGCGCACCATCACGCACGCCAACAGCGGCCAGCCGTGCCGCTTCGGCCGTGGCCAGCTGGGCATCGGCGATCGCCCGCGCCGCATTGGCGCCGGCCACATCCTGCTGCTCGATGATGATCGGCAGGGTGCGGGCGCGGTTGAGGCTGGCCGGCTGGGCGGCGAAATAATCAAACACGCTGTCGGGCTCGCCGGCGGTGCGGTGGCCGCGGTCCAGCGCCAGCCCGGCGGCGGCAAAGAAGGGCAGGCCGCTGTCCGATGGCTCGTAAAACACCGTGGCGGTCAGCGTGCGCACCATGGTGCCGGCCTGCCCGGCCAGCGCCTGCAGTTCGAACGTCACCAGATCACCGCCGGCCAGCCCGTTGTGGAATGTCCAGGTGCCGGCCTGGGCGTTGTGGGTGACGAGATAGGGGCCATTGTGCGCCGGATTGGCGGCACCGTTCAGCACCACCACATCATGGCTGGCGGTGGCCGAAAGCCGGGCCACGCCGCCGCTGATCGTCAGCCGGTTCTGGCTCATCACCATCTGCAGGCGCACGCGGCCGGCACCGGCGCGGCCGGGATGGCGGGCACGGATGCGGATATTGGCCGGCGGCCAGCTGCCCACCAGGCCGGCGTTGCCGCCGCCATTGATGGCGCGCGCCACATAGCAACGCTTGCCGCCTTCCTCGAAGAAGGCGCGCACCGCGTTCCACATGTAGTTGTCCTGCACGCCGGTATCGGTGAAGCTCAGCTGCTCCTTGCCGCCGTACACGCGCTCATATTCCACCAGGCTGGTGATGATGTCCGGCTCCAGATCCACCGGGCCGTAGCGGGTGGCGCCCACGAAGCCGGTGGTGGTGGTGGATACGCCTTCGATGGATTTGGCCCGAAACGAGACCTCCTCCACAAAGACGCCGGGGGCGAGATATTCGGGCATCAGCCGTCTCCTCTTCGAACGCTCATGGGGTCTTGATCATCAGCAGGCTGGCGTTGCCGCCGGGATTTTCGGTGCGCAGCGTGAGTGGCCGGCCAAAGTGCAGCGCCTGCGCCGGCAGCGGCGTCTCATCGGGCAGATGCGCCAGCGGCACCCGCGCCGGCGCATTCAGCTGGGCCATCGCCGCGGCCAGCGTGGGCGGCGTGGTGGGATCGAGCCCGGTCCAGTG
>ERZ1066136.1328-NODE-1328-length-12955-cov-14.237287_pt1 | contig 12955 bp, 12 predicted proteins | sample MGYA00382783_ERZ1066136 | MGnify/ENA primary metagenome ERZ1066136 (study PRJEB33369, sample SAMEA5778366) | biofilm metagenome | biome: Industrial cooling water; feature: Water cooling tower basin; material: Biofilm | place: United Arab Emirates | collected... | reverse complement strand
CCGCCACGCCGGCGACCGGCGGCAGCGCCGCGGCCGCCTGGGCCGCGCTGGCCGCGCGCTGCGCGGCGGCGCCACCCAGGGCGGCGTTGGGGTCCCAGTCGCGGTTGCGCGCGGCCTCGGCCTTGTCCTGCTCGGCCGTGCGCTGCGGCACCTTGTCGATGAAGGGCACCGGGGCCTTGGTGATGTACAGGGCCACGCCCAGCGCCAGCACCAGGCCCACCAGCAGCCCGACGACGAGGCCGAGCGCGAAGCCGCCGCGCTGCGTCATGCCGCGGCCCCTTCGGCGGCGGGCGCCTCGCGGTGCATGGACTCGGGCGCCGAGACGCCGAGCACGCCCAGCGCGTTCTTGAGCACCTGCGCCGTCGCCGCCAGCAGCGCCATGCGCGCACGCGCCAGCGCCGCGTCGTCGACCAGGAAGCGCTCGGCCGCGTAGTAGGCGTGGAAGGCCGCGGCCAGGTCGCGCAGGTAGAAGGCCACGTCGTGCGGCGCGAACTCGGCCGCGGCGCGCGCCAGCATGGCCGGGTACTCGGCCAGCTTGAGCATCAGCGCGGCCTCGGTGGGCGCGGTCAGCAGCGAGAGATCGGCCTGCTCGAAGCCGCGCAGGCCCGTGTACTGCGCCAGCACCGAGCAGATGCGCGCGTGCGCGTACTGCACGTAGAAGACCGGGTTCTCGTCGTTGGCCTTCAGGGCCAGGTCGACGTCGAACACGAACTCGGTGTCGGACTTGCGGCTGATGAGGAAGAAGCGCACCGCGTCGCGGCTGGTCCAGTCGATCAGGTCGCGCAGCGTCACGTAGCTGCCGGCGCGCTTGGAGATCTTCACCTCCTGGCCGCCGCGCATCACGGTGATCATCTTGTAGAGCACGTAGTCGGGGTAGCCGGCCGGGATGCCGGCGCCCACCGCCTGCAGGCCCGCGCGCACGCGTGCGACGGTGCCGTGGTGGTCGGTGCCCTGCACGTTGATGACCTTGCCGTAGCCGCGCTCGAACTTGGCCACGTGGTAGGCCACGTCGGGCACGAAGTAGGTGTAGGTGCCGTCGGACTTGCGCATGACGCGGTCCTTGTCGTCACCGTAGTCGGTGGTGCGCAGCCACAGCGCGCCGTCCTTCTCGTAGGTGTGGCCGCTGGCCACCAGACGCTTCACGGTCTCCTCGACGCGGCCGTCGGTGTAGAGGCTGCTCTCGAGGTAGTAGTGGTCGAAGTGCACGCCGAAGGCCTGGAGGTCCAGGTCCTGCTCGTGGCGCAGGTAGGCCACGGCGAACTGGCGGATGCCGTCGAGGTCGGCCACATCGCCGCTGGCGGTGAAGGCGCGGTCGTCGGCGGTCACCGTCTTGCCGGCGGCGAAGTCGGCGGCGATGTCGGCGATGTAGTCGCCGTTGTAGGCGGCCTCGGGCCAGTCGGCGTCGCCGGGCTTGAGGCCCTTCAGGCGCGCCTGCGTGCTGGTGGCCAGGGTGCCGATCTGCACGCCGGCGTCGTTGTAATAGAACTCGCGCAGCACCTCCCAGCCCTGGCTCTGCATGAGGTTGCAGATGCAGTCGCCCAGGGCGGCGTTGCGGCCGTGGCCCACGTGCAGCGGGCCCGTGGGGTTGGCGGAGACGAACTCCACCATCACGCGCTGGCCCTGGTGGCGGGCGCTGGTGCCGAAGCACGGGCCCGCGGCCAGCACCTCGGCCACCACGGCCTGCTTGGCGGCCGGGGCCAGGCGCAGGTTCACGAAGCCGGGGCCGGCGATCTCCAGCGACTGCACCCAGCGCTGCACGGCCGGCTGCTGCTGCAGGCGCGCCACCAGGTCGGCCGCGATCTCGCGCGGGTTCTTCTTGAGCGCGCGCGCCAGCCCCATGGCGCCGGTGATGGCGAGGTCGCCATGGCTGGCCTGCTTGGGGGTTTCGAACGTGGCGTCGGGCGCGGCCTGGCCGGTGCCGGCCACGAGCTGCGCGAACACCGTCTGCAGCGCGTTGCGCAGCGCCTGCGTGGCTTCGATCATGGGGCGGGATTCTACGAGGGCGGGTGCCCGCGCCTGCACCGGCGCCCGGCCGGTCGCCCGGCCGAAGAAGCCGGGCTTGCCCGCCCTGTTCGGCGCATCGCCCGGCGCGCCGGGCGGCACCATGGCCGGGCCGTGTCGTCCCGCCTCGCCCTGCCCGCCCAAGCCCTGCCGCCCGCGCCCGCGGGGGCGGCGGCCGCGTTCGCCCTGCCCTCGCGCATCGGCAAGTACATCGTGCAGGCCAAGATCGGCGAGGGCGCCACGAGCGAGGTCTTCGTCTGCCTCGACCCGTTCAACAACCGCCGCGTGGCCATCAAGCGCGTGCGCAGCCACGTGCTGGCCGACAGCCGCGAGCAGCACTTCCAGCAGCGCTTCTTCGCCGCCGAGGCGGCCCTGGTGGGCCAGCTGCAGCACCCGAACGTGGTGCAGATCCTCGATGCCGTCGCCGACGCCGAGGCGCCCTACCTGGTGATGGAGCTGGTGGAGGGCGTGACGCTGCGCCGCTACTGCCGCGCCGACCGCCTGCTGCCGGTGCAGCAGGTGATCGAGATCGGCTTCAAGTGCGCCATGGCCCTGGGCTACTGCTTCCGCCAGGGCCTGATCCACCGCGACGTGAAGCCGGCCAACCTGCTGGTCACGCTCGACGGCGACCGCATCAAGGACGTCAAGGTCACCGACTTCGGCAGCGTCTTCAACACCACCACCGACCAGACCCAGGTCTACCGCGTCGGCAGCCTGGCCTACATGTCGCCCGAGCAGCTCGACGGCGACGTGCTCGACGCGCGCGCCGACATCTACTCGCTGGCCGCCGTGCTCTACCACCTGCTGGCCGGGCGCCCGCCCTTCGACGCCCAGCAGCAGCCGGCGCTGATGCACCAGATCTACCACGGCACGCCGCCCCCGCTGGCCACGCTGCGCGAGAACCTGCCGGCCGCGCTGGTGGCGCTGATCGAGCAGTGCCTGGCCAAGGACCGCGAGCGGCGCCCCGCGAGCTGGGACGAGTTCGCCAAGGCCCTGAGCGCCGCCGGTGCCGAGCACCGCGGCGCCACGGGCGACGGCCGCGGCGCGCTGCAGGAGGTGCTGGACTCCGAGCGCTTCACGCTGCTGCGCAGCCTGGAGTTCTTCGCCGACTTCGGCGACGTCGAGCTCTGGGAGGTGGTGCACCGCGCCGCCTGGCACCGCCACGGCTACGGCGACGCGCTCTTCCGCAAGGGCGAGGAGGGCTCCAGCTTCCACATCGTCACCCAGGGCCGGGTCGACGTGTACCGCGACGGCCGCAACGTCGCCAGCCTGGGCGCGGGCAGCACGGTGGGCGAGATGGCCTACCTGGCGCCCAACCCGGCGCTGCGCAAGCACACGGTGGACATCCTGGTGTCGCAGCCGGCGACGACGCTGTCGTTCACGCCCGAGAGCCTGGAGCGGCTGAGCCTGAGCACGCGCCACCGCTTCGACAAGGCCTTCATCCAGGTGCTGGTGCGCAAGCTGCACGCCGCGCAGGAGCGGGCCGCGGCGGCCCCGGGTCAGTCGCGGACCAGCAGCTCGTAGCGGGCGTTGAAGTCGTCCAGGCCCAGGCCCAACAGCAGCGCGGCCGCCCGCCGGTCGCCGCCGGAGCGGGCCAGCGCCAGCGCCAGGCAGGAGCGCTCGAGGTAGCCCACCGCCTCGCCGACGATGCGGTTGAGCGGCTTGCGGCCCACCTGCTGCAGCAGGCCCGCCTCGGTGACCGGCCCGGCCTGCGCCAGCGAGCTCACCACGGACTCGAACTCGCGGCTCACGTCGACGAAGCGCCGCTGGATGTCGCGCAGCGACGAGAGGTCGCGCCCCACCAGCACGCGCATCGGCGCGCCGCCGTCCTCGCGGCCCAGCACGACGAGCTTGAGCAGCACGGGCAGGCCGTCGTCCTCGCCCACGAGCAGGTTCAGGTGGCGCCAGCGGTAGCCCTGCGGCAGGCCCAGGCAGTCGGCGGCCAGCAGGCCCGGCACCTTGGCGCGGCTCTCGGGGCCGACACAGGCCTCGAGCGGCCGGCCCACGAGCTGATCGAGCGCGGTCAGGTGCCCGGCGGCGCCGCCCACCCGCTCGACGATGCGGTCCTCGTCGTCGAGCACGAGGGCGAAGTCGAAGCCCTCCTGCACCAGCCGCAGCAGGGCGGCGCCCGCCAGGGCAGGCCACGGGCGGGGAACGGCGGTCGGGTTCAAGGGGTGTCCGATTCGGTTGGGGATGCAGGCAGGGCCCAGGCCGCCGCCCAGGCGACGGCGCTGGCGGCATCCAGGGCCATGGCATCGGCGTCGACGAAGGCATATTGCCCGAAAGGCTCGGCCAGGATGTTGCCGCCCATCAACACGCGCAGGGGTCGCCGGCGCGAGACGGCCCGTGCGCTGGCCACGAGCCGGGGCGCCAGCGCCAGCTCGCGGTCGTTGCCCAGGCTCAGCCCGAGCATCGCCACCTCGTGGCGGGCCAGCGTGTCGAGCAGCGCGTCGGTGTCCTCGCCGCCGAACAGCCGCACCGACCAGCCGGCCTCCTGCAGCGCATCGGCCACCACGCACAGGCCGAACCGGTGCGCGCCCCCGGGCAGCAGGCTCAGGCAGACCAGCCCGCGGCCACCGCCGGCCGCGGGGCGCCGGCCGCCGAGGGCCACCTCCAGCAGCTGCTGCAGGGTGTGGAAGGCCAGCGTCACGCGCTCGTAGCTCAGCTCGTCGCGCGACCACAGCCGCTCAAGGCGGCGGATGCCGGGCAGCAGCAGCCCGAAGAAAAGGTCGGCCGCGCGGCGGGGCGTCGAGGCCTGCCAGGCCGCGGCGACCTCGCCCACGCGGGCCAGGTCGCCCTCCCGGGCCGCGTCGACCAGGGCCTGCAGCAGGGCGGCGTCGGGCTCCTGCGCCAGGCCGGGCGGCGGCCCCGGCCGGGCGGGCCGGGGCGGGATGGACAGGCAGGCCAGGGTGTCGGCAGTACTCATGATCGCGAGGAAACAGCCAGATCGCGACCGGCTCGCGGCCGCGCCGGTGGCCAGCCCCATCGGGCGCGATTATCGGCATCGGCAACAGCCCCCGTGGCCAAGGCGACGCCGTTGCGGTGCAATCCGCGGGTGGCGCGCCGGCCCCGGCCCGCCCCGACCCTCACGAGGAGAACACCATGAAGTCCACCCTGCTCACCGCCGCCGCCGTCGCCTGCCTGTTCGTCGCCAGCCCGGCCTGGGCCGCCGACTGCAACAAGATGGCCGACGAGAAGAAGCTCGCGGGCGCGGCGCGCACCAGCTTCGTCAAGAAGTGCGAGAAGGACAACGCCACGCCCGCGAGCGCGGCCTGCGAGAAGAGCGCCACCGACAAGAAGCTGGCCGGCGCCGCCCGCACCAGCCACATCCGCAAGTGCATGGCCGACGCGGCCGCCAAGAAGCCCTGAGCGGGCCGCCGCCTCAGGCTTCGGCGGCCCAGTAGCCGGGGTCGCCGAAGCTGTGCTTCACGAAGTCGATCCACAGCCGCACGCGCAGCGGCAGGTGGCGGCGCTGCGCGAACACGGCGTAGATGCCGTTGGGCGGCGCGGCGAAGTCCTCCAGCAGCGGCACGAGGCGGCCGGCGGCGATGTCGCCCTCGACCTCCCAGGTGCTGCGCCAGGCGATGCCCAGGCCCTGCACGCACCAGCGGTGCAGCACCTGGCCGTCGCTGCAGTCCAGCCGCCCGCCCGGGCGCAGGTGCGTGACCTCGCCGTCCACCACGAAGGCCCAGCCGCGCGTCTGGCTGGCGTCGCTGCTGAGCGTGAGGCACTGGTGCCGCGTCAGGTCGGCCGGCGTGGCCGGCGTGCCGGCGCGCGCCAGGTAGTCGGGTGAGGCCACGCACAGGCGCCGGTTGTCGGCCAGGCGCACGCTGACGAGGCTGCTGTCGGGCAGGTCGCCGACGCGGATGGCGCAGTCGAAGCCCTCGTTGACGATGTCGACCACGCGGTCCGAGAGGTTCAGGCTCAGGCTGACCTCGGGATGCTGCGCCAGGAAGCCCGGCACCAGCGGCGCCACGTGCCGCCGGCCAAAGCCGGCCGGGGCCGTGATGCGCAAGTGACCACTCGCCTTCACGCCACCCGCCGACACGCTGGCCTCGGCGTTGCCCAGGTCGGCCAGCAGACGCTGGCAGTCCTCCAGGAACGCGCTGCCCTCGTGGGTGAGCGTGATGCGCCGCGTGGTGCGCAGCAGCAGCTTCACGCCCAGGCGCTCTTCCAGCGCGTCGATGCGGCGGCCGATGACCGCCGGCGCCACGCCCTCGGCCAGCGCGGCGGCCGTGAGGCTGCCCTTGGTGGACACGGCCACGAAGGATTCGATCTGCTTGAGGCGGTCCATCGTGGGGCGGATTATGCGCACGGAACGCAGGAATCCCTGCCTCCGGTCCCACTTAATCAACGCAGGCTTGCTGAATACAGTGCATGCCATGGCCCTGAAAGCGGTCCTCTTCGACGCCTACGGCACGCTGTTCGACGTGCACAGCGTGGCCCTGCTCGCCGAGCAGCTGTTCCCCGGCCAGGGCGAGCGGCTCTCGCACGCCTGGCGCGACAAGCAGATCGAGTACACCCGGCTCGTCAGCATGAGCGCGGGCGACCGCTACCAGCCCTTCTGGGAGCTCACGCGCGCCGGGCTGCGCCACGCGGCCGCGAAGCTGGGCCTGGCGCTGGGCGCCGAGGCCGAGCAGCGGCTCATGAACCAGTACCGCCACCTCAGCGCCTTCGCCGAGAACCACGGCGTGCTCACCGAACTCGCGCGCCGCGGCGTGGCCACCGGCATCCTGAGCAACGGTGACCCCGAGATGCTGGCCGTGGCCGTCAAGAGCGCCGGCTTCGAGCCGCTGCTGCGCCACGTGATCAGCGTGCACCCCGCCCGCACCTACAAGACCGCGCCCGCCGCCTACGCCCTGGGCACGGCCGCGCTGGGCCTGCCGGCGCGCGAGGTGCTGTTCGTGAGCAGCAACGCCTGGGACGCCCTGGGCGCCACCTGGTTCGGCTACACGACGCTGTGGGTCAACCGCGGCGGCGCGCCGGCCGAGGCGCTGGGCCCGCCACCGCACTTCACGGGCACCTCGCTGCGCGCGGTGCTCGAGCACTTTCCATCCGCTTCCTGAACCTTCCGCCCTCGGAGACCCGCCATGCGCACCCCCATCCATTCCCTGCACGTCGACGCCGCGCTGGCCGCCTTCGTCAACGACGAGGTGCTGCCCGGCACCGGCATCGAGCCCGCCGCCTTCTGGGCCGGCTTCGACGCCCTCGTGCGCGACCTCGCGCCCAAGAACGCCGCCCTGCTGGCCGAGCGCGACCGCCTGCAGGCCGAGCTCGACGCCTGGCACAAGGCCCACCCCGGCCCCATCACCGACATGGCGGCCTACCGCGGCTTCCTGGAGCGCATCGGCTACCTCGTGCCCGCACCGGCCCAGGTGCAGGCCACCACCGCCAACGTCGACGCCGAGCTGGCGCTGCAGGCCGGCCCGCAGCTGGTGGTGCCCATCCTGAACGCGCGCTACGCGCTGAACGCCGCCAACGCGCGCTGGGGCAGCCTGTACGACGCGCTCTACGGCACCGACGCCATCCCCGAGGACGGCGGCGCCGGGCGCGCCGGCGGTTACAACCCGGTGCGCGGCGCCAAGGTCATCGCCTTCGCGCGGCAGTTCCTCGACCAGGCCGCGCCGCTGGCCCAGGGCTCCCACGCCGACAGCACGGCCTACGTCATCGTGAACGGCGCGCTGCACGTCACGCTGGCCAACGGCCACGTCACGGGGCTGCGGGACCCGGCCCAGCTCGTGGGCTTCCAGGGCGACGCCGCCGCGCCGCAGGGCGTGCTGCTGCGCCACCACGGCCTGCACGTGGACATCCGCATCGACCGCACCACGGCCATCGGCCGCGGCGACGCCGCCGGCGTGGCCGACGTGGTGGTGGAGGCCGCGCTGTCGACCATCCTCGACCTCGAGGACTCGGTGGCCGCGGTGGACGCCGAGGACAAGATCCTCGGCTACCGCAACTGGCTGGGCATCCTCAAGGGCACGCTCACCGAGCCCGTGACCAAGGGCGGCAAGACCTTCACGCGCGGCCTCAACCCCGACCGCCGCTACCACGCGCCGGACGGCGGCGCCGACGTCATCCTGCACGGCCGCAGCCTCATGTTCCTGCGCAACGTGGGCCACCTGATGACCAACCCCGCCATCCTGTGGGCCGACGGCACGAAGGAGATCCCCGAGGGGATCATGGACGCGGTCATCACCACCGCCATCGCGCTGCACGACCTGAAGCGCACGGGCACACCAGGCATCGTGAACAGCCGCCGCGGCAGCGTCTACATCGTCAAGCCCAAGATGCACGGGCCGGCCGAGGTGGCCTTCGCGGCCGAGCTGTTCGGCCGCGTCGAGCAGCTGCTGGGCCTGCCCGACAGCACGGTCAAGCTGGGCATCATGGACGAGGAGCGCCGCACCAGCGTCAACCTCAAGGCCTGCATCGCCGCGGCGGCCAGCCGCGTGGCCTTCATCAACACCGGCTTCCTCGACCGCACGGGCGACGAGATGCACACCGCCATGTTCGCCGGCGCCATGCGCCGCAAGGGCGACATGAAGGCCAGCGAGTGGATCGCGGCCTACGAGAAGAGCAACGTGCTCGTGGGCCTGCAGTGCGGGCTGCGCGGCCGCGCCCAGATCGGCAAGGGCATGTGGGCCATGCCCGACCTGATGAAGGCCATGCTCGACCAGAAGATCGGCCACCCCAAGGCCGGCGCCAACACCGCCTGGGTGCCCAGCCCGACGGCCGCCACGCTGCACGCGCTGCACTACCACCAGGTGGACGTGGCCGCGCTGCAGGCCGAGCTCGAGAAGACCGACGCCGAAGGCCAGCGCGAGGCGCTGCTCACCGGCCTGCTCACCGTGCCCGTGGCCGCCAGCCCGAACTGGAGCGACACCGAGAAGCAGCAGGAGCTGGACAACAATGTGCAGGGCATCCTGGGCTACGTGGTGCGCTGGGTGGACCAGGGCGTGGGCTGCAGCAAGGTGCCCGACATCAACGGCGTGGGCCTGATGGAAGACCGCGCCACGCTGCGCATCAGCAGCCAGCACATCGCCAACTGGCTGCGCCACGGCGTGGTGACGGCGGCGCAGGTGCACGCCAGCTTTCAGCGCATGGCGGCGGTCGTGGACGGCCAGAACGCCGGCGACCCGCTGTACGAACCCATGGCCGGGAACTGGGACACCAGCATGGCCTACCGCGCCGCGCTGGACCTGGTGTTCCTGGGCGAGCAGCAGCCCAGCGGCTACACCGAGCCGCTGCTGCACGCCTGGCGGCTGAAGAAGAAGGCCGCGCAGGCCGCCGCCAAGGCCTGAGGCCGGCCGCGCGGCCGGCCCGCTCAGCCCGCCGGCCGCAGCGGCATGAGGTGCACCTGGGCCAGGTCGAAGGCCACGGCCAGCGCCTGCCCGGCCTGCAGGCCGCGGCGCTCGCGGCCCGAGAGCGTGAGCACCAGCGGCTGGCCGCCGGCCACGGCCAGCGTCAGCGAGGCCATCGTGATCTCGCCCTGGTGGCGCACGCCGTCCACGCGCGCCGCAAAGTGGCCGGGCTGCCCCGCGGTGTGCGCGTCGGCCAGCGTGAGGGCGTCGCCGGGGATCACGAAGGTGACGGCGCGGTCCCGCGACATGCGGCCCTTGTCGCGCACGCGCAGGCGCACGGCGGCCTCGCCCTCCCCCCAGCGCAGCCAGCCCCAGCCGGGCTCGCGGCCGTCGCCGCCCTCCCACCAGCCTTGCCAGCGGTTGGCGATGCCCACGAGGTCGGCCACGCGCGGCGTGCGCGGCGCGCGGTGCACGAACTCGGGCGTGCCGCTCTGCAGCACCTGGCCGGCGTCCATGACGACGAGGCGGTCGGCGAGCAGGCGGGCCTCATGCAGGTCGTGCGTCACCAGCACGATGGGCACCGAGAGCTCGCGCCGCAGGTCGGCGATCAGGCGGTACAGGCCCTGGCGCGCCATCATGTCCACGGCCGAGAAGGGCTCGTCCAGCAGCAGCAGCTTCGGTGCCCGCGCCAGCGCGCGCGCCACGGCCACGCGCTGCTGCTGCCCGCCCGAGAGCTGCGACGGCCGGCGCCGCACCAGCTCGCCCGTCAGGCCCACGTGGGCCAGCCAATGCGCGGCCTCGCGCTCGCGCTCGGCGCGCGGCCGGTGCAGCAGCGACAGCGCCACGTTGCCGGCGGCGCTGAGGTGCGGCATGAGCGCGTAGTGCTGGAACACCAGGCCCACGTGGCGCTGCTGCGGCGCCCGCCACTGGCCCTGGGCCACGTCGCACCAGGTCTCGCCGCCCACCAACACGCGGCCCTGCTGCGGCTTCATGAGCCCCGCGGCCACGCGCAGCATCGAGGTCTTGCCCGCGCCCGAGGGCCCCACCAGCGCCAGCAGCTCGCCGGGCGCGGCCTCGATGCGCCCCTGCAGCGGCATGGGCCGCTGCTGCTGCACCTCGACGAGCAGGCCCGGCGCGGCGTCCATCAGCGGCGCGCCGCGGCCGACAGCCGCGCCGTGGCCAAGAACGAGGCCGCCACCGCCAGCAGCGACAGCAGCAGCAGCACCAGGGCCATGCGGTCGGCGCCGGCCAGGTCGAAGGCCTGCACGCGGTCGTAGATGGCGATGGCGATGGTCTTGGTCTCGCCCGGGATGCTGCCGCCCATCATCAGCACCACGCCGAACTCGCCCAGCGTGTGCACGAAGGTCAGCACCAGGGCCGAGAGGATGCCGGGCCAGGCCAGCGGCAGCTCCACGCGCACCAGCGTCTGCCAGCCGCCCAGGCCGCTGCAGGCGGCGGCCTCGGCCAGGTCGCGCGGGATGGCCTCGAAGGCGCGCTGCACCGGTTGCACCATGAACGGGATGTTGAAGATGACCGAGGCCAGCACCAGCCCGCCGAAGCTGAAGGTGAGCGGCAGGCCGAGCTCGGCAAACACCTGGCCCAGCGGTGAGGCGCCCCCGAAGACCACCAGCAGGTAGTAGCCCAGCACCGTGGGCGGCAGCACCAGGGGCAGCACCACCAGGGCCTCGATCCAGGCCTTGCCGCGCCAGGCCGTGCGCGCGAGCCAGCGGCCCAGCCACAGGCCCAGCGGCAGCAGCACCAGCAGCGTGACGACGGCCAGCTCGAGCGAGAGGGCGAGCGCCTGCCAGTCCATCGCCGGCCGCCGCTCAGTCGCGCGGCGCCGCGAAGCCGTAGCCGGCCAGCACGGCCTGCGCCGCCGGCGACGCGAGGAAGTCGTGGAAGGCCCGCGCCGCCGGCGGCGCGCCGCGCACCAGCACCATGCGCTGGCGCAGCGGCCGGTGCCAGGCCTCGGGGATGAGGTCGAAGCGGCCCAGCCGCGCCACGGCCGGCGCCAGCGCCAGCGACTGCGCGACGATGCCGCCCTGGGTGGAGCCGGCGGTGGCGAACTGCGCCGCCTGCGAGACGTTCTCGCCGTACACCAGGCGCGGCCGGATGGCGTCCCAGAGGCCGCGGTGCTGCAGCGCCTCGCGCGCGCGCATGCCGTAGGGCGCGTGCTCGGGGTTGGCGATCGCCAGGCGCTGCAGCCGGCCGTCCTGCAGCGCGGCGGCGAGGTCGGCCAGCGAGCCGTCGGGCTTGAGCGGCGAGCCCGGCGGCACCAGCAGGCCGATGCGCCCCAGCGCGTACAGGCGGCCGCGGTCCTCGGTGCGGCCAGCGTCGGCGAGGCGGAACACGAAGTCCTCGTCGGCCGACAGGAACAGGTGGAAGGGCGCGCCCTGCAGGATCTGCGCGGTGAAGTTGCCCGAGGAGCCGTACACCAGCCGCAGCGCCTGGCCCGTCTGCGCGGTGAAGCGGGCCGCCACCTCGTCGAGCGCGAACTTCAGGTCGGACGCCGCGGCCACGGTGGCCGGGGCCTGCGCGGCGGCCGGGCGCGCCAGCGGGGCGGCCAGGGTCCAGGGCAGGGCCAGCAGGGCGCGGCGGGCGATCATCGGGTGGCTCCGGTTGATATCTTTGCTGGTGGATATCGCCGGCCAAGTATATCGAGCGTGGGCCCGCGGCGAAGGGCGAGAATCGGCGGCATGAGCACGCCGCCCCGGCCGCGCGCCCGCGTGCGGGTGCACCTCGACGAGACGCTGATGCTCGGCCCCGGCAAGGCCGAGCTGCTGGAGGGCATCGCCGCCACCGGCAGCATCGCCGAGGCCGGCCGCCGCATGGGCATGAGCTACCAGCGCGCGTGGTCGCTGGTGCAGACGCTCAACGCCGGCTTCGCCGAGCCGCTGGTGGAGCGCCAGCGCGGCGGCAGCGGCGGCGGCGGCGCCCGGCTCACCGCCACCGGCGAGCGCGTGCTCGAGATCTACCGCGCCATCGAGCGCGAGTGCCAGCGCGCGGTGGACAAGCGCGCCGAGGCCCTGGCCGCCCTGCGCGGCCCGGCCGCCGGCGGCTGAGGCTCAGCCGCGCCGGCGGCGCAGCGCCAGGGCCGCCCCGGCCAGGGCCACCAGCGGCAGCGTGCCCGGCAGCGGCACGCTGCCGCCGCCGTTCTGGGGCGCCAGGTCCATGAGGAACAGCTGCGGCACGCCCCGCGCGTTGCCGCCCGTGAGGTTGGCCGCCGAGACGAAGGCCAGGGTCGAGCCGTCGCGGTCGAGCACCGGCTGCAGGCTGTAGTTGCCGAAGCCCGTGGTCTCGGTGATCTGCCGGAGCACGTCGTCCACCAGGTCGTAGACGAAGATCTCCTGGTTGCCGTCGGCGTTGGTGCCCAGCAGGTCGGCCATGGAGACGAAGGCCAGCCGCGTGCCGTCGCCGCTGATCGACACCTGCTGGTGGCTGCCGCTGTTGCCCGTGGACTGGGTGAGCTGGCGCACCTGGTTGTTCTGCAGGTCGTACAGGAACACCTCGCTGTTGCGGTCGGTGTTCAGGCCCAGCGGGTCGTAGCTGGCGGTGTAGGCCAGCCAGCGGCCGTCGTCGCTGAGGTCGGGCCCCATGTTGAAGCCCGAGCCGGCCGGGGCGATGCTGCGCCAGACGCCGGTGTCGCGGTCGAGCAC
>ERZ1066136.1325-NODE-1325-length-12969-cov-12.247948_pt1 | contig 12969 bp, 10 predicted proteins | sample MGYA00382783_ERZ1066136 | MGnify/ENA primary metagenome ERZ1066136 (study PRJEB33369, sample SAMEA5778366) | biofilm metagenome | biome: Industrial cooling water; feature: Water cooling tower basin; material: Biofilm | place: United Arab Emirates | collected... | reverse complement strand
TCCAGGTCGCCGTCGAAAGGTTGCACGCGCCCGCCGGCCACCAGCCAGAACTCGTCGCACACCTCGCGCAGCAGCGCGCGGTCGTGGCTCACCAGCATCACTGTGCCCTCGAACTCGTTGAGCGCGATCGACAGCGCCTCGCGCGTGGTGAGGTCGAGGTGGTTGGTGGGCTCGTCGAGCAGCAGCAGGTTGGGGCGCTGCCACACCAGCATGGCCAGCACCAGGCGCGCCTTCTCGCCGCCGCTCAAGCTGCCCACGGCCTGCGTGACCATGTCGCCCGTGAAGCGGAAGCGGCCGAGGAAGTCGCGCAGCTCCTGCTCGCGCGCCGCCGGGCCCACGTCGCGCGCCAGGCGCACCATGTGCATCAGCGGGCCGTCGCCCAGGCTCAGCACGTCCAGCTCCTGCTGGGCGAAGTAGCCGATGACCAGGCCCTTGCCCTCGGTGGTGCGGCCGCCGAGCGCGGGCAGGGCGCGCGCGATGGTCTTCACCAGCGTGCTCTTGCCCTGGCCGTTGGCGCCCAGGATGCCGATGCGCTGGCCGGCCAGCACGCTGCGGCTGAAGCCGTTCACGATGGCCGTGTCGCCATAGCCGCACGACAAGCCGTCGAAGCTGAGCATGGGGTTGGGCAGGCTCTGCGGCTCGCGGAACTCGAACTCGAAGTCGCTGCTGGTGAGCACGGGCGCGAGCTTCTCCATGCGCGCCAGCGCCTTGACGCGGCTCTGCGCCTGCTTGGCCTTGCTGGCCTTGGCCTTGAAGCGGTCGATGAAGCGCTGCAGGTGCGCGATGCGCTCCTGCTGCTTGGCGTAACTGGCCGCGGCCAGCTGCAGGCGCTCGGCGCGCATCTCCTCGAACGCCGTGTAGTTGCCGCCGTAGCGCGTGAGCGTCTGCTCGTCGAGGTGCACCGTCACCTTGGTCACGGCGTCGAGGAACTCGCGGTCGTGGCTGATGATGAGCAGCAGCCCCTCGAAGCGCTTGAGCCAGCTCTCCAGCCACACCAGGGCGTCGAGGTCCAGGTGGTTGGTGGGCTCGTCCAGCAGCAGCAGCTCGGCCGGGCACATGAGCGCGCGCGCCAGCTGCAGCCGCATCCGCCAGCCGCCGCTGAAGCTGTTGACGGGCGCGTCCAGCTGCGTCGTCTTGAAGCCCAGGCCCAGCAGCAGCGCCTGCGCGCGCGAGCGGGCGTCGAAGGCGCCGGCCTCGTCCAGCGCCAGGTGGGCGTGGGCGATGGCCTCGCCGTCCTCGGCGGCTTCGGCGGCGGCCAGCTCGCGCTGCGCGGCCACGAGCGGGATGTCGCCATCGAGCACGAAGTCGGTGGCGCCCTGGTCCGTCTCGGGCATGTCCTGCGCGACCTCGCCCACGCGCCAGCGCGGCGGGATCTCGACCTCGCCCTGGTCGGCCTGCAGCTTGTGCGTGAGCATGGCGAACAGGCTGGACTTGCCGGCGCCGTTGCGGCCGATGAGGCCGACCTTCTCGCCGGGTTGCAGCACGAGGTTGGCGCCCTGCAGAACGACCTTGACGCCGCGGCGCAGGGTGATGTCGCGGAGGGTGATCATGGAAAGGGAATCAGGAGAGAAAGCGCAGGGCCGGCGCCTCGATCAGCAGCACCTGCTCGTCGCCGGCGCTGGTGGGCAGGCCGATGATGGGCAGGCGCGGGAACGCGCGGTGGAAGTGCTCGATCTCGTGGCCGATCTCCAGCACCAGCACGCCGTCGCGCGCCAGGTGCGGGGCCAGGCCGGCGAGCAGCGGGCGGATGAAGTCCATGCCGTCGGCGCCGCCGGCCAGTGACATCACCGGCTCGGCGCGGTACTCCGCCGGCAGCGCCGCCATCGAGCGCGCGTTCACGTAGGGCGGGTTGCAGAGGACGAGGTCGAAGGGCTCGGGCTCGCCGAGCGCGTCGACCGCGGCCCAGCCGTCGCCCTGGGCCAGGCGGATGCGGCTTTCGAGCCCATGGCGCTGCACGTTCAGCGCGGCCACGGCCAGCGCGTCGGCGCTCAGGTCGGTGGCCAGCACCTCCACCTCGGGCCAGGCCATCGCGGCCAGGACGGCGAGGCTGCCGTTGCCCGTGCACAGGTCGAGCACGCGGCGCGTGGTCGGCGACAGCCACGCGTCCAGCGTGCCGCTGCCGTCGGCATCGGCCACCAGCTCGGCGATCAGCGAGCGCGGCACGATCACGCGCTCGTCCACCGTGAAGGGCACGCCCTGCAGCCAGGCCTCGCCCGTGAGGTAGGCCGCGGGGCGGCGCGTGGCGATGCGCCGCTGCACGAGCGCGTCCACCGCCGCGGCCTCGTCGGCGTTCAGAGGACGTTCGGCGTGTTCGTCCAGCGCGTCCAGCGGCAGGCCCAGGCGCCACAGCACCAGCCAGGCGGCCTCGTCGAAGGCGTTGGTGGTGCCGTGGCCGAAGGCCAGGCCGGCGGCGTCCAGGCGCGCGGCGGTCGCGCGCACGGTGTCGATGAGCGTGATCACGCTAGCAGCGCCTGCAGCGTGCGCTGGTACACCCGGGCCAGCGGCTCGATGGCGTCCACGTCCACCCATTCGTCGACCTGGTGCGCGCTGGCGTTGCGCACGCCGAACTCCATGACCTGCTCGCACCAGGTGGCCAGGAAGCGGCCATCCGACGTGCCGCCCGTGGTGCTGAGCACCGGGCGCAGGCCGAACTCGGCCTCGACCGCGGCCACCAGGGCATCGCACAGGCTGCCCGGGCGGGTGAGGAAGGGCTCGCCGCCCAGCTGCCATTCGACGGTGTACTCGAGCCCGTGGCGCTGCAGCAGCGCCTCGAAGCGCTGGTGCAGCGAAGCCGCCGTGCTCTCGGTGCTGAAGCGGAAGTTGCAGTCCACCACCACCTCGCCCGGGATGACGTTGCCCACGCCCGTGCCGCCGTGGATGTTGCTGACCTGGAAGCTGGTGGGCAGGAAGTGCTCGTTGCCCTCGTCCCACACCGTGGCGGCCAGCTCGGCCAGTGCCGGCGCCACCTGGTGGATGGGGTTGCGCGCGAACTGCGGGTAGGCCACGTGGCCCTGGATGCCGCGCACCACCAGCCGCGCGCTCAGCGTGCCGCGGCGGCCGTTCTTGACCATGTCGCCCACGCGCTCCACCGAGGTGGGCTCGCCCACCAGCGCGGCCAGCGGCCTGAGGCCGCGCGCGCGCAGCACCTGCACGGCGTGGGCCGAGCCGTCGCTGGACGAGCCTTCCTCGTTGGACGTGAACAGCAACGCCACGCTGCCGGCGTGCGCGGGCTGCGCGGCGACGAAGGCCTCGGCGGCCACCGTCATGCAGGCCACGGCGGTCTTCATGTCGGCCGCGCCACGGCCGTACAGCCGGCCGTCGCGGTGCGTGGGCACGAAGGGATCGCTCTGCCAGCGCTCGCGCGGGCCCGGGGGCACCACGTCGACGTGGCCGGCCAGGATGATCATGGGCCCCGGCCGTGCGCCCTCGTGCACGGCCCAGAGATTGGCCACACGCTCGGCGCCCTCGCCGGCATCGAGCCGCTCGCAGGCAAAGCCCGCCGCGGCCAGCCGCTGCTGCAGCAGTGCGATCGAGCCGGCCTCGTCGGGCGTGACGCTGGGGCAGGCGATCAGCGCCTCGGTCAGGCGCAGGGCCTCGCTCACGTTCTCATCCAGGGCGGGTTGGCCAGACGCGGGTCTTCGGGCCGCACGTCGATCACGACCTCGGTGAAGGTGGCCGCCTCGGGCTCTTCCTTCTTGGCCGCGGTGCGCGAGACGGGCGCGGCCTCGTTCTGCAGCCGCCACAGCAGGTTGGTGGGCGAGTCGGCGTAGCTCAGGCCCTCGTCGCGCGAGACGATGCCCTCGTTGATGAGGCGGGCCAGGTCTTCCTCGAAGGTCTGCGAGCCCTCGGCCAGGCTCTTCTCCATGGCCTCCTTCACCGATGAGAGGTCGCCCTTCTCGATCATCTCGGCCACGAGCTTGGTGTTGAGCAGCACCTCCACCGCGGGCACGCGCCCGCCGGCGTTGGCGCGCAGCAGGCGCTGCGAGACGATGGCCTTCAGGCCCGAGGCCAGGTCCGACAGCAGCGTGGGCCGCGCCTCGGGCGAGTAGAAGCTCAGGATGCGCCCCAGCGCGTGGTAGCTGTTGTTGGCGTGCAGCGTGCTCAGCACCAGGTGGCCCGACAGCGCGTACGACAGCGCCGCGCTCATGGTCTCGCGGTCGCGGATCTCGCCGATGAGGATGCAGTCCGGCGCCTGGCGCAGCGCGTTCTTCAGCGCGATCTGCAGGCTCTGCGTGTCGCGGCCCACCTCGCGCTGGTTGACCACGCTCTTCTTGTTGCTGAACAGGAACTCGATCGGGTCCTCGATGGTGAGGATGTGGCCCGTCATCTGCTGGTTGCGCCACTCGATCATCGAGGCCAGCGTCGTGCTCTTGCCCGTGCCCGTGGCGCCCACCATGAGGATGAGGCCGCGCTTCTCGGTGATGATCTCGCTCATCAGCGGCGGCACGCCCAGGCTGTCCAGCGCCGGGATCTGGAACGGGATGCAGCGGAACACCGCCGCGATGGAGCCGCGCTGCTTGAACGCGCTCAGGCGGAAGCTGCCCACGCGCGGGATGCTGATGCCGACGTTGAGCTCGCCGGTCTCCTCGAGCTCCTCCATCTGCTGCGGGGCCAGCAGCTCGCCCAGCAGCTGGCGCGTCTGGTTGGTGGTGAGCAGCTGGTCCGACAGCTGCAGGATCTGGCCGTGGATCTTGATGAGGATCGGCGTGTTCGCCGACATGTAGACGTCGGAGGCGTTCTTCTCCGCCATCAGGCGCAGCACGCGCTCCAGGTTGTTCGCCATGGCCGATCCTTCCGGTGGCGTTGCCGCGGCCTCAGGCGCGCAGCAGCTCGTTGATGCTGGTCTTGCTGCGCGTCTGCGCGTCCACGCGCTTGACGATGATGGCGGCGTACATCGTGTACGGCGTGCCGTCGGCGGCGGTCTTGGGCAGGCCGCCGCTCACCACCACGCTGCCGCTGGGCACGCGGCCGTAGCTGATCTGGCCCGTGGCGCGGTCGAACAGCGGCGTGCTCTGGCCGATGTACACGCCCATGCCCAGCACCGAGTTCTCCTCGACGATGACGCCTTCCACGACCTCGGAGCGCGCGCCGATGAAGCAGTTGTCCTCGATGATGGTCGGGTTGGCCTGCAGCGGCTCGAGCACGCCGCCGATGCCGACACCGCCGGAGAGGTGCACGTTCCTGCCGATCTGTGCGCAGCTGCCCACGGTGGCCCAGGTGTCGACCATGGTGCCTTCGTCGACGTACGCGCCGATGTTCACGTAGCTGGGCATCAGCACCACGTTCTTCGCGATGAAGCTGCCGCGGCGCGCCACGGCCGGCGGCACCACGCGCACGCCGCTGGCGCGCATCTCGGCTTCATCCAGCTGAGAGAACTTCGTCTTGACCTTGTCGAAGAAGGCGAGGTCGCCCGCGTGCATGGGCTGGTTGTCGGTGAGGCGGAAGCTCAGCAGCACCGCCTTCTTCACCCACTGGTTGACCACCCACTCGCCGACGCCGCGCTTCTCGGCCACGCGCAGGCGGCCGCCGTTGAGCGCGGCGATCACGGCCTCGACGGCCTCGCGCACCTGCGGGGCGTTGGCGGCGTTGATCTCGGTGCGGCGCTCCCAGGCCGCGTCGATGGTGGACTGCAGCAGGGCGAGGTCGGTGGTCATGGGCGGTGGTCTCGGAAGGAACGGGTGAAGACGGCGATGCGGTGGGCGGCCTCGAGGCACTCGGCCTCGCCGGCCACCAGGGCCAGCCGCACGCGGCCCCGGCCCGGGTTGACACCGTTCACGGCGCGCGCCAGCAGGCTGCCAGGGAGCACCTGGACATTGTATTGAGCGAGCAGTTCGCGGCTGTAAGCGATGTCGTCTCCGCCCGGCACGCCGGCCCACAGGTAGAAGGCCGCGTCGGGCAGCTTCACGTCGAGCTCGGCCGCGAGCACGGGCGTGACGGCCGCAAACTTGGCGCGGTAGAGGGCGCGGTTGGCCACCACGTGGGCCTCGTCGGCCCAGGCCGCCACGCTGGCGGCCTGCACCACCGGGCTCATGGCGCTGCCGTGGTAGGTGCGGTAGAGCAGGAAGCGCTTGAGCACCGCGGCATCGCCCGCCACGAAGCCCGAGCGCAGGCCGGGCACGTTGCTGCGCTTCGACAGACTCGTGAAGGCCACGAGGCGGCGGAAGTCGCCACGCCCCAGGGCCTGGGCCGCCTGCAGCGCGCCCAGCGGCGGCTCGTCGCCGAAGTAGATCTCGGAGTAGCACTCGTCCGAGGCGATCACGAAGCCGTGGCGGTCGCTCAGCTCGAACAGGCGCTGCCACTCGGCCAGCGGCATCACCGCGCCCGTGGGGTTGCCGGGGCTGCACACGTAGAGCAGCTGCGTGCGCGCCCAGGTGGCCTCGTCCACGGCGTCCCAGACGGCGGCGAAGTTGCGCGCGGGGTCGCCGGGCACGAAGGCCGTCTGCGCGCCGGCCAGCAGGGCCGCGCCCTCGTAGATCTGATAGAAGGGATTCGGGCAGACCACGGTGGCGCCGGGCTTCGTGGCGTCGATCACCGTCTGCGCGAAGGCGAACAGCGCCTCGCGCGAGCCCGTGACGGGCAGCACCTGCGTGCCGGGGTTCAGCGCCACGCCGTAGCGCCGCTGCACCCAGCCGGCGATGGCCTCGCGCAGCGCGGGCTCGCCCAGGGTGGCCGGGTACTTCGACAGGCCGGCGAGGTTGCGGACGATGGCCTCCTCGATCAGCGCCGGCGTGGCGTGCCGCGGCTCGCCGATGCCCAGCGAGATGGGCGCCAGGGCCGGGTTGGGCACCACGCCCTGCGTCAGCTCGCGCCAGCGTTCGAAGGGGTAGGGGTGCAGGCGGTCGAGCAGCGGGTTCATGGGGGCGGGATTATCCCGGAGCCCCCTGCGGGGCGTGCCGCCGATGATGCCGGCATGCCGTGGATCGAAAGCCGTTTTGCGATCGCGTGGCTGCTGCCCCTGGGCACCGCCGTGGCCGCGCTGTGGGCGCCCTGGGCGGCCTGGGCCTTCATGCTGGGCTTCATGGGCCTGGTGGCGCTGCTGGAGCGCGTGCCGGCGCTGCAGCGCTCACCGGCGCCCAGCGGCCACACCGCGTGGCACCGCGCCTGCCTGCTGCTGCACCTGCCGCTGCAGTTCGGCCTGCAGGCCCTGGGCGTGGCCATCGCCGTGGCCCAGCCGGCCGACGCCTGGGGCGCCGCGGCCGTTGTCGCCCTGGGCCTGGGCGTGGGCGGCGTGAGCGGCAGCCAGGGCATCACCTTCGCGCACGAGCTGGGTCATTCGAAGCGTCGGCTCGACCGTGTGGCCGCCTGGCTGCTGATGGGCAGCGTGCTCTACGCGCACTTCATGGTCGAGCACTACCGTGGCCACCACGCGCGCGCCGCGACCCACGACGATCCCGCCAGCGCGCGCCGGGGCGAGAGCCTCTGGCGCTTTTTGCCGCGCACGCTGGCCGGCAGCTGGGCCAGCGCCTGGCGGCTGGAGGCCGCGCGCCTGCAGCAGCGCCGGCAGGGCTGGGCGCGCAGCCCGCTGCTCGCGGCCACGGCCGTGCAGGGCCTGCTGCTGGTGGCGCTGGCGGCGGCCTTCGGCCCCTGGGCGCTGCTGTTCGGGGTGGTGCAGGCGGCGCAGGCCGTGCTGCTGCTGGAGACCATCAACTACATCGAGCACTACGGCCTGCAGCGCCGCCGCGACGCCACGGGCCGCGCCGAGCCCTTCGGCCTGGCCCACGCCTGGAACGCCGACCACTGGCTGACCAACGCCACCATCGCCAACCTCCAGCGCCATTCCGACCACCACATGCACGCCTGGAAGCCCTTCGGCGAGCTGCAGGCCCTGCCCGGGCCGCAGCTGCCCACGGGCTACGCCGGCTGCCTGCTGCTGGCCAGCGTGCCACGCTGGTGGTTCGCGGCCATGGAGCCGCGGCTGGCGCGCCTGGGTGCTACACCGCCACCGGCGCCTTGATGGCCGCGTGGTGCTGGTACTCCAGCACCTCGAAGTCTTCGTACTGGTAGTCGAAGATGCTCTCGGGCCGGCGCTTGATGGACAGCACCGGGTAGGGGTAGGGCGTGCGCGCCAGCTGCGTCTGCACCTGCTCGACGTGGTTGTCGTAGATGTGGCAGTCGCCGCCGGTCCAGATGAACTCGCCGGGCTGCAGGTCGCACTGCTGCGCCAGCATGTGCGTGAGCAGCGCGTAGCTCGCGATGTTGAAGGGCACGCCCAGGAAGATGTCGGCGCTGCGCTGGTAGAGCTGGCAGCTGAGCTTGCCCTCGGCCACGTAGAACTGGAAGAACGCGTGGCAGGGCGCCAGCGCCATCTTCGGCAGCTCGGCCACGTTCCAGGCGCTCACGATGATGCGGCGGCTGTCGGGGTTGCTCTTGAGCTGCTTCACGACCTCGGCGATCTGGTCGATGTGGCTGCCATCCGGCGCGGGCCAGCTGCGCCACTGCACGCCGTACACGGGCCCCAGTTCGCCGTCCGGGCGCGCCCACTCGTCCCAGATGGTGCAGCCGCGCTCCTGCAGCCACTTCACGTTGCTGTCGCCGCGCAGGAACCACAGCAGCTCCAGGATGATGCTCTTGAGGTGCACCTTCTTGGTCGTCACCAGCGGGAAGCCCTCGGCGAGGTCGAAGCGCATCTGGTGCCCGAACACGCTGCGCGTGCCGGTGCCCGTGCGGTCGGCCTTGGCCACGCCGCGCTCGAACACGTGGCGCATGAAGTCTTCGTACTGGGTGCGGACAGGGCGGGTCATGGGGTCGCGGGGGCGAGAAGGGGTTGGTCGGGGCGCGCGGCGCCGTCGCGGTCGAGGCCGAACTGCATCGCCGCCAGGCGCGCGTACAGCCCGCCGCGCGCCACCAGCTCGGCGTGGGTGCCGATGTCGACGATGCGGCCGGCGTCCATCACCACGATGCGGTCGGCCTTGAGCACGGTGGCCAGGCGGTGCGCGATGACCAGCGTCGTGCGGTCGGCCATCGCGGCCTCCAGCGCCTGCTGCACCACGCGCTCGCTCTCGGCGTCGAGCGCGCTGGTGGCTTCGTCCAGCAGCAGCAGCGGCGGGTTCTTGAGCATGGCGCGCGCGATCGCGATGCGCTGGCGCTGCCCGCCCGACAGGCGCACGCCGCGCTCGCCCAGGTAGGTGTCGTAGCCCTCGGGCAGGGCGCGGATGAAGTCGTCGGCAAACGCCGCCTTGGCGGCGGCGTGCACCTCGGCGTCGCTGGCCTCGGGGCGGCCGTAGCGGATGTTCTCGAGCGCGCTGGTGGAGAACACCGTGCTGTCCTGCGGCACCAGGCCGATGCGGCCACGCAGCGCGGCCAGGCTGGCCTCGCGCACGTCCACGCCGTCCACGCGCACGCGGCCCTGCTGGGCGTCGTAGAAGCGCAGCAGCAGCTGGAACACCGTGCTCTTGCCGGCGCCGCTGGGCCCCACCAGCGCCACGGTCTCGCCGGCGCGCACGTTCAGCGAGAACTCGGCCAGCGAGGGCGTCTTGGGGCGCGAGGGGTAGTGGAAGGTCACGCCCTCCAGCGCCAGCGACGAGCCGCGGCCCACCGGCGGCAGCGGCACGGGCCGCGCCGGCTCGGCCACGGGCGAGGTCGAGGCCAGCAGCTCCATCAGCCGCTCGGTGGCGCCGGCGGCGCGCAGCAGGTCGCCGTAGATCTCGGACAGCACGGCCACCGCGCCCACGAAGATGATCACGAACACCACCGTCTGCCCCAGGTGGCCGGCCGTGATGCGGCCGTCGATCACGGCCTGCGTGCCCTGGTACAGGCCCCAGAGCAGCGCCCCGAAGGTGGCCGTGATCATGAAGCCCACCAGCACCGCGCGCACCGTGGTGCGGCGGCGCGCCGTGGCAAAGGCTTCCTCGGTGCTGCGGTTGAAGCGCTCGGCCTCGCGGCCCTCCTGCACGTGGCTCTGCACCACGGGGATCTCGTTGAGCACCTCGGCCGCGATGGCGCTGCTGTCGGCCACGCGGTCCTGGCTGGCGCGACTCAGTTTCCTCACGCGGCGCCCGAAGTACAGGCTGGGTAGCACCACCAGCACCAGCAGGCCCAGCACCTGCGTCATGACCCAGGGGTTGGTGACGATGAGCGCGATCAGCGCGCCCGCGCCCATGACCACGTTGCGCAGGCCCATGCTGAGGCTGGAGCCCACCACGGTCTGCACGAGCGTGGTGTCGGTGGTCAGGCGCGACAGCACCTCGCCCGTACGCGTGGATTCGAAGAACTCCGGGCTCTGCCGCAGCACGTGGCCGTAGACGGCGTTGCGCAGGTCGGCCGTGATGCGCTCGCCCAGCCAGCTGACGGTGAAGAAGCGCAGCGCCGAGAACACGCCCAGCGCCGCCGCCACGCCGAACAGGGCCAGGAAGTGGCCGCGAAGCGCCATCAGCTGCTGGCCGGGCTCGGCGGCGACCAGGCCCTGGTCGATGAGCTGCTTGAGCGCCACCGGGAAGGCCAGGGTGCTGAGCGCCGCCAGCACCAGGAAGACGCCGGCCAGCGCCACGATGCCCCGGTAGGGGCGCACGAAGGGCAGCAGGCCGGACAGGGACCGCGGCGACTTGGCCGCGGGGCGGGAGGTTTCCTCAGGCATGGCGGGAAGTCTATGCGGCGGGCCGGGGGGCATCCGGGTGGCGCGGCCGCACCCCGTGGTCGCGGGTCGGGCGCGGCCGCGGGCCGGGCGGAATGCGCAGCCACCGCGTTTGCGGGCCTTCAGATCGCGCGGATGTGGTCGAATAGACAGGCCGAGCCCGTTTCCTCGATGACCCCGTCTCCACCGCCCAACCCGCCGGCGCCGCTGGCTGCGTCGGCCACGCCCGCGCCGGTGGGCGCCCGCCTGCCCTTGCCGGCCGCGCTGGCCCTGGTCGCGCTGGGGGCGGCCCTGCTGGCGGCGCTGCTGGCCTGGGCGCTGGACCGCACGCTGGGCTCGCCCGCCTGGGCCGCGCCCGTGAGCGCCCTGCTGGGCGTGGCTGCGGCCGTGGTGCCGGCGGCGCTGGCGCTGCAGCGGCTGGTGCTGCGCCAGGAGCGCCCGGGCCTCATCGGCGGCAGCCTGCACAGCCCGCTGGGCACGACGCGGCCGCTGTTCCTCGAGCTCGCCGGTCGCGAGTGGGCGCGCGCGCGCCGCTACGGCAGCGGCGCGGCCCTGCTGCTGGTGGACGTCGACCGCTTCGCCCGCCTGTCCGAGAACCGCGGCCCCGAGGCCGCCGACGCCGTGCTGGCCGAGCTGCTGCGCCAGACCGCGCCCACGCTGCGCGGCGCCGACCTGCTCACCCGCTTCTCCGAGGCCCAGATGGCCGTCTTCCTGGCCCAGGCCGACGCCACTGGCGCGCTCGACGTGGCCGAGCGCATCCGCGAGCGCAGCGAGCAGATGGACGTGGACATCGAGCAGGACGGCGTGCCGCGCACGCTGCGCATCACGGTCAGCGTGGGCGTGGCCCACCTGCGGCCGGCGCACCTGAACCTGCAGTCGCTCATCGACGACGCCCACGACGCCGTGCTGGCCGCGCGCCAGGCCGGCGGCAACTGCGTGCGCGCCGCGCCGGTGGACCTGGGGCGCCTGAGCCCCACGGGCGGCTGGCGCACCGAGCCGCGCGCACGGCCCTGAGCCCGCCGCGCCCCGGCTAGAGCCGCAAGGCGCTGCCGTAGCCCGTGAGCTCCAGGTAACCCAGGCCCACGCGGCGGCCGGCCTCGTCCACGAGCTCGGCCAGCCCCTCCCAGTAGAGCGCGCCGGTGCTGGCGCGGCTGTCCAGCTCCTGCGCGTCGGCCAGCGCGCGCACCTCGAAGCGGCCGGCCGGCGTGCCCACGCGCCACTGCACGGGCCAGCTCACGCCCGTGACCGGGCTGCGCCAGCGGCGCAGGGCCTCGAAGCGCACCTCGCGGGGCTCGAAGGCGCGCGGCGCGCCGCCCGCAGCCCGGTGGCTGCCGCCGGCCCACAGCGCGCTGCCGTCGGCGCGCCGCAGCTCGAAGGCCGTGAGCGCGCCGCCGTCGAAGAGGTTGATGCCGATCCAGTCCCAGCCCACGGCCTGCGGGTGCAGCAGGGCCTCGCTCCACTCGTGGTCCATCCAGGCGCGGCCCGTGGTGGCCGGCAGGGTGCGGCCCTCCAGCGTGACGGCCGCGCGCACGGCCAGCTGGGCGTCGGTGACGTAGTGGCTGGACTGCGCCTCGTCGGGCCCCTTGCGGCTGAAGCCGGCGTCGCCCTGCAGCAGCAGCGGCTGGGTGCGCGCCATGTCGAGCTCGAGCGTGAAGTCGCGCGCGGGGATGCGGCTGGTCCAGCGTTCGCCGCCGCCGGGGGCGGCGCGGTCGCCCTCGAGCGCGAAGCGCCAGTCGCCGATGTGCACGCGCGCGGTGTCCAGCGCGGCGGCGGCCAGTGCGGAGGCGGGGTCGGCGTTCCAGCGCACGATGCGCTGGTCGTGCACGTGGCGCGCGCCGCCGGGCTCCAGCGCCGTGACGGCGGCGTGCGCGAACAGCAGCTGGCGCGCCGCGAACCGGCTCGGGTGGCCCTGCGCGATGCCCGTGCGGCTGCGGAAGAAGGTCACCTGGAAGCCGCCCGCGGGCTGCGCCTCGCGGCCCAGCCAGCCGGTGACGTACCACCACTCGGTGCGGCAGCCCGGGTGGGCGCCGTGGTCGCGCGGGAAGCGCAGCACGCGGCCGCGGCGCGGCACGTCGTCGTCGGCCGCGGCGGGCGCGGCCACGGCGCCACCGGCCAGCGGCAGCGTGGCCAACCGGGCCAGCCAGGCGCGGCGCGCGGGGTTCACCAGTCCTCCCGCACGGCGCGCACGGCCGGCGCGCGCGCGGCGTGGCGTGCCGTCAGCGCCGCGGTGGCCACGCCCGCCACCAGCACCGCCAGCGCCAGCAGGCCCAGGCGCAGTTCCGGGATCACCAGGTCCATGCTCCAGTGGAAGCTCTGCGGGTTGACCACGAACACCAGCACCAGGCTGATGGCCACGCCCAGTGCCAGGCCCATCAGCACGCCGGCCGCCACCCAGGCCC
>ERZ1066136.1324-NODE-1324-length-12971-cov-6.752323_pt1 | contig 12971 bp, 7 predicted proteins | sample MGYA00382783_ERZ1066136 | MGnify/ENA primary metagenome ERZ1066136 (study PRJEB33369, sample SAMEA5778366) | biofilm metagenome | biome: Industrial cooling water; feature: Water cooling tower basin; material: Biofilm | place: United Arab Emirates | collected... | reverse complement strand
GGCTCTGCAGTTCGGCCACGTCGACGAGCGCCGCATCGAGCTTCAGCTGCACGAGCGGCCGGCCGTCGGCGGTGGTGCGGGCCAGCGCGGCGTCGATGCGGCTGCGGCCCAGCTGGAAGGCGAGGTCGTCGATGCGCCAGTCGGTCTCGGTCATCGACGCCTTGCCCCTGAGCGACACGCGCGCGCTGGCGCCGGCGGGGAGCCCCAGCCAGCGCGTGACGTCCGACGTCCGGTCCGCGGTGAGGTCGAAGGCGAGCGCCGGCCCGCGGTCCGCGCCCGGGGCCTGCAGGATGCCCTGGAGATGCGCGCGCACACTGCCCGATCGGACCTCGAAGTCGAGCGGGGTGCGCTCGTCTTCCATCACCTTCTCCAGCGTGCCGCCGCTCAGTTTCGCGCGGACGGGCTGGGCGAGGAGCGAGCCCTGGAGTTCGCCCGAGAGCGGCCTGCCGGCCGGCAGCGCGACGAGGAACCGGTCGAGCGTGAAGGCCACGGGCCGCGACCCGTCGAAGTTGCCGTACGAAAAGCGGCCGCGGTCGACGGCGAGCCGCACGTCGAGGCTGCGCACGAGTTCGGCGCCCTGGTCTCCCTCGGCCTTCACGTCGAGCGCGAAGCGCGCCAGGCGTCCCTGGATGCCGCGCGCGCCGGAGAGCAGTTCGGCGAGGCCGCCGAGGTCGGAGTCCTCCGTGCCGAGCGAGAGCGCGAATTTCGGCGGATCGGCCGCGGCGTCGGCCCGGATCGCGCCGCGCAGCGCCACGTCGGTGACCGTGGCCGCGATCGGGGCCTCCAGCCGGCCGTCGTGCAGGCGGACCGCGAGGGTGGCGTCGCGCACGTTGCCCGGCAGGCTCAGCCAGCGGTCCACCGCCAGTTCCACGTCCACCTCGGCGTTGCGCAGCGCCTTGAGGGAGAACGTGGCCTGCGCCAGTTCGCGGTAGGTGTCGCGGAAGCTCTTCGGGTCCTCCTCGTCGTCCTTCGCGTTGTCGTTGAGGAAGGGGCGCAGGTCGAGTGTGGGCAGATCGAGACGGCCCTTGAGCGCGGGCCGCTCGCCGCGGTTGTCGAACGTGAGCTCGCCGCGCAGCGACGTGCGGCCCATCACGCCCGTGAGGTTCGTGACTTCCACGCGGGTCGGGTCGAACTTCACGTGGCAGGCGATCGCCGTCGCGCCCACCTTCGGGAAGGTGTCCTGCAGCAGGCGCTCCAGTTCCGAGAGCTTCTCCGTGCCCATCGAGAAGTCGAGTTCTCCGCCGGTGCCCTGCACGTGACCGTCCAGGTTCAGCACGGTGCTGAGAAACTCGACGCGCAGCTTCACGGGCCAGGGCTTCGCGGAACCCACCAGATCCGACAGCGGGCCGCCCGTGAACGCGACGTCGTAGGGAAAGGACTTCTCGACCGCGCCGCGCATGGTCACGCGCAGAGGCTCGCCCTGGGGCGAGCTGCCCTCCAGTTTCGCGAGATCGAAGAAGTGGCTGCGGCCGTCGCGGTCCACGTACTCGACGGCGAGCTGTTCGAGCGTGACCTTGCGGATGTCGAGCATGAGGGCCGCGTCCTTCGCCGCGGCCGTGGTGTCCGTGGCGGCGGCCGCGGGTTCGGGGGCGGCTGCGCTCGGGAAATCGAACGTCCAGTTGTTGCTGCCGTCGCGTCGCTGGACGAGCCTCGCGCGCAGGCCGGACCCGGAGAGTTCGCGGATGTGCACGCGCTTGCGCAGGAGCTGCCACAGGTCCACGGCGAGCCGGGCCTCGCCGAGGCTCGCGAGCGTGCCGGCCGCAAATCCGCCGGGGTCCGCCACGTGCAGACCGCCCACGCGCAGCCAGGGTTCGCCCGAGATCTCGAGCTGCGCCGGGCCGTCGAAGCGGACCTCGCGGCGCAGGGCCTGCGAGAACGCGGCGGCCAGTTCGTCACGGAGGAACGAGGCATCGAGGGTCACGCCCACGAAGGCCACGTAGGCGAGCGCGGCAGCCACGAGACCCACGATGCCCGCGACGGTGACCAGCAGCAGCCGCAGCAGGCGGCGCAGACGGCGGGGCGGGCGGGAGGGCAGGGCTTCCGGCATGGACTCCTGGGGGAGCCCCGGTCGCGCGGACAGGGGCGAAACGGTATCCTTCGATCGATGCGCAGGGGATCGTGTCACAGCCGACCGGCCCGCGCAACGCGGGAGACACGATGCGATCGATGGCACTGGCATGCGTCCTGGCACTGGCATGCGTCCTGGCGCTGGGCGGCGGGGCCGCCCACGCGGCGGACTGGGTCTTCATGGGACGCGACGGCGATCTGGAGCATTTCGTCGACCGCCAGTCGCTCGACCGGCAGGGCGACGTGGTCCGGATGATCAAGCGTGCGGTCTACACCCAGCCTCATCCCATGGGTGACACCCCGGGGATGCCGCTCATCGCGGAGACCCGCGGCGTCGTCGAGGCCGACTGCACGGGCCGGCAGCACCGCGTGGTCTCGCTGGACGTCATCGGCCCGAAGGGTGAGGTGCTGTGGTCCTCCGGCAACATGAGGCGTGTGTGGGAGTCCATGGATCCCGGCACGCCCGGGCGGGCGAGTCTCGATTTCGCCTGCGGCGGCGCAGCGACCCGCTAGCGGCCGCGCCCGTGAACGACGCGCCCGCACCGCTGGTCCGCCGGGTTCTCGTGCGGTCCTCCGCCGACGGCCGGGACTACGAGGCCACGCTCGTCGCACCGCACGCCTTCGCGCTCGCCATCGCCGAAGCCGTCCCCGCCGCGGCCAATCGCTACGCCGTCAATCTCGGCGCCGGGGACGGCGTCTCGTGCAACGACCCGGTGTACCCGCTGTACCGCGCGGGTCATGCGGGCGTCGCCATCGAGGGGGGTGACAACCCCGCGCTGCACGCCAACCTGCCGTCCCCGGCCATCCGCAAGCTCACGCGCACCTTCATCACCCCGGACAACGTGGCGCGGCTGCTCGCCGAAGCCGGCTGCCCGGCCGAGCCCGACTTCCTCAAGCTGGACATCGACGGCTACGACGGGCCGGTGCTGCGCGCGCTGTTCGAGGCGGGCATCCGCCCGAAGGTGGTCCAGCTCGAGGTGCAGCCCGAGATCCCGCCGCCGGTGGCCTTTGCCGTGCACTACCACCCGGACTACCGCTGCGTCGGCCGCGACGAACGGGTCAGCGGTTTCTACGGTGCTTCGCTCGCCTACATGACCGACCTCGGCCGGCGCTTCGGGTACTTCGCGGCGCAGGTGGATTTCGTCACCGGGTTCACGCACGACGTCACGCTGGTGGACCGCCGCTATGCGCCGCTCGTCGCCGCGCGGTTCGGGCTCGCCGAACGCGCAGACCGCGAGCTGTTCCTCGCGCATCCTCCGGGTTTCTCGCACTTCCGCGAGAACGGCGTCGATACGCTGCCGTGGCGCGGTCTGGACGATCCGCACACGCTGCTCGCCGCCGTGTGGGATGCCGCCGGCACCGCCTGCCGTCACAAGCACGACGGCCGTCTCCTGCCCTTCCACCTCTCCCTCGTCTGAGGAGCCCCGATGTTCCGCACGTGCATCGCGATCGTCCTGTGCGTACTGGCACTCGCCGCCCGCGCGCAGAGCCCTGCCGTGGAGGCCTTCTCGCCCGAGGGCGAGGCCCGGCAGCTGCGGCAGGTGAAGGTCCTGTTCGCCACCCAGATGGTCCCCTTCGGCGAACCCACGGCCGTGCAGCCGTTCGACGTGGACTGCCCGGTGCCCGGCCGGGGCCGGTGGGTGGACGGCCGCCAGTGGGTCTACGAGTTCGAGCGCGACCTGCCGGCCGGACTGCGCTGCTTGCTCGCGATCCGTGCCGGGGTGCGGGACCTCGCGGGCGAGTCCGTCGCCGTGTCGCGTCACGAGTTCACCACGGGCGGGCCCGCCATCGTGGAGTCGCTGCCGTGGGACGGCGAGGAGGGCATCGACGAGAACCAGGTGTTCGTTCTCACGCTCGACGCACCGGTGAACGAGGCCACGGTGCTCCGCAACGCGTGGTGCGACGTGCAGGGCCGGGCCGAGCGCGTGCCGGTGAGGCTCGTGACGGGCAGGGAACGCAAGGCCGTGCTGGACCGGCAGCGCGATTTCGTGGTGCGCGCCGCGCGCAGCGCCTACGGCGGTTCCGAGGCCGACACGGTCGTGCGCACGAAGGCCTACGAGCGCCTTCCGGTGACGCTGCTCTCCTGCCGGAACCGTCTTCCCGCGGAGGCCGAGGTGCGCCTCGTGTGGGGTGCCGGCATCGAGTCGGCGTCGGGTGTGGCCGCCTCGCAGGAACAGACGCTCACCTTCAAGGTGCGGCCCGCGTTCGTCGCGAAGTTCTCGTGCTCCCGCACGAAAGCGCGCGGCAACTGCATCCCCGTGCTGCCCATGGCCCTCGAATTCACGGCGCCCGTCGCGGTGAGTCTCGCCGAGCGCGTCGTGCTGAAGTCCGCGACGGGCGAGGTGTTCAAGGCCCAGCTCAGCGAGGACGACCGCAAGGGCGGCACCGCCGAACGTGTGCAGTTCAAGGGGCCGTTCCCGGAGGCGGCGAGCTTCACGCTCACGCTGCCCGAAGGCGTCGTGGACGACGCCGGACGCAAGCTCGCCAACGCAGGGCGCTTTCCGCTTACCGTGAAGACCGACCCCGCGCCGCCGCTCGTGAAGTTCGCGGCGCGCTTCGGCATCCTCGAATGGAAGGCCGACCCTGCGCTGCCGCTCACGGTGCGCAACGTGGAGAAGACGCTTGCCGGCCGGCAGGCGGCGGTCACCGGCGAGGCGGCGAAGGGTCTGCCCGCGCGCAGGCTGCGCGTCCAGTCGCCGAAGGACATCCTCCACTGGATGAGGCGTCTCGACGCGGGCGAAGCCCGCTGGACCGAGCAGGGCTACGAGTCGCACAGCGTGTTCGGCGCCGGCGATGCCACGACGCCGCTCACGGTGCCGCGGCCCGGCAGCGAGAAGGACTTCGAAGTGATAGGCATCCCGCTCACGGAGCCGGGCTTCCACGTCGTGGAGGTGGTGAGTCCGCGGCTTGGGCAGGCGCTGCTCAAGGACGGCAAGCCGTACTACGTGTCGGCAGGGGCGCTGGTCACCAATCTCGCCGTCCACTTCAAGTGGGGCCGCGAGAGTTCGCTCGTGTGGGTCACCACCCTCGACAAGGGGGAACCCGCGGGTGGTGCCGACGTGGCAGTGCTCGACTGCACGGGCAAGGCGCTCTTCGAGGGCAAGGCGGACCGGCAGGGCATCGCGCGCATCGCGAAGGCGCTGCCGCGTCGCGATGCGCTGCCGCCCTGCCGCGACAAGTGGGACCGCCGCCTGTTCATCACGGCGCGCGTGGGCGCGGACGCCTCGTTCGCGTTCTCCGACTGGGACGACGGCATCGAGACCTGGCGCTTCCGGCTGCCCTCGGGCGACGGCGAGGGTGCGGACCGCTTCGTGACCGTGCTCGACCGCATGCTGTTCCGCGCCGGCGATACCGTGAACATGAAGCACTTCGCGCGGCGCCGCACCGGCACCGGCTTCGCCTTCGTCCCCGCCAACGCGCTGCCGGTGCGCGCCGTGATCCGTCATCTGGGCACGTCGCAGACCTGGGAGGCGCCGCTCGCGTGGAACGCCGGCGGCACCGCGGAGTCCGCGTGGGCCATTCCGAAGGACGCGAAGCTCGGCGAGTACGAGGTGATCTACGCGGGCCCGCGCACCAAGGACGAGTCCGAAGGCAATGTGACGGGGCGACGCGGCGGCAGCTTCCGGGTGGAGGCGTTCCGTCTGCCCGTGCTGCGCGCCGACGTGCAGCTGCCTGCGGCCCCGCAGGTCGCGGCCACCAGCGTGGACGTGGGTGTGCAGCTCTCCTACCTCTCCGGAGGTGGGGCGTCCGGCCAGCGCGTGCGGTTGCGCGCGATGACGCAGCCCAAGGCCGTCTCGTTCGATGCTTACGACGGCTTCGCCTTCGCCAACGGCGACGTGCGCGAGAACACGCGGCGCTTCGACGAATCGGCCGCCCCGCGGGAGGAGAGCACCGACGAGGACGCCGCCGAACCCGCCGCCGGCGACGGCGGAGACACCGACACGCGCACGCTGCGCATGCAGGCGCTGACGCTCGACGGCGGCGGAGCCGCGAAGACGAAGCTCGACGACGTCCCGCTTGCGGACGTGCCGCGCGAACTGCTGGTGGAGGTGGAGTACGCCGACCCCAACGGACAGATTGCCACGCGCGCGGCGCGCACGACGCTGTGGCCCTCGCGGGTGCTGCTCGGCGTGCGGCCCGACGGCTGGGCACTGTCCAGGAACAAGGTGAAGCTCCAGGTGGCGGCGGTGGACCCGGGCGGACGCCCGCTCGCGGGCACGCGCGTGAGCGTCGACCTGTTCGAGCGCTCCAGCTACGCGCACCGCAAGCGGCTGGTGGGCGGCTTCTACGCCTACGAGTACGGCGACACCGTGCGGCGTGCCGCCGACTTCTGCGAGGGCGACACGGACGCCCGTGGCGTGCTCACGTGCGAGGCGCCCGTGACGCTGTCCGGCAACCTCATCTTCCGCGCCAAGGCGCTCGACGCCGAAGGCCGGCCGTCGCTGGCGCACGCCGACGCCTGGGTGGCAGGGTCCGAGGACTGGTGGTTCGACGTGGCCAACGACGACCGCATGGACGTGCTGCCCGAGCAGCCGAAGTACGAGCCCGGCGAGACCGCGGTCGTGCAGGTGCGCGCGCCTTTCCGCCGCGCGACCGCGCTGGTGACGGTGGAACGCGAAGGCGTGCTCCACGCCTTCGTGACGCCGCTGTCGGGCAAGGCGCCGGTCGTGAAGGTGCCGCTCGCCGGTCACTACGCGCCGAACGCGTTCGTCTCCGTCCTCGCCGTGCGGGGTCGCGTGGCCGGCGTGCAGCCCACCGCGCTCGTGGACCTCGGGCGACCGGCCTTCAGGCTGGGCATCGCCGCAGTGCGCGTCGGGTGGAAGGCCCACACCCTGCAGGTGAAGGTGGTGTCCGACCGCGACGTGTTCCGCGTGCGCGAGAAGGCCAAGGTGGGCATCGACGTCGTCCGCGCGGACGGCAAGCCGCTGCCCAAGGGCGCCGAGATCGCCGTCGCCGCGGTGGACGAGGCGCTGCTCGATCTCCTGCCCAACACCTCCTGGCAGCTGCTGGAAGCGATGATGCAGCCGCGCGGACTGGAGGTGGACACGGTCACCGCGGTTTCGCAGGTGGTGGGACGCCGGCACTTCGGCAAGAAGGCGGTGGCCCCGGGCGGCGGCGGCGGACGCCAGGTCTCGCGCGAACTCTTCGACACGCTGCTTCTGTGGCGCGCGCGCGTGAAGCTCGACGCGGCCGGCCACGCCGAGGTGGAGGTCCCGATCAACGATTCGCTCACCGGCTTTCGCATCGTCGCGGTCGCTTCGGCCGGGGCCGGGCTGTTCGGCACGGGCGGGACCACGATCCGGAGCACGCAGGATCTGCAGCTGCTGTCCGGTCTGCCGCCGCTCGTGCGCGAGGGCGATCGCTACACCGCCACCTTCACGGTGCGCAACGCAGCGGACCGCGCCATGGAGGTGGAGGTGGACGCCGCGTTCGCCCCCGCCGGCGGCAAGTCCGTGGCGCTGGAGCGCCGGAACGTGCCGCTCGCGCCGGGCGCCGCCGAGAAGGTGTCGTGGACGGTGACGGTGCCGGCGAACACCGCCTCGTTGCAGTGGACCGCCAGCGTGCGCGAACGCGCGGACGATTCCGCGGCAGCGGCCGATGCGCTCAAGGTGGCGCAGAAGGTCACCGCGGCCGTGCCCGTGCGGGTCGTGCAGGCGACGCTTGCGCGGGTCGACGGCGCGTTGTCCATGGCCGTGGCGGCGCCCGCGGCTGCCATTGCCGGCCGTGGCGAGGTGCGCGTCGAACTCACGCCGAAGCTCGGCCGAGGCCTGGGCGGCGTGCGCGACTACATGGCGGCGTATCCGTTCACCTGTCTGGAACAGCGGGCGTCCAAGGCGATCGCCCTGCGCGACACCGAGCAGTGGAACGCGCTCATGGCCGTGCTGCCCATGTACCTGGACCGCGACGGACTCGCGAAGTACTTCCCCGGCATGACCGAAGGCAGCGAAGTCCTCACGGCCTACCTGCTGTCCGTCGCGAACGAGTCCGGCTGGGCCCTGCCCGAGGCGGCGTCCGCCTCGCTGCGGCGGGGGCTGGGCGAGTTCGTCGCCGGGCGCCTGGGCCGGTCGGGGCCGGTGCCGGCCTCCGACCTCGCGATCCGCAAGGTGGCTGCTCTGGAAGCGCTCACGCGCTACGGTGACGAGGTGGACCCCGCCGTGCTCTCGACCTTCGAGATCCGGCCGAATCTCTGGCCCACGTCGGCCGTGCTCGACTGGTGGGGCGTGGCGCGCCGGTGGACCGCGATGCCCGACCGGGACCGCCATGCGTTGCAGGCCGAGACCATCCTGCGCGCCCGGCTGGACCTCCAGGGGACGCGCCTGGGCTTCTCGACGGAGGGGCGCGATGCGCTCTGGTGGCTGATGGTGAGCGGCGATTCCAACGCCAACCGGATGCTGCTGGCTGCCCTCGACCAGCCGAAGTGGCGCGAGGACGTCGCGCGTCTCGCGCGCGGCGCATGGCAGCGTCAGAAGCGCGGTCACTGGGACACCACGGTGGCCAACGCGTGGGGCGCACTCGCGATGGAGAAGTTCTCGCAGCGGTTCGAGTCCGAACCCGTGACGGGCACGACGGCCGGCGCGCTGGGCGAGGTCACGCGCAAGTTCGCGTGGCGCGGCAAGGAGGACGGCGGCACGCTCGCGTTCGACTGGCCCGCGCAGATGCGCGACCTGACCGTCACGCACGAGGGCACGGGCGCGCCCTGGGCCGTGGTGCAGAGCCGCGCGGCCCTGCCGCGCACGGAACCCTTCGAGGCCGGCTACCGCATCCGCAAGACCGTGACGCCGGTCGAGGGCAATGCCGCGAAGCTGGCACCCGGCGATGTGGTTCGCGTGCGGCTCGACCTCGAAGCCCAGGCCGACATGACCTGGGTGGTCGTCGACGACCCCGTGCCCGCGGGCGCGACCATCCTGGGCAGCGGCCTCGGGGGCGACAGCGAGATGCTGGCGGGGCGCAATCGCGGCGAGGGCGCCGCATGGCTCGCCTTCGAGGAGCGCGGGTTCGACGCCTACCGCAGCTACTACGCGTACGTGCCCAAGGGCAGCTGGCGGCTGGAGTACACCCTGCGGCTCAACACGCCCGGGCAGTTCCAGTTGCCCCCCACGCGCGTCGAGGCCATGTACGCGCCGGAGATGTTTGCCGAGCATCCCAACGCGGCGGTGGTGGTGAAGTAGGGCGTGCCCCGCACCGCGGGCGATCGCGAAAGATCGTTCCGTCGCGCGGGGTCCGCGCCGCCCGTTCCGGAAAACCTTTCCGGCGGGGCTCGGTTACAGTGCGCGCAGCGCGCACAGGCGCGCCCGGACACCCCGGCACCCGCTGCCGGCGGACCGGACATCACGTTCCATCGGAGAGAGAGCTCGGCATGCACACGTTCTTCAAGGCCGCCGTCGCGGCCCTGGCCTTCGGGGCCATCACCGTCCACGCGGCGGACAGCGGCAACGACACCATCAGCATCATCGATCCGGCGTCGCTTCAGTGGCAGGACTACCCCGGCCTGCCCGGCGTGAAGTTCGTGGTCATCCAGGGCAACCCGAAGGAGCCCGGCCCCTACACGATCCGCGCGAAGTTCGCGCCCCACACGATGAGCAAGCCCCACTGGCACCCGGAGGCGCGCTACGTCACCGTCATCCAGGGGACGTGGTGGGCCGGCACGGGCGACGTGTTCGATCCCGATACCACGGTGCCGCTCCGGCAGGGCAGCTTCGCGATCCACACCCCGAAGGAAGTCCACTACGACGGCGCGAAGGACGAGGAAGTGATCGTCCAGATCTCCGGCATCGGCCCGAGCGGCACGAACGTCGTACCGATGAAGGAACCGAAGAAGAAGTAGATTCCGTTCCGCGCCGGCGTGGCGCAGGGCGCGCGAAGGGACCGCGATCAGGCTGCGCACACGGAGGTGGTGTCGCAGGGCATGAGCTCCGGTCCCGGCTTCTATGTCGGCACCGCGCCGAACGGGCAGATCCGCGTCGGAGACCAGTGGACCTCGACGGGCGTGCCGTTCTCGGCGCCGGGCGTCTTCGCCCATTACGCCGTCACCGTCGATCCCGCGGCGTCGTCCACGCGTCTGTACGTCGACGGCGTGCTGCAGGCATCGCAGCCCTTCGCGGTGGTGGTATCCGCGTCGGGCACGACGACCCGTCTGGGACGTCAGTTCGATCCTATTGGCGAGTATTTCGCGGGCGCGATCGACGAGTTCCGGGTGTACTCGGGGGCCCTCACTGCGTCGGAGGTCTCGGCGCTCGCCGCGCCCGTGCCCGAGCCGTCGACGTTCGTGCTGATGGGAGCGGGGTTCGCCGGACTTGCGGTCTGGCGTCGCCGCCGTGCGGACGGCCGGGAGGCGGTTCGCGCCGCGTGACCTACAACGACTCCGCCGCGAAGTCCGCCAGCCGCGACCGCTCGCCGCGCTGCAGGGTGACGTGGCCGCTGTGGGCCCAGCCCTTGAAGCGGTCCACCACGTAGGTGAGGCCCGAACTGCCCTCGGTGAGGTAGGGCGTGTCGATCTGCGCGATGTTGCCCAGGCACACCACCTTGGTGCCGGGGCCGGCGCGGGTGATGAGGGTCTTCATCTGCTTGGGCGTCAGGTTCTGCGCTTCGTCGATGATGAGGAACTTCTTGATGAAGGTGCGGCCGCGCATGAAGTTGAGCGACTTCACCTTGATGCGCGAGCGGATGAGGTCACGCGTGGCGGCGCGGCCCCAGTCGCCTGCCTCGTCATCGGTGTGGTTGAGCACGTCGAGGTTGTCTTCCAGCGCGCCCATCCACGGGGCCATCTTCTCTTCCTCGGTGCCGGGCAGGAAGCCGATATCCTCGCCCACGGGCACCGTCACGCGGGTCATGATGATCTCGGCGTAGCGCGGCTCGTCCAGGACCTGCGACAGACCCGCCGCGAGCGTGAGCAGCGTCTTGCCCGTGCCCGCCTGGCCCAGCAAGGTGACGAAGTCGATGTCGGGGTTCATCAGCAGGTTGAGCGCGAAATTCTGCTCGCGGTTGCGGGCGGCGATGCCCCATACCGCGTTCTTCTGGTGCGTGAAGTCCTTCAGCGTGGCCAGCACCGCGGTCTTGCCGTTCCGCTCGCGCACCTGCGCACTGAAGGGCGTGTCTCCGTCCAGGTAGACGAACTCGTTGACCAGCAGGCTGGCGCACGCCGGGCCGTGCACGCGGTAGTACGTGGTGCCCAGCTGCTGCCAGGACTCCATGTCCTTGCCGTGCTCGTCCCAGAACGTCGCCGGCAGTTCCGTGGCGCCGGTGTAGAGGAGGTCGGTGTCCTCCAGCGCCTTGTCGTTGAAGTAGTCCTCGGCGGCGAGCCCCAGGGCACGCGCCTTGATCCGCATGTTGATGTCCTTCGACACGAGGATCACCTGTCGGGGGGCATGGGCCTCCTGCAGATGGCGGACGACGCCGAGGATCTGGTTGTCGGCCTTGCCGGCCGGCAGGCGCGCGGGGAGGTCGCCGTGGATCGCCTCGGTCTGGAGGTACAGGCGGCCCGTGCAGTCCTTGCCGCCGGTGTCGAGCACGATGCCCTCGGCCATGTCGCCCGCGGTGCGGGCGAGCATCTCGTCCAGGAAGCGCGAGGCCTGGCGGGCGTTGCGAGACACCTCGGACATGCCCTTCTTGGCCGCGTCGAGTTCCTCGAGCGTGGCCATGGGCAGGAAGATGTCGTGCTCCTCGAACCGGAACAGGCTCGTGGGGTCGTGCATCAGCACGTTGGTGTCCAGCACGAACAGCTTGCTGTCCGGAGACGGGCGCGGCGAGGGTACGGCGGCGGACTTCGAGGTCATGCGTATGAACCGATCCTGTGACGGGCGGTGCCGCGCCCGGAGTGGAGTTACAGGGCCTTCGCGGCGGCGAGGACTTCGTCCGCGTGACCGGGCACCTTCACGCCGCGCCATTCCTTGCGCACCACGCCATCCTTGTCGATGAGGAAGGTGCTGCGCTCGATGCCTCGCACCTGTTTGCCATACATGTTCTTCATCTTGATGACACCGAACATGTTGCACACGGCCTCGTCCGCGTCGGACAGGAGCTCGAACGGGAAGGCCATCTTGGCCTTGAACTTCTCGTGCGAGGCGAGCGAGTCGCGGGACACCCCGTAGATGTCGCAGCCGAGCGCCTCGAACTCCTTCATGAGGTCGCGGAACTGCGCGCCTTCGGTGGTGCAGCCGGGGGTGTCGTCCTTCGGATAGAAGTAGATCACCAGCGCGCGGCCCTTGTGTTCGGACAGGCGGAAGGTCTTGCCACTGGTGCCGGGCACGGAGAAGTCGGGGACGGGAAGATTCTCGAGCATGGTCTGTTCACTCCGGTGATTGTGATTGTCGGGGAAAGCGAGACGCGGGCCGGGGCGCGTCCTCAGGCGAAGCGGGCCAGGAACTCGGGCCCCTGCACCGCAAGGGTGCCGCTGCGCCCCGCAAGCTCGCCGACGGCCACTTCGTGGCGCGGCAGGGCCTTGGACCGCAGCGTGTCGAAGTAGTCGCGCAGGCTCACCAGGTCGTAGCCCTGGTCCCTCCAGCCCACGAGAAGCTTCTCGAACACCGGCATCAGCTTGCGACCCTCCAGTTCCGCGTGCAGCGTGTAGACATGGCCGGTGGGCGGCGCGTTCCGCGTGCGGTCGAGCAGATGATTGACGACGGTGTCTTCGGTGAGGCCGTCCACGCCGAGGAGTTCGTCGAGCGTGGGCAGCGTCGTGGGCAGTTGCGGGCAGGCGATGATCTCGGCGTCGTAGAGCGGGATGAAGGGGTGCGCACCCCGCGTGTCGGAGCAGTAGTCGAAGCCGAGCTTCTGCGTGAGCCGGTACGCGTAGCGGTTCATCTGCCATCCGGCGGCGCCGTGCAGCCGCGGCGCCTCGCCGAAGATTTCCTGGAACCGCTCGCACGCGCGTTCCATCTCCCTGCGAGTCCAGGCTTCGTCGGCCT